>OFIS01000284.1_pt1 | contig 40457 bp, 39 predicted proteins | sample 1775071 | NCBI WGS metagenome assembly OFIS01 (sample SAMN08195774, study PRJEB24354) | sludge metagenome | isolation source: sludge from phenol fed wastewater aerobic bioreactor C | place: India: Nagpur | collected 2016-09-17
GCATGCAGTTCATCGCCCAGTGGCAGCACGAGACCCTGGTCAGGAACCGCTTCGGCGGCGACAAGTTCTGGCTCAAGTTCATCATGCCGCTCTGACCCCGGGCGCAGTCCGTTCAACGAGTCGAGGAGATGCGCCATGCCGCGTGGTGTTCACTGGTTCAGCATGATGGGCTGCCTGCTGGCCGCGCTGCTGACGTTTCTGGCGTGGCCTCATGAGGCCATGCCCGCTCTGCAGGCCTGGCGGGCCCCGGCCCTGGCCGGACTGCTGCTCCTGAGCCTGGCGGGGTTCCTGGCGGTCATTCTGCTTCCCCGGCTCTTGCAGCGATCCGGGCCGGTGGCCCGAACCCTGAACCAGCTCGATCGCCATGCCCTGGACGTGACAGTCAACAATGCCAGCATGATGTCGTCGTTCACGCGCGTCGTGGCCTTTTCCCGACAGCAATCCGAAGTGCTCGCCGGCGTACGGGAAAGCATGGAAACGCTGGCACACAGCGTACATACCGTGGCGGACTCGGCCGGGATCACGCGGGACGAAGTGGATTCGATGCATGAACTGGCCTCGCGCGGCGATGCCCTGCTGCATGAAACCACCGGGCGGATCGGTTCGCTGGCCGAATCGGCCGCCGGCCTGGACGAGCGGTTCCGCGAGGTGCTGCGCCATACGGGGGAAATCGAGAATTTCCTGGGCGTGATTCAGAACGTGGCCATGCAAACGAATCTGCTGTCCCTCAATGCCGCCGTCGAAGCGGCCCGGGCGGGCGAACAGGGGCGCGGATTCGCCGTCGTGGCGGGGGAAGTCCGCAGCCTGGCTGCCCGTACGGGCGAAGCCACGGTGCAGATCCGGTCCATGATCTCGGGCATTTCCTCCAGCGCCCAGGCGGCCGACGGCTTCCTCAAGACCGTGCTCGCCGACATCCAGGCCGGCGTCGAACGCACCCGGGAAACCGCGCAGGCCCTCGCCGACATCGGCGAGCGCTCCCGGCGCACCCTGGATGCCGCCCGCGATCTGGCCGCCGCCGCACGGACGCAAAGCGGCCTGGGAGAAAAAATCGCCCGCGACGTCGATACCCTGGCCAATGCCGCGCAGCAGTCCGTGGAATGGGTGGGCAAGAGCAATGCCCAGCTGCGCGTGGTGCAGGGGCAGATCGGCCTGCTGAAGCGCTCGACCTCGGCGCTGATCCCTGCCCGCGACGACCTCGACATCCTGATGGACGGCATCGAAGAAATGCGGGCCTGCAACATCCTCATCATGAATGCCGAGGCCTGCGCGGAACTGACCGGCGTGCTCGAGCGCATCGTCGAGCTCGACCAGATCATCGACGCCCACTGGCAGCATTTCCGGCGGGATCGCCGCCACCGGAGCCTCGAAGCTGCACTGTCCGCCTTCGAGACGGCCCTGGCATCCTATCGGGCCATTCGTCACGAGGTCCTGCAACTGGCCCGGCAGGAACGCTTTGCCGAAGTTCGCATCAAGGTCCCCGCCGAAGTCCGTCCCGCCTACGACCACGTCAAGTCGGCCTTGTCCCATCTGAACGGATCGCATCGGCCGCAGCCGGCCGGCGGCCGGTTCAAAGGCCTGTTCCGGCAGGCCGTTCCCACCCCATAACAAGACAAGATCAGGAGACAAAATGAAATCATCCCATCAAGGCTCGTCCCACGCGTTTTCCGCACCTCGACGCAGCGCACTGAAGAAGCTGGGCGGACTGGCCGCCGCCTCGATGCTGCCCATGCCGTCCGCCCGAGCCGCCCAGAGCCTGAAGATCGGCTACGTCAGTCCGCAGACGGGGCCTCTGGCCGTCTTTGCCGAACCCGATCCCTTCACGCTGGATCAGGTTCGCAGGGCGCTGGCCTCGGGCATCAAGCTGGCCGGCAAGCCATACGCCGTCGAAATCCTCTACAAGGACTCCCAGTCCAGCTCGAACCGGGCGGCCGACGTCACCTCGGCGCTCATCCTCGAGGACAAGGTCGATCTGGTGGTGGCCGCCAGCACCCCGGCCACCACCAACCCCGTGGCCGACCAGTGCGAGCTCAACGGCGTGCCGTGCGTGACGACCGACACGCCCTGGCAACCTCATTTCTTTGGCCGCGGCGGCGATCCGAAGCAGGGGTTCGAGTGGACCTGGCATTATTTCTGGGGCCTGGAGGACATCATCGGCGTATTCACCAGCCTCTGGGAGCAGATTCCGACCCGCAAAACGGTGGGCTCGCTGTGGCCCAACGATTCCGACGGCAATGCCTGGGGAGACGCCAAGATGGGGTTCCCGCCCGTGCTGGCGCAGAAAGGTTTCGAGCTGGTCGATCAAGGCCGGTACCAGACGCCTTCCGACAACTTCTCGGCCTACATCAACGCCTTCAAATCGGCGCAGGTCGATATCGTGACCGGGGTGGTGCCGCCTCCCGATTTCGCCAATTTCTGGGCGCAATCGGGACAGCAGGATTTCCGTCCCCGGATCGTCACCGTGGCCAAGGCGTGCGAGTTCCCGGCGGCCATCGAATCCTTCGGCGCAAGGGCCGAAGGGCTGTCGGTCGAAGTCTGGTGGTCGCCGGCCCACCCCTTCGCTTCCAGCCTGACCGGCCAGTCGTCGGCCGAGCTGGCCCAGGCGTTCACGGCCTATTCGGGCCGCCCCTGGACGATGCCGCTGGGCTTCAAGCACTCGCTGTTCGAGGTGGCGGTGGACGTCTTCAAGCGGGCGGCCGAGCGCAGTCCCGAAGCGATCCGCGACGCCATCAGGACGACGCGGCTGGATACCGTCGTGGGGCCCATCGACTTCGCCTCGGGGCCCGTCCCCAACGTCTGCAAGACCCCGCTGGTGGGAGGCCAGTGGCAGCGCGGCGCCCAGGGCCTGGACCTGCGGATCGTCGAAAACAGCCAGGCCGGCAATATCGCCGTCCAGGGCCGCCTCGAGCCCATCCGCTACGCATGAACGCACAACTCGAACTCAGGCGGCTGGCGCGCTCCTTCGGCCGCCTGCAGGTGCTGGAGGACATTTCCTTCTCCCTGCCGGCCGGCGAGGTGCTGGGCATCATCGGCCCCAACGGCGCCGGCAAGACGACCCTGTTCAACCTCATCGCGGGCGATCTGGCGCCGGACAACGGCCAGATCCTGTTCGAGGGCGAAGACATCACCCGCCTCTCGGCCGCCCGGCGCTGCCTGCGGGGCATCGGGCGCACCTATCAGATCCCCCACCCCTTTGCCGGCATGACGGTCTACGAGAACGTGCTGGTGGGGGCCAGTTTCGGGGCCGGGCGCAGCGAGCGCGAGGCCCGGGCGCCCGCCCGGGATGCGCTCGAGCGAACGGGTCTGCTGGACAAGGCGAACCGTCTGGCGGGCAGCCTGCCGCTGCTGGACCGCAAACGGCTCGAGTTGGCGCGCGCCCTGGCCACCGATCCCAAGGTCCTGCTGCTCGATGAGATTGCCGGGGGCCTGAGCGATCCCGAAGTGACCGAGCTGCTGCGGATGATCGGCGCGATCCGGCGCACAGGAATTTCGATGATCTGGATCGAACACATCGTGCATGCCCTGATGGCCGTGGCCGATCATCTGCTGGTGCTGGACGCGGGCCTGGTGCTGACCCAGGGGCGGCCGCAGGCCGTCATGGCCGATCCCCGGGTGCAGGAAGTCTATCTGGGGATGGCGCTCGAATGACGCAACTTCAAGCCTGCGACCTGAAGGCCGGCTACGGAGATTTCCAGGCGCTCTACGGCATCGACCTGGTCCTGAACCAGGGCGAGATGCTGGCCATCATCGGCGCCAACGGCGCCGGCAAGACCAGCCTGCTGCGGGCGCTCAGCGGCACGCTTCCTGCGCAGGGGCGGGACATCACCCTGCACGGACGCCCCATCGGGCATCTGCCGGCGCACGAGATCGTGGCGCTGGGCATCGCCATGATTCCCGAAGGCCGCCGGCTGTTTCCGAGCCTGGACGTGGAAGAAAACCTGCTCATGGGCGCGTATGTCGGGCGGCCCGGTCCCTGGTCGCTGCGGTCCGTGTACCGGCTGTTTCCCGATCTGATGGCCTTCCGGAAGACGCCGGCCACCCAGCTCTCGGGCGGACAGCAGCAGATGGTGGCCATTGGCCGGGCACTGATGTCCAACCCGGAAATCCTCCTGTGCGACGAGGTGTCGCTGGGCCTGGCCCCCGTGATCGTACGCCGCGTGTATCAGGCCTTCCCCGAGATCCGCCGCCAGGGCGTTTCCATCATCCTGGTCGAACAGGACATCCGTCAGGCCCTGTCCAGCGCCGATCGCATGATGTGCCTGTGCGAAGGCCGGGTCGTTCTGCAGGGAAAGGCCCAGGCCTTTGGCCAGGAAGAAATCTCGCGGGCCTATTTTGGAGTGGATCGATGATGGTCTGGGCAAATGCGGTGATCCAGGGGGTGCTGGCGGGCGGTCTGTACGCCCTGATGGCCCTGGGGCTTTCCCTGGCGTTCGGGATCATGCGTCTGGTGAATATCGCCCATGGCGATCTGACGGTGCTCGCGGCTTTCATCGCCCTGTCGCTGGCCGCCTGGCTGGGGGTGGACAACTGGGTGGTGCTGATCCTGCTGGTGCCCCTCATGGGGCTGCTGGGGTATCTGCTGCAACGCAGCCTGCTGAACCGGGTGCTCGGTTCCGATCTGCTGCCTCCGCTGCTCATGACCTTCGGCCTCTCCATCATGATACAGAGCGGCTTGCTGCAGGTGTATTCGGCCGATACCCGCAGCCTGCCCTCGGGCACGCTGGCGACCGAAAGCCTCTCCCTGGGCGGGGGGCTCCAGGTCGGGGTGCTGCCCCTGCTGGTGCTGGGTGTGGCCGTTCTCGTGTTCGTGCTGCTGCAGGGCCTGTTCCGCTACACGCGGCTGGGACGCGCGTTCAGGGCGGCGGCCGACGACCCGCACACGATCAGGCTGATGGGGGTCGACAACCGCCATGTCTATGCGCTGGCCATGGGCCTGGCGATGGCCGTCACGGCACTCGGAGGATTCTTCTTCGTGCTCGGCAGCAACGTGGGGCCGGCCGAGGGCGGCCTGCGCCTGATCTACGCCTTCGAGGCGGTCATCATCGGCGGCCTGGGCTCGCTCTGGGGCACCCTGCTGGGCGCCCTGGTCCTGGGGGTGGCGCAATCCATCGCCCTGCAACTGAACCCGGGCTGGGGCATTCTGGGCGGACACCTGGCTTTTCTGCTCGTCCTGGCCTTCCGGCCCCAAGGCCTGTTTCCCGTCGTCAAGCATGCCTGAAGGACACCCATGCCCCCGCTGAAAAACCTTTTCCCCGCGGGCGGATCCGCCGCCCGGCGCCTGCCGGCGATCCTGCTGGCCGCGGGTGTGGTCCTGCTGGCACTGGGCCCCTGGTGGGCGGACCGCGCCAGCCTGCGCCTGCTCAGCGAATTCTTTTACATGCTGGCTCTGGCGCAGATGTGGAACCTGCTGGCCGGGTACGGGGGTCTGTTGTCGATCGGACAGCAGGCCTATGTGGGCCTGGGCGGCTATGTCCTGGTGCTGTTCGGGCTCAAGCTGGGCCTGAATCCTTTCCTGACCATCCCGCTGGCAGGCCTGGTCTGCGGCTTGCTGGCCTGGCCCATCGGCTTGCTGATGTTCCGCTTGCGCGGGGCCTACTTTGCCGTCGGCACCTGGGTCGTGGCCGAGGTCTGCCGCCTGCTGCTGGCCAATGTCAGCGCCTTTGGCGGCGGATCGGGGATTTCGGTCACGGCCACGCTGCGCGGCATGCCGGCCGCATGGCGCGAGGCCCTGACGCTCTGGTCCGCCCTGGCCCTGGGCCTGGGCGCCACGGGGCTGGTCTTTCTCCTGCTTCGATCGCGCCACGGCCTGGCCTTGACCGCAGTGCGCGACAGCGTCCGGGCGGCAGCCAGCCTGGGGGTGTCCACCCGCCGCATCCAATGGTTCGTCCACGTGGCGTGCGCCATCGGCTGCGGCATGGCGGGCGCCCTGATTTTCATCACCAAGCTGCGGGTTTCGCCCGATGCAGCCTTTTCCATCGACTGGATGGTGGCCATGATCTTCATCGTGGTGATCGGCGGGATCGGCACGATCGAAGGGCCCCTGGTGGGCACCCTCCTGTATTTCATCCTGCGCGAGCAGCTCAGCGGCTACGGCAGCTGGTATCTGATCATCGTGGGCCTGCTGACCGTCGCCGTGATGCTCTGGAGCCCGAAAGGGCTCTGGGGCAGCCTTCATGCCCGCTTCGGGCTCGAACTCTTCCGGGTACGCCGCAACCTGGCGATGGATCGGTCCAGATCGGCCGACAACTGAGCCCGGCGGCTGCGCAGGGGCGCCGGCATCCTCCTGATGCCCGGGGCAGATGAAGGTGCGGCCCTCGACCCGCGCCACATCCCCTGGGCGGCCCAGGCCAGATAGGAATCCGGCCGTTTTTCGGCGGTCAGGACTGCTTTTCAGGATCCTTGACCGCCTCGTAGGTGTGGAACTCGACGTTCTGCAGCACGCCGTCGACGCGCTCGACCTTGCGGATGTACATGTTCTGCACGATGTCGCGCGTGGCCGGATCGATTTCGGCCGGGCCGCGGGGACTGGTCCAGCGCATGCCCCGGATGGCCTCCATCATGGCCGGGCCCTTGGCATTGCCGCCCGTCTTCTTCAGGGCCTCGTAGATCAGGTGCATGCCGTCGTAGCCGGCCACGGCGACCATGTTGGGCCGCACGCCCGGATAGGCCTTCCGGTAGGCCGCCACGAAGGCCCTGTTCTCGGGCGAGGCGTGGGCTTCCGAGTAGTAGTAGGAGGTGATGATGCCCAGTCCGTTGTCGCCGATGGCGTCGAGCATGTCTTCCGTGGTGATGTCCCCGGTGGCGAGCAGCCTGATCCCGGCTCCGGCCAGGTCCCGTTCCTTGTAGGCCTTGGTGAAGCCGATGCTCTGGTCGCCGTTGGGAATGAAGGTGAAGACCGCGTCCGGCCTGGCGTCCTTGATCTTCTGCAGGAAGGGGGCGAAGTCGGGACTGGTGAGCGGCGTGTGGAGTTCGCCGACGATCTCGCCCCCCAGCGCCGTGAAGGCCTTCTTGAACGAGGCGGCGGCATCGTGCCCGGGCCCGTAGTCCGCGACGCTGACGTACACCTTCTTCAGCTTGTTTTCCCAGGCCCAGGTGGCCATGGGTGCCGCGGCCTGGGGCAGCGCCACGGAGGTGCGCACGATGAAATCCGATTTCGTCGTGATGGAGGAAGTCGCCGCGTTCATGACGATCATGGGCGTTTGCGTCTGCTGGGCGAGCGGCGCCGTGGCGAAGGCGCCCGGTGTCAGGCCGAAGCCGGCCAGGATTTCGGCCCCGTCGTTGATGAGCAGCGTCTGGGCTTCGCGCTTGGTGAGGGTGGGGTTGACGCCGGTGTCGTCCTTGACGATCGGCACGATCCTGCGCCCCGCCACGGTGTCGCCATGGAGCTGCATGTAGAGCTTCACGCCGTTCATCATTTGCTGGCCCGTGGTGGCGAACGGCCCCGACAGGGGAACCACCAGCCCGACCTTCAAGTCCGCGGCCCGGCACAGGCCGGGTGCCGCGACCGCCAGCAGCAGCGCGGCCAGCCCGTGTTTCAGATGCTGAATCATGTCATGTCTCCTCGCTGAAGGAACGGACGGGCCGCCCGCACCCGCCCGCGTCCTTCGCATGGTATCGGTCTGCGACCGTCGTTCTGGAATGAGAATGAGCAATGCCCCGGCGAGCGGCGCGTCAGCCGACGCGGCTGGTGCGCCAGCCTTCGGCATAGTGCTCGCGCGCCACCTGCGAATAGGGGACGGCGCTGACCACCACCCGGATCTCGGTCTGCCGGTGGCGCTCCACGGTGGCTTTCCGGGTGCCGCCGTCCTCCTCGCCCCAGACGACCCGCAGCTCCGCCCCGATGGGAATTTCATGGTCCACCACCGCCAGCGACAGCCCGCTGCGTTCGTTGTAGCTGTAGCCCGTGAACATGGACAGGCCCACGGTGCGCCCGCTCGCGTCGATGACGCGGTCGTAACTGGAGAACGCGTAGTTGGCCTGGGGCAGGTCGAAATACTTGAAGTTCCGGCCCTCCGGCTCGAACATCGACGCCAGCACCCGGGTGAGGTCCTCGCGGTTCCAGGCCAGGGTGACCTTCTTGCGCTGCGTGGCGGGGTCCAGCGCCTGGAGCGCCTCGCGGCCGTAGAACTCGTGGTCGAAATTGATGATGTGGCCGTAGCCCAGCTCGTACGGGTTGAGGTAGTAGTCCTCGATCCTGTCCGAGACGAAGCTGCCGCCGATGCTGCCGGTGGCCTCGTAGCTGTCCGCCCCGAGCCAGCGGCGGTAGTCCGCCAGCTTGTCGCCGGTGTAGATGGCGGGCAGCGGGGAAGGGATCCAGCCGGATTCCAGGGTATTGGTGGAATAGGCGCGCGCGCCCACCGGGACCAGGCCGAATTCCGCGCCCGCCTCCAGGATCGCCGCCCGGACCTCGTCGGCCTCTTCGTACGGCCCCCAGACCTCCAGCCCGGGCTCGCCGGCCATGCCGTGGCGCAGGGCGCGCACCGGCCTGCCGTTGATCTTCATGCTGCCGATATGGAAGAACTTGACCTGCTCGAGCGGGCCGCCGTTGAGCTTTTCCAGCACGGGCCAGGCCTTGGGGCCCTGGACCTGGTAGCGGTAGAGGCGGCGCTGGACGGGCTTGCCCATGGGACGGGACGGAGAGCGGGCGTCGCGTTCGATCTGGACGTCGTACTCGCCGGTCTGGCCAAGGTACATCAGCCAGCTCGACACGGGCGCGCGGCCCACGTAGATCAGCGTGTCGTCCGGTTCCCAGAACAGGATGCCGTCGCCGATCACGTGGCCGTACGGCGTGGTCGCAATGAACTGCTTGGCCCGGTTCGGGTTGAAGTTCTTGAAGGAATTGATCGTGGCGTGGGAAATCAGCTTGTGCGCGTCCCGGCCCCGGATGAAGACGTTGTCCATGTGGTGGCTCTGGTCGTACAGCACGGCCGTCTTGCGCCAGGCCGCCTGCTCGTCGCGCCAGTTGGAGAATTCCGGCGCGACCACCGGATAGACGTAGGCGCCGACGCGCGAGTTGCGCAGCATCTGCACGATGTTCTTCTGCTGCTGCAGAATTTCTTCGAGGTTGTGTGCGGTCATGGTCTCTTACCTTTGGTGTGAAGCCTGCGGACAGGCGAAGATGGGGAAAGCCGGCGGCCGGGCTTTCAGAACACGACGGTCTTTCTGCCGTTGAGCAGGATCCGGTCGTCGAGGTGGTGACGCACGGCGCGCGCGAGCACCCGGCGTTCGATGTCGCGCCCCTTGCGCACCAGTTCGTCGGGGGTGTCCGCGTGGCTGATGGGCTCCACTTCCTGGATGATGATGGGCCCCTCGTCCAGGTCCGCCGTCACGTAGTGCGCGGTGGCGCCGATCATCTTGACGCCGCGGTCGTAGGCCTGGTGATAGGGGCGCGCGCCCTTGAATCCCGGCAGGAAGCTGTGGTGGATGTTGATGCAGCGGCCTTCCAGCTGCGCGGCGAAGCCGTCCGACAGGATCTGCATGTAGCGCGCCAGCACCACCAGCTCCGTCCCGGCATCCTCGATGAGGCGCATCATCCTCGCTTCCTGCCGGTCTCGCTGCCCCGGCTCGATGGGCAGGTGATGGAAGGGAATGTCGCCGATCAGCGGGATGTCCAGGGCATCCCTGGGGTGGTTCGACAGCACGCCCACCACCTCCATGTTCAGCTCGCCGACCCGGTAGCGGTAGAGGAGATCCGCCAGGCAGTGGTTCTGGGCCGACGCCAGGATCATGACGCGCCGGCGTTCGCTGCGCGCCCGGATGCGCCAGTGCATGTGCCGCGCCGCAACGGTCTGGGGAAAATCGCGGATCAGGTCCTGCACGCCGGCGCCCTGGCCCAGCTCGAACAGGACGCGCATGAAGAACCGTCCCGAGTCCAGGTCGTCGAACTGCTGCGCTTCGAGGATGTTGCCCCCGTGGCGGGCCAGGGTGCCGGTCACGGCGGCCACCAGCCCCGGCTCGTCGTCGCAGGAAAGCGTCAGCGCGTAGGCGTGGCGCGTGCGCGCCGGGTACGGTTCGCGCGCGAAGGCGCTTGCCGTCGGGGATGAAGGACCGCCGTACGCCGCCGGGACGGCGGGTTCCGGTGCGGGCCGGATCGGTGCATCGAGCGAACTATCCATGCTGGGCCTCATGAAAGGAGCGGATCCAGTCGATGGTCTGCTGGAAACCGCCGAAGGTGTAGTAATGCAGGCCGACATCGCGGATGCCGGCGGCGTGCAGCCCGGCCGCCAGATCGGCGATCAGTCCGCCGGGGCCGGCGGAGCGGATCATGCGGGTGAGCGACAGGCCGTAGCGGCTCATGGCGCGCGCCGAGGCGCTGACGCCGCAGCGGGCGGCATAACGCATCAGGGTGGCGATCTTCGCCGGGCCGGCCACGCCCACCCGGACCGGGCAGAGGATGCCGCGCCGGCGCACTTCCGCCAGCCATTCGACGATCACGCCCGGCTCGAAGCCGAACTGGGTGACGATGAAAGGCCGCATGCCGCGCGCCTCGATGGCTTCGCACTTGGCCTGCAGCGCGGCCCAGAGCCGGTCGGACGGAATGGCCGGATGGCCTTCCGGATACCCGCCGATGCCGACCTCGCGGATGCCGTGGCGTTCCAGCAGGCCGGTTTCGATCAGGTCCAGCGCGTCGCGGAAAGGCCCGAGCGGACGATCGGGATCGCCGCCCACGACGAACACGCGATCGACCGCGGCGGAAACCGCGAGGGCTTCGATGAAGGACTCGGCCTCCCGGACGCCGGCCATGCGGCGCGCCGACAGGTGGGGCACGGGCACGAAGCCCAGGCTCCGCAGGACCTGGGCCGCCCGCAGCCGCGCGGGGTAGTCCTCGCCGGGCAGGAACGTGATCGAGAAGGCCGTGCCCGGACGCAGCGCACGGACGGCCGCCTGCACCTGGTCCACGCCGCCCGCCGTGACTTCCAGCGAATAGCCGGACAGCCCGGAGGCGGCTTCCTCCAGGACTTGCGAAGGGGCGGCTTGCAGCTCCATAATGGGGTCTCCTCGTTCTTGTATACATACAGCATACAAGTAAATTTTCCCCCTGTAAATGCTTCCGATCCCGGGGCGGCCGCAGCTGGCTTCCGGCCCACGCCGGGCCCGGCGCGGGCCACTCCGAAGCGCCATGCAACCTATAATCTTCTGCGATTGGGTCCCCTTCGCCCCCGCGGCCGGCGGCGTCGGACGCCCGGCCGCCGCCCCGGCCAGCATCCGGTCCAGGCCGGAATTTCATTTCATGGTCATGACTGATTCCACACAGACACTCCCCAGCCAGACGACGCGCGCCCTGCTGGAGCTGCGCAACCTGATCCTCAACGGCGAACTCGCATCCGAGGAGCGGCTCTCCGAGCTCACCGTGGCCGCGCGCCTGAACGTGTCGCGCACGCCGGTGCGCGCCGCCCTGCAGCGCCTGGCCGAGGAAGGCCTGCTCGAGGAGATCGTCGGCGGCGGCTACGCGGTCAAAACCTTCACGGAACGCGACGTGCAGGACGCCATCGAGCTGCGCGGCACGATCGAGGGGATGACGGCGCGCTTCGCGGCCGAACGCGGCGCCTCGCCGATGCTGCTGGCCAAGGCGCACGAACTGATCGACGCGGTCGACGAGATCCTGCGCCAGGAGGAGGTCTCGGAAGAAGACTTCGAGCGCTACATCCAGATCAACGAGCAGTTCCACAAGCTCCTGATCGTCATGTCGGACAGCGAGCTGCTGGCGCGCGAATTCAATCGCATGACGCGGCTGCCGTTCGCCTCGCCCAGCGGTTTCGTCAAGGCGCAGGTCCGCGCGCCGCACGCCCACCTGATCCTGACCCTCGCGCAGGAAGGCCACCGGGCCGTCATCGAGGCCATCGAACTGCGCCAGGGGCAGCGCGCCGAGGCGCTGATGCGCGAGCACGCGCGCCTGGCGCTGCGCAACCTGCGCTATGCGCTCGCCGACGACAAGGCCATCAAGCGGATCCACGGCGGCGCGCTGATCAGGACGGTCGTGGACATCTGAGCCTGCCGGTGTCCGGCCACCTTGTATACAATGTGCTCAGGACTCCAGGGGAACCGTCTCATGAACGCACTGCCCGATTCTTCCATCGCGTCGCTGGTGGACGTGCAAAGCCAGGCGGATCCCCGCCAGGTCGCCATCCAGCAGGTGGGCGTGCGCGGCGTGCGGCATCCGGTGCGCGTGGCGGCGGATGCCGGCGCTGCGCAGGAGACCGTGGCCTGGTGGACGCTGACGGTCGCCCTGCCCGCGGAGAAAAAGGCCACGCACATGTCGCGCTTCATGGAACTGCTGGCGACCCATCGCCACGAGGCGATGAAGCCGGCGCGCCTGTGCGCCATGGCCGAATCCATGCTGGACCTGTTGCAGGCCGGTGCCGGCGACATCACGGTGGATTTCCCCTACTTCATCGACAAGGCGGCGCCGGTGACCGGCGCGCGCAGCGTGATGGACTACCAGGTGTGCTGGGAAGCGCACGCCCGGCAGGGCCGGCGCACGAATTTCAGCCTGCGGGTCGTGGTCCCGGTGACCAGCCTGTGCCCCTGCTCGAAGGCCATCTCCAGATATGGCGCCCACAACCAGCGCTCCCAGGTGACGGTCCGGCTCGACTACGCCGCCGCGCCGGCGCTCGACCTGGACCGCCTCATCGGCGACATCGAGGCGTGCGGCTCGTCCCAGCTCTGGGGGCTGCTCAAGCGCGCCGACGAGAAGTTCGTCACCGAGCAGGCCTACGAAAACCCGAAGTTCGTCGAGGACCTGGTGCGCGACGTGGCCATCGGGCTGCGGCGGCTGTCCGGCGTGACGGCGTTCGAGGTGGCCGTGGAGAATTTCGAGTCCATCCACAACCATTCCGCCTACGCGGTGGTGCGGGGCGGGCCGCAGGCATGAGCGGCGAGTGAGGCACGGCGCGGCCGTGAGCGGCAAAAAGCCGTTTCCACGAGCATGGAAACAGCTTTTCCAAATGGTGCCCGGGGCCGGAATCGAACCGGCACGCCTTGCGGCGGGGGATTTTGAGATTGAATCCCGAGACTAGCATGAGACTACGCTGGAACCCGCAGAGCCTTGCTGCGCTTGGTTTTCCAAGAGGCTAGTCCCGTTTAGCCTTACGCCTAGACCAGACCGATTGCGGCAGACATTCCGATGCCGTGGCTCCTGGCTGGTTCCTGCGTTTGATCCTGAACTAGGAGGTGTCATGGCTAAGATCAAACTCACCAAATCCACTGTCGAGGCTGCCGAAATCACCGGCAAGGACTATGAACTACGGGACACATCTGTCCCCGGCTTCCTTTGTAAAGTCACGGCTCACGGTCGCAAGGTGTTCATGCTCCAGTACCGCACGAATTGGGGCGAGCGCCGCAAGCCGAAGATCGGCCAGTTCGGCGAGTTGACCGTCGAGCAGGCACGGTCGATCGCCCAGGACTGGCTGGCCGACGTGCGCAAGGGCAACGACCCCAGCGCCGCCAAGCTGGCCGCGCGCATGGCCCCCACGGTCAGGGAGTTGTGCTGGCAATTCATCGAGGAATACTCCAAGCCGCGCAACAAGCCCAGGACGGTCGATTCCTACCAGGGCTACATCGACCGCCACATCCTGCCCGCTCTGGGCAAGCTCAAGGTGCCGGATGTAACGCGGGCGCACATCACTACGCTGATGAAGGACAAGGCGAAGATCGGCGTCACGGCCAATCGGGTTCTGGCTTGTCTGCGCAAGATGTTCAACATGGCCGAGGTGTGGGGCTACCGGCCTGACGGCTCCAATCCGTGCCGTCACGTTCCAAAGTACAGAGAGGACGGCGAGACACGGTACATCAACAACGAAGAACTGGGGCGACTCTATGCTTACCTCGACCGTGCGGATGCCCTAGGGCTGGAGCATCCGACCGTGACCCTGGCGGTTCGCCTGCAATTCGAGTTTTCCGCGCGGATGACCGAAATCCGCACTCTCGAATGGGCTTGGGTCGATTTCGAGAACCGCCGAGTCGTCTGGCCAGACAGCAAGACGGGCGATATGTCCAAGCCGATGAGCGAGGCGGCGTACCAGTTGCTGCGCAATGCGCCTCGCATCGACGACTCGCCTTACGTGTGCCCGGCCATCTTCGATGCCCAAAAGCCATTGCCCGACAGCACGTACTACAACGGCTGGAAGCGCATCCTGGGTCGCGCAGAGGTAGCGCATGTCGGGACGCACGGCATCCGCCATCGCGCGGCGACCGACATTGCCAACTCCGGTATTCCCATCAAGGTCGGCATGGCGCTGACGGCGCACAAGACCGTCACGCAGTTCATGGCGTATGTCCATGCAGAGGATGACCCGGTGCGGGCCGCTGCCGAGAAGGTGGCCACCCTGCGTCGGGGCGCCATCGACGGCCAGACCCAGGCTGCGCTGACCTCGGCGGCGCCCGCTTCAGTTCTGGCGGTCGCGGATGGCGAAAAAACCCGTACAAGCCAGGGCAACTATCGCCCGTATCGCCATCGCAAGAGTCCAACGCGCGCTGTGCCGCCCGGCACGAAGCGAGCCGGATCGCCGCCAACGAAGGCGCCGGAAACGGTCATTGCGTGAGCTGCGGGTGTCCGGCCTGTCGCCATACTGTTGCGATAGGTTGGGCATCCCGCCTCGCGGTTCCTTTGTCCCTTGACTTGATTTCGTCAATAAACGAAAATACCATGTACCGCATCGAGCACTACCTGACAACCGACGAGCAGAAGGATGTCTACGACGATTGGCTGCGGCGCTTGCGCGATGCGCAGGCCAAGGTGGCGATCATCCGGCGCGTGACCCGCGTCGAGCGAGGCAACTTCGGCGATCACAAGTTTTGCCGCGATGGCGTGTGGGAACTGCGCATCGACGCCGGGCCGGGCTACCGGGTGTATTACGGCCTGGCAGGCCAGCAGTTGGTACTGCTGTTGTGCGGCGGCGATAAGCGCACGCAGGATGCGGACATAGCCCGGGCGGTGGCGTATTGGCAGGACTGGCAACGGAGAGGCGACGAATGAGAAGCAGACCCCATGACGAAGCGATGGCCGAACTGTTCCGCGACGATCCGGCGCTCGCGCTCGAAGTCATCAATGACATCCTGGCCGATGGCGACCAGGCCGAGCTGATGACCGTGCTACGCCAACTCGCGCAGGCCGTAGGCGGCGTGCAGGCGGTGGCAGAGCAGGCGCACCTGAATCCGACTCAGCTTTACCGCACACTGTCGCCCAAAGGCAATCCTGCACTCAGCAGCCTGTCAGCCATTCTCAAGGCAATGGGCTTGCGCTTGGCGGTGCAGCCGCTGGCCGCGCCGCCGTCCGCGCACGCGGCTTGATTCCCTGCGGGGGAGCGCCCGCCGATTCTCGTATTACGGGCTTCCATCGCTGACGCCTTTGGCTCAGCTCGTTGAACTGATCGGCTGGCAGGCCAACGACTACGGCACGATCCGCTGGCAGCTCATGGTGATGCAGGCTTGCACGACGCTCGATGCGGCGCAGCGCATCCCCGGCGTGCAGCCGGGCGCGCGCTTGCTACTCCACGCCGAAGGGGAGAACCAAGTGCGCGCCGTGCTGGAGCGCATCGACGCCATCGAGGCGCTGGGCATCGCACCCGCCGCCGTCTCGCCCGCGTACTGGCGCACGCTCGCCAACCGACTCGCAGCGCGCCTTCCACTACCCGAGTACACCGTCGAGCGGCACGCCGCCTGGCTGACCAGGAGGGTGCTGCCATGACCGCCGTTTCCACTACCGGCACCGCGCTGCGTCCTCGCTCCCGCCTGCGCGCTCGCCTCGTGCTGGCGGGCCTGTCCGCCTGCGGCCTCGCTGCGCTGGCCTGGGCGTCCTTCGTGCATCCAATACCACGCCTGATCTACAACCCGTCCGACAGCGTTCCCGTGGGCTGGTATCGCGTCGATCCGCTGGGCCACGGCACCGGCTCGCCGCCACGCCCCCTGTCCGTGGGCAGCATCGTGCTGGTGTCGCTGCCCGCAGAGGCTGCCGCGCTCGCTGCGCAGCGCGGCTACCTGCCGGCGCGCGTGCCGCTGCTCAAGCGCGTGGGTGCCGTCGCGTCGCAGGAGGTATGCGTCACGGGTCGCATCGTCCGCATCGACGGCGTGCTTTCGGCCACTGTGCTGCCCGCCGACCGCTGGGGCCGGCCGCTCCCATCCTGGCAGCAGTGCCAGCGCCTCGAACCCGGTGAACTGTTCCTGCTCAGTGTGACCAATCCGGCGTCGTTCGATAGCAGGTATTTCGGGCCGGTCAGCGCAGCCGCCGTGATCGGCGTTGCACGTCCGGTCTGGCTGGAGTCACGCCCATGATCGCCGCTGATTCGCTGCGCATCATCGTGCTATCGGGCGTGTCGTTCTGCTGGCCGTCGCCGTGTCGTCGCGCGTGCAGTGCGGGTGCCAATACTTCGCATTGGGCACCGCACTTCGCACTGTCTCCGGCGCAGCCGTCCAACGTGCAGGCGTCTTGCCTCGAACGCGGCTGGCCTTCGGCCATCGCCGTGTTCGCCGGGGTGCTGGCTGCTCACGCAGCAGCGCCACCGGGCCGCCGCTGCCCGGAGCGCCAGCGAGGGGCAAAGGCGGAAGGCAAGACAAAAGGGTGCGGCACCTGTCGGCCCGCAAAGCCAGTCTGCACGTGGGGGTGGCGCAGCACGGAGCGGCTTTGCTGCCGTGCCGCGTGGGGCGCGAGGCCCGCGCCGATGCAGGCATGTCCGCGTGCTTCGCACGACCGCCTATGCCACAACTTCGGCCAGAACTTGCAGGGAGCGCAGCCATGACCGACCGCCGCGACGACGATTTCCGCGTGCGCCCCAGCGCCCCGAAGAACCGGGGCAAGGGCCAAGGCCAGAGCTTCGTTTCCAAGGTGCTCAGGCAGGCCGGCAAGGCCAGCAGCGGCAAGTCGGCGACGCGCCGTCCCGCCGCGTCCGGTGGCAACGGCCAGCACGCTGGCCAGCGACCCGGCTCGCGCCTCGGGCGCGGCCATACGGCGGCACGTTTCGCAGGCGCGAAGCTGACGCCCCTATCTCGGCGTGTGACCATCAAGACGCTGTTGGTCAACCAGCGCCAGGCCAGTCCGCAGTCGCTCGCCAAGCACCTGCGCTACATCGAGCGCGATGGCGTGGGGCGCGATGGCGAGCCGGGCCGGGCCTATGGGCCGCAGACCGATGCCGCCGATCTGGATGCCTTCAAGGAACGCTGCGCCGACGACCGGCACCATTTCCGCTTCATCGTCTCGCCCGAGGATGGGGCCGAGTTGGAAGATCTGCGTACCTACACGCGACACCTGATGAATCGAATGGAAGCCGACCTGGGCACGCGGCTGGAATGGGTGGCGGTCGATCACTGGAACACCGACAACCCGCACACCCACCTGATCGTGCGCGGGCGCGACGATACCGGCAAAGACCTCATCATCGCGGGCGATTACATCGCCGATGGCTTCCGGCATCGTGCGTCTGAGCTGGCGACCGAGTGGCTGGGGCCGCGCACCGAGCTGGAGATCCAGCAGACCTTGCAGTGTGAGGTGGAGCAGGAACGGTGGACGAGCCTGGATCGCACGCTGAAGCGCGAGCTTGGCGACGGCGGTCAAGTGCAGATTGAACGCTTCAACGAGCCGCGGCTGCAACGCCAGCGCCTATTGCTGATCGGCCGCCTGCAGCGTTTGCAACGTCTGGGCCTGGCCGATGAAGTGCAGCCCGGCACCTGGGCAGTCCATTCGGATGCGGAGAAGACCTTGCGCGCCCTGGGCGAGCGCGGCGACATCATCCGCACCATGCAGCGAGCCATGAATGGCGAGCCTCGCGAGCTGGCGGTGTTCGAGCCGGGCGACGATGGTCGCAGGGTCATCGGCCGTGTGGCCGCCAAGGGGCTGGCTGACGAGCTGCGCGACCGGGGCTATTTGGTCATCGACGGGGTGGACGGCAAAGCCCACTATGTTGCGCTCAACGCCCGCGTCGAACTGGCGAACTATCCGACCGGCGCCGTGGTGGAGGTGAAGGGGTCGGCCGACATGCGCGCGGCCGATAAGAATATCGCGGCGCTGGCGAATGATGGCCTGTACCGCACCGACCACCACCTCGCCATCGCGCAGGGTCAGGCGGTGCCCGGACGCGACCCGCAGGAGGTCGTCGCGGCCCACGTCCGCCGGCTCGAAGCCCTGCGCCGCGCCGGCATTGTGGAGCGCGTGGCCGAAGGTCTATGGAAGGTACCGGACGACCTGGCTGAGCAGGGCCGCCGCTACGACGCACAGCGCCTGGGCGGCGTGGCTGTGGAACTGAAATCGCACCTGCCCATCGAGCGGCAGGCCCGCGTGATCGGAGCCACCTGGCTCGACCAGCAACTGATCGGTGGCGGCTTAGGGCTGGGTGGCCTGGGCTTTGGCGGCGAGGCAAGGCAGGTGATGCAGCAGCGCGCCGACTTCCTGACTGAACAGGGGCTGGCCGAGCGACGCGGCCAACGCGTCATCCTCGCCCGCAATCTGTTGAACACGCTGCGCAGCCGCGAACTGGCCCAGGTCGCGAAGGATATTGCCGCAGAAACTGGCCTAGAGCATCGCCCGGTGGCCGACGGCCGGCGCGTGGCGGGGATCTACAGGCGTTCCGTCATGCTTGCCAGCGGACGCTACGCCATGCTTGATGACGGCATGGGGTTCAGCCTGGTGCCGTGGAAGCCGGTGATCGAGCAGCGGCTGGGGCAGCAGATTGCGACGACTATGCGCGATGGCGTTGCGTCGTGGGATATGGGGCGGGGACGTGGGATGTCGATCAGATGAACTGAGCGAGAACATAACGTGCAGTCTCAAGCTGCAAGAGGGTTTTGTGCCCATTAATTTCGTCCTTTCTTGTTTCTGAATTCATCGAACACTCAGGTTCCGGCAAGATTCTTGCGGCAGTGCAGCGGCTGGGATGGGAACAAGGCCTCTGGCACCGAGATGCCAGAGGCCGAGGCAACGATCATGTGCACCGCTCAAATGGATGGAGCCGACTCTCTCGCCACTGTCGACAAGGGCGCTGAGTGCGCCGGTGTCGCGCGCCGCAGCAGCCGCATGGCATTGGCAATCACGATCAATACCGAGCCTTCGTGGAACAGCATGCCGGCGGCCATGGTCACCCCACCCATCAGCACACCGGTCAGCAGGAGACCGACGGTCGCTAGAGCAATGACGATGTTCTGGCGGATGTTGGAGAGCGTGCGCCGCGCCAGCGAGATGGCCTCGGGCAGCTTGAGCAGGTCGTCGCCCATGAGCGCGATGTCGGCGGTCTCCACCGCCACGGCCGAGCCGGCTGCGCCCATGGCCACGCCGACGTCGGCGGTGGCCAGCGCCGGCGCGTCGTTGACGCCGTCGCCAACCATCGCGACGACGTGGCCGGCCCGCTGCAGGCGGGCGACGATGTCGAGCTTGTCATCGGGCAGCAGCCCGGCGTGCACCTCGTCGATGCCGGTGGCGGCGGCAACGGCATCGGCCACCGGCTTCACGTCGCCGGTGAGCATGACGACCTTCTTCACGCCCGCCTTGTGCAGCGCGGCCACCATGGCTGCGGCGTCGCGCCGGATCTCGTCGGCCACGGCGATCACGCCCAGCACCTGGTCGTCCACGGCAACGATCATGGGCGTGCGCCCCTGGGTGGCCAGTTGATGCGCCTGGCGGTCTGCGCCCACCGTATCGGCGACGCCAAACTGCTCCAGCAAGGCCAGGTTGCCGATCAGCACCCGCTTGCCCTCGACGCGGGCGGTGATGCCCTTGCCGATCACGGGCTCGATGTGCTCGGGCAGCTCGGCCACCGCGATGCCTGCTTGCTCCGCCGCTTCCAGGATGGGACGCGCCAGCGGGTGCTCGGAGCCGGCCTCGGCGCGCGCCGCCCAGGCGAGCACCTGGTTCTTGTCCACGCCCGGCGCCAGCGCCACGACATCGGTGAGCTGCGGGCGGCCCTTGGTCAGCGTGCCGGTCTTGTCCACGGCCACGACGTCGATCTTGGCCGCGGTCTCCAGGAACTCGCCGCCCTTGATCAGGATGCCGTCGCGTGCCGAGCGGCCGATGCCGGCGACGATGGACACGGGAATGGAGATCACCAGCGCCCCCGGGCAGGCCACCACCAGCAGGGTCAGGCCCAGCACCACGCTGCCGCTGATGAGGCCGGCCAGCAGCGCCAGCACGACGACGGCGGGGGTGTACCAGGACGAAAACCGGTCCATGAATTTCTGCGTGCGCGCCTTGGCGTCCTGCGCGTCTTCCACGCGGTGAATGATGCGCGCCAGCGTGGTGTCGGCGCCGATGCCGGTGGCCAGCACCTGCAGAAAGCCGCCGCGCGAGATGGTGCCGGCGAAGACATGGTCGCCCTTGGACTTTTCCACCGGGATCGATTCGCCGGTGATCGACGCCTCGTCGAGCGCGCCGGTACCGGCGATCACCTCGCCATCGACCGGCACCTTGGCGCCGTTCTTGACCAGCACCACCTCGCCCATGGCGACGCTGGCGGCGGGGATTTCCACCTGCTCGCCCTTGCGCATCACGATGGCCGTGTCCGGCGCCACGGCGATCAGCTCGGCCAGCGCCGCGCGGGTCTTGTTCAAGGTGGCCGATTCCAGCGCGTGGCCAATGGCAAACAGGAAGGTGACGGCCGCCGCCTCCCAATACTCACCAATGATCAGCGCGCCGACGGCGGCGATGCTCACCAACAGGTCGATGCTGATGTGGCGCACGGCCAGCGCACGTACGGCGTTGCGCACGATGGGCGCGCCGGCGACGAGGGCGGCGGCGACCATCAGCCACTGGGCCGCCAGGGCAGCGCCGTAGCCCTTGGATGCGGTGAATGAAGCCAGGATCAGCAGGCCGGACAAGGCGGGAGTCGTCCAGCGGCCGTTGATCCATGCGTTGATCTTGTTCATGGGGTTGGCCTCCGAAGGTGGTCAAGCGGGACAGGGCAGCCACCGCCGCCGGGCGCGGCGGTGTGCTGCTCGTGGAGTGAGCGGCGCGGGGGCCATGGTGGTGCGTCAGAACGCCGAGGCGCGCGCGGTGTAGCCCACCTTGGCGATGGCGGCGATGAGATCGTCCGCGCTGACGGTTTCGGGGTGGTGGTCGACTTCGATGCGCGCCGATGCGAAGTGCACCTTGACGTGGCTCACGCCCGCCATCGCGCCGACGCTTTTCTCGATCTTGGTCACGCAGGACGGGCAGGAAAAACCCTCGGCGCGCAAGGTGGTGCGGGTGTTGGTGTTGGTCATGGTTTTTTCCTTGTATGACGGTCTGGTTGAGGGATGCCTTCACTGTAGGCAGGCCCGCCGTATTGCTCCATGAGAAACGTCAATCAACAGCAGCCGACTTTGGCGCTGACTCAAACCATGCCGTCGCGCACTTGCTCCAAGCGCGCCGCATCGACGATGGCGACCCAGCGCCGGCCGGCGTCGATCCAGCCCTCGCGCTGCCACTGGCTGAGCAAGCGGCTGACCGATTCGGTGGCCGCGCCGGCCATGGCGGCCAGGTCCTCGCGCGCCAGCGGCACGTCCAGCAGCATGGCCTCGTTCCAGGGCTTGCCGACCTTGTCGGCAAGAACCAGCAGCAAGGCTGCCAGGCGCTGCTCCAGCGGCGCCCCGGCCAGCATGTGAATGGCGTGCTGCGACTGCGTCAGCCGGTGCGCCACGCCCTTGAGCGTGGCCACAGCGACTTGCGGAATTTCTTGCAGGATGGCGTCGTACTCAGGCGCATCCAGGCCCAGCAGGCAGGCCGGCGTCAAGGCGGTGGCGCTGTCGGCGTAGAACTGCTGGCCCAGCGCCGGCAGCGCGCCAAAGAAATCGCCTGGGGTGAGCAAGTCAATCAGCGACTGGCGCCCATCGGCCGCCAGCCGCGTGGTCTTGACGGCGCCGATCGCCACCACGTAAATGTGCGTCGCGGCATCGCCTTCCAGGTAGACGGGCTCCCCGGCCGCGAAGTTCTGGGCCTGGCAATGCCGGTTGACCTGCGCCAGTTGCCCGTCGTCGAGATCGGCAAAAAGAGGGACTTTGCGGCAAACGGCCATGCGCATGTCCAGCGAGCAGGCCGCCGGGTCCGGGTCTGGCATGGACAGGGGGATTTGGCGGCGTTTGTTTATGGCTTGTTTCATCGTGCTGTGGAATAAGTTCGCGGCGTCTTGAGCCGATCTGCCGGTGTTCCGGCCGGCGTCCAGATCCGGAGCTGGCAAGGGTTTTGCGGCAGCCGGTCAGCGGCTGTCTCTGGAGTTTGGGTCAAGTCGAGCCCGCCCCAGGCCCATGCGTGCCAGCGTCGTGTCGTGCATCAGGTAGTGATGCACCAGCGCCGCTGCAGCGTGTAGGCCGATCAGCCAGTACCCGAGTGTGCCGATTGCCTCGTGGACTTCTTTGAGGCCGCCTGCAAGCGCCTTGTCAGGCGCCATCAGCCCAGGCAGTTCGAGTCCGAACAAGGACACGGGCGCGCCCTTGGCGTTCAGGCTCAGATAGCCGAGAACGGGCGCCGCGATGAGCAGGCCGTAAAGCGCCCAGTGCATGACATGGGCCAAGCGGGACTGCCACGCGGGCGTACCGGCAAGCTCACTGGGTTGACCCAGCATCCACCGCAGCGGCAGCCGAACCAATACGACGACTGCGAAAACCAGGATGCCCAGGCTTTCATGCCAGCTCTTGGCCAGCGCCCGCTCGGCACTGCCCTTGGGCAGGCCATCGTGCAGCTCGATCAAGGCATAGACACCGACCATCAGCAGCAGCGTCAGCCAGTGCAGTGTGATGAGCGTTGGATGGTAGCGTTCAGTGGTTCTGGACATGAGGCTCTCAATGTGGATGCGGGCGTGAACGTGGCAGCCCGCGCTTTTGCAGGCGAGGCTGCCACGATGCCAACCCTCGTTCCGGTTCTGAAAAAGCAGCTGATGGATTCTTGCTGCCCCTGCTTGCAGCACCGTTTGTCAGCCGATGGATGCGTCGCGACCGGTTGGCTGCTGCGCCATAGCCACCCAACGCAGCCCATCGCCCTGGCTGAGGTAGTAGTGGCCGTCGGGACTGATCACCACCGCACGGGGTGCGATCGAGTCGAAGAAGTACTGCCAGCCAAACCCGGGCATGCCGGCCTGGGCCTGGTTGGCGATGGCCTGCCAGGGCGCCGTTGCCGTTTCCGCCGCTGGTTGGGCTGCGGCGATCCAGCGCAGCCCCTTGCCGCGGCTCAAGTAGTAATGGCCATCAGGGCTGATGACGACGGCGCGCGCTGCCTGCGGGTTGAAGAAATACTGCCAGCCATGTCCGGGCGAGCCTGCCTCGGCCGAGTTGGGAATGGCCTGCCAGGGTGCGTTCAGCGCTTCGATGCGCTCGGCGCGGCTGGCGTGGCGCTGCGTGCGATCGGAATGATCGCCGGCCAGGGCGGTGTTGCCCAGCAGGGCCGCGGCGATGCCGATGGAGGCGATGGTGGTGGCGACTTGCATGACGTTCTCCTTGAGTTGCAATGCAGTCACGATCGACTGTGGCTGCAGTCTGCGCGGGTGTGGGTGAACCGGTGCTGAACAGCCTCTTCACCCGCCGTTCATGCCGTACCCGCCGATGCGGCAGCGGCGAAGCGGCCCGAGCCCAACTCGACCAGCGCCTCGCCCCGGCGCAGCAGCCACAAGGCATCCAGGCCGTGCCGATGCGCCAAGGCCAGGCCCTGGCCCGAGCCCGCCACCAGCAAGGCGGTGGCCCAGGCGTCGGCGTCCATGCAACGGGGCGCCAGCACGGTGACGCTGGCGACGCCGTTGTTCACCGGCTTGCCGCTGCGCCCGTCCATGCTGTGCGCCAGGCGTGCCTGGCCCACCTGGACGAAGTGCCGGTAATCGCCCGACGTGGCCACGGCCAGGTCCTGCAGCTCGATCACCCCGTGCGCGGCGCGCAGGCCTGCACGCGGGCTCTCCAGCGCCACCGCCCAGGGCGCGCCGCTGGCCTGGGGGCCGATGGCGCGCAGCTCGCCGTCCAGTGCGACCAGGGCGTGGCACACGCCGTGTCCGGTGAGCACGGCACACATACGATCCACGGCATAGCCTTTGGCGATGCCGCACAAATCGAGCTGCAGTGGCGAGTGCTTGCGCGCCAGGCCGGCGGCCAAGTCCAGCTCAAGGGCTTGCGGTGTCGGCAGGCGTTTGGCATTGCGCGCGGCGCGGATGGCCTCGGCGTCCGGCGTGTCGCATGCCGCGCCAAAGCCCCAGGCATCGACCAGTGCGCCGACGGCGGGATCAAACGCTCCGTCGCTCAGGCAGCAGACTTCGAGCGCGCGGGCCAGCACCTCAAGGATCTGCGCCGGCAGTGCCAGCCAATCGCCTACCGGCGCACGGTTGAGCTGATTCAGTGCGCTTTCCGGCTGCCAGGGCGACATCTGGGCATCGACTTGTTCGACCGCTTCGGCCAGCGCCTGGCACAGTGCGTTCGTGTCCAGCACAGGCGGCACATCGCAGCTCACGGCCCAGCGCGTGGCCATGGTCGGCCCGTGCAGTTGCAGCCGGTGCAAGGGCTCAGAACAGGTCTTCGGCATAGCGCCCCTTGGCCTTCAGTGCGTTCACGTCAAGGCCCAGCGGCGCCAGCAGCGCATCGAGCACCTCGCCCACGCCCTGAGCCATGGGGCGGCTGCCGCACACGCGCACCGCGGCGCCGGCGGCCAGCAATTTGCGCAGGCGTTCGGCGTCGCGTTGCAGGATTTCCTGCACGTAGCCGCCGCCGGGCACGCGCGAGAAGATGGTGTTGACGCTGGCCACGCGCTGCTCGGCCTGCCAGCGCGCGATCTCGGAGCCGAAGTAGTAGTCGGTGGCCGGGTCGCGCGCGCCGAAGTACAGGTGCATCGGCGTGCGCTCGTCGTTGCGCCGAATGAAGCCTGCCAGCGGTGCCACGCCGGTGCCAGCGCCGATCAGCAGCACGCTCGGCGGTCGACCGCTGAGGGTAAAGCCCGGGTTGGCACGGATGAAGGCCTGCGTGCTGTCGCCCGGCTTGAGCCCCAGCAGGTGCGCCGAGCACACGCCGCCGGGCCACTGGCGCACGCAGATTTCCAGAAAGCCGTCGGCGCTGCCCGACGCCAGCGAGTAATAGCGCGCCACCGCGTTCCCCGGTGGCACGATACCTACCAGGTCGCCCGCCTCGAAGCGGCCCAGGCCGCAGCCGAGCAGACGCGCAAACCACGGCTGGCGCGGCCAGGCAAAGCGCAGGATGGCCGTGGGCCGATCGGCCTGGCCGGGGTAGTCGCGCCGCTCGACGAGCGTCAGCGCGGTGGTGGCGGGCAGACGGGGTCGGTAATCGATCGCCAGCGGCTGGCCCAGGGCCTGCGCCAGTGCCTCGCCCCAGCGGGCGAACTGCTGCGCCGACTGCTGGTGGATCAGCTCCAGCGGCAGTAGGCTCGCATGCCCCTGGGCACGCAGCGCCTGCTCGACGGCCTGTGCATAGGCGCAGAACGCCGGGTATTGGCGATCGCCAAAACCCAGCACCGTCACCGGCACGCCGCTGCCGCCCTGCGCGGCAATGCGCTCCAGCGCATGACGCGCATGCGCCGGCGGCTGGCCATCGCCATGCGTGGCCGCCAGGATGAAGACCTGCTGCGCCGTGGGCGTGATCTGGAAGTGCTCCAGTGCGCTGCTGTGCACGCGCCGCCCGGCGCGTACCAGCGCGGCATGCAAGGCCTGGGCAAAGCCCCAGGTGCTGCCGCCCTCGCTGGCGACGAAGATCAGCACCTCGGCCTGCTGCAGGCGGGAGTTGTCGGCGATGTGCACCGCGTTGCGGCGCCCCTGCCACCAGATCAGCACGCCGCTCGCCCAGAACAGCAGCACGCAGAGGCCCGCGAGGCCCATCACCACGGCCCACGGCCAGGCGCTCTCGCCGGTGTGCAGCACGCGGGCCCAGTCGTCCAGCCGCTGCGCCAACGTCGCCTCCTGCCAGGCCAAGGTATCGCCGCTGTGGCGGTCAATCCAGCCTTGGCCGCGCGTGGTCGCCACCTGCCAGGTGTCGGTGGGGTCGCCCGCATCGGGGAGGTTGACGCGGTGCAGATCGCCGACGCCGAGGTCGCGCAGCAGCGGTAGCTGCGCCGGCGCCAGGTCGGCCCCCGTGCTGGCGCTGGAAACAACGTCGGGCTCGGGCCCGGCTTCCAGTTCGAGCAGGCCGAGTGTCGAGGCGCTCATGGTCAGCGCCGTGATCGAGGACAGCAGCAGCAGGGCCAGCACCACCCGGCCCGCCAGTACGTGCAGGCGCTGCGCCAGGGTGCCGCGCACCCGGCCTGCCACATGGCGCCAGCCGCCCATGCGGCGCACGAGCAGCACCAGGCCGGAAATCGACAGCAAGACCATGGCCAGCGCCGTGGCCGCGGCGCCCCAGCGCCCACCATCGCCCAGCAGCAGCGCGCGGTGCAGGTTCTTGACCCAGCGCGGCATGCTGGAGGGCTGGTAGTTGCCAAGCAGCTGGCCGCTGGTTGCATCGACGTAGCGCGCCTGCGCTTGGTCGCCGTCGAAGCCGAAGGCGGCGACGGCGCCCGAGGGCAGGCGACGGATTTCCTCGACGCCGGGCATGGCCTGCTGCACCTGTTGCACCAGCGTGGCCACCGGCAGGTCGGCCGGTGCTGTCGGCGCCTGCCAGGCCTCCTGCACCGGATCCAGGGCCAGCAGGGCACCGGACAGGCCCAGCACCAGGGCCACGGTGCCCAGGCTCAGACCCAGCCATCGGTGGACGGCTTTCCAGTTCATGCCTTGCTCCTTACTTCAGCTGGAAGCTGGCCGACTGGATGTACTGCTTGCCGGCCTGCGCCTTGCCGGCGCCCGCCGCCGTCAGGGGCAGCCGCACCTCGGAGGGGCTGTCACGCATGTCTTCCACGGCGGCGTCGATGCGGATCTCGTAGCCGGCGTCGATCAGCGCGTCGGCCAGATCGGCCGTCACCCTGAGCGTGCGGCCCGCGCCGACGCTGGCGCCGGTCACGCCATTGAGGCGTTTGGCGTCGCCGGCCGACAGGCGGCTCCAGTCCGCCAGGTGCTTGTAGTACTTGGCCTTGCCGCCGGCCACCCAGAGCGTGCCGGCGTAGGCGCCCTTGGCATCGGTCAGGTAGACCGCCAGGTAGGCGCCGTCGCCGCCGTAGTTCTTGAGCTGGGTGGCAATGGTGACTTCGCGCGCCTGGCCGAGGGCGGGCACGGCAAGCGCGCAAGCTGCGGCAATGGCGGTGATCAGGGGTTTGGACATAGGGTTCTCCTGGAAAGAGGGGGGGCGATTCATTGCACCTGGCCGCGCGGCGCGCTGCCCGGGGTAAAGAGGGGTGAGGAAGGGGCAGTGCCCGCATCCTGCGGCGTGTGGTCGCGCCGGCGCTCGCGCTCCCGGTCCCGGTCTTTGTGGTGGTCATCGCGCTCGCGCGACTTGATCTTCAGCACCTGCAGGGTCTCGGGGTCGAGCTTGGCCTTGAAGCGCTGGCCCTGGGCGTCGGTGCCACGGATTTCGTAGCAGCCGTCGTCGATTTTCAGGCGCTCGACCTGCCAGCCCTGCTGCGCCGCCATCTGGCGCACTGCCTCGCGCGACTGCCATCGCGAGGCCGGGGCGTCGCAGTCGGTGGACGCGAGCGCCGGCAGGGCCGCCACGGCCAGCACCAGGGGGGCCAGCTGCGACTTGAAGTATCGATTTCGTTTCATTGGCGGCTCCTTTGTTGCACACGCACGGTGGATACCGGTGATTTTGAAAAACCTTGGGTGAATCGATGCTGAACTTGCTGTTCATCGGGTGTTCATCCGGTCTCCTGTACCCGGCACCGGGCGACGCACCACTGCCTGTGCTGCTGCACGCGGCAGGAACTCCCGGGCCCGCATGCTTGCTTGATGAGGATCGTGGCAAGAGCCAGGGCTTGCACGAAGATGGAACTTTTACGCGCCCCGCGCGTTGACACTGGCAATGCCCCCCTTGAGCCAGCCCGATGAAGCCGACTGCATCGCCCGCGCCCAGCGCGGGGAGGTTGCGGCGTTCTCTGAGCTGGTGACGCGCAACCAGGATCGCATCTACCGCTTTCTGGTGCGCATGACTCGGTCACAGGAGGATGCGCGCGAATTGACCCAGGAAACCTTTCTGAGCGCCTACCAGGCACTGCCCAGCTGGCGCCCGCAGGCGCAGCTGTCCACGTGGCTGTTCCGCATCGCGCGCAACCAGGCACTGGACCGGCTGCGCCGCGCGCGGCACGTGGAGTTCGTGGCGCTGGACGACGCGCTGCATCAGCAGGTACCGGCGGATACGCCCACGCCCGAGGCCATGCTGCAGGCGCGCCAGCGCATCGCGGAGCTGGAGCGCGCGCTGGCGCGGCTGTCGGTGGAGCACCGTGAGATCCTGCTGTTGCGCGACGTCGAGGACATGCCCTACGAGGACATTGCCCAGGTGCTGGGCATCGGCCTGGGCACCGTCAAATCCCGCATCGCCCGCGCGCGCGCCGGGCTGCTGCAGCACATGCCACGCTGACCGCAAGGAGCCACCATGACCTGTCCTCGCACCGAAGATCTTTCCGCCCTGGTCGACCACGCGCTGTCCACCCGGCGGCAGGCCGCGCTGCAGCGCCACCTGCGGGCCTGCCCTGTCTGCAGCCGGCAGCTCGATGCGCTGCGGGCGCTGCGCCAGGAACTGCTCGCCCTGCCATCGCCCACGCTGGGCTTCGATCTCGCGGCGCAGCTGCAGGAGCGCCTGCGCGACCGGCGGCCACCGCGCGCCGCCAGGCCCCGGCGTGCCGGCTGGGACCTTCTGGGCTGGATGCCCACGGGCCTGGCGGCTGGCGCGGCGCTGGCCTCGGGCCTGTGGCTGGGCGGGCTGCTGCTGGGCACGGGGGCAGCCATTCCCACCACGTTTGCGGCCGCCGGCCCCGCCATGGCGCGCGTGTTCGACCCCGTGCCGCCGGGCGGGCTGTGCGCCGCCACCGAGATTTGCCGACTGCCAAGGAATCTGCCATGAAACACACCGCCTGGATCCGCACCCTGCTGGCCGTCTCGCTGGCGCTCAACCTGGGCATTCTTGCGGCGCTCGTGCTGCGCCCTGCCCGCGTGGCGCCGCCCCCGGCGCCGGCCGTGCACCTGCCGGACTACCTGGCGCTCACGCCCGGGCAACGCACGCGCTGGGACGCGCTGGAGGCGCCGTTCCTGCACGACCTGTCATCCAACTGGGACGACATACGCCACCGCCGCGAAGCCCTGGTGCGCCACATCTTCGCCGCCGCACCCGACCGCGCGGCCATCGACGCCGAGCAAGCCGCCATTGCCCGCCTGCAGGCCGCGCAGCAGCAGCGCGTGATCACCCAGTTGCTGGCCGAGCGCGAGCTGCTGGACACCGCCCAGCGCGAGCGCCTGCTGCAGCTGTTGCTGGGTCGCTACGCGCAGGAGGCGACCGAGGAGGAGCTGCTGCACCGCAAATAAGGCCGTGCACCAAAGATGCAAAACACATGGAACATTCAGACGCGCGCTTCGTTGAAGAGGGCAAGGCAGCCAGGCAATCCGCACGGCCACCTTGCATGGTTCAACTTTCAACGGAGCATTTCCATGAAGCAACTCACCACACTGCTGCTGGCCGCCGCCCTGGCAGTCCCCCTGACCTCGATGGCCGCGAGCGCGCACGACAGCCACGGCAGCGCCGAAACCCACCAGTTGCAACTCAACGCCGGCAAGAAATGGGAGACCGACGCGCCGCTGCGCCAGGCCATGACGGCCGTCCGCGCATCGGTGACGGACATCCTGCCCGCGGCCCATGCGGGCAAGGCCACGGCGGCCGACTACGACGCCTTTGGCAACGCCGTCGACCAGCAGGTCGCCTACATGGTGGACAACTGCAAGCTGCCCCCCGAGGCGGACGCCCAGCTGCACATCATCGTGGCCGACCTGATGGCGGGCGCCGAGGCTGCCCAGGGCAAGCACGGAGAGGGCAAGCGCGCCGCCGGCGTGGTGCAGGTCGCGCAGGCCTCCAACGCCTACGGCAAGTATTTCAGCCACGGCGGCTGGAAAGCCGTCGAGCTGCCCCATTGAGGGATGTGCCCCGCAGGATGGGGGCCTGTCCAAGGCAGGCACTCATCCCCGTGCAAAGCGTCTGGGCCACGCTCGGCGGGAGGATGCGGCAGCCGCCATTGGGCACCGTGGTGGGGTATGGGTTGCGCATGGGCGTCGGGTGGCTTTGAGCCGGATGCACGCCTTGCCCGCGCAAGACAGTTACGTTGCCGGCACGGTGCGTGCCGTGCGCCGTGCCATGACGAGCCTCGACAACTCCAGCCAGGCCAGGCACAGCGCCAGCAGGACGGCGGAGGCGGCCAACATTGGCGGGTTCGCGCCATCCAGGCCCATCAGGTGGCGCAGTCCGGGTACGACCAGCACTGCCGCCAGCAACGCCACCACGGCTGCGGCCATGGGCCGCAGCCAGGGGTTGGTCGAACGGCGAGGGCGCCACAGCGGGTGCGCAGGGTCACGGTGCGCCAGGATCAGCATCAGCGTGCACAGCACCAGCGTGCCGAACACCACGCCGCGGCTCTGACCCAAGCTCCAGCCTTGGGACTGCAGCCAAGCCTGGGCGCCCAGCAGCAAGACGGCGATTCCACAGCCCTGCAGCAGAGGCAGCCACAGCGCGCGCAGTGCAAACGGTGAATCCGCCAGCGGCCGCGGCGGGCGCTCCATGATGTCGGCCGCTTCCGGCTCGGCCTCGAACACGATGGAACAGGCGGGGTCGATCAGCAGCTCCAGCAGCACGATGTGCACCGGCAGCAGCAGCGCCGGCCAATGCAGCAGCGTGGGTGCCAGCGCCAGCGCCACGATGGGCAGATGCACGGCGAACACGAAGCGCGTGGCCTTGCGCAGGTTGTCGTCGATGCGCCGGCCCTGGGCCACGGCGGCGACGATATGGGCAAAGCTGTCCTTGAGCAGCACCAGGGCCGCGGCCTCGCGCGCCACGTCGGTGCCGCGCTCGCCCATGGCAACGCCCACGTGCGCGGCCTTGAGCGCGGGCGCGTCGTTCACGCCGTCGCCGGTCATGGCCACCACGGCGCCGCCCGCGTGCAGCAGCTGCACCAGGCGCAGCTTGTGCTCGGGTTTCAGGCGCGCGCACAGGTCCACATGGCGCAGGCGCTCGCGCAGCGTGGCGTCGTCCAGCTGCCGGATCTCGTCGCCGGTGATGACCTCGGGCCGCTCGGACAGGCCCACCTGGCGTGCGATGGCGCGCGCCGTGGCCGGGTGGTCACCGGTCATCATGACCACGCGCACGCCGGCGGCGCGGCATTCGGCGATGGCCGCCGGCACCTCGGGGCGCGGCGGATCGGCCAGCGCCAGCAGGCCGAGGAATTCGAAGTCGAAGTCGTGCTGGCTGGGCGGCCAGGCCTGCGCCGGGGTGGGCTGGCCCGTCCAGCGCCCGCGCGCCACGCCCAGCACGCGCAGGCCGCGCTCGGCCAGCGCCTCCACCTGGGCGCGCACGGCGGCCAGGCGCGCCTCGTCCAGGTGGCACAGATCGGCCACGGCCTCGGGCGCGCCCTTGGTGGCCAGCAGGTGCTGGTCGGGCGCGCCGCTGGCGTACACCCGCGTCATGGCCAGGATCTCGCCCGACAGCGCGTACTCGAACACCGGCTCGCGCCCCTCGTGCACATGCTCGGTGCCCTGCAGCCAGTCGTGGCCAAACCGCTGTATGGCCTGCTCCATCGGGTCGAACGGGTCGGTCGGCGTGGCCAGCATGGCGAATTCCACCAGCCGGTGGTAGTCCTCGGGCAGTTCCTGCGCGCCCTGTGCGGCCCAATGACCGGTGGGTGTGGCCAGCTCGGTCACGGCCATGCGGTTCATGGTCAGCGTGCCGGTCTTGTCCACGGCCAGCACAGTGATCGCGCCCAGGGTCTCCACGGCGGTGACGCGCCGCGTCAGCACCTGCAGCCGCGTCAGGCGCCAGGCGCCCAGCGCCAGGAACACGGTGAGGATGACGGGAATTTCCTCGGGCAGCAGCGCCATCGCCAGGGCGATGCCGGCCAGCAGGCTGTCCAGCAGCGGCCGGCCGTTCCACCACCAGCCCAGCAGCACCTGCGCCAGCGCCAGCGCCAGTGCCAGCACTCCCAGGCCGCGCACCAGCCGGCGCGAGCGCTGCTGCAGCGGCGAGGGCGGCGCCTCGGTGGCTTCCAGGTCGGCGCCGATGCGGCCTACGGCCGTGCGCCCCGCCGTGGCCAGCACCCGCGCCAGGCCCCGGCCGCGCGTGATCACGGTGCTGGCGAACAGGTCGGGATCTTCGGCCGGCTTGGCAACATCCCCCGCCAGCTTGGCCACGGGCACGGACTCGCCCGTGAGCAGCGACTCGTCCACCTCCAGCTCGCCTCGCAGCAGCCGCGCGTCGGCGGCGATGCGGTCGCCCTCGTGCAGCACCAGCAGGTCGCCGCAGACCACCTCGGCGCCGGCGATGCGCCGCTCCTGGCCGTCGCGCAGCACCAGGGCGCGCGGGGCCGACAGTTCGCGCAGCGACTCCAGCGCGCGCTGCGTGCGCCGCTCCTGCACCAGCGTGATGCCGATGACCACGAAGACGAAGCCGAGCAGGAACAGCGCCTCGCCCTTGTCGCCCAGCGCCAGGTAGATGCCGCCGGCGGCCAGCAGCATCAGGAACATGGGCTCGGTGAGCACCTCGCGCACGATGGCCAGGGTGGACTTGGGCGCGCTGCCGGGCAGCTGGTTGGGGCCGTCCTGCGCCAGGCGCTCGGCAGCGTCGGTGCTGCTCAAGCCTTGCAGATCGCGATTGATGGATGGGGACTGGTCTGTCATGGAGTCAGGTTCCGGTTTCACGTTTTTTCGACATGTCTGTCACCATGGAATTTGCGTGGAAGCGCTCCAAGGCGGCAATGATTTCTTCGGCATCGTCAGCGTGCTCGAACAGGTCGGTGTCCTCGGCGTCGATGTAGCCCTCGTCGATCAAATAGTCGAAATTGATTGCGCGACGCCAGAACCTGCGCCCGACAAGTACCACCGGAATCCGTTGCATCTTCCCCGTCTGGATCAGGGTCAGCACCTCGAACAGTTCGTCGAGCGTTCCATAGCCGCCGGGGAAGGCCAAACACCACCACGGTCGACTGCACGCCTTGCTCACGCAAGACACGTTCGGGCTTGAGCAGTTCGAACTGCAGGCGCAATGGTCGAAGCTCGTCCTGACTCAGCAAGTCGGCGTCTTCGTACGCGAGGCGGTACGAGGGCGAATCGAGGATGGCGCGCAGGCGCCCATCGAGATCGGCCGGCGAGATCATCGATGGACTGCCAGAAAATCCGGCCACGGAACGACCCGGCCGCGCTCGGGCATCGAGACCTGCCAGCCAAGCTGCTGTTGCAGGAGTTCCGCCAAAGCCTGCGCGGCGGACGACTCCCCATGCACCACGAACGTTTGCTCAGGGGCTTGCTTGAAGCCTCGGGCCCAGGCCATCAGGGCTGGTTGGTCGGCATGCGCCGAGAGCCCATCGACACTGTGGATCGCCGCGCGCACCGGAATGTCGTCGCCGAAGATGCGCACGCGCGCCGCGCCATCGACCAGTTGGCGGCCCAGTGTTCCCTGCGCCTGAAAGCCGGAGAACAGGACGCTGCATTCCTTGCGCGGCAAATTGTGGCGCAGGTGGTGCCGGATGCGTCCCGCGTCGCACATGCCGCTGGCGGAAATGATGATCGCGCCCGAACGAATCTGGTTCAGCGCCATGGATTCGTCGGCGCTTTCCGTGAAATGCAGATACGGCAGGTTTTCGCCGCGCGCGTGCCATCCTGCCAGGCGCTTGGCCTGCTCGTCGAACAGCTCAAGGTGCTCGCGCGTGATGCGCGTGGCTTCCGTGGCCATCGGCGAATCAACGAATACCCTCGGTTGCCGCAGCCGCCCCTCGCTGGTGAGACGGTGCAGGTGGTACAGGACTTCCTGGGTTCGACCGACCGCGAAGGCCGGCACGATGACGTTGCCACCGCGTTCGAACAGGGTTTTCTCGACGATGCCGATCATCTCCTCTTCGGTTGCCGAAAAGTCCTTGTGCTGGCGGTTGCCATAGGTGGACTCGATGACGAGGATGTCGGCGTCCTCGATGGGTGTCGGGTCGCGCAATATCGGACGTCCCGGCTGGCCAAGGTCGCCGCTGAATACCAGTTTTGTCGGATAGCCGTACTCGGTGACCCAGACTTCGATGATGGCCGACCCGAGGATGTGCCCGGCATCGCGAAAGCGCGCGCGCACCCCGACCCGGGGCGCGAACTCCCGGTCGTATTCGATGCCTCGCACCTGCTGCAGGCATTCGCGCGCATCCTGCAGCGTGTATAGCGGCGGCAGCGGGTCCTTTCCGCGGAACCGCTTGGCGCTGCGTTTTGCATCGCTCTCCTGGATGTGGGCACTGTCGGGCAGCATCACGCCCAGCAGATCAACCGTGGCGGGAGTGGCGTAGATGGCCCCTTTGAACCCGGCCCGCGTGAGTTTGGGCAATAGTCCGCTGTGGTCGATGTGGGCATGGGTCAGGAGCACGAAATCGATAGCTGCCGGGTCGAACGGAAATGGTTCGCGGTTGCGCGCCGCCGCCGCAGATCCCCCTTGAACCATGCCGCAATCCACCAGGAAGCGCAGGCCCGCCGCCTCCACCAGAAAGCACGATCCGGTGACTTCGCGCGCAGCGCCCAGAAAGTTCAGTTTCATGGGGTGCTCACTCGGGCTTATTCTTTTGCATCGGGCAGGTGTTCACGCCGAGCAGGCGGTAGCCGGGACAGCGGCCGGCCAGGCCGGTAATCAGCGGCATGATTCCAATGAGCCCCAGCCAGCGCCACGGTGAATCCAGCCACAACGGCAGGCTGAGCAGGATCAGGCCGATGACGACGCGCGCGATGCGATCGATGTTTCCTACGTTCGTTTGCATGGAGGCACTCCTTGATGGTGAGATGGAACGGGTTCGGGAAATCACGCCGACGGCTACATGGCCGCCGCGAAAATGGCACGAATTTCCTCGTGCGACGCCTGTATGGGATTGGTCAGTCCGCACGCGTCCATAAGCGCGTTGGTGGCCAACGTGGGAAAGTCCTTGGCCTGAACGCCGAGCTGCGACAGCCCGCGGGGAATGCCGATATCGGCGGACAATTGGCGAATCGCCAACAGGCACAGATCGGCTGCGGCCTCGTCGTCCAGTCCATCGGTCTTTTCCCCCATCGCGCGGGCGATGTCGGCGAGGCGCCCCGCAGCGACCCGCTTGTTGTAGGCCTGCACGTGGGGCAGCAGGACGGCGTTGCACACACCGTGCGGCAGGTCGTAGAAGCCGCCCAGTTGATGCGCCATGGCGTGCACGTAGCCCAGCGAGGCATTGTTGAAGGCCATGCCGGCGAGGAACTGCGCATAGGCCATCTGTTCGCGCGCTTCGACGTTTCGCCCGTCAGCCACCGCCTTGCGCAGCCATTGGCTTATCAATGCCACGGCCTTGAGTGCGCAGGCATCGGTGATCGGCGTGGCAATGGTTGAAACATAGGCCTCCACCGCGTGCGTAAGGGCATCCATGCCGGTGGCGGCGGTCAGGCTGGCGGATTTCAGCAGCATCAGCTCGGGATCGTTGACCGAGAGAATGGGCGTCGTGTGCTTGTCGACGATCGCCATCTTCACGTGGCGGGCCTCGTCGGTGATGATGCAAAAGCGGGTCATTTCACTGGCCGTGCCGGCCGTGGTGTTGATCGCCACCAAGGGCAGCTGCGGCTTGGCCGATTGGTCAAGGCCTTCGTAATCCTTGATCGTTCCGCCATTGGCAGCGACCAGTGCGATGCCCTTGGCGCAGTCGTGCGGCGAACCGCCGCCGAGCGAGATGACAAAATCACAATCGTTGTCGCGCAGTTGCTTCAGCCCATCGGCCACGTTCTTGGTCGTCGGGTTGGGCTGCACTCCATGAAAAACCAGGGTATCCACGCCGTGGCTGGCAAGAAGGTCGCGCACCTTGCCGACCAGTCCGAGACGAACCAAGGGAAGGTCGGTCACGATCAGCGCTTTCCTGAAGCCATAGGACTGGATGGCCTTGGCTGCATCACGAAGACAGCCCGCGCCCATCAGGTTCACGGGCGGAATGAAAAAGGCGGTGGTGGTCATGGCTTGGCTCCTTCGGTTGGCCTGTTGATGATCAAGTGAGCAAGGGTTTCGCGTTCCGCGCTTTGGCTTGCTAGGTGTTTCATCGCGGCGGCGCTTGCAGGCATGTCGGAGCGACTTGCACGAGGCGTGGGTGCGGCGGCGCCCGTGGGCGGATGGGCGGTGCTTGGCATCGTGCTGGATACTTCCCAGCCCCCCCCGAGCGCCTTGTACAGCGCCACCAATTGCACGGCGGCGCTGGTATGTGCACGTGCGGCCGCAGTCTCGGCTTCGTGCAGGCTGCGCTGGGCGGCCAGCAGCTCGACCAGTGCAACATCGCCCGCGGCGTAGCGGGCCTTGGCGTAGCCGTAGCTGGTTCGTGCCGCATCCAGGGCCATGGCACGGCGCTCCAACGTGTCCAGCCCGCCGTGGTAGTCGCCCAGCGCACGCTCGGCGTCGCCCAGCGCTGCCAACACCGCCTGCTCATAGGCCAGCGCCGCCTGCTGCTCGGCGGCCTCGCGCGCCCGAATCTCGGCACGCACGCGGCCACCATCGAACAGGCGCCAGGAAATCAGCGGCAGGATGGAAAAACGCGAACTGGATGCATCGAACCAGTTGCCCGTGCTGAGCGCCTGGAACCCGCCACCGACACCGATGGAGAGTTTGGGGAACAGCTCGGCCGTGGCCACGCCGATGTCGGCGGAACTCGCTGCCAGGCGCCGTTCCGCTGCCAGCACGTCGGGGCGGCGGCGCAGCAGATCGGCACGCTCGCCCACCGGCAGGGCCCGCAGCGTGCACGGTGTCAAGGGGCCGTCGAGCAATGCCAGTTCACGCTCCGGTGGAGCGCCCAAGAGCACACCCAGGCCCAGCACCGCGGCGCGCTGGCGGGCCTGGATGTCCGGCAGCAGTGCGTTGACGGCAGTCCACTGCGCATAAGCCGCCTCCACATCGGCGGCGGATGCGTCGCCCAATGCATGCCGCAGGCGCACTAGCTCCAAGGTCTGCTGCAGCGTATCCAGCGTGGCTTGTTGTGCATGCAGTTCGTGTCCAGCACCAACGGCGGTGAACCAGGTGCGCGCGACCTCGGCCACGATGCGCATGCGCACACCCTGTGCTTCGACTTCGGTGGCTTGCAGGCGGGCGCTGACGCCTTCCAGGGCGCGGCGCTTGGCGCCGAATAAATCGGCCTCCCAGGCCGCATCGAAGCCCGCATCGTAGATGGTCTGGGTGGCGTCCATGCCGGGAATCGAGCCCACAGGCAAGGGGCCGTTCTTGCTTTGCCCGCGTCGGTTCACGCTGGTGCCCGCGCTCACGGTGGGCATCTGGTCGCCAGCCACGCGGTCGCGCAGGGCGCGCGCCTCGTCGATGCGTGCCGCGGCTTGGCGCAGATCCAGGTTCTGTGCCAGTGCCGTACTCATCAGGCGGTCGAGGATGGGGTCATCGAGTGCAGACCACCAACGGGCCAGGTCCGCGGACTGCGATTCGCTCGCCAGAGGCAAGGTCCAGCCGTTGCCGATGTCCACCGGAGGCGGCTCGCGGTAGTCGGGGCCCACGGCCGCACAGGCGGTCAGCAGCACGCAGGACAGGGCCAGCCCGAGCGGGCGCAAGCGCCTGGACGCCGGCGGTGCGGCTGGCGTGCGCGAGGAGAGGTGGCGGGTTTTGGTTTTCATTGCAGGCGTCCTCGGACGAATACGGTGGCCATCGTCAGCGTGGCGAGGGCGATGAGCGCCAGCGGCCAGAGGCTGGCGAGAATGTCGCCGGGCGGCATGGCCTTGAGGAAGCTGCCTTCGACGATGATGAGGAAGTGGGTCAGCGGAATGGCCTGGGCCAGCCACTGCAGGACGAGCGGCATGTTTTCCACCGGCGTCGCAAAGCCCGACATCAGCACCGCCGGCACGCCAATGGCGAACGCCCCCAGGATGGCCTGCTGCTGGGTCATGCTGACTGCGGAAATCATCAGGCCGATGCCGACCACCGACAGGATGAACAGCACCAGGCTGGCGAGCAGCAGCGCGAACGAGCCGGTGAACGGGATGCCGAACAGGAACACGCCGGCGCTGATCATGAACAGGCCCAAGAGCGTGCCGATCGCCAGCGCAGGCAGCGACTTGGAAACAATGATCTCCGGCGTCGAGGTGGGCGATACCAGCAACTGGTCGAAGGTGCCCAGTTCGCGTTCGCGCGCGATCGACAGCGAGGTGATGAGCAGCGCGCTGAACAGCGCCAGGATGCCCGTGAGCCCAGGCACGATGAACCAGCGGTAGACCAGGTTGGGGTTGAACCAGTGGCGCACGACCACGGGCGTCGGCGCCTGCGCGTCGGGCACGACCTCGGCCCCAACGTCGGCGGCGATGGTGGACAGGTAGGCGACGGTGATCTGGCCCGAGTTGCTGCGCCGGCCATCGACCAGAACCTGGGCGCGGCCGCTGTCGCCGGCGGCGATGGTGCGCGAGAAATCCACGGGAATGGCGAGCGCGGCGATCACCTCGCCGCGGTCGATCATCTCGTGCAACAGCCGCTGGCTGTCCACGTGCCGCACGTGGGTGATGAAGCGGGCGCTGTCCAGGCGCTGCACCAGCTCGTGCGACCAACGCCCGGCGTCCTGGTTGTAGACGGCGATGTCGACGTTGCGCACTTCCAGTGTGGCTGCAAAGGCGAATACCAGCAGTTGCAGGATCGGCGGTACGAATACCACCATGCGGCTGCGCGGGTCGCGCAGCACGCTGAGCACTTCCTTGATGAATTGGGCGCGCAGGCGGGTGAACGAGAAGGCAGAGGTCAACATCGCGTCACTCCAGGTTCTTGCGCGTGGCGCGCTTGGCGATCAGGAAAAACAGCGCCCCAATCGCCGCCATGGCCGCCAGGTTGGGCAGGAAGACGGCCCAGATGTCGCCGGCCAGGAACACGGTCTTGAGCGAATCGACGAAGTAGCGCGCCGGAACCGCCCGAGTGATGGCGCGGATCGGCGCTGGCATCGCATCGATCTCGTACAGAAAGCCTGAGAGCATGAAGGCCGGCAGAAAGCCCGTGAACAGGGCGATCTGCGCCGCCAGGAACTGGTTGCGCGCCAGCGACGAAATCAAGAGGCCCTGGCCCAGCGCCGGCACCATGAACACCGCCGACAAGAGCAGCAGCGCCGCCAGAGAGCCGCGCATCGGCACGCCGAACACGAACACGGCTAAGGCCGCCGCGCCCAGCGTGGACAGCATGCCGAGCACGAAGTACGGCAGCAGCTTGCCGATCAGGATTTCGGCCACCGAGGCCGGCGTGGACAGCACCGCCTCCATGGTGCCGCGCTCCCATTCACGCGCCACCACCAGTGCAGTCAGCATGGTGCCGATGATGGTCATGACGATGGCGATGGCACCGGGAATCAGTGCGCGGCGGCTTTCCAGCTCGGGGTTGAACCAGTAGCGCGGTTCCAGCATGACGGCCTGCGCTGGTGCTCCGACGTCCAGTCCGGCACGCCAGGACTGGACCACGCCGCGGGCGTAGTTCTCGACGTAGTTCGCGGTATTGGGGTAGGAGCCGTCGGTGACGATCTGCACCAGCGGCTCGCTGCCACGCTGGGCCAGCCGCTGCTCGAAATCCTGCGGGATCACCACGTAGCCGCGCAGGTCGCCTGAGACCAGCTGGTCGGCCACTTCGCGCCGGTCATGGGCGAAGTGGGCATCCAGGAACTTTGTGCCGGCAAAGGCCGCCGCAAGCTCCTGCGCTGCAGCGCCGGGCGACTCCAGCACCACGCCGACGCGGACATCCTTCGCATCCAGCGACACCGCATAGGCGAACAGCAGCAGCAACACCACCGGCAGCACGAACGCGATCAGCAGCGTCGAGGGGTCGCGCAGCGCCTGGTAGCTTTCCTTGGTGACCAGGGCGATCAAGCGCCGCAGATCAAAATGGCGCAGGTCGGTCTGCTGTGGTCCATTCCCGTCCTTGTGCTTTGTGGTGCCGTTCATGTGGCGGCCTCCAGCTCGCGGTCCGCCGACTCCACCAGGTGAATGAAGGCGTCCTCCATCGTCGGGTCGGGTCGTTCGGGGCTGACCGCCGAACGTTTGAGCGCGTCGGGCGTATCCAGCGCAATCAGTTGCGCACGCGAGAGCATGGCCACGCGGTCGCAGTATTCGGCCTCGTCCATGAAGTGGGTGGTGACCATGATGGTCACGCCCTTGCGGGCCAGTCCGTTGATGTGGGTCCAGAATTCGCGCCGGGTGATCGGGTCCACGCCCGAAGTGGGTTCATCCAGAAACAGCACGGGCGGCCGGTGCATCAGCGAACAAGCCAATGCCAGGCGCTGCTTGTGGCCCAGCGGCAGGGAATCGGGCGTGGCGGACAGCCAGTCGCCCAGATCGAAGGTTTCGATCATCTCGGCAATGCGCTCGCGCCGGGTGTTGCCTTCCAGTCCGTAGACGCCGGCCGAGATTTCCAGGTTCTGCTGCACCGAGAGCAGGCCGTAGAGCGAAAACTTCTGCGCCATGTAGCCGAGCCGGCTCTTGGCTGCGCCGGTGGCGCGGCGC
>OFIS01000285.1_pt1 | contig 40367 bp, 45 predicted proteins | sample 1775071 | NCBI WGS metagenome assembly OFIS01 (sample SAMN08195774, study PRJEB24354) | sludge metagenome | isolation source: sludge from phenol fed wastewater aerobic bioreactor C | place: India: Nagpur | collected 2016-09-17
CCAGATCGGAAGAGCACACGTCTGAACTCCAGTCACGAACGGTTATCTCGTATGCCGTCTTCTGCTTGAAAAAAAATTTTTTTAATGATACGGCGACCACCGAGATCTACACTCTTTCCCTACACGACGCTCTTCCGATCTTGGGATTTCGAGAGCTTCGGCGACTACATGGCGATGCTGCGCCGCCGCTCGCCCTACGCCAACGTCGCCGTGCTGGCCGGCCATTCGACCATCCGCACCGCGGTGATGGGCGAGGCCGCCTCGCAGCGCAAGGACGCGACACCCGAGGAGCTCGCGAAGATGAAGGCGATGGTGGTCGACGCCATGGCCAACGGCGCGATCGGGCTCGGCGCCTCCTACTCGCTCAACCATTCGGGCTATGGCGGCGTGCCGATGCCCTCGACCATCGCGCCGATGGAGGAGCTCGACGCGCTGGTCGGCGCGATGGGGCCGCGCGGCAAGGGCGTGATCGCCATCGCCTCGGGCGTTGCCGTCTGCATGACAACTTCACCGATAGGTCAGGCTCCATCTCGTGATGATAGTCCCAATGCTCCCACGCGACATTCCCGTCCCGTCTCTTCTGGGCATCGCGCTTGGCACGCTCTTCGGCCTTGATCAGCAATGCTGGCCGTTCGGTTGGATCGCCTCCCACACCAATAGTCGCGGGGCGATGGCCCCAATCGACGAAGCTCGTCGTTTCTGATTCTGCGGGGCTCATATTTGACTCCTAGCCTGAATTAGCTCCGTTCTGGATGCTTGCGCAGATAGCGCAGCCGCTTGCGCTGCGCGGGCGTCATATAGCCGTCTCCGACCTCGGCGCGTATGCGCTCTTCCTCGGTCGGCTCTCTGTCCAGCCCGCGCGGCAATCCGAGCTCCACACGCAGGGCCGCGCCTCTCGGCGAATGATCCTCCATGACACTTCGTTCCATCTCCTCGGCAGTGTACGTTTCGAGAGCAGACGGAAACCAGCGGACCTCCCCACCCAGCCGCCGGGTCACCTCATCTTGCAATTTTGCGCGCTGATCGGCTTTGGCCTGCAGCTCCGGCTTCTCGGCCGGATCGCAGGTCCTCAGGCGCCAAACCCAGGCCGCTCGCACAAAATCCCAGCTGTAAGCGAGCTGCTCGTCCTCGCTCATCGGCGGATCTTTCTTGTTAGGCTTCTTCTTGGCCATGCTTCCCTATCCGGCTGTTCCCTTCGTGTAGAAGGTTACTGCAGCCACCAAAAAAATCAATCTCCGGTTGCATATGCATGTGACCGCAAGCGCAGGATATTATCTCCCACAAAGGCCGCAGGATTGGGTGCCGGGACCAAAGCGGGCCTACAATACCAAGCAACCTAGGGGTTCGTGACCGAAGAGTCGGATTTATCAATCGCTTTGGATGAAAGTGAGACACCACCTGCGGCCGCAAGCAAGCTATTCAGTTGAACGAGTTGCCTTAAGAACGGATCATTCTTAAGCGCTTGCTGCATCGCTGCATAGAATTTTGGCTCGACGATTTTGCCGTAGTTCGGATCGACAAGTGCGGCAGCAATGCCGTTTACTATCAGCTCCTCTTCAACTTTTTCATCGCTATATCCTGCATTCTCGGGACTTTTCGAAACGTCAATTCCATCGCGCCCGACCCTCATTTCCTGGTAATTTCGCCTCAACTCCGGCTCATGAAATTTAAAATCTATGTTAGATTTTATCCGTTGATATATCGAATGGCTAATTTCATGAGAAAGCGTAACTAGTTTCTCCCTATCGGACAGGTCACTTCTTATTAGTATTCTAATATTTCCAGTTTCTTTATTTGTTTCTAAGGCACCAGCTGGAAATGAGTTTGGCCTTTCCGCTATTTCTCGCATCTGGGATAGAGTCTTGAATTCTATTTCAGAGACACCAATCTTTCTCGCCAACGACGTGAATTGATCGAAATTCAATCCTTTGTCGGCTCCTTTGTATTTTCGCCTTCCAGCAGTAAGCCAAGCGTCGAGACGATCGCCGGCGGTGTCGACATTAAGCGTGCCGGTCTTTGGATCATAATCAGGAATGATGGGGTAATCCCATTCAAATGGGCGCTTCTTTTTTGCGGGTACATCGATACGCGTCAGTGCCATGTCGATGGCGTCGCTTTCCGAACCGGAAGGGACGGGGCTTTTTTCGTTAGCAGCAATCGGGTGGGGAGCAGCTCGCAAAATTGAATTATTCGCCACCTCCGAGCTGGCGAAAGATCTGGTGGCGATGGATCGTTCTGCTTGCGCCGCCGCTCCAGAGCCGACGCCTTCAACTGCGCGCGGTATCGCGCTCTCAACAGTTCGGCCAACTCCAGGCCCCGGTATCGCCCAGCCCAACGCGTCTCCCGCCTGACGCATCATCACCTTCTCGACGCCGTTCGAAGGCCTGTAATAGGCATCTCTATAGTCTGGAGGGCTAATCGTTCCTCCGGACATGCCGTAGCCAATCCAATCATTTATGTTCGCCAGGCCGATCCCGGCATTCGCTACTGTCTTGCCAATGGCCTTGGCGTCCGCCCGAACCACCTCTCTCGGAGAAAGGCCCGGCTTACCGCCCGGCAGGATACCACCTAGACCGGCCTGATCCAGTTCCCGGACCAGAGCTGCCTGCGCGACGGCGCCTTTCGTGTGCCGGAACAACTCGGACACCTTCGCGTAGTTGTCCATTAAGTCCATGCTTCCACTGTCGCGATCTTCGGCAAGTTTCTGGAGCCTCAAAAAGGGTACGGGCTGCAGATCTTCGTCAGCGATACCCAAAGCTCTTTGGTGAGCGATAGACAGCTCTATTGCCCGGTCGTAGGTGTCTTGATCGTAAGCACCAGAGTCAGAGGGCCCGTTATCGAATACTGCCTTCCAATCTGACGAGATATCTGGAGACAGATCGCTGACGTAGCCGCCTGAATCGACACGCCTCCTCTCCAAGACCATCTTTCCCGCGATAGCGATTGCCTCGTCGCGCCCCTGGCCCGCAGGCGAAGCGTTCGAACCTGCCTCGGCACTGGCAATGGCTGCGGCGATCGCATGGTTCGACATGGTCCCCATGTCGAAAATCTTCTTCCCGACACCGACCTGCCATTCGAGATCCTGTCGGCGCCTTGGTCCCTTGTCGGGGCCATCGAGCATCTTGTAGGCATCTTCGCCCGGTATCTCACCGGAGTAGCTGCCGGTGCGTGCGGTTTCGTCTGCCGCTTCCGCCTCGGCGCGGCTGATGGCAGCGCCAATCTTGATCTTCAAAGCAAGATTGGCAGCGTTGGCCTGTTGGCGGATCGCCTGCTGGTCCTCTCCTGGAACATCGTCCCTGAACGCCTGTGCGATCACCTCATCCGGCGTTTTGATACGGCGCCAATCGCCTTTTGTTGCCGCTTGCTCCCCTTGCGAGGCACTCAACTGCATACTCACCGTCTCGCCCATGCCGTCGCTGGCCGCCGGGGCGGCGCTCAGCATCTCGGCGGCGCGGCGCGGATCCTGCGCGATCAGCGCTTCCATCCGCGCCTTGGCCGTGCTGGCGCGCCAGTCGGCTTCGGCCTGCAGCCTGATCTCAGGGTCGAGGTTCATCCTGGCTAGGAGATCGAGACCGGTCTGGCGGGTGGCGTCGAAGGCGGCGTTGTCGTTGGGATCGCTTTGCGCGATATTGTTGAGCTCGGCGGTCCGAACCGCCGTCCACTGGTCATGCTCGTACTGGTTCCGGCGCTGGAGCTGCTGCATTGCCATCCGCAGGGAGCCCGCGGCGCGCAGCGTTTCCTTGCGCGCGAGGAGACCGGGGCGCTGGTCGTCCGGCGCCTGCCTCACGAAGTTGCCGAACAGCGTGTCGAACAGCCCGGTTTTCACCACCTGGCCGGAGTGTGGATTGATCTGGCCGTACATGGCGTCGTGCAGGCCGGCGCCGTCGGCGGGCGCGTTGGCAACCGCATCGGCCTCGGCCTGGGCGAGTTCGCCGTCCAGCTGGCGCGCGGCGATCTCGGTGTCGAAGGCCTGCTGCTGCGCCTTGCGCTGCTCGTAGCGCTCCGCGACTGCCTGCCATTCGTCGCCGACTTGCTGCATCGCCCCCCCCGCCAGCGAGGCGACTGGATATCGCGCCACATTGCCGGACCGGAGCTGGCCAATGGAGGGAGGGATGACATGTACCATTGCTGTTCCCTGTCATGCAGTTTCGAAAGGGGCGCACGGCGACGGCCCGCCATGGGATGGCGGCCGGTTCGGCGGTTGGGTTTTTTTTGGAGGTCCGGGCAGTGGAGGGATCGTGCGGGATACCAGGCGGGCTGCCGTTGCGGCGTCAGAAGCCTAAGGCGGAATCTGCTGCCTCTTCCGTTCACGGCAGCGCCGGGGTCTGGAGTGCCGACGCGGCCCCTCACCCGTCAGCCGACATCCACGCCTCGACAGCGCGCGAAGAACGCGGCTTCGGCGACAGCACCTTACGTCATGTTTTTCGACGCTATCGTCCAGCTATGGCGGGGAAAGATATGCGGATACTTGCGATATTGCTGCTTGTGATTTCGGTCGTGCCGGGGCGCGCCAATGAAGCGGACCACCTTGGCGACCATATTCTGAATTGCCTGCCGATTCGGGTCGGTGGTCGACATCCATCTCAAGGCCACGTTCGAGGCGACCTTGGACAAGGCTGGCAAAGTCCAGTCGATTTCCGTTGTTTCCTAGGCACCTCATTCAGCCGAGGCCGCGACAGCGGCACAACAACTCTTGAGATCGGTCCGGAACTGTTGGCCTCAGGGCATCAAAAAGAAACCCGTACGGCTCACCGTGGACTTGAGCAAATTCTAACCCGGAGCCACCTCTTGAGGTGAAGCATCATAAGTGGCAGCCTCCGATGCGCCGCTGGCCAACCGGCAAGAATGAACGCCGCGCAGGCAACATCTACATCTGTTTGGGAATAACGCTCAGTCCGCGAAATTGTTGTCCACGAACATCTCGGCAAATTGCTGCGGCGTCAGCGTTATATTGTTGTCGCGGGCGATCTTGAGGTTTCTTGCCCACATATCCTGGATTGCCTGCTGCATCCCGTCCGGCATGTGGACGGCCTTGGCAATCGCGTCGTCCCAGCTTCCGTCACCGCCGTAGATGGCCTGCAGCTTGGGCCCCATTGCGGCCAGGGCAGTTTCCGACTCCTGAGGGAACTCCCCAATCGCCTTGAGTACATAAAGCTCCAGAAGCCGGAGCAGCGGCTTGCCTTCGTATCGTGGATCGGTGGTCATATTCCCTCACGCATCATAGGTGGCGTATTCGATAAGCCGCTGACAAATCGCCGAAAGGCTGGGCTCTTCATCCAGCGACGCAATCCAAGCCTCGGTAAACTCAATGGCGATGAATATCTCTATGAAGTAGGTCAGACCCGCTTTGGCCGCGTTGGCAGGCACCAATCCCTCTTCCGGTTCCGGGGCAACCATTGCATCGGACTCTTCCGTCCAAGGTTCAGATACATAAATCGTATCTTCTTCGTCAAAATCCGACAATCTGCCAACGACATCCAACAGCTTCATTGTTTCCCCCAAAAGTAAAATCCGCCCTTGCGATTCGGATGCAGTGCTTTCTGGAAGATACTACCGGGATCGTGTTGATATCTAGGAACGAGTTGCATGACACCGGTATCTAGAGCGTGATGCCATGTATAGCCGGGAGGCGCCGTGCGAGGAGCGAGTCCTCTCTTTGTCCGTTCCAATATGATGCCCGCCTCCCGCAATGCTGTCGCGAAATCCGGGTTTCTTTCCATTACCACCAACAAGGCTTCGTTGGCCGCCTGGAAGTGCCGCGGGCGCGAACCACCCGGATACAAGGAGGGATCGAGTATCATCTGAAACACCACGCTGTAGACCTGGCCTGTTGGTTGCCGATTGGCCCCGCCTGACGCGCCTTCGGCGATGGCTTCGGAGCCGAGCCTGGACAAATCCTCCCCAGAGCGGTCCACGGCCTCGGAGGCAGCCTCCTCCGCCGACCCGGGCAGTTTGCCGCGACCGCCTCGAAGAAGTGCATCTGCTCCTTCGACCAGCCCGTCAGGGCGTTTAAGCACCTGCTGCAATTCATCGACCAGTGGCCTGACAACCTTGTCCACCTGCTTCAAGCCGACGGACGCCACTCGTTCGGCAGGGACTACGGCTGCCGCGTTGAGCAGCGCATCGCCGTAATTGCCGTAGACGATGGAGGTGATGGCCTTGTCAGCGGCGAACAGGGTGCCCGCGGGCGTCAAGTCGGCCGCCGAAAACCCTTGCTCGCCAGCTCCCTCCGAGCCGATGAGCTTTTGCGCGAGAAAGCGCCGCATGCTGCCTCGCTCGCCGTTACCGGCGATGAGGCCGCCTATCTTATCTTGAAGCGTGGGAACGTAGTTTCTGGCTTCCACATCGGCGTACGGCACGCCCAGTTCGGCCGCCCTTGGGAGGTCGAGCAACATCATCGGATCGACTATCGCGTCCGAGCTTGTTCGATCGGTTGTGCTCTTGTTCGGCTGGGCAGCGCCGGGCTGGAGCAGGTGGGCCAGCATCGCCTGGCGGTATGCCGGCGTATCAAGTGCGGCGAAGGTATAGCCGAGCTCCTGGCCAGGGTCTCGCGGTTGCGTCGCTCCCGTTGGTCCGTCAAGGACACTTCCCTCGGCAGCATTGGGCAGCGGCTGAACCCGTTCGAAGCCCAGTTGCTGCTGCGCGGCTATCGAGCCTGCCACTGCCGCCTGATAGTCCTCCGGCTTCGCGAGATTCTTCCAGGCAGCGTCCAGGTCCTTGAACGCGTCGCGGACGTAGCCGCCGGGATCGTCTTGCCTCGCCTTGAAGGTCAGGTCGGCCGCGGCGACGATGGCCTCACGCCGGCTTCTGTCCTGCTCGGACGTGACACTGCCGGCATCGGGCTTGGAGCTCGCGACCATCGCCCGAATGGCCTCATTGGGCATGGTCAGCATGTTGTGGAACTGGCGGCTTATCTCCAAAGCCCGGCTGAAGGCCTGGAACCTCTTGCCGCCTTCGGAGACGCCAAAGAGGGCTGCAAATTGTTCTTCCGTCGGCATCGGGCCGGAATAGGTTCCGGTCTTTCTCAGAGACGCAGGCGCATCCTGCTCGGCACGACCGATCTCGACCCGCGTCTCAACTTGCTTCGCGGTGTCGGCCATCCGCGCCTGTTGCAGCAGTGCGGGTCGTTGCTCAGGTGAGATGTCGTCGCCAAACGGCTCCGCGACAGTCTCATCTGGCGTGAGCCTGCCGGTAGGCTGGTTTTCCGCGGCCGCTTGCCTGCCCTGCCGCGAGGCATTCGCCCGCGGCTCCGCTATCTCGCTCACGCCGTCGCCGGTCGCTGGTCTTGGGCTCAGCATCTCGACGGCACGGCGCGGATCCCGCGCGATCAGCGCCTCCATACGCGCCTTCGCCGCGCTGGCGCGCCAGGCTGTTTCGGCCAGCCTTCTGGCCTCGGGATCGATATCCATCTTGGCCAACAGATCGAGGCCGGCCTGGCGGGCGGCATCGAAAGCGGCGCCGTCGTCGGGATCGCCGTTGGCGATCTTGCCGAGCTCGGAGGTCTGTATCTCCGACCATCGATTCTGCTCATATTGCTTGCGGCGCTGGAGCTGCTGGATCGCCATGCGCAAAGAGCCAGCCTCTCGTAGCGCTGCCTTGCGACTGGCGAGGCCGGGACGCAGATCGGCTGGAACCTGCTTCAGGAAATCGGGAACCAGAGTGTCGAACAGGCCGGTTTTCACCACCTGGCCGGTACGCGGATCGACCTGGCCGTACATGGCGTCGTGCAGGCCCGCGCCGTCGGCAGGCGCGTTGGCCACCGCGTCGGCCTCGGCCCTGGCTATCTCGTCGTTCAACCTGCGCGCGACGATCTCGGTGTCGAAGGCCCGCTGCTGCGCCATGCGCTGCTCGTGGCGTTCGGCAACCGCCTGCCAATGTCCGTCGAGTTGCGGGGCCGCCGGCGACGAGGCCGGATATCGCGCAATATTGCCGGGCCGGCGCTGGCCAACGGATAGAGGGATGACATGTACCATTGGCTGTTCCCTGCCCGGGCGATTCGAAGGCGCGCGCGGCAACGACCCACCAAGAATGGCGGCCGGCTTCGCGGTGGTGGGGTGTGGCTGGAGCGTGACGCGAAAGGATCGCGACGCGGTCGGTCGCGAACACGCCGCGGCGCTCTTCGCTGTCCTGCCTGATTGAAGGTTTTGGAGAGGCTGGGCTGATCCGAAGTCGTGCGGCCCGGCGTCCCTCTCGTCACCCTAGGGTGAAGCAAAGAGCCGAGCGACGCGCACGAATCTTAGGATCCGTGCCATGACGCTCAGGCATTGAAACAGTTCCGCGGTGCCGCACTTCCCAGTGGAGGTCGCGGCAAAGAACCTCAGAGCAAGCCCGAGGGTGACGAAGGGAGAGGCTTGCCGCTTACCGAAACGCAGCCAGCGCGTCGCTCTCGTCCGCCGAGCCGACAGGCGCGGCCGTAGAGACGAGGCCGACCTCTTCCTGCACCCTACCCTTCCGCCCGCGCCGCCCTCTCCAGCGCAGCGAGTTGCTCCTCGTCCAGCATCAACTGATCCATGATGTGCCGCACCACTTCGGCGCGAGCGTTGCTCAGCGCGCTGTGCAGCTCGAAGCCGTCGGGCGTCTTCGTTCGCGCCAGCCAGTCGCCGTAGGATGGGCGGCGGTAGTAGCCCGTCGTGGCCGTCAGGTCGGCCAGCACCATTTCGCCATCCTCGCCGGAAAAGACCCGCGCATAGGCTTTCGCCAGCGCCGCGCGCGCCGCGAGCGGGCCGCCGGCGTCGGAAGGCCGGGCAAAACGCCTGCGGCTCATGCGGCACCACCGCCCGGCGCCGCGCCTTGCATCCCGATGGACGGGGTGCCGGGCGATCCGCCACCATCTGCCGGCCCGCCTTGCGCGCCCTGCATCATCGCCTGCAGGCTGTCGAGCAGGCCGCTGTCGCGCGCCTCGACAGCCGCGGGCACGGCATCCTTCGCCACCTTGCCTGCGGCGGCCAGTGCCGCCATGCCGCTTTGGGCTTGCTGGGCTTGTGCTCTGGTTCCACGCAGACCTTCCACCTCGTCCCGGCGACGGAAGACGCGCTGCGGGCTGCGCCCGGCGCCCTGCACGACGCGGATCGCCGCGTCGGTGTCGATGTTGTCCATGATGCCTGGGTCGAACTGCGCCATCTGCATGGCCGTCTGGACGAGCTGGATCGTGTCGCGGGCTTCCGCCGCGCGGCGCAGCACGTCGAGCGGTCCGGTGAAGGTCGGACGGACGGACTTGCCCGCCAGGCTGTGCGGCGGCACGAAACGGCTGTCCTCGTCATAGAGCCCCTTGTCCTCGAGAAGGCCGAGCTCACGGTCGAGATTGCTGGCGAAGCCGGCCTGGATGACCGAACCGGAAGGCCCGAGCAGCGCGCCCTTCTCCTCCTGCCTTATCAACGCCTCGGTCGCCGTCATCTGCGGGTTCTGCACCAGCGTCTGGAACAGGTTGACGAACATCATGTCGCGGATCTCCTCCGCCCGGCTCGCCGCGTAATCGAAGGCGTAGCTGGGGTTCTGGCCGGTAGCGATCGGCTGGATCAACGGCCGGCCGTTGTCATCGATGAGACCGGGATAATTCTCGCCGGGATTGAGCACGGGCACATAGTCAAGCCTCGCCCTGGAGGCGGTCGGCGGGTCCGTGATCTGCTGCAGCGCGCGCAGGCCGGAACGGCGCACGGCGTTCTCCTCGCGCACCGTGGTCAGAGCCTCGATGGTCGGCGAGATACCATAGACATCGCCCTCGTAGCGGCGCCAGTTGAAGCAGGAGACCGGGAAAGTGCCGAAGCCCGCCTCCCTGACGATCACCTCTTCCTCCTCGATGACATGGTAGGAAGCGAAGGCGGTATCGAGATAGCGATGGCTGTCGCCTGCGCGATAGAGCCTGCGCTCGTCGCGCGGCTTGATGCACTGGACGAGCGCGATGCGCGTGTCGCATTTGGCGGGGTCGTCGACCAGCGCCCTGATACGCGGCGGCAGCTTGGTATAACCCAGCATCTGCGCCGCCTGGCGGGCGGTGCGCTCGTAGCGGCGATGGAAGGTATCGACCTGGCCCCAGCGGTCGCGCGACAGGTAACCCTCGGCAACGGGGATGGAGGCATAGCGGATCAGTGTCGCGCCGAACCCCTCCTCGGCATAGAGGTAGGCCGGGCCGTAGCGCACGACATTGCGCAGGCAGGCCTGCGTGGCCGGCACGAAATTCGAGGCGGGCGAATAGCGCAGCGCGAACAGGAAGTCGCGCAGCCCCTCCGCCCATTCCTTTTCCTCGTCGGTCTCCTCGTCGTCCATGGCCGCCGTGGTCAGCCCGTGCCACTTCTCCGATTGCGGGATGATCAGGCTTTCGAGCCCAGCGGCCAGACGGTTGGCGGCCGAATTGATGGTGTTGGCGTAGACACGCGAGCCGCGCCGCTCGTGGCGCTCGACCTGATTGTCGCCGGCGTGATCACGGCCGTTCCACATGTCGGGTGCGTCGGGATCGCAGAACTCGGCCACCGCTTCCCAGACCGGTTCGTAGCGGCTGCGCTCGGTTTCCATCTCGGACTGGCGCGCGAGAATATCGCGGGCGCGTGAATCGCTCATGGGAGATCTCGTCTGCTTGTGATGGGAGATTTCGGTTGAGAAGTGGAAGACAGGCGGCGGCGCCGAATGGTGCCCAGGCGAAAGACCTGTCTTCTTTCCGCACGCGGCGGAAGTTGCCGGCGCCTTACTCGCGGCGCTTCACTCGCCGGGCGTGCCTGCGCCAGATCCACCAATCCAGCACACGACGGCGAAAGCTGCGCTTCATCGCGGTCATGGCTTCAGACCCCGAGCAGCACGCGGCGTTGGCCGGAGAGCGAGCCCGGCGCCAGGTCGGTCTTGACGGTGCTCGCCGAACCCTGCCGCTGCTCGAGTTCGGCGCGCAGCGCCGCTTCACGCGCCTGCACGTCCTTGTCCTGCGCGGTCGGCACTGGCGGCAGCGGTTTCAGTTCCGGTGGTTTTTGAAACAGACACATGGTTCCAGCCTTCTCTTGTCCAGTCATAGAGGAAGAAATCCTCGCCGTTCCTGCCATAGGCCGGCAGGCGGCAGCGTTGGGTCGCGCCCAGCCTTGCCAGCCAGCGCAGCGCGAGTTCATTGCGAGCGAGCGGTCGCGCCTCGACGCGAAAGGCGCCGCGCGCCGCGACCCGCGGCCCGAGCACGCCATGGAAGAAGCGCGTGATGTCGGGCACGCAGCGCCGCATCCGGCGCGTGCCCCAGCTCCAGGCGGTCCACAGGCCGCTCCGCTGTTCGGCAGCGCCGAAGCCGGCCTCCGGATTGCCGTCGAGCTCGGCGACATAGGCAAGGCCCTGCAAGGCCGTCAGCGCCAGCAGCGCCGGCGTCCAGCCATCGCACTGGCAGTCGATCTCGGCCCGGTCCTCGGGCCTCAGGTTGACGGCGATGTAGGAGAGATCCCGCAACGTGGCGGGGACGATGCGGACGGGCATGGTATCCTCCCTCGTCCGAGGATTGGAGGGCTGCTCTTTGTCATCCCATGGCGGAGCCAGGAGCGACGCGACGCGCGCAGGGATCCATGCCGTGACCGTCGAGCGACGCCAGCAGTGCGGAATTCTGATAGTCGGATGCCTTGGCGGCCGTCACTGCATGGATGCTCGGGTCAAGCCGGAGCATGACGAACACGAGCTGCCGGACCTACCGAAACGTCCCCAAGCGGATTGGCGAAGCGAAGGGCCGCTACGGCAATGGTCGAACGACCGGTGGTTCAAACGTGGGTAAGCGCCTTTGGCGGTCGGGGATCGCCATCTTGAAGTCAAAATTCCTCTGATCATCAGGCATGATCGCCGGTGAATTCAAAAATGGCTTCACTTCGTGCTCATATACCAGCCGTTCGCCGAATGTCTTTCTGAACTCAATCATTCCGTCTATCAGAGACTGCACATAGTTCCTTTGAGACTGGTCGACGATCCTGGACTGGAGATCGTTGAGTTTATGCACCAGCGTGTTCTTTTTCAGAGGGGCTTCTGGATCATAGATCCCGTTGAGCGCGTTGAGGTTTGGGCCATATGGATTTTTCTGGGGACCATCCGGGAAATAGGCATCGGGACCCGAGAAATAACTATCAAGAAGGTCGAACGCGAAGCGCCGGGCATCCTCTTTACTAATCGACACGCCACGGGTTCCGATGGGAGGAAGACCCCGTCTTTCGATTGTTTCCATTTGTATAAATCCTAGATATTAATATCTCCAATTCCGACGGGTTACCGAGATGCATCTTGCCGTGACACTCTTGATTTCCGCCGCGATGCTTCCCATTACCGATTCACCACCTGCGTTCTCCCCAAAAAAACCGAGTGATACTTACAATATAAAATTCGTACTTAAGACAATTGACGGACGATATTTTGGCGGGGCTGCCACTTGCAAGAAGAGGTCCGACTGCCACGCAGAATTCGCCAACGGATTCAAAATGAGTCTTATCGACTACAAGGATAACTATAGCCTATCAATATACAACATAAGCGATGATCCTTCCCTTCATGGATGCTGCTCATTCATAACCGGAAAAGGCACTGCATCCCTGGATGCAAAGCATAAAAAACATACCATAAGACTTTATCACCATATAAGAGATGAATTTTCCTACCAACCTCCCGTTATTTATGGAGATCTTTTCTTAATCACCGAACACGGCGATTAGCGCTTAAACTCATCATAATACTAGAATATATTAGTTGCTTTACCAATGACATCCGCAAATAAGTATCGGTCGTAGCGTCCAATAGGATACGGCCAAGCGCGCGCGTTTCCTCGGACTGTGAATTGTCGCCAATCAACGCGATGACAGCGTCCTCGGCGATAGCGTTTGGCAGAGGTTGAATGTCTTCCAGGCCGAGCTGATGCTGAGCCGAAACAGACCAGAGAATGGCGTTCTGATGGCCTTTTGTGTCCGACACATTTTTCCAGGCCTCGTCCACGATGGGAAAAACTCGGCGGACATAGGCACCAGGATCCGCAGTCCTCGCCCTTAGAGTCTCGTTTGCAGCCTCCGCCAATGGATCATGGTTGCTTCGAACTTTCTCTTGCGAAGTCGTCGTGGCAGACGCGGCATCGCGCAGCATGGCGTGGATCGCTTGGTTCGGCATGGTGCGCATGCCGAAAGCTTGGCGGCCAGCGTCAATCTTCCGGCTGAAATCGTGGTACCGCTTGCCGCCCTCCTCCACGCCGTAGACGTCAGTAAAGTCAGCAGGGCTTGGCATTGCGCCGGGATAGTTGCCCGTATTGGCGATCGCATCCGGCCCATTCTGCGACGCGAGATCGATGTTGGCGCGCACCTCGATCAGCCGGGTCGCAGTCGCGGTGCGCGCCTGACCGAGCAACCGCCGAGTATCCTCGGGCGATAAGTCGGCGAGAGCCTCGGCTCCCGCAGTGCCGGCCTGCCGGTCGTTGGCTACCGACCAGGCGCCCAGCATCTCGGCGGCACGCTTCGGATTCCGCGCGATCAGAGCTTCCAGGCGCGTCCTTGCCGTGCTTTCGCGCCAGGCGGCTTCGGCCTTTTGCCTGCTTTCGGCGTCGAGGTTCATCTTGGCGATGAGGTCGAGGCCGGTGCGGCGGGCGGCATCGAAAGCGGGTATGTCGTCCGGATCGCTCTTGGCGATGGTATCGAGCTCTTCGGCCTGGATCGTCGCCAGATGGTCCCGTTCATATTCGACGCGGCGCTGGAGCTGCCGCATAGCCATGCGCACCGAGCCCGCCTCTCGCAGCGCTTCCTTGCGGCTGGCGAGGCCAGGGCGCAGTTCGGGCGGCGCCTGATTCACAAAAGTGTCTAACAGCGTGTCGAACCGGCCTTTCTGAACGACGCGACCGCTGTGTCGATCGATTTCGCCATACATGACGTGGTGCAGGCCTTCCCCGTCGGCCGGCGCGTTGGCCACCGTGTCGGCCTCGGCGCTGGCGATCTCGCCGTCCAGCCTGTGCGCGGCGATCTCGGTGTCGAAGGCCTGTTGCTGCGCCAGGCGTTGCTGATGGTGCGCTGCAACCGCCTGCCAATACTCGTCGAGTGGACGAGCCGCCGCCTCCGCCAGCGAGGCATCCGCAAGTCGCATCGCACTGCCGGCATCGCCCCGGCGCTGGGTGACGGAGAGAGGAATGATGTGGGCCATTGGCTGTCTCCTGGCCGGCTGGTTTCGAACATTGGGGATGGCGACGACGGCGCGGCCGATCGCAAGCACGCTCGGGTCGCGCGCGGGCCTTGTTGGGCTTAGGTTTTTCGGCGGAATTGCCAATGCCAGGAACGTGCTCGCAACGCTCGGCGTCGCCTCCTCGTCATCCCAGAGCGAAGCAAGGAGCGGAGCGCGACCCCTGGGATCCGTGCCACGACCTTAAAGCTTTGCAACGGTTACAGAATTTCCCGCTACTGCACCCTGCGGCAGAGGTCACGGCATGGATGCTCGGGTCAGGCCCGAGCATGACGAACGCGAGAGGACCTGACCTACCGAAACGCCCTCAGCGGGTCGCTCTGCGCCGGCGGCTTCCTCGCCATCTTGAATTCGGCCGGATCGACCATCGCCTCGCGCAGCATCATCACGCCGTAGCGGGTGGCCGACATCAGGTCGTCGCGCAGCTTCACCACCTGGCCGTCCTTGCGGTGGTAGAGGCGGAATTCCTCGAACCACTGGCCGAGCGTCGAGAACACCTTGAAGCGACCCGTCTGCATGCGGTCGAGCATCTCCATCAGCCCGGCCTCGACCGAGACGGAACCGTCGGAGAAACGGGCGTGACCGGCGAGCATGTTCAGCCCATGTGCCTGGTATTGGCGGGCAAGCGCCACGCCCGCCCCTTCCAGTGTTTCGCGGCAGCCGTCGCGCGGCCATGCCCATGGCAACCATTCGCCCCAGGGTTTCAGCGCCAGCGCCTGCATCGCCGGAGTCTGCTGGCTGGCGCGGTAGCACTTCGTCACGTGGACGATGTCGGCCTCGCTATCCCAGGCAAGCTCGATCGCCGCCGAAGGATGGTCCCAGCCGAAGTCGAGCGCGCCGAGCCGCGGCCAGTGGCGCGGCAGCCGGAAAGGTTCGCAGGCGATCGTCGCCTCCGCCACCGGAAAGACGCGCCCCGAGCCCAGCACCGGAATGCCTTTCGCCCGCGCCTCCCGCTCATGCTCGGGATAGGCGGCGACGATCGCGGCACGCTGTTCGGGCGAGTAATGCCCGGCATCGTCGATGGTCATGAAGGTGACGTGCCGGGTCATATTAGTTTACTCTAACTATATTTAGAAACAACCCAACGCGATTGATAATACTGCACATCGATGCCAAGCTGCCGGTGAATCGGGGGAGATACATGATCCGCATAGCAATCGTCGCGGCTATTGCCGCCAGTACATCGGCTTGCCAGTCGAACGTGCCTTACGACACGAGCAGGCAGACCTGCAGGATCTACGAGCTCAACGGGTATCAACACAAAGTTTGTGCCCCGGACACGCCGAACAAGACATGCAAAGTCTGGTTCAATCAGATTACGGGCGACGAAAGGATATGGTGCCAACCGCTCACCCGCAAAGCAACCGATCCCAAGGCGCGCGCCAGGCAACTTGCGGGCAGCCAATACCCCTGAGCAACCGGAACTTGTCACCCGAAGCTATGTGAATCGTACGTCTCCTGTTCGAGGGAGCCGTGCGACCTCATCGCCGCCGATCTTTTCCTTTCCGCTTTTATGCGGTAAATCCTGCCCGGCATCGGCGAGGTCGATGCATCTCGGACCGTTGCGCAATGCACGGCCTCTACTCTACGCGGGTGGGCAAGCCACTCTTTGCCATGACAGATCTTTTCGAGGCGATGCGCCTGTCCGAGGAGGACAGCGAGACCGCTCATCTTTTCTTCAGCGAAAACGGCAAGATCCTGGTGCCGCTCCACAAACCCAGAAGCGACATGACAGGCCAGGAGATGCTGCAGCGGCTGCTGTCTCCCTCCGAGGACGACGACGGTACGATCGCCAACGACTTTCTCGGCAAGCTCGGCAGGACGGTCCCGCTGAAAAGCCTACGACTCCTGCTTACTTCACCCAATGCGCGGACGCGAGCGGCGGGCGCATTTCTTGCCACGTTTCAAAACCATAACATCAGCGCGATGGTCGGCGAGTTGGCCGGATTGCTGGCAGACGACAATCCGCGCACCCGCTTCGATGCCGTGGAGTGCATCTTGCGATGTAGCACGCGCGATCATGGACCCTATCTGGCGCAAGCCCTCTTTGCCCTCGATGACGAACACCGGGGCGTGCGCGTGGGCGCGATCCAATTCGTGCGCTTTGCAAAGGACTGGCAATTGAAGCTCGCGCGCCAGCACGCCGCGTCGCTCAGGCCGAAGACGCCGTTTTCAGCAATAGCCGAGATTTCCGACGAGTGGCGGGACGATGCTCCTAGCTTGATCCGGGCGATGCTGGATCATGCCGAGCCGGTGATGCGGCGTTACGGCCTGGGGCTGGCCAGCCGTGCAAGGCTGGTGGTCGTCGACGCCTTTGTCGAATGGGCGCAGGCCTCCGCCGATCCGGAAATCAGCAAGCTGGCAACGGACTGCCTCGATCGCAACCAGATATCACGCTATGCGATCTGGCAGTCCTCATTACCGGCGACCGGTTGATTGAGCCTGACGATAGGCTCGTCTCCGGGACAGCCTGATCGTTTCGCGAAACGGTGAACGTCTCCAGAGGGTTCGCGGTTCGAAGAGCCGGACAACTGGCTTTTCGTCCGCGTTCGGCCCCTCACCCCTTCCCCATCTTTTCCACCTCCTCGGCCGACAGGAACAGCAGCACCACTTCGGAAAGCCCGCGCAGCGGCGTGAACGTCACGATGGTGATACCATCAGTGGCGTTGGTGCGGGTCAGCCCTTCCGAATAGATGTCGAGCGGCGGCTCCTCGTCGAACCAGACGCCATGCAGCGTCTCGCCCTGCCATTTCTCCCGGCCCTTCTCGTAGGATTTGAACGACAGCACGGATTCGCCGGACTGCACGTCGCCACCGCCGCCATGCCGTACCACGACGCTGTCTAGCGCGCCAGGCGCGCCGCGCCCCATGATAGTGTCGAGGATGGCTTCGCCCGGGATCATCCCGGTGCCTCTCGCCTCCGCCTGCTGCGGCGGGCCGACCAGCAGGCGCTGCGGATTATCCCGCGTGCCCTCGCCCGTCACGCCGGCCGCCCACAGCCGCGTCGGGCCATCGAACACCTTGCCCCGCCACCAGCCGGGATAGCGGCCGGTGAGATGCATGGCCCATTCGGCGGCCCCCGCCAGCGTCTTGCCGAGCTGGTTGCCGGCCATGAAAAGGCGCTCGCGGTTGGCCGCGCCGGCGGCGTGGAAATCGGCCTGCCTGTCGTACGGCCGGTAGCTAGCCAGCCTGTTCCTGCCCTGCCTCCGTTCCAGTTCCTGGAGCAGCGCCAGATAGGTCCGCTCCTTCGTCCGGCGCGCCGAGCCCGGGTCCGAGCGTGCCTTCGAGGGCGCGAATGCGGCTGCGGATCTCGTCATCGCTCAGCGTGTCCAGACCGTTGATGGCGGCATTGAAATCCCTTGGCAGGACAGAGAGCACGATCTTCAGATACTGCTCGGGCTTGTCCGCGCGCACCGCGGCCAGAACGCCGGCGCCATGCGAGCGGAAGTCGGCCCGCACCGCCGCCAGGAAATCGTCGCCGAGTGTCTTCTTCGCCCGCCCCGGGCGGGCGGGGCTCTTGCCGGCGGGCTGCGGTGCCGCCTTGCGGCGCGTGACGCGGCCCGAAACCTTGTCAGCCATGGCCGCCCTCGCCCGTGCCGGTGGCGCCGTCGGCATGACCCGTTGCGGCTCCGCTTGGTCCCGCCTTGCCCGATCCGACTTTGCCCGATCCCGCCTTGCGGCCTCGCTTGGCCCTGCCGGCCTTTCCGCGCGCGGGCTTTCCAGCCTTTTTTCCGGAACCGGAACCGGCGCTTGCAGCCTCACCGGCCGTCTTCGCCGGCCGCGCATGCGGCAACCGTTTCAGCATCGCCAGCATGCCCGCGGCGGCGCCGGCATCCGGCCCGCGTGCCGGAAAGCCGAAGCCGCCGGACGCGTCGACCAAACCGCCGCGTACCATGCCGACACGCACGCCCGCAGCCACCACCTCGGCGCGCCCGAAGCCGGGCTCGCGGCAAGCGCCCTCGAATTCGCCGATGGCGCTGACGACCTCGCGGCCGTCATCGTCAATGATGATGGTGGCATAGCGGGGCATGGCGATCTCTCAAAACGATTGTGCTGCGGTCGCTTCTCTCAGCCCAAGCGGGACAGAGGACGGAGCCCGCCAAAACAAAACCCGCCCCAACTGAACGGTGGGAGCGGGTCAGAGGCGCAAATCAGCACCATGAAAAGAAATGTACCATGGCTGCCTTCACCCCGTCAACGGTCTCTAAGAAAAAATTCCTACAAAACGAAAGGCAGCGCTTCGGCTAGTAGCCCGGCCGGCAGCTGGCCTTTCGCCAGCTCGCTCAAGCCTCCTCCTCGATAGCGATCTGGGCGACCTGGGTGGCGCCGCCATTGATGCGCGCGGCGAGCGCGTGGCCGAGCGCAACCGCGCCGACGCACAGCACCACCGACAGGCCGATGTTGAGCGCGGCGCGGCCGAAGCCGCCGGCCCGCAGCAGGTCGAGGGTCTGCAGGCTGAACGAGGAGAAGGTGGTGTAGCCGCCGCACAGCCCGATCATCACGAACAGGCGCAGGTTCTCCGACACGGGAAAGCGGCCACTGGCCAGCGTCAGCGTGCCGAAGAAGCCGATCAGCAAGGAGCCGGTGATGTTGATGATGATGGTGCCCCAGGGCAGTTCGCTGCTCACCGGCAGCGCCCAGGTGGAGACGAGGTAGCGCGCCAGCGTGCCCAGCGCCCCGCCCGCCATGACCAGCAGACAATTGGAAAAAGACATGCTCGATCCTCTCTGGAGCGTGATGCCGAAACGTGTGAAGCGGTTTCGGACGACATCATGCTCAATTCAGTTCTCGCATCTGCGGTCGGCACGTGGCGTCACGCAAATGCGTCCAAATCAATAATCCGAGGCGAGCACGGGACCCGCCGTGGCGGCGGGACAGACGGATTCCCGCCGCGGTTTCGCGGCAGGAGTCATCAGCCATCACTGGCGGTTTCGGGAGAACCCCATTCCCATCACCGCCAGCATGCCAGAACCAGCCGGCGCAGACAAGCAGGGCTCGCTGCCCTGTGCGGCCGCTCGACGGCCGGCCGTCGGCTGCCTATCTTGCAGCCCTCACATGGCCACATGGAAGAAGCATGCCGACGGACACCAACCTCCAGAACCGCATCGATGATTGCTACACGGCGTTCGCCGACTACTCGCAGCCGCGCATGCTGGAGGCCGCGCCTACGCGCGACCCGCGGGCTCTCCTGGCGACGCTGACGTCAGCGCCGTTGCGTGCCCTGACGCCCGAACAGATCGGCCCCTACGCGGGTTGGGCGATGACAACGGTCGGCGGCGTCGACGACTACAGGCACTTCCTGCCTCGCATCCTCGAACTTGCCACCTTTTGCCATAGCCAGCCCGGCCTCGATCCGCCCTTCATCGCCGGTAAGCTCGGATATGCCGGATGGCCTACGTGGCCACCCGACGAGCGCAAGGCTGTCCTTGGGCTGTTCGCCGAAGCGTGGCGCGCCGGGCTGTGGCATCCGGACGAGGTCGATCCTTCGGGCTGGATCGCCGCGATAGCCCTGCTCGGCGGCGACCTCGATGGAGCACTGGCCGCATGGCTATCGACGCCGAGCCCGAACGCGGCGCTGCATTTGGCTGCGTTCTTCCAGGGAGAGGCCGAGTCCTTGATCAGGAAACCCCGGAACGTGGCCTATTGGGGCAATGTCGACGATGACACCATCGAACGGATGCAGCGGTGGCTGCGCGGGGAGGAGCCGCGCCAATTGCTTCTGAACGCGCGGGGCTTGGCCGAACCGAAGGACGAGTGGCTGCTCGACTCCGCACTTCTCGTCGTGAATGCGGTAGACATGGTCGAGCGCCCTCGCTCCACGCCGGCTGGACGCACCAGCCGGATCGGAAACGGTGCTCGCGCGTTTTCATAGCCAGCCTGAGACGCCAATCAACGGGAGGACAGCCATGAACGTCGCCAATCTGCAGCTCGAGGGCCTTCTGATGGCCGTCGCCGCGATCAACCAGGTGCTCGTCCGCAAGGGCGTGCTGACCGTCGAGGAGATCGACATCGCCCTGCGCAAGGCGGAAGCCGGCGAGACCGGCGAGGAGCGCTCGCAGGGCATGTCGGCGTCGAGCCGCGACGCCGTCAACTTCCCGATCCGCCTGCTCGAGCTTGCCAACCAGTGCCAGCCGGAGGCCGACATGCCCTCCTTCTCGCGGCTGGCACGCATGGTGGGCCAGATGAAGGAACCTTATAACGACCAGCTTTGACGGGGCGAGCTCGGGTGGCTAGCGGCCCTGCATGATCTTGATCACCTTGCTGCTGTCGGCGGTCGGCGAGGACAGCTTCTGGTAATCGACATAGGTGATACGCCCATCCGCGAGCGCATTGACCAGCCGGTTGCACATGGCTGCTTCGTAGCGGTCCGGGCTCACGTTCATGAACGCCGAGTAGGTCTTCTTCTTGGCGGCGGGAGTGGCTCTTTCGCTCACCACACACTCCTTGATGACCGAACGTTTCACGGCGGGGCTACCCTGCAGAGTATCATGCATGTTGTTGTACTCCCCCTCCGTCATCGTGCTGCAGCCGGCAACCAGCGACATGCCGAGCATGACGGCTGCGAAACGCATTGTGATATTCATGGAAATCCCCCTCTAAACCCGGACTTCACGTTAGCGTGATCGCCAATTGGGTACAGGGGCAAGCCTGTCCGACAGCTTGAACCAGACGGCGCGAACTCACGCCCGGCCCGGCCAGCCCCTGTTCAGCGAAAGCACGCTGCCCGGTCCATGGACGGCTGCAAAGAACAGACCGGCGAGGAAGGTGAAGTGGTCGACGAAGAAGCCGAACTCGGCCTGGTTGCCTGCCCAGCGGCCCGGTCCGTGGAACGAGAAGCCGAGGAAGATCACGTAGGCCGCCGCGACCAGCGCCGCCGGCGTGAAGAAGGCGCCGGTGAGGAAGGCAATCACCAGCAGCACCTCCAACGCCGCCGCGCACCACGCCAGGAACAGCGGGAACGGAAAGCCGGCGGCTGCGATGTAGCCGGCCGTCTCGGCCATGCCGGCGAACTTGAAGGCCGCCGCCATGGCAAAGACCCCGGCAAAGATCAGGCGGGCGACAAGGATCGCCCCGGTCTGCCAGGGCGATTGCTGCCAGGGCGACTGGACGGTGGATTGCAACGACATGGTTTTCTCCGTTTTCGCGTCTGTCCGCCCAAGGACGCGCGAGCCGGACCGCATCCGACAGGCTGCCGGCAAAAAATCCGCCGCCAGTCGAACTCCCCGATCGCCGGAGTTGCGACGCACGGTGCACCGACTCCATTCCGGTTTGCCGGCTGATGGTATAGAAGCACCTCGTCAGGTACTACCGGGGGGAATCGCCATGGCCAAGGCTCCGACCATCAGCGCGCCGCAGCATCCGGCGATGCATGTCGCCTATGAAAAAGAATGCCGCGAGATGCTCGAACCGCACCTGGACTTCCTGCTCGACAAGGTCGAGGCGCAAGGCTGGGACCGCCGGCTGGCGGCCTCGGCGCTCATGTATCTTGCCGCAGTTCGGCTGAAGCCGGCTTGATGTCCTCCGCCTGCATGGCCTCGGCCCGCTTGGGGCACTCTTCGTAGCCATGGTCGCGGGCGCCGCAGAACAGGCACGACTTGGCCTCCCGCGGCTCCTTTTCGGGCCACCCGACCGGCGGTTCGTATGGCTTCTTGGACTCCATTCCCAGCAATGCGCGACCGACGGTTTGGTTGCGTGTCATAATGGCGATAGCGCCGATCACAAAACAGCGAGGCGGCGGCAGTTGCGGAACCAGCGCCGGCAACCCACGTTCTGACGCGGTATCGTTTCGCGGGAGTCCGTCATGTCCATCCACCGCCTAGCCCTTGTCGCCATGGCCGCGCTGCTCGCCGCGACCGGCCTTGCGGAGGCCCGGCCGGACAGCCGTGCCATGACCTGCGAGCAGATCCACGCGCTGATCCAGCAGCGTCACGCGATGGTGCTGACCACCGGGCCGAACACCTACGATCGTTACGTCAGACAGTTCGGCGTCGAATGCGACTGGCCGGAGGTGCCGATGAGCGCCTATGTGCCGGCGCGCGACGGCCACTGTCCGGTGTTCCGCTGCGACGAGCCGGTGGCCACCTTCCCCAACTGAGGTTCCGGGCGCCGCGCTTCCGACAGGCCTAGCCGTCGCCCTCGCCCGCCGAGCCGAACTGCGGCACCACGATCGATTCCAGCGGCGCGGTGAGCCGCCACGTCAGGTGCCCAGGCGCCCGGTGCAGTTCGGCGTTGCCGCTCAACGACTGCGGCGCCACGCGCTGCAGCACGATCGTGCCAAAACCCTTGCGGGTGCCTTCGACGTGGCCCTTGTCGCCCTTGCGCGGCGTCGACGCCTCGTCCCAGACGAGCCGGAATTCCCGCGCCCCGGTACCGACCTCCGCGATCTGCCAGGTGATCTCGACCCGCCCCGCGTCGCTGGACAGGGCGCCGTACTTGGACGAGTTGGTGGCCAGTTCGTGGAAGGCCATGCCGAGATTCTGCACCGCGTTGGACTGCAGCGTCAGCAGCGGGCCCGACAAGGATATCTGCTCCTCGCGCCCGAAGGGCTTGAGATGCTCCTGGATGAGGTCGAACAGGCTGGCGCCGGCCCATTCGGACGTGACGAGCAGATCGTGCGAGCGCGACAGCGCCATGATGCGCGAGCGGATCAGTTCCTCGAATTCGCCGGGGCTGCTGGAACGCTTGCTGGTCTCGCGCACCATCGACAGGATGACGGCGAACTGGTTCTTGACGCGATGGTTGACCTCTCGCATCAGCAGGCGGATGCGCCGCTCGCTTTCCTTGGTCGCCGAGATGTCGCGGGCGATCTTGGAAGCGCCGACGATCTCGCCCCGCACGTTCCGGATCGGCGATACGGTCAGCGAGACGGCGATCAGCGTACCGTCCTTGCGCCGCCTTGTCGTTTCGTAGCTGGCCACGCTCTGGCCGCTGCTGACGCGGCCGATGATGTCGGCCTCCTCGCCCCGCAGATGATCGGGAATGAGCATCAGGATCGACTGTCCGATCGCCTCGTCGGCGGTGTAGCCGAACATGCGCTCGGCCGCATGGTTCCAGTCGGTGATGACGCTCGTCAGGTCCTTGCCGATGATCGCGTCGTAGGATGAATCGACAATCGCGGCCAGACGAGCCGCGTCGGTCGTCTCGTCTCGATGCATGCCGCCCACGACTTTTCTTCCCATGTGCATCAATTAGCGCAAACGCCAGCGAGGCAACAATCGGTTCGTGCGGTTCCGGCAGGAGTTTGCACCGGTTCTTGCCGGCGCACAAAAAACACGGGGAGCGCGTTGCGCGCGCGGAGCAGCTTGGCCGACCAGCGCTATTTGGAGGTCTTGTCGTCCCCCTCCGACGGCAGCACCCAGAAATCCTGTGACTTGATCCCCTGGCCCGCCGTCAGGAACCCCTCGGCCGCCAGTCCGCGACGCAACAGTTCCCTGACCGCCGCCGACCGACTGGGCATCCGCTTCTCGAAACGCCAGTTTTCGAGTGCCGTCAATTCCTCGGCGCTCAGCATGATCTGCAGCCGCTCCGGACGCTCGAGTTCCGCCATGACGCTCCCGCCCCTAGAGACATGCGAATGAGTAAATGTCTCAATGCAAGTAGAATTAGGATAGGCCCAACAGACCGTCAAGGGCGAGGCATGCTTGCCTTCCCCACCGTGCCAATGATGCGGATAAGGCCTCTAGCAAGCACTCCACATACATTGCTAACTAATTGATTTTATTTGAATATCATCAACATTACCCTTGCAATGGCGACGATTGGGGCGCAGATTGGAAACCGAGGGAGCAACCTTCGCGGAAGGGAGTGCCTCCATGCGCAGCGAATATTCAGCTCAATTGCATCGTGACGTCCAGACGCTGGTCGTCGCGGCGCAGAAATCAGCCGGCGTGGTCAACCTCGCGGCGGTCGCCGAGGGCGTGCGGCTCGGCAACCTGGGGGAAAACATCGCCCGAGAGGATATCGAGCGCCTGGTCATGCAGATGGCCCAGCTCTTCGGCGCCCCGGTCGAGTTCGACAACTTCGTCCTCGTCGAGGCCGGCGCTGACGCGGCCAGCGTCTTCGGCAAATAGCAGCCAGACAAACGGTCCCGGAAAATCAGAGCCAGCGGACTCGCCGAAACGCTTCGCTGCGGGATGATGAAGTAAATCCGTTCCGGATAAGCCCGGCGCGCGCACGCGATGTCCGGGAGCAAAAGCAGCCCTCAGTAACGCCAGGGAGACCCAACTGGCATATTGCGGCCCGTTGCCTCGTCTGCTTACCTCCTGCTGTTTCCAATATTGGGAGGAATCGCCATGGCCGAAACTTTCAAGACCGGAGATGTCGTCAGGCTGAGGTCCGGAGGGCCGAACATGACGGTGAGCGACACTGCCGCCTCGGGGCTTTATCTGTGCCACTGGTTCAACCGCGACGGTGACGTCTGGACCCCGCAGCACGCCGGCTTCAAGTCCGCCCAGCTCACGGCGGTCAACGGAGCGGACCAGTCGCAATAGGTTCGCTTGCGGGCGCGAAGTCGAGCGGTGACCCGCGAGAGCGGGTCACCGGAAGCAGTTTCAGGCCGGGGCTTGCGGGCAAGCACCTGACCGGGGGATGCGCCTCAGCCGAGGCCGCCGCCCGCCAGAAGATCCTCGATGCGCACGGGGAAGCGGCGCGGCCGTACCCCGGTGGCATGCCAGACGGCGTTGGCCACGGCGCCGGCGGTGCCGGTGATACCGATCTCGCCGACACCCTTGATGCCCAGCGCGTTGACGTACGGGTCGTCTTCATGCACCAGCAGCGCCTCAACCGAGGGCACGTCGGCATTCACCGGCACGTGGTACTCGGCCAGATTGGCGTTCTGGATGCGCCCCGTGCGGCGGTCGGCCAGCGCCTCCTCGTGCAGCGCGAAGGACGCGCCCCAGATCATGCCACCGAGATACTGGCTGCGCACCAGACTCGGGTTGATGACGCGCCCGGCGGCAAACGCGCCGACCAGCCGGGTCACCCTGACCTGGCCGAGATCAGGATCGACCTTGACCTCGGCGAAGACCGCGCCATGGGCGTGCATGGCATAGGCCTCACGGGCGTCCTGGTCCGCGGCGCTCGTGCCCCGCGCCTCGATCTCCGACAGGCCGACCCGGCCGAGGATTTCGCCAAAGCTCTCGCTCCGGCTTTCGTCGCCGCGCCGGTAGAGCCGGCCGCCGCGCGCAACGACGCCCTCATTGCCGGCGCCATAGAGCGGCGATGCCGCATCGGCGGTGGCGATGTCGGCTAGCCTGGCGATGACGGCGGCGCCCGCATTGTGGATCGCCATACCGGCGGTGGCAGTGTGCCCCGAGCCGCCGGCGATGCCCGCGTCCGGCAGGTCGGAGCTGCCGGCCCTGAACTCGAGCTGGCCGATGTCGAGCCCCAGCCCGTCGGCGGCGATCTGCGCCAGCGCCGTCCAGGCGCCCTGCCCCATGTCGGCGGCGCTCGTCTCCATCAGGCCACGGCCGTCGCTTTTCAGCACCGCCCGCGCCTCTGCCTGGAACATCAGCGCCGGAAAGGTCGCCGTGCCCATGCCCCAGCCGGTCAGCAAGCCAGCGGAGTCGCGCATGGCGCGCGGCTCCAGCGGCCGACCCGACCAGCCGAAACGGGCCGCCGCCTCGGCATAGCATTCGCGCAGTGCCTTGGAGGAGAACGGCTTGCCCGTCATCGGCTCGACCTCGGCATAGTTGGCCAGCCGGAAGTCCAGCGGGTCCATGCAGCAGGCCCAGGCCGCCTCATCGATGGCGCTTTCCAGCGCGATCGAGCCGGTGGCCTCGCCCGGCGCGCGCATGAAAAGCGGCGTGCCGGTGTCGAGCCGCACCGCCTCGTGCGCGGTGGCGATGGCGGGGCTGGCATAGAGCGTGTGCGAGGCATCCGCCGCCGGCTCGAAGAAGTCGTCGAACGTGCTCGACGCCGTCAGCGCGTGATGGTCGAGCGCGGTCAGCCGACCTTCGGCGTCCATGCCGAGCCGCAGCGTCTGGCGCGTCGGCGCGCGGTGGCCGACCGGCCCGTACATCTGCTCGCGCCGCAGCACCAGCTTCACCGGGCGACCGACCAGGCGCGCCGCGAGGATGCCCAGCACCTGCGGGCCGGAGACCAGCCCTTTCGAGCCGAAGCCGCCGCCGAGGAAGGGGCTGCGCACATGGACCTTCTCCGGGCTCAGCCCGAGCAGGCCGGCAATGCGCCCCTGCGCGATCGCCAGCCCCTGGCTCGGCGTGTCGACGGTGAGGCTGTCGCCATCCCACGACGCCACGATGGCGTGCGGCTCCATGGCGTTGTGGTACTGCGGCGGGGTTTCGTAGCGCGCCTCGACCCGCGTCGCCGCCGCGGCGAGCCCCGCCTCGACATCGCCCTTCTGCTGGCTGGCCGGATTGCCGACGCCGACGCCGCCCGGAACGAAGGTCTCGGCGTCCTCGAAGCCGACGCGGGCGGGCTCCGTCTCGTAGCGTGGGGCAAGCAGCGCCGCGCCCTCCGTCGCCGCCTCCAGCGTCTCGGCGATCACCACCGCGATCGGCTGGTTGGGATAGCGCACGCCATCGTTCTGCAGAAGGTCGAGCCGGAACATGAACGGATGGAACTTGGCGTCAGGATCGAGGGCGAGCGCCGGCCGGTTGGCCGGCGTCATCACCTCGACCACGCCGCGATGGGCAAGCGCGGCGGCGACGTCCAGAGACGCGACGCGGCCACGCGCGATCCCCGCGACGGCGAGCACCGCATAGAGCATACCAGGCGGATGATTGTCTGCAGCGTAGGTCGCGGCGCCCGTGACCTTGAGGATGCCGTCGCGGCGCGTCATCGGCTGGCCGATGCTGGAGCCCTGCCGCCTGTGCGCGGGAGTATGGGAAAGGTCGAGGTCAGGCGTCATGGCGCGCTCCCGTGGTGGATGCGAAGACGGAGGCAGGCAGGGCCGGCAGCCGCGCCGGCGCGCCGGCCTCGGCCAGCGACAGGGCGCGCACAGCAACACGGCGGGCGAGCTCGATCTTGAAGCCGTTGTCGCCGGAAGGCTTGGCCTCGGCCAGCGCCAGCGCGGCGGCCCCGGCATAGGCGGCTTCGCCGGGCTCGGCGCCCAGCAGCGCCGCCTCGGCGGCGCGTGCCCGCCACGGCTTGGCGGCGACGCCGCCCAGCGCCAGCCGCGCCTGGCGGATCCGCCCGCCCTCGACGACCAGCGCGGCGGCGGCCGAGACCACGGCGAAGGCATAGGAGGTGCGCTCGCGCAGCTTGAGATAGCGGGCATGGCTGGCGAAGGCCGAAGCCTCCGCCGGCAGCCGCACCGCAATGACCAGTTCGCCGGTCTCCAGCACCGTCTCGCGCTGCGGGGCCTCGCCGGGCAGCCGGTGGAATTCCTCCAGCGTCACATGGCGGCGGCCCTTGCTGCCCTCGATCTCGACGACGGCGTCCAGCGCCACCAGCGGCACGCAGAAGTCCGAGGGATGGGTGGCGATGCAGGCCGGGCTCCAGCCGAGCACGGCGTGGTGCCGGTTCTCGCCGGCGAGCGCGTCGCAGCCGGAGCCGGGCTCGCGCCGGTTGCAGGCGCTGGCGGTGTCGTAGAAATAGCTGCAGCGCGTGCGCTGCATGATGTTGCCGCCGACCGTGGCTGCGTTGCGCAACTGCGCCGAGGCGCCCGACAGCAACGCCTCCGCCACTGCGGGGTAGGCGGCGGCGAAGGCCGGATCGTGCGCGAGGTCGGCATTGCGCACCAGCGCGCCGACACGCAAGGAACCATCGTCAAGCCGCTCGACGCGGTTGAGCTCCGGCAGGCGGGTGATGTCGACGAGGCGCTCGGGGCGCGCGACGCCGCCCTTCATCAGGTCGAGCAGGTTGGTGCCGCCGGCGAGATAGGCCGCGCCCGGCATCGCCGCGGCGGCAACGGCCTCGGCAAGGCTCGTCGGCCTGACGTAATCGAAACGGTTCATGCCGCGTCCCTCCGGGTGTCGGCGCCATTGCCGGCTGCGATCGTGCGTTGCGCCTCGAGCACCGCCTCGACGATGCCGCCATAAGCGGCGCATCGGCACAGATTGCCGCTCATCGCCTCGCGGATGCGCTCGGGGTCGTCGCCCGCCTGGCCCTCGCCGATGAGGCCGACGGCGCTCATGATCTGGCCCGGCGTGCAGAAGCCGCACTGGAAGCCGTCATGGGCGATGAAGGCGGCCTGCACCGGGTGCAGCGTCTCGCCCTGGGCAAGGCCCTCTATGGTCAGGATTTCGGCGCCGTCCTGACTCGCGGCCAGCGCCAGGCAGGAATTGACACGGCGGCCGTCGACCAGCACGGTGCAAGCGCCGCATTGGCCGCGGTCGCAGCCTTTCTTGGTGCCGGTGAGGTCGAGCCGCTCGCGCAGCAGGTCGAGCAGCGTGACGCGCGGATCGTCGAGTTCGACGTCTCGTTGCTCGCCGTTTATGGTGAGGCTGATGGAGAGTGACATGGATGGCTCCGAACAGGGTTGTCGGGACGATGTTTTGTCGGGCTGTCTGGTCAGGAAGGCCGGGGCGCCGCGATCGGCAAGGCTGGCGGGCTCCGGTCGGAAGGCATCTTTCATGGATTGTGCCTCTCCTCCATATATACGGAGGCACCCTCCGTTTTGCAAGGGCACGGACGTGAAAGGAGCGTCAGCCAGTTAATATGGGACAGGTTTCGCAAAAGCCCAGCCGCCGCCCGCGCGCCGATTCCGTGCGCAACCGCCAGCGCGTGCTGGAGGCAGCGACCGCCGTCTTCAGCGCCGGCGGCCCGGACGCAAGCCTCGAGGCTGTGGCGCGTCGCGCCGGCGTCGGCATCGGCACGCTCTACCGGCATTTCCCGACGCGCGAGGCGCTGTTCGAGGCGGTCTACCGCCATGAGGTCGACCAGCTCGGCGAGCTCGCCAGAACGCTTGCCGGACAGGGCGATCCGGTCGAGGCGCTACGCGCCTGGCTGCACGCCAATGTGCGCCTCGTCGCCACCAAGAAGGGCATGCTGGCGGCGCTGGCGCTGGCCGCGCACGGACCCAAGGAACTCTACGCCTATTCCTTCGAGCATCTGACCAGGGCGGTCGGCCTGCTGCTGGAGCGCGCCGTGGCGGCTGGAGAGGTGCGCGACGACATCACCGCCGCCGACCTGCTGCGCGCGCTCGTCGGCATGTGCTACATGAACGACCAGCCGGGCTGGCAGGTCAACGTGCTGCGCCTCGTCGACGTCTTCGTCGACGGCCTTCGGGTTCGCCCGGGCGGATCCTGATCGCTACGGCAGCATGCCGGGAGAGCGTACCCAGGACAATCGCAGACGACACGGTTCCCCCTCTCCGTCTCGGCTTCGCCGAGACGGAGAGGGGGAACACAGTATGTCACGGCCCTGCCTTTTCGGAGGTGGCGAGACATGCGAGTCAGGGCCTCGCTCCATCACGTCAAGGTGGAGATGTCGCCGCGCAAACGCTTTCGGATTTCCTGCCCTCGATGACCGGGTCCTAGCGCGCGTCGTGGAAGATGATGCCGACAGTGTGCCGCCGGCCGGAGCGCAGGCGGCTGACGCCATGGCGCAGGTTCACCCGATAATAACCGCGCGTGCCTTCTACCGGGCGGTTGTGGACGGCGAAGATCACGGCGTCGCCCCGCCTCAGCGGCACCACCTCGGCGCGGCTCTGCATGCGCGGCCGCTGTTCGGTGAGCACGAATTCGCCGCCGGTGAAATCCTCGCCCGGCTCGGACAGGAGGATCGCCACCTGCAGGGGAAAGGCGAGCGCGCCATAGAGGTCCTGATGCAGGCAGTTGAAATCGCCGGGGCCGTATTGCAGCAGCAGCGGCGTCGGCCTCGCCTGCCCTTCCTCATGGCAGCGCTTCAGGAACGCCGCGTGCTCGGCGGGGTAGCGCAGCGCCACGCCCATCCTGTCGTTCCAGTCGTTGGCGACGCCGGCAAGCCGCGGATAGAGCGCAGCGCGCAGGCCCGCGATCAGGTCCGGCAGCGGATAGCGAAAGTAACGGTATTCGCCCTTGCCGAAACCGTGGCGAGCCATGATCACATGGCTGCGGAAATGCTCCTCATGCGGATAGAGCGCCGCGATCTCGGAGCATTCCACGGCTGAAAGCAGGCCGGGCATGACGGCGCAACCCTGCGCGTCCAATTCCGCCACCAGGCCGGTCCAGTCCTGCTCGGCCACGCGCGCCTCGGCCGATCGGCTGGCGCGCTTTGTGTTCAGGGAGTGGACGGTCATCGCTTGGCTCCATTGCTTGGCTCTCGCAAGAAGATGGAGCGCACGATGAAGCCAGGCCACCCGATTCCTGCGAAACTACGGGCGCCGCAAGGGCAATCCCCTACCCCAGCGTCGCATGCAGCGCCGGCGAGCCGCGCAGCGTGTTGGAGACGGTGCAGATCTCCTCGGCATCGTCGACGATGCGCTGCTTCGTCGCCGTGTCGAGATCGCCCGCTATGTCGAGCCTGACGCTGAAGGTCTCGATGCGCGCGGGCTCGTCCTTCGCCTTCTCGCCGCTGACTTCGGCGCGCACCTCGCCGAGCCGGTCAGCGACGCCGAGGCGCGCCGCCGCCATCCGTGCGCTGAGCACCATGCAGCCGGCAAGCGAGGCAAACAGCAGGTCCATCGGACTGAAGCCCGGCGCGCTCACCGCTGTCACAAGGTCCATCGCACCACCGGTCGGCGTCGTCACCACCGGCAAGCCAACCGGCGGCAGGACGGCCACGGCGCCGGTCGTCCTTGTCCGGATTTTCCGTTCGGCCATAGCGTCTTGCCCTGTTCTGCTCTCAGTTGCTCGCGTGCTGCACCAAGGTCGTCGGCAGCCGGCAGACTCAGAGATGTTGCCAGATCACCCTGAGCGGTGAGCCTATCGCCTGTTCGATTCTGCGCAACTGATCGTCACCAATGGACGTCTCGCCAGGATTGACGACCATAAGCGCGCACATGCCGAACGCGGCAGGCCATACGTAGCGGAGATCGTTAAGCGATGTGGACTTGCCGCAACAAGGCGTCACGATCGTTAGATCGCTGAAATCCGAAGCGGCTGCCTGGCCCATGGCATCGCCCCACCAATCCTCCAGGTCGCCGCCGCAGAAGGCGCAGTGGACGCTTTCCGTATTCGCGCCCGCGTCGAAGAAAGCCACCTCATCCTTGTATTCGACTCCGACGTGTTCGGCCCGAGGGAACAATCCGCGCGCAATCTCCACCGCTTGCTCCGCAGCCGTTTCATCGGGCTGCCAATGCGGATCGTTTGGAACCAGGTGCAGGTAATTATCGGACATGGCACCTTTTGTGGCAGCAATACCGACGCTGGCAAGTCCCCTTCAGTTGCGCCAACGAAAAAGGCCCGCCGAAGCGGGCCTTCCAAGAGAGTTTCGACGTCACTTCGTCAGGTCGAGCGCCGCCGTCAGATCGCCCATCGGCGGCTCGTTGTTGGCGGCGAGCGCCTTGTCGCGCACGACAAGGCCCTGCAGCACCGGCAGGTCGTAGCGGGCGGTGATGAAACGCAGGATCGAAGTGGTGTCGTACTGCGTGTGATCGACCGTGCCCGCCCTGGCGTAGGGCGAGATGATGAAGGCGGGGATGCGGTTGCCAGGGCCCCAGCGATCGGCCCTGGGCGGCGCGACGTGATCCCAGAAGCCGCCATTCTCGTCATAGGTCACCACGACCAGCATGTGGCCCCATTGCGGGCTCTTCTCCAGATGCGATACGACATCGGCCAGATGCTGGTCGCCGGAGGTGACGTCAGCATAGCCGCCATGCTCGTTGAGGTTGCCCTGCGGCTTGTAGAAGGTGACGGCCGGCAGCTTGCCGTCGTCGATCGCCTTGACGAACTCGGCGCCGTCGAGGCCGCCGTCCCTCAGATGCTCGGCGCGTGCCGGCGTGCCCGGCGCATAGGCCGCAAAATAGTTGAAGGGTTGGTGATGGAACTGGAAGTTCGGCACCGGCGTCGCGTTCTTGCCGTCGAGCGCGGCCTGCCAGGCGCCGCCATACCAGGCCCAGTTGACGCCCTTCAGCGACAGCAGGTCGCCGATGGTGATGTCGTGCTGCGGCGGCAGCGTGGCGGCCGCCGCCGGATCGGCAAGCGCCTTGTCACCACCCTCGGCGGGCTTGTTGGCGCTCGGCTGGTAAGGCGGCTGCATGGTGTTGACGGCGTAGAAGTCCGGCGTGATCGCCCCGTCATTGACGAATTTCGGCGCGCCGCCGAGCGCCGAGGCCGGCGAATTGTCGGCCACCTTCAAGGTCACGCCATCGGGGTCGACGACGGCGATCTGGCCCTTGATCGGGCTGGTGTCGGCGTGGGGATAGAACGGTACGCAGGCGCAGGCCAGCATGAAGTGGTTGAGGAAGGAGCCGCCAAAGGCGCCCTGGAAGAAATTGTCGGCGAGCACGTATTTCTTGCCCACCGCCCACATCGGAAGGCTCGAGCCGTCATAGTGCCCCATCACCAGAGCGCCGGAATCGGCCCAGGCGGCGAACTTGTCGTTCTTGCCGCCGTTGATCTGCATCTGCTCTTCGTAGAAGCGGTGCCAGAGGTCTCGGGTGATCACCCCCGTGCCCTCGTTGAAGCCCTTGGGATCGTCGATCGAGAAAGCGGCGTTGGCGAGATGCGCGGTCTGCGCTTCCGTCACCGCCGGTGTCACGCCCTTGCCGGTCAGCCCGCCCCAGGCCGGCGGCAGCTCGGCGAGCGGCTTGCCGTCGCGGTCGAGCTGGCGCGCCTGATCGGCAGAGACGTTGGCGAGCCCGTTGGCGCCGGGGAAACCGCCATAGAGATTATCGAAGCTGCGGTTCTCGGCATAGATGACGACGACGGTGTCGATCTTGTCGTAGCCGGGCGGGGCGGCATGGGCAGCGGCGGAGAGCGATGCCAGCGCCGTCGAGGCGAGGCAAAGGGAGAGCAAGGACCTGATCATCGGGAATGCCTCGTGGCTGTATGGCTGGAGGAACCCGGCGACGCTAGGGCCGACCCTTGTCAGCTTTGTGACAGCCCAACGTCCATCCCCCGCCCGTTTCGCCGCCGCAACGGCGACAACCGGTGATTGCTCCCGGGAGCCGCTTGGTTACAATGCGCCGCGCGCCGCGCATCGACGCGGAGGAACCTTGAAGAGGTAGGCGCCTTGACTGGTCTGTCGGGAGAACGGCTGGGAATTTTCCGGCTGGCGTCGGCTCTGGCCGTGTCTGTCTTTATGCTGGCCTCGGCGCTGCCAGCCCTGGCCGCCAGCAGCGACTGCTTGATCGACGGTGCGGTCGATCAGACAGTGCGCATCCAGACCTGCACGCGCATCATCGATGATGCGACGCAGACGCCGCGCAACAGGATGGCCGCCTTGTTGAAGCGGGGCAATGTCTGGTCCGATCGCAAGGATTACGACCGCGCCATCGCCGACTACGGCGCCATGATCGAGATCGATCCCACCCAGGCGGTTGCATACTACAACCGTGGCATCAGCTGGGCCTTCAAGGGCGATCAGGACAAAGCCATCGCCGACCTGGACAAGGCAATCAGCCTCGACCCCAGGAATGGCAACTACTACTTCAACCGTGGCGTCTCCCGCTCCTTCAAGGGCGAGGACGAGCTTGCCCTCGCCGACTATGACAAGGCGATCGAGCTCACTCCGAACGACTCCCGGGCCTACCGCAACCGTGGCCTGACCTGGGTGAGAAAGGGCGACAGCCGGCGAGCCATCGCCGATTTCGACCAGGCGCTGCAGATCGACCCGAACGACGTGGGTGCCCTGAGCGACCGCGCCGACGCCTGGGCAAAAAAGGGCGACAAGGTGCGCGCGCTTCTCGACTACGAGAAGGTGATAAGCCTCGACCCCCGCAACATCCATGCCCTTTACAGGCGCGGCAACGCACGCCTGGACAAGCAGGACTATGACGGGGCCATCGCCGATTACGACCAGGTCGTCACGCTCGATCCGAAAGATGCCAGTGTACGCTACAACAGAGGCACGGCCTGGGCTGCCAAGGGCGATTCCGACCGGGCGTTGAAGGATTTCGACGCCTCCATCAGCCTGGATCCGAAGCTCTGGCAGGCCTATTTCGATCGAGGCAGGATCAGCTACGCCCGAAAGGACTACGACCGTGCCATAGCGGACTACGACCACATCGTTGCGCTCGACCCGAAAAACGTCGATGCCTACAACGACCGGGGCGTGGCGTGGGCGCACAAGGGACAGTTCGACAAGGCGATCGCCGACTACGACAAGGCGCTGGGCCTCGATCCCAAGCGACGTACCTCCTATTTCAACCGCGGCATAGCGCGCGCGGCACGGAAAGATTTCGATGGCGCCCTTGCCGATTTCGACACGGCGATCCGCCTCGATCCGAACGATCCGCTCGGCTATTTGGATCGGGGCCAGGCCCAGGCCGACAAAGGCGATTCCGATAGGGCCATCGTCGACTATGACAAGGCGATAGCGCTCGATCCCAAGCTGGCGATCGCTTACAACGACCGGGGTTTCGCCTGGAGCGGCAAGGGCGACTACGATCGCGCCATCGCAGACTACGATCGCGCCATCGACCTCGATGCCAAATCGGTCAAGAGCTACCAGAACAGGGGTGTCGCCTGGACGGCCAAGGGCGCGTACGACCGCGCTATCGCCGATTACACCGAGGCGATCACGCTCGACCCGAGGGATGGCCGCAGCTATGCCGGCCGTGGCATGCTCTACCTCTATTCCGATGGGATGCAGGCAAGGGCGAGAGCCGATCTCGCGGAGGCCGCCGGACTGCAGCCCGACATGCCGTATTTCGCCATCTGGCGAGAGCTGGCGGAGCGTCACACCGGCGTGCCGGGTCGCCTGCGGAAGGCGACCGCCGGACTCGACATGACGAAATGGCCGGCGCCGGTGATCCGCATGCTGCTCGGCGACAAGACACCGGCCGAGACACTTGCCGCGGCCGAGGCCCCGAACCTGTCGACCAGGCGGGGACAGGTGTGCGAGGTCAATTTCTACACAGCCGAGTTGGATCGGCTGCGCGGAGACAGGGACGACGCCCGCAAGCTCTACCAGCTTGCCGTCAACGATTGCCCGAAGGATTTCGTCGAATACCGGGCGGCCACCATGGTGCTGCAGGCGCCAGGCGCTTTTCAGTGACGCCACGTTTCGCGAGGCGTGGTGACGTCACTCCTGCCAGCCGGATTCAACCGGCGCCCCTCACTCGGCCGGCGCGTAGCGGTTCACCACCATGCCGCAGGCATAGGCTTTCGAGCCGATGAGCGTGAGCCCGGCGAAGCCGCCCTGGTCGAAGATGCGGCGGCCGGCGCCAAGGACTGCCGGATTGATGAAGAGCTGGAACTCGTCGACCAGCCCGGCCGCGATCAGCGCCGAGGCGAAGCCAGCGCCGCCGAACGCGGCGATGTCGCCGCCCTCGCCCGATTTGAGCACGCCGACCTCGCGCGGCAGGTCGCCACTCACCACTTGCGTACGCTCCCAGCGTGACGTCTCCAGCCTGTCGCTCGGCACCACTTTTCGCGCCTCGACGATACGCCGGGCAAAGGCGTAGAAAGGGTCGCCGGGGTATTTCCGCGCCGCATTGCCCCAATGGGTCAGATACCCCTCCTCCGCCATCCTGCTGCTCAACAGAATGGTGTCAATGCCGGCGAGGACAGCGTTGAAATCGGCCTTCAACTCCTCGTCCCAGCCATTGTCGTCGCCCCATTCCCAGAGCTGCCAGCGCCGGCCATCGGCGGATCCGACGAAGCCATCCACCGACATCTGCATCTGAAGGATGAGCCTTTTCATTCCGGGAGCCTCCACCTTGTCCTGGTCGACAACGATTTACTTTTGGAACCATTTGACGCACGGAAATAATGGTGTCAATAGTAAAGTGATTTAAAAATGGAACCATTGACATGGCGACCCGGGAACGGTCCGGCTGCCCGATCAGCCTTTCGCTCGAACTGCTCGGCGACCGCTGGACGCTGCTCATCATCCGCGACTTGGTCTTTGCCGGCAAAAGGCACTTTCGCGAATTCCTGCAATCGGATGAGGGCATCTCCTCGCGCACGCTGTCGGAGCGGCTGCAGACGCTGGTCGACGAAGGCATTCTCACACGCGGCGAAGACCCAACGCACGGGCTGAAGGCGATCTACCGGCTGACGGAGGCCGGCATCGACCTGCTGCCGGTGCTGGCGACGCTCGGCGCCTGGGGCAGCAGGCACCGCAAAGCCGACGACGAGCTCGCCCGCATCGCCGACGAGCTCGCGGCCGGCGGCGCGCCCGCGCTGGAGCGCATGCGGGAGAAGCTGCGCGCGGAACACATCACCCAGGCCTGAGTGACTCCCCCGGCCTCGTCACGAATCCGTAGCAAAGCGCGCCTAAGCAGGGTCCGCAAAAGTGTCCTACGGTTTTGCGATCAGAACCTGCGAAAGCAGGATACCGGACGCGAACGGACCGCACGCCATGGCACCATGGAAATCCTCTCCCGGAAAACGTCCTCTCGCTCTGGCCGCGCTTGCCTTCGCCGTGCTCTGGCCGGCCGACGGCCTGCCGGCCGGCAGCGTCCATCCCGGCCCGATGTCGCGGGCCGAGGCTTTCGCCCGCGCCGAGGCGCTGACGGCGCTCGGCCGAAAGATGTTCTTCGACCCGTCGCTTTCGGCCTCCGGCCGGCAGGCCTGCTCGTCCTGCCATGATCCCGGCCACGCCTTCGGGCCGGCTTCCGCGGCGCCGGTCGAGATGGGCGGGCCTGGCCTCGACAGGCCCGGCCTGCGCGCCGTCCCCTCGCTGCGCTATCTCCAGGCCGCGCCGGCCTTCACCGAACATTTCTACGATTCCGAGGATGAGGGCGACGAGAGCGTCGACAACGGGCCAACCGGCGGCCTGACCTGGGATGGCCGCGCCGACCGTGGCAGGGACCAGGCGAGGATCCCGCTGCTCTCGCCCTTCGAGATGGCCAACAAGGACGAGGCCGCCGTGGTCGCTTCCCTGGCCAAAGCTTCCTACGCCGACGCCTTCAGGAAGGCGTTCGGCGACGACGTCTTCGACCACCCGGGCGATGCCTTCGACGCTGCCGTGGAGGCGCTCGGCACCTTCGAGCAGAGCAGCGCCGATTTCTATCCCTACTCCAGTCGCTACGACGCCTTCCTCGCCGGCAAGGCGCAACTGACGGCGCGGGAGCTGCACGGCCGCGCCCTGTTCGAGGACGAGGCCAAGGGCAATTGCGCGAGCTGCCACCTGAGCGAGCCGTCGAACAATGGCGAGCCGCCGCAGTTCACCGACTACGGCCTGATCGCCGTGGTCGCGCCGCGCAACGCGGCCATTCCCGCCAATGCCGATCCGGCCTATGTCGACCTTGGCCTGTGCGGCCCGCTGCGCACCGACTTCAAGGGCCGCGCCGATTATTGCGGCCTGTTCAAGACGCCGACGCTGCGCAACGTGGCGCTGCGCAAGAGCTTCTTCCACAACGGCGCCTTCCACACGCTGCGCGACGCCGTCGCCTTCTACGCCAGCCGCGACAGCGACCCCGGCCGCTGGTATCCGACGAAGGCCAATGGCATGATCGACAAATATGACGACCTGCCAAAGGCTTACTGGAAAAACCTGAATCAGGATCCGCCCTTCGGCAGGAAACCCGGTGACAAGCCGGCGCTGACCGACGCTGAAATCGACGACATCGTCGCCTTCCTGCAAACCCTCACCGACGCCGACCAGTCGCCTTGAGGCGCAGCACCGTCGACGGCTCACGCATGCTCTCTGTCGCTTGACAGTGCGCGGCATTTGTTCTCTATTTGTTCCATTCTTCGAGCCGAGGCGCTTGCCGCCGGGGCCAGACGATTTCAGGCCTGCCACACCTGACCCGTTCCTCAATCCAAAAGACGGAGCATGATGGAAACCGCCGCCACCATCCTGCATGCCGATCTCGACGCCTTCTATGCCTCGGTCGAGCAGTTGCTCGACCCGTCGCTGCGCGGCAGGCCGATCGCGGTCGGCGGCGGCGTGGTGCTGGCGGCGTCCTACGAGGCCAAGGCCTTTGGGGTGCGCGGCGGCATGCCGGGCCGCAGGGCGCGCGAGCTTTGCCCGCATCTCGTCTTCGTCGGCGGCCGCTTCAGCGAATACCAGCGCCTCGGCGATGCCGCCATCAGGGTGCTTGACGACTTCACCCCGCTGGTCGAGCGCATCTCGATCGACGAGGCCTTCGCCGACGTCGCCGGCTGCACGCATCTGTTCGGGACGCCGGAAACCATCGCCAGAACCATCCGCCGCCGCGTCAGGGACGAGCTCGGCCTGCCGATCTCGATCGGCGTCGCGCGCACGAAACACCTCGCCAAGATCGCCTCGCAGGTCGCCAAGCCGGACGGGCTGGTCGTCGTCGACCCCGCCACGGAGCTCGCCTTCCTGCACGACCTGCCGGTGTCGCTGATGTGGGGCGTCGGCCCGGCGACGCAGGCCCGCCTTGCCGGCTCCGGCATCGAGACCATCGGCCAGCTCGCGGCCACCCACAGCGGCGCGCTGGAGCGGCTGCTCGGCCACGCCGCCGGCCAGAAGCTCGCCGCGCTGGCCTGGAACCGGGACCCGCGAAAACTCCAGACGCATCGCCGCGCGGTTTCGGCCGGCGCGCAATCGGCGCTCGGCCGCAGGCCCGCCGAGCCGCGCGTCTTCGTGCCGACGCTGCTGCACCTTGCCGACCGCGTGGCGAGCCGCCTGCGCGCCAAGGCACGTCCCGGCCGCACGGTGACGGTGCGCGTGCGCTTCGCCGACATGCGCGCCGTCTCCCGCTCGGTCACGCTGGAACAGCCGATCCAGGCGACGGCCATGCTGGCCGAGATCGCCGAGGAACTGGTGCGCGGCGTGCTGGCCGACAACGCGCAAGAACGCGTGATCTCGCTGCTCGCCATCTCGGTCTCGCATCTCGAGGAGCACGCCGAACTACAGCTCGAACTGCCGCTCGGCCTCGCCGACGAGAAACGCAGGCCCGGCAGCCGCGCCGGGCTGGCGCGCGTCGGCGCCGATCGCGCCATCGACAGGATCCGCGATCGCTTCGGCAAGGCGGCGGTGGGCTATGGCTCCGTGGCGCTGGAGGCGACGCGCTCGGTGCCGGACGAATTCCGCGAGTTGGCCGAGAAAGAGCTGTGAGACGCGACGGCCCTGAAGGCCCGTTATTCCGGCGACGGCACCGGTGGCCGCGAGGTCATCGCGGTGCCGAAGGCGGCCGCGATGACGGCGGCGACGCCCACGCACTGCGCCACGCTGAGGTTCTCGCGCAGGTACAGGAAGCCGATCAGCGCGCCCATCGCCGGTTCCAGGCAGGTCAGCGTGCCGTAGACGCGCGCGGGCATGCGCGTCAGCGCCACCATTTCGAGGAAGAACGGCACGGCGCTGGAGAACAGCCCGACCAGCAGCGCCCCCGTGATGATCGATGGCTGCAACAGCGCCTCGCCGGCGCTGGCGAAGCCGAGCGGCAGCGCCAGAACGGCGGCGATCGCCGTTCCGTAGGCGCTGGCCAGTGTGCCAAGCTCGGCGCCAGCCTTCGGCGCCAGCACGATGTAGAGCGCCCAGCAGCCGCCGGCGGCCAACGCCAGCAGTGCGCCTCCAGCGTCGATGGCAACCGACGAGCGGATGAGCGGCGACAGGAGCAGCACGCCGACCAGCGCCAGCGCGACGAAGGCGAAATCCACGGCACGGCGCGAGGTGAGCGTCGCCACCAGGAGCGGCCCGGAGAATTCCAGCGCCACGGCGACGCCGAGCGGAATGGTGGCGAGCGAAGCGTAGAACAGCGAGTTCATGGCGCACAGCGTCACCCCAAAGGCGAGCACCCACGGCCACGTGGCGCGCGAGGGCCACATGCGCCAAGGGCGCAGCGCGACCGCCAGCAGCAGTGCGCCGAAGACCAGGCGCAGCGTGGTGGTGCCCTGCGCGCCGACCAGCGGAAACAGGCTCTTGGCGAAGGCGGCGCCAACCTGCACCGACACGATGGCGCCGAGCAGGGCCGCGACCGGCATCGGCGCCACCGCGCGGGTGGATGGGCTTGCCGTCGATGTCATGGGTCCTCTCTCCAACGCCGCTGGGGGCATGATGCCGAAAAGCGTGAAGCGCTTTTCGGACGTCATCCGGCTCCAAGGCCGGCGGCACGGGTCTAGCCCCATATGCCCCGTCTGTCGTGAGACAGCGACGGCCGGCCCTATGGGTCAGGCGGAGCGGCCGATCAGATGTGAGGGGGTGAAGTCACCCTCTGGCCGTCTCCCCTCAATGGGCATGACAATCGCGTAAGGGGCGCGACCCCCACTCCGGTCGGCTTTGCCGACCACCTCTCCCCCGAACGAGGGGGGCGCGGCACGG
>OFIS01000287.1_pt1 | contig 40153 bp, 41 predicted proteins | sample 1775071 | NCBI WGS metagenome assembly OFIS01 (sample SAMN08195774, study PRJEB24354) | sludge metagenome | isolation source: sludge from phenol fed wastewater aerobic bioreactor C | place: India: Nagpur | collected 2016-09-17
TGCGCCATCGCGGCCGGGTAATGCAGCGACAGATTGAAATCAGGCGTGGCAACGAACGCCGCAGCGCCGAGGCCGGCTGGATGGCAACCGGGTATGGTATCCTGATCTCTCCACTTCATACCTGCATGCTGTACAATGGGCTGGCGAACAACGGCAAGATCATGAAGCCCTACCTCATCAGCGCCATTCGCGAATACGGAAAGGACGAGCGGGTGTTTGAGCCTACCGTACTCGTAGAAAAGATGGCTTCTGACAAGGCTATACAACAACTGAAGTCCTGTACTGAAGAGGTGGTGATATCAGGAACAGGAAAACATATTCGGTCTCCGTTTTACAACATAGCCGGAAAGACAGGTACCGCGCAGGTAGCAGACAAAGGCATTCGCTATACCGATGGTGTTTATCAGGGCTCTTTCGTGGGATATTTTCCCGCCGATCGTCCCCGTTATACCATTGCCGTAGTGATTCGCACACGTCCGCACTCTACATCTTATTACGGGGGAACGCTTGCAGCGCCCGTATTCAGGATGATCTCTGATAAAATTTTTGCCAGCCAAATGGGGCATTGGGACGATCCGCTCGATAGCATTTCGAAGAATCGACCTCCCGTGCTGGCGGCAAAATTGGCAGCAACCGGAGAAAGCTATAGCCGGGTGCTGAAGGCGCTGAATAAAAGTGCATTTGTGGCGATAGATGCCACCCCTCGGGCCGTATCCCAACTATCGCTCGATTCGGAAAAGAATGCTTTTATCAAGCCGCGCATCGTGTATCGGGGCATTGTGCCCAATGTGCGCGGGCTGGCGCTGAAAGATGCTGTGTATCTGCTGGAGAACGAAGGAATGAAGGTGACGGTGAAAGGCCGCGGTATAGTGCGCGGGCAGTCGCTGGCACCGGGTATTAAAGTAACAAAAGGTCAGGAAATCATCCTGTTGTTAAGCTAATGAAGTCGCTTCAAGACATATTGAAAGATGTGCATCCCATAGAGTTATCGGGCCATGCCGATGCGTCTGTTGCAGGTCTTTGCATAGACAGTCGTAAGGCTGCTCCGGGGATGGCTTTCATTGCAATTGCAGGTACTCTGGTGGACGGCCATGCTTATATCGACAGTGCTGTAAGCAGCGGTTGCAGCGTAGTGGTCTGCGAGCGGCTGCCCCATCAGCTTTCTGCCAACGTCACTTATGCGGTAGTGAAGAACAGTGCACTGGCCGCGGGGAAAATGGCAAGTGCTTTTTATGACCATCCTTCTGCAAAGCTTAGGGTAGTGGGGGCCACCGGTACCAACGGAAAGACTACGGTTGCTACTTTACTCTTTAAGCTGTTCCGACGTCTGGGTTACTCCTGCGGGCTGATATCCACCGTTCAGAATCAGATTGATGATGAACTCATACCTGCCACGCATACCACCCCCGATGCCGTAAGCATACAGTCCTTGCTCGCACGCATGTACGACGCTGGCTGTACCCATGTGTTTATGGAGGTCAGCTCTCATGCTATTCATCAGGAACGCATAGCCGGCCTTGCATTTGCCGGTGGAATCTTCACCAACATCACACACGATCATCTTGACTATCATAAGACATTCGAGGAGTACATCCGGGTAAAGAAAAAGTTTTTTGATGACTTGCCGACGGCGGCATTTGCGTTAAGCAATATGGATGATAAGCGGGGTATGGTGATGTTGCAGAATACTGCGGCCCACCGTAATACCTACAGTCTGAAAGCGCCTGCCAACTTTAAGGGTAAGGTTCTTGAAAATGGTCTTTCCGGCCTGTTGATGCTGATCGATCATCAGGAGGCCTGGTTCAGGATGATCGGCACCTTTAACGCCTATAATCTTTTGGCTGTGTATGGTGCAGCCGTTCTTTTGGGTGAGGATAAGACGGAAGTGCTGTCTGTACTCACAGATCTGCATGGAGCACCCGGAAGGTTCGAAACCGTTTTTTCTGCCCGGGAAAGGGTGCTGGGCATAGTGGATTACGCTCATACGCCTGATGCCCTGATCAATGTACTGGCAACCATCAATCAGTTGCGTACGCAGGGGCAACAACTCTACACGGTGGTAGGATGTGGCGGCGACCGCGATCACGCAAAAAGACCTGTAATGGCCGAAGTGGTTTGCGAGCACAGCGACAAGGCGATCTTCACCTCCGACAATCCGCGGAGTGAAGACCCCGAGACAATTCTCGATGAAATGGAGGCCCATCTGAACACGGCCCAACGACGCAAAATGCTCCGTATTACAGACAGGCGAGAGGCTATTAAAACTGCATGTGCTCTGGCCGGTCCTGAAGACATTATTCTGGTGGCCGGAAAAGGACATGAAAAATATCAGGAAATAAAAGGTGTACGGCATCCCTTCGACGATATGCAGGTGCTGACCCAAAGTTTTGAATTGTTAAATAAATAAAGATAACTGGCGATAGATGCTCTACTATTTGTTTACATATCTGCGTGAACACTTCGGGTTGTTTGGAGCTGGTATATTTTATTATATCACCTTCCGGGCGGCTATGGCGGTTATCCTTTCGCTGGTCATTTCTATGATTTACGGAAAGGCCATCATTCGGTTCATTCAAAGGAAGCAGATAGGGGAAACCGTACGCGACCTGGGCCTGGCCGGTGAGAACCAAAAACGCGGCACACCCACCATGGGCGGCCTCATTATCATTGCCGCCATACTCATTCCCACGCTCATCTTTGCCCGTATTGCCAACGTGTATATCGTGCTCATGCTCGTCTCAACAGTATGGCTGGGTCTGGTAGGTTTTCTGGATGACTATATCAAAGTATTTAAAAAGAATAAGGAAGGACTGGCCGGAAAATTTAAGGTGATGGGGCAAATAGGTCTGGGCATCATTGTGGGGCTCACGATGTACTACAATGAAAATGTAACGACGAGCCGCGAAGTGATAGACGGCACTTCTTCACTCTACAACGCTTCTGAACGACTTTCGCCGGGCGAATTTAACCGGCGCGATGAAAACGGCAACATCCATAAGTATGTGCGTGTGCGTACGGCAACCACCACAATCCCCTTTGTAAAAAATCATGAACTCAGCTATGGAGCGCTGGCAAACCTTATCAACTCTGATGCGGTAAAAGCTATTACTCCGGTCATCTACATACTCTTCGTCATTTTTATCATAGTCGCGGTATCCAACGGCGCCAATATTACAGACGGCATTGACGGCCTGGCTACGGGTGTGTCGGCCATCATCGGAATATGCCTCGGCGTCTTCGCCTATGTGTCGGGGAACTATGTTTTTGCCGACTATCTCGGCATTATGCATATACCCAATCTTGGCGAGCTCTCCATCTTCGTGGGGGCCTTTGTCGGCGCCTGCGTTGGTTTTCTTTGGTACAACGCATACCCTGCACAGGTATTCATGGGCGACACGGGCAGCCTTGCCATTGGAGGCATCATTGCATCGCTGGCCATCATTGTAAGAAAGGAGTTGCTGGTGCCCATCATTTGCGGTGTTTTTCTGGTAGAAAATCTTTCGGTAATGATTCAGGTGGCTTACTTCAAAAGGACAAAGAAAAAGTATGGGGAAGGACGGCGGATTTTTTTGATGTCACCACTGCATCATCACTATCAGAAACTTGGTTATCACGAAAGTAAAATAGTAACACGTTTCTGGATTGTGCAGATCATTCTGGCTATAGTGAGCATCGTAACCCTGAAAATCAGATAAGCACTTTGAACACCAACATAAATAAAAGCCTTGTGATACTCGGCGCTGCAGAAAGCGGTGTAGGGGCGGCCTTGCTGGGAAAGAAGCAGGGATGGAACGTGTTCGTAAGCGATGCCGGAAAAATACGTGAAGACTACAAGCAGACACTCGGCGATTCGGATATAGCGTACGAAGAAGGAAAACATACCCTGGACCGGATACTTGCTGCAGACTGCGTGGTGAAAAGCCCCGGCATTCCGGAAAAGACCACGCTGATGAAGAAAGTGCGCGAGGCAGGCCTGGAGGTATGCAGTGAAATCGAATTCGGCTTTCGTTACAAAGGCGACAGTAAAATAATTGCCATCACCGGCAGCAATGGCAAGAGTACGACCACGGCACTCACCTTCCATCTGCTCAAAAGCGGCGGCCTCGATGCAGCACTTGTTGGTAATATTGGGTACAGCTTCGCACGGCAGATCGCGGAACGCCCTGCCGCCTGGTATGTTATCGAAGTGAGCAGCTTTCAGCTCGACGATATCCGGCATTTCAGACCCGACATCAGTGTGCTCCTCAACATTACTCCCGATCATCTTGACCGGTATGACTACAAATTCGAAAACTACATAGCCTCAAAATTCCGAATCGCAGAGAACCAGACTGGCGCAGATTACTTTATTACTAACCCCGACGATCCGGTGATCGGCCAATATCTGAGTACCCATTCCATTATTCCCCGAAAAATATTTTTTACGATGAACGAACACAACTTAAGGAACGAAGATGAAGGAGCTTTCGTCGGCAGCGACGACCATATGCACATCCACTATGATGGGGAAGACCTGAATATGTCTATCCATGATCTGGCGCTGAGAGGACGACATAATATGTACAACAGTATGGCAGCAGGAATATCCGCCCGTATAGCAGGCCTTCGTAAGGAAAAGATAAGAGAAAGCTTTTTGACTTTCGATGGACTGGAGCATCGGCTGGAACCTGTTGCTACCGTACGTGGCGTTGAATTTGTCAACGATAGCAAGGCCACCAATGTAAACTCGGTGTGGTTTGCGCTGGAGAGTATGAAACAGCCCGTGGTATTGATCCTTGGTGGTCAGGACAAAGGAAACGACTACAATGAAATTATGGAGCTGGTGCGCGAAAAGGTAAAAGCTATCGTGTGCATGGGAATCGACAATCGTCCCATCCACCAGGCATTCGACGGAGTGGTTGCAGACATTGTGGACACACAAAGTATAGATGCGGCGGTACATGCAGCTTATGCATTGTCAGAAAAAGGTGATGTCGTGCTCCTTTCGCCAGCCTGTGCCAGCTTCGATTTATTTAAGAACTACGAAGACCGGGGAAGACAGTTTAAAGAGGCCGTACGGGCGCTGTAAAACTAAATAGGAAAAAAACGAACACACATGCAAGGCTTGTTACAAAAAACAAAGGGAGATAAAGTGATCTGGTCGGTAGTCATCATACTGTCGCTCATCAGTTTGCTGGCTGTCTTCAGCTCTACGCAGTCGCTGGCCTACCGCATGGACAAAAACTCCACCTACTATCTTATCAAGCAACTGATGGTGCTGGCCCTGGGTCTGGTTTTGATTTACTGGGTGCACAAGATCAATTATACCAAGTTTGCCAAAATAGCGATCTTTCTTTATGCCATCAGCTTGCCGCTGCTGCTTTATACACTCTTATTTGGCACTACGCTCAACGAGGGATCTCGCTGGATTAAGCTGCCGGTGATTAATCTCACTTTTCAGACGTCAGACATGGCAAAGCTGGCCTTGTTCATGTTTCTGGCAAGGATCATGAGCACCAAGCAGGCTGTCATCAAAGACCTAAAAAAGGGATTTATTCCGGTGGTGGTACCGGTTGCGCTTACCTGCGCGCTTATTGCTCCCGCCAATCTTTCCACGGCATTGATGCTTGGATTTACCTGCTGCATATTGTTCTTCATCGGCAGGGTGCGTGTCAAGCACATTCTGATGCTCGCTGCGGCAGGACTAACCGGGTTCATTCTGTTGTTTACCGTTTCCAAGCTCACCGGCTTCGGTAGGGCAAATACATGGGAACAACGCATACTCAGTTTCGTTGGTGCCGGCGATGAAAGTGCAAAGAAAGAGGGTGAAGATTTTCAGGTACTCCAGGGTAAGATAGCCATTGCCAGCGGCGGCGCCTTTGGTAAGGGGCCCGGCCATAGCGAGGCAAAAGATTTTTTACCCCACGGTTATTCCGATTTTATTTATGCCAACATTATTGCGGAATATGGATTGGTCGGTGGCATTGTAGTCATGCTGTTGTATCTCCTGTTTTTGTGGCGCAGCATCCTGATTTTTAAACGGTGTCCCTTTGCCTTCGGAGCCTTCCTGGCTGTGGGATTGAGCATTACACTCGTGTTTCAGGCTATGCTCAATATGGCGGTAAATGTGCATCTGGTGCCGGTTACGGGTCTCACCTTGCCGATGATCAGTATGGGCGGTTCTTCCATCTGGTTTACGAGCATAGCGATTGGTATCGTTCTCAGTGTAAGCAAATATGTAGACGAAGAAGTGATCAACACCGAAAAGAAACCGGCGGTTGCAAAACCGGTGAAGCCGAAACAAAAAATCAACACTCAAAACCAAATTGAAAAGGAGTTGCCGGAAACGGTAGCGGTTATATAAACATCTCATGAACCAGTTGCGTGTCATCATAGCAGGCGGAGGAACCGGAGGCCATATCTTTCCGGCGGTGGCTATAGGCCATGCGCTCCGGCGTCTGCATCCGGACACTCAGTTACTGTTTGTCGGCGCACGGGGCAAGATGGAGATGGAAAAAGTACCGCAGGAGGGCTTCGAAATTGTAGGGCTCACCATTGCGGGCTTCAACAGAAGCCATTTACTGAAGAACCTGACGCTTCCCTTTAAGTTGCTAAAAAGCCTCTGGGAGGCCAGGGCTTTACTCCGGCAGTTCAGGCCCGATGTAGTGGTAGGTGTTGGCGGATACGCCAGCTTCCCGGTGCTCCGTGCGGCACAGGGCTTACACTTGCCGACACTGATACAGGAGCAGAACTCATTTGCAGGTAAAAGCAACAAAATTTTGGCCAAGAAGGCCAGGGCCGTATGTGTTGCCTATGATCATATGGATCGTTTTTTTCCGGCAGATAAACTTGTGAGAACGGGAAACCCGGTAAGGAAAAGCATTGCTCATTCTATCGTTAGCCGCGAAGAAGGACAGCAATGGCTTGGACTTGACGCCACGAAGAAAACGATATTGATTGTAGGCGGTAGTCTGGGAGCAAAGTCCATTAATGAAGCCGTAGATAAAAACCTGGAAAGATTGCTTGCCCATGATGTGCAGGTGGTATGGCAAACAGGAAAGGGCTATTATCAACAGGCTACAGAACGTACCCGGGATCTTTCTGCTGTGCGGGTTTTCGAGTTCATAAAAGAGATGGACCATGCGTATGCGGCGGCAGATTTTGTGGTGTCGCGTGCAGGAGCCCTGGCAATTGCCGAGTTATGTATCGTGGCGAGGCCTGTAGTGTTTGTCCCTTACCCCTATGCCGCCGAAGATCATCAGACCAGCAATGCCATGGCTCTGGTAGAACATAACGCAGCGGAGATGGTAAGAGACGCCGATGCGGCAACCGAACTGATAGTGAAATTGGAGCGGCTGATGGGAGATTATACGGCACAATCACTCATGAAAAAAAACCTCCGCGCCATGGCAATAGCCGATGCGGATGAGCGTATTGCTGAAAAAATAATTGAGATAGCACAAGCGGCAAAGCGATGAATGTACAACACCTGAAACGGGTTTATTTTATTGGTATCGGTGGCATCGGTATGAGTGCTATTGCCCGCTTTTTTAACGAGCGTGGCGCCACAGTGCACGGCTACGACCGTGTGGCGACCCCCCTCACGCAGAAGCTGGAAGAAGAAGGCATGATCATTCATTATTCGGAGGATCTGAATGCACTGGATAAAGAGACTGAACTGATCGTCTATACACCCGCTATCCCTTCGTCCAACCAGGAACTGATCTGGTACCGAGATCAGGGATATCCGGTTTACAAACGAAGCGACGTGTTGCAATGGATCACGCAGTCCCTGTTTTCCATAACAGTAGCCGGCACACATGGTAAAACTACCATTTCTACCATGATTGCTTATTTGCTTCGAGAGACAGGTTTTGGATGCAATGCTTTCCTCGGTGGCGTATCAGTGAACTATGGTCGTAATTACTGGAGCAGTGAACGCGAAGTGGCGGTGATTGAAGCAGATGAATACGACCGGAGCTTTTTGAAATTGTTTCCGGACATCGCAGTGCTGACCGCTATGGACGCAGACCATCTGGATATTTACGGCACAGCGGCGGAAGTAGAGTCCGCTTTTATACAATACACTCAGAATATCAAGCACAACGGCACGCTGATCGTTAAGCATGGAATGAGCAGGACAAATGAACTCGGAGGCTCAGAGCAGGTGCACTATAGTCTGCAGAATGATGCTGCCGCCTGCTATGCACGAAATATTGTACAACATAATGGTGGCTACCGGTTTGACGTGGTTACTCACCGCGGGGTGATTGAGAACGTAGAGCTGCAGATAGGGGGGATGCACAATGTGGAAAATGCTGTGGCCGCTATAACGGTTGCGGTGCTACTGGAAATTAGTGCTGCAGAAATCGTCAAAGCCATGCGCGGGTTCAGGGGAGTGAAAAGAAGATTTGAATATCTGATGAAAACCGATCGGATCGTGTACATAGACGACTATGCACACCATCCCGAAGAGCTACGCGCACTGATTAGCAGCGCCAAAAGACTGTTCCCTGGTCGTCGTTGTGTCGTAGTCTTCCAGCCGCATCTGTACAGTCGTACGCGCGATTTTGCCGAGGACTTTGCCCACAGCCTCGATCTTGCAGATGAAGTGCTGCTGCTCGATATCTACCCTGCACGTGAACTGCCCATTGAAGGAATTACCTCCGCAATCCTTGCAAAGCATATGGCCAACCCTGCACACACCTTGCTTTCTAAAGAAGCGGTGCTGGAATACGTGAAGCGCGCTCCTATAGAATTGTTGATCACTGCGGGTGCCGGAGATATAGATCAATTGGTAGGACCCATTAAAGAAATACTTGAAAAGCGTTAATGGATAAGAAGCGCAAAATATCGGTAAGAAAAGTGCTCAGGCTTGCGGTAACTGTCGTGGCGACTACCGCATGCCTGGTGGCCTCTCTCGGTGCCGCCAGGGTGCAGCGACAGAAGCCCTTGCGCAAAGCCATCCTGCATGTCAGAAACGATCAGTATCAGTTTTTGAACAAGCAAAGGTTGTGGAACAATCTGGTAACACGTCAGGGTATCACCGAAGGCGTAACCAGCTTTGCCGACATAGACCTCAACCGCATTGAACGGCGCGCCCTGCTCAACCCCTGGATATGTGCTTCGGAAGCCTATATTGACAACCAGGGCGACATGCACCTTTTTGTCACGCAGCGTATCCCCGTTGCCCGGATTTTTTATGATAATGGTACCAGCTTTTACATTGACAAAGACCTCAATTTGCTCCCCTTGTCCGATGTGGCTCCCTTCTACACCCTTGTGGTAAGCAACGTGCCCTACTTTGCCGATAATGAGCGCAATAAAGACCTCCGTGCAAAAATTGTAAGGCTCATCAAGTATGTGGAGAAAGACACGTTCTGGAGTGCTCAGATAGCACAGATCAGCATTGTAGGAGATCAGCAGTTTGAGCTTACACCGGTGTTGGGCACACACAGGATACTGTTTGGCGATACCACCGACATGGAGGTAAAGTTCAATCACCTCTTTGCCTTTTATAAAAACGTGCTTAACCGTATCGGTTGGGATCGTTATGAGTTGATTGATCTGCGGTTTAGAGAGCAAATCATCGCATCGCCAACCATACCCTGGGAGGCAGATATAAAAAATCCTATCAGCAACATGGATTGGGTGAAGACGATTGTAGGGAGCGGCATACGAGATACCAGTGCAATGGCAAGGGTGATCCGTGAAAACAAAAAGAAGGCGGCGCAGAAAACAGCTAAAGCAAAGGAGGCAAAAACTAAGCTGCCTCATGAACCGAAGGCAAACAGCGCCAGCCTCGAAGACAAGAATTATTGAACCTGTTTAAATAGTACGCAAAATGAAAAAGGAACAGCCCATCATTGTCGGTCTCGACATAGGAACCACCAAGGTTGTGGCCATAGCCGGTCGCAAGAATGAATATGGCAAGATCGAGATTCTCGGTTTCGGCAAGGCCGATTCTGCAGGTGTCAGCCACGGTGTGGTGATGAATATCGAGCAGTGCATCCGGTGTATCGAAATGGCTATTGAAAAGTGCATTCAATCGAATCCAAGCCTGGAGATTCGCGAGGTTTATGTGGGCATTGCCGGGCAGCACATCAAAAGCCTGCAGACCAAAGGAGAGCGGGTACGCCCTAACGCCGATGATATCATCAGCAGGGAAGATATCGAAATGCTGCTGCGCGATCAGCAAAAAACCTACATACCTTCCGGAGATCAGATTATAGACATCATCCCGCAGGAATACTCTGTTGATAATACGCCTTATGTGCTGGACCCTGTGGGAATGAGCGGTGCCAAGGTGAGCGCCAACTTTCATATCATCACCGGCGATGGCAACGCCATTCGCAACATCAAGCGCTGTGTTGATAAGGCTGATCTCGTAACACGCGACCTCGTATTGCAACCCCTCGCATCGGCTGCGGCGGTGATGAACGATGAAGATCTGGAGGCAGGTGTAGCCATAGTGGATATCGGAGGCGGCACTACAGACATGGCTGTGTTTTATGACGGTATTCTGCGGCATACCGCCGTTATTCCATACGCGGGGGTCAACATTACCAACGATATCAGAAACGGACTGGGCGTGCTCCGCGCACAGGCCGAACAGATGAAGGTACAGTTTGGCACTGCACTGGCCGATGAAGCCAACGCCAATGCCTACATTACCATACCGGGCCTGAGGGGGCTGCCTGCAAAGGAAATCTCCGTGAAAAATCTCGCGCATATCATTCAGGCACGTACGCAGGAGATACTCGATCATGTAGTGTATCAGCTTCGTCAGCTCGACCTCGATAAGCGCCTTTATGGTGGCATCATCCTTACGGGCGGCGGCGCTCAGCTTCGCAATCTCGTTCAGCTTACAGAGTACGTGACGGGTGTGGGTTGCCGTCTGGGCTTCCCCAACGAACACCTGGCCGGCGGACATGCCGAGGCGTTGATGAATCCTATGTACGCTACCTGCATCGGCCTCATCTTACGCGGCTACAATGACTATGAAAGTGGTAAGATGCGTTTTGTGGGCGAAGGTGGAAATATGATACAGCTCACAGAAGAGCCGTCAATGCCTGCCCCGCTGATGAATGAACCGGAACCGGTTGCGGAGCAGGAAGAAGAGCTCTACACACCGGAAATGATTTCACCAAAGAGAAGAAAGCTCATCAACAAGATATTCGACGGCCTGAAAGGAAAGATCATGACCATATTCGAGGCGGAAGAAGACGAAATACTCGATTAATCTCGAAATGAAAACAAATTTTTTTTAAACAGTCAATTCAATAATTACTAACCCATAAAAAGTAGAAGTATGATACATTTTGAAATTCCCAGGAACCAGTCATCTATTATCAAAGTGATCGGTGTAGGTGGTGGCGGCGGCAATGCCGTTAACTACATGTACAGTCTTGGTATAGACGGCGTCGACTTTGTGGTGTGTAACACAGATTCGCAGGCTTTGTCCTTGTCGCCCATTCCCAATAAAATTCAGCTCGGCCCACACCTTACACAGGGGCTTGGTGCCGGGGCTAACCCCGAGATTGGCAAACAAGCCAGTGAAGAAAGCTTTGAAGACATCACCAAAATACTGAAGCTTAATACCAAGATGGCCTTCATCACCGCAGGTATGGGTGGAGGAACCGGCACGGGTGGCGCTCCTGTAGTGGCAAAAATTTGTCGCGACCTCGGTATCCTTACCGTGGGTATCGTCACTATGCCCTTTACCTATGAAGGTCGCAAGCGTATGAAGCAGGCGCAGGAAGGCATTGACCGCATGCGCGAACATGTGGATACGATACTGATCATTTCGAACGATAAGCTGCGTCAGCAATTTGGCAACCTTCCCTTTACCCAGGCATTTGCCAAAGCAGATGACGTGCTTTCTACAGCAGCCAAGTGTATCACGGACGTGATCAATACTACTGGTCAGATCAACGTCGATTTCGCAGACGTTTGCACGGTAATGAAGAACGGAGGTGTGGCCATATTGGGCGCCGCAGCCGTGGCCGGCGAAAACCGCGCTTTGCATGCTGTAGAGCAGGCACTGAATTCGCCCTTGCTGAATGATAACGACATCAATGGTGCAAAATGGTTGCTGCTTAATATTACGTCGGCACAGGGTGAGTTTGAACATACTATGGATGAAGCAGAGGCAATACAGGCCTATGTACAACAGCAGGCAGGCGACAGTTGCGATGTGATATTGGGTATGGGTCATGATCCGAATCTCGGCGACAGAATTGCCGTAACGGTGATCGCCACGGGCTTTAACCATAAAGAAATTCCGGCCGAAGTGGTGGTGAAAAGAAATGAACCCGCACGTATCTACATTCCGCTCGGAGAGGTGTCGCAAACGGCAGATGAGGAACCGGCAATGCCTGTGCAAAAACAGGCCGAAGCGCTTGCTCCTACACTGGTGGAAGTAGAGCCTTCCAGACCCGTGTATTCCTTCAATCCTCAGCCTCAGTTTCCGGCTACAAATGCTCAGGAAAAGCGCGAGGTTTTTTCGCTGGAAGTGAATGATGCTTCTATGGTAAAAGAACCTGAATCCATTCAGGAACAAAAGACCGAGCCCGTAGCAGAAGCGACCATGCCGCAGCAGGAATCGCCGGCGCCCATATTCGACGCGATGCCCTTCGCCACACACACTCCCGTGTCCGATATCAAAGCAGACCCGGTAGAAAAAGAAGAAGAGACTTCAACATTTTCAGACATTCAACTGGTGATAAAAAATGAAGTGCCTGAAGATGCTGCACCGGTGAAAATTGGCAGCCATGTTTTGTCTCAGGACGAAATTGAAGAAAAAAGACGCTTTGAAGAGCAGAAACGTGCGCTGGAAGAAAGAGCAGAAAGGTTGAGAAGAATGAGCTTTAATATCAAAGGCACAGAAAGCGCTGACGAAATGGAAGCCGTGCCCGCCTATGTGAGGAGAAAGATTGATATAGACAATGGCGTAGCCTCGGCAGATAAGTTTTATAGCGGCTACAGTGTGGGCCTCAATGATGATCAGAAAAATAATCAGGCATCGATACAAACCATCAATACTTTTCTTGACGGCAAGAAGCCTGACTGACGATTTTCTTTTGTATTAAGTTCATATTGCGTAAGGTTCCCGATGTCTATCGGGAACTTTTGTTTTCTTTAACAGCCCGTCCTTAAACCAAATTTTTCTTCCGCAGTCTATTCCATATCAGTTCACGATTTAAAAACTGCAGAGATGAAGAAGACGATTTTTATGGCATTGTTTGCTTGCGCATTTATGATCGCAGGAGTAGCCAAGGCACAAAGCCCCGCAAAAAGCCGCAACCAGAAAGCCCGTATCGCCACCGGCGTACGTCAGGGTCAACTCACCCGCCCCGAAACACGAATGCTGGCCCGCCAACAACACCATATCGGAAAGATGAAAATGCAGGCCAGGGCCGACGGCAGAGTGACTTGCAAAGAACGCCGCAACATAAAGAAAGCGGAACACCGTGCCGATGTAGCGATTTACCGTCAGCGCCACAACCACAGAAACCGTTGGTAACGGACAAAAAAAGCCAGAGGAACATCAAGGCCTCCACACAACAATGTGGGGGCCTTTTCATTGTCATGTAAATATCATTTGATGATTACAAACAAACTACGACCAACGAAGTGTACGTATCTTACGTCTATACCCTCTACAAGCCGCAGATAACGTAGTAAGGCAAAAAAAATTTTGGCGCCTTAAATGTTTTTAACTTTTTTGCAGCCTGTCACACTAAACAGAAATAATTAACGTTAAGTAAAAGCCAATTTTTCATATCTATAGAGAGACTTCTACCTTTTATTAAATATTGTGAATGACGCGACGGATACGTTAAACATAGGTAGAATGATGAACCCCACACATCAACTTAGCGATTCAGAACTGATACACCAATATATGCAGGGCCAGTCCGCTGCTATAGAGGCTTTGATCCGCCGGCATAAAGACCGGATCTATACTGCCATTTACATGCTGGTAAAGGATCAGTATCTTGCTGAAGATATTTTTCAGGACGCCTTTCTCAAGATTGTGCGCACCATGAACAGTGGCCGATACCGCGAGCAGGGAAAGTTTTTGCCCTGGGCGTTGCGCGTGGCCCACAATCTCTGCATGGATCATTTTCGCAAAGTGCGCCTCGACCTGCCGGTTACCACCGAGGACGGACAGGAGATCCTGCAGCTCATGAAGTTTGCGAGCGAGAGCGCAGAACAATCTCTTGAGCGTAAACAAACCCACCATAGTGTAAGGCAGCTTATTGAGTTATTGCCCGAGGATCAGAAGGACGTCATTGTGCTTCGTATTTACGGCGATCTGAGTTTTAAGGAAATTGCAGCGATCACATCGGTAAGCATCAACACGGCATTGGGCCGAATGCGTTATGGCCTGATCAATCTGAGAAAGCTTATTGCGGAGAAGCAAATGGTGTTGCGATAATTTTTTGAATTTTCACGCCGGAATATTCAATTTTATCGCATGGCGCTTCCTCTATTTTTTCACGATGGTGCTTTGCAGGAACAGGCAGTCATTCAGCCTGATGAAGACACCGCCCGGCATATAGCGCAGGTGCTGCGCATGAGTGCAGGCGATACATTTCGCCTTACAGACGGAAAGGGTACTGAAGCTCAGGTATCCATAACAAAGGCAGAGAAAAAGAAGCTTTGGGTGGAAGTACGCAAAGTAAAGCACCATGAAAAGCCACGATGCTCGTTGCACCTATGCGTAGCCTTTACCAAAAACACGGGTCGTAATGAATGGTTGCTGGAAAAGGCTACAGAACTGGGCGTGGCAAGCATTGTGCCCGTCCTGGCGAGCCGCACAGAAAGACAGCACTACCGTCGCGATCGCTGGACCAACATTCTGGTCGCAGCACTGTTGCAGTCGCAGCAGTTTCACCTTCCGTTGTTGCATGAGGCTACTGCTTTCGAAAATATTTTACAGCGCTTTAACGACTTGCCCCAAAAATTAATAGGACATTGCATCGACGACCTACCCCGAAATCCATTATCAAGAGTTATGGCGCCCCATCAGGAAACCGTTGTACTTATTGGCCCGGAGGGAGATTTTACGCAACAGGAAGTAGCACTTGCAGCGTCGAAGGAGTTTATAGGCTTCAGCCTCGTTGGTCAGCGCCTGCGCACGGAAACAGCAGCAATGGCGGTTTGTAGTTACTTTAGCCTCATCAATCATGAAGTTTAGACTTTTTTTTACCATAGCATTTTTTGTCGCATTCGCCAGTGCTGCTCAGCAGTTAAAGCTCGGGCTGCTGGTGTATAATGGTGGTGGCGATTGGTATGCCAATCCTACCTCGTTGAAAAATCTGGCTCTTTTCTGCAATCAGCAGCTAAGAACCAATCTCGCTCCGCAGGAAGGACAAGTAGAAGTGGGTAGTCCGGAATTATTTAATTATCCCTTCGTACACATGACCGGGCATGGGCGATGGGCGCTGAGTGATGCGGAAGCCCAAAACCTGCGTAAGTATCTGGAGAGCGGCGGATTTCTGCATATTGATGACAACTACGGGCTGGATGAATACGTGCGACCGGCATTGAAAAAAGTTTTTCCCGAATTGGCGCTGGTAGAGTTACCCTTCTCTCATCCGCTCTATCATCAAAAATTTAATTTCCCCAACGGTCTTCCAAAAATCCATGAACATGACAACAAAGCGCCAAAAGGCTATGGATTAATCTGGAAGGGACGTGTGGTAGTTTTCTATTCGGTGGAAACTGATCTCGGCGACGGCTGGGAAGACCCTGAAGTGCACAAAGACGCACCGGAAAAGCATTTGCAGGCACTGCAGATGGGTGCCAATCTGATACAGTATGTGTTTACCGGTGGCGCTATTTAGTACCAAAGCCTTGCCTCCACATCGCTCAGGTATTTAAGTGTGTTTTGCTTTACTGTTCTTCTTTTTTCAGTAAACGGGATCTTGAAGATTTCAGCCCAGCTTTTAAAATAATAACGCAGTTGCAGCGGAGCATGCATCAAATACTGAACACTCCAAAGCAAAGCCGTGGAAAAAAAATAAATCAGCGGAAGATATCTCCAGGCAACCTTTGCTTTGTTTACCCACTGCATGTGCAGTTTTTTATAGTTCGACTGTCTGCCGTAAGGCGACTCTTTGTGTTCAATTGTTACGGAATTGTCGTAGCCAATGGTATAGCCCTGATCTAAAATTCTGTAGCAGAGATCATACTCCTCCATGCCATAAAAAAAGTTCTCCGGAAAAAAGCCGGTCTCTTCCAGAATGGCACGTTTCATCACATTGGCCCCGCCTGCGAAGTATAAAGTGAGGAACTGATTTTTGCTCTTGTACTTTTCATATTTTTTATGCGGGAAAACGCTTTGCTGCACTTTTTTTGTGTCGAAGTAAATGACGTTCACCGTTATGACCGCGGTATTGGCTTTTTGAAAAATGGGTTGCAAAAAAAGCTGAGATATCTTTACCAGAGCATCTCTTTGCGGAAATTCCATATCATCGTCTATGGTCAGCAACAACGATCCCCGCGCAATTTTCATCAGCTTGTTTCTGCCTCCGGCCACACCATGATTGATCTCTGAATAGATGTAACGCACCTTTAGTTCCGTATGCTCGCCAATAAAGTCTTCTACCGCAGTATAGGAGTCTGTCGATGCGTTATTGAGGATGAGGATCTCTTCCAGCACCGCATCCAGCGAGGTTTGCAAGGTCAGGCTTTGCAAAAGCAGCAAGAGATCATCTGCGCGGTTGTGGGTCAGTATTAAAATAGAAATTTTCTCTGCTTGCATGCATTAAAGCCATCAGTTGGGACCGTAAATGTACAAAGGCTGAATTTCTATTCTAAGCAATTGCGGTTCTTGATTTCCTTTGGTGCAGGTTACTATATCCTGACGGCGTATTTTTCTATATTTGAAAAAAAAATGAAAAGAACTTTCCTGTTACTCTTATCAACGCTCGCGTACTTTTTTAGCGGCGCCCAATCCTTCACCATGAAGACACCCATGCCCACTGCACGTTTCATGGCGGTCAGTGCCGCAATAGGTGCCAAAGTTTATGTGATTGGCGGACAGTCTTCAAACGGCCCAATACTCAACACCACCGAAGAGTATGATGTAATCAACGACACATGGACTTCACGCGCCAATTTTCCAACCCCAATTTTGCAATCTTTTGCTTGTGGATATAACAACAAACTTTACGTGGTAGGCGGATGTACGGGATCACAAAGTCTAAGTTCTGTTTGGGAATACGATCCGTCAACAGACCAATGGACGTCGAAATCACCGATGCCAACGTCGCGATGTGAAATATCCGGCGCTCTGATTAACGGAAAAATTTACATCACATCTGGATGGAGCAGTTCATATCGGACGCTTGAGATTTATGATATTGCTTCAGATAGCTGGACGACGGCCGCCAACGCACCAATCGGATTGATGCAAATCAACTCGGGTACCGATTATCAGGGAAAATTTTATGCAATTGGCGGAAAGAATTACATGAATACTTTGTGGTATGACAGTGTTATGGTGTTTGACCCCTCTGTAAGTTCGTGGACACTGGGGCCTAACATCCCTCAGCCGCTATATGCAGGTACAGCAGTGTCGTACAACGGACGGATACATTATTTCGGCGGCGGAACCGCTCTAAGTTTGTCAGCAAGCAACTCCCATTTTGTCTATGATACAGTTTCTTCGTGGCAATTCGGGCTGGCCATGCCAACAGATTTGTACGCGCCTACATCTGTTCGCGTTAGCGTAGGAGAAGTGCAAAAGCTGTTTATTTTCGGGGGAAAGAATGCCAATAATGTGGTTTCTAATGTTACAATAGAATATTCAGAAACTCCTTTGAACTTGCCTTCGATAAACAATCATGATGCGTCTGTTCAAGTATGGGTCAATCCGGGTCAGGATCAGTTGACAGTTGAGGTAAAGGACTATTCCCGCACACAATTGAAGCTTGTTAACATTAATGGTGCAACAGTGCGTAATGAAGCAATGATTCAAAATGAACATCGCATGAATTTGCACGGATTAGCAAGCGGTGTCTATGTTCTTCAGGTTAACCAGCTAAAGCAGTCAGGAGTTTACAAAGTGATCATACCATAGCATCGTTCGATTTTTTTTAAATAGATAGGGAGGCCTCGGCTTCCTTTTTTTACGCATCGAATTTCTGGCGCACTTTTCGCAGAAACCGGGTTGATGAGGTGGATAATTATTTTGGTGCTGATGGTACGCGCTGCCGAAGTACAGGCGCAGATAAAAACTTTTGACTCAGTCCATATTTTCGTTGCGCAGATTGCCGCCAACGGAAAGTTTGAATCGGAATATGTGGGTTTTGCGGGCAGTCCTTCGCAGCAATTTCAAGCCATGCAAAGCCTGAAACGAGTGAGCACGGCAGAAGAACTTTTTTTACTCACCCACCATCGAATCCCTGTGGTGCGATTGTATGCATTAATTGCATTGACATAGAAGAACGATGCGCTGGCAGCAAAAGCTTTCAGTAATCTCAAAAGAGATACAGCCACTTTATTTACCCTCAACGGTTGTATTGGGGGCAGCGAAAAACTTTCAATTATAGCTACCCGTTACTTCAGGCAAGGGGAATAATTTAGTTTTGCGCCCATGCGTATTTTAATGGTTTGCCTGGGAAATATTTGCCGCTCGCCCATAGCAGAAGGAGTATTGAAACATAAGGCTAAAGCATTGGGGCTCGACTGGATAATAGAATCTGCCGGCACCAATTCTTTCCATACCGGCGAAGCGCCTCATCGGTTTTCTCAAAAAGTGTGCAAGGCACATGGGATAGATATCTCGCAGCAGCGCGCCAGAAAATTTGTCCCGGAAGACTTTGAACGGTTTGATAAGATATACGCATTAGCAGACGATGTGTATGACGAAATAAAGCGAATTGGCGGTAGCGGCGCAAATATGGGCAAGGTGAAGCTGCTGCTCAATGAGGTGCATGATAATTGCAATGCGTCCGTTCCCGATCCCTGGTATGGTGGAGAAGAGGGCTATCTGCCTGTGTACGAACTCATCGAGAAATCCTGCATGGCTATCATCAATAAGTACAATTAGTTTTTTCGCAGCCATCTTTACATTTGCAATCCATGAAGCCATCCATTCCGCAAGGCACACGCGATTTTTCTCCGGCAGAGGTACGTAAGCGCCAGTATATCTTCAATACCCTCAAAACTATTTTTGAGACCTATGGTTTTCAGCCCTTAGAAACGCCATCTATGGAAAACCTCAGCACGCTGATGGGTAAATATGGCGACGAAGGCGACCGTCTGATCTTCAAGATTCTTAACAATGGATTGGACAATCCTGACAAGGAGGAAAAAATCCGTGCAGGATTTGAAAAAGTTTTAGAGGGTAAAAACCATACTGATATCACCGAACGAGCGTTGCGCTATGATCTCACCATTCCTTTTGCTCGCTATGTGGTGATGCATCAAAACGAACTAGCCTTCCCGTTTCGCCGGTATCAGATGCAGCCCGTGTGGCGCGCCGATCGGCCGCAGCGGGGACGCTACCGCGAGTTTTGGCAATGCGATTGCGATGTGGTGGGTAGCAACTCACTCATCAATGAAGCCGAATTGCTCTGCATCTATCAAAGCGCATTTCATCAGCTAAAAATTCCAGGTATCGCCATCAGGATCAATTCAAGAAAGTTGTTGGCAGGGCTTGCTGAGGTAGCCGGTATGCCGGATAGGATGATGGAGATAACCATTGCACTCGACAAACTTGATAAGATAGGCTGGGAAGGCGTTACAAAGGAACTGGTACAGCGTGGTATTTCTGAACAGGGCATCCGTGCTATAGAAGAGATCATCAGCATATCAGGAACTAATGAAGAAAAATTGACCGCGCTGGAGCAACGTATGGCAGGTAGTGAGATCGCTTTGCAGGGTGTGGCTGAACTGCGCGAATCGCTGGCTTATTATGCTACACTTGCAGCAGCAGCCTGGCAGGGAAATATTGCGGTGGACATCAGCCTGGCACGCGGACTCAATTACTATACAGGCGTTATTGTGGAAGTGACGACCGACGCTGTGAAGATGGGCAGTGTTGGCGGTGGTGGCCGGTATGACGATCTTACAGGTCTTTTCGGTTTAAAGGGTCTGAGCGGCGTGGGCATATCCTTTGGCATTGATCGTATTTATGATGTGATGGAAGAACTGAACCTTTTCCCGCCACAGCTCGAAACCGGAAGCAAAGTAATGCTGCTGAATTTTGGCGGCGAAAATGAACAGTATGGTTTAACGGTGTTGCACAACCTTCGCGAGCAGGGTATTGCTGCCGAGATGTACCCCGACGCCGTGAAGTTTGACAGGCAGATGAAATATGCCAACAAGCGAAACATTCCCTTTGTCTTGTTGCCGGGAGATGAAGAAAGAGAAAAGCAAAGGGTCAGTCTTAAAAATTTTACCACCGGCGAGCAAAAAATGCTATCGGTGCAGGAGGTCATTTCTCTACTAAAAGCATAACCGCATGAGCGCAACAAAACCGCAGGGCTGCACCTGGCCAGGCTCCGACGAACGGATGAACCAATATCACGATGAGGAGTGGGGCGTGCCGCTGCACGATGATCAAAAGCTTTTTGAGTTTATGGTACTCGATGCTTTTCAGGCGGGTCTTAGCTGGAAAACCATCTTGCACAAACGAAAGAATTTCGAAAAAGCATTTGCCGGCTTCGATGTGCAAAAGGTGGCAAAATTTTCGGAGAAGAAAAAGGAAGCCCTTATGCTGGATGCGGGCATTGTGCGCAACCGGCTGAAGATATGGGCCACCGTCAATAATGCACAGCGTTTTCTTGAGGTGCAAAAAGAGTTTGGCTCATTCGATCAGTATATCTGGCAGTTTACCGGTGGCAAGCCTATCGTCAATCAATGGAAAGACATGAAGGAGCTTCCCGCCAAATCTGCTGAGTCGGATGCTATGAGCAAAGACCTGCTCAGGCGCGGTTTTAAGTTTGTAGGATCTACTATTTGCTATGCCTTTATGCAGGCAGCCGGCATGGTCAATGATCATGTAGTGGGATGCCCGAGGCATAAAGCGGTGCAGCGATGAGGTGGGTAATCGTCTGATCAGCAGAATTTTTTTTCTCGGGGCGGAAAGGTTTCAACAATAAAAGGCACTAATGATGGCATAAAATTGTTACTATTGTAGTCAATTTTATGGCCTCCCAAAGTACCAGCAGAATAGATATTATCAGGCAATTACAAGGTGAAGTACTTGCCTTGCAAGGTGGTGTACATCGTGCTGCGCGCCCATTTCAGGGTTTTCAGGCGGCATTTGAATATGCTTTTCCGGGTCAAAGATTTCCAACAGGAGTTACGCACGAATTTATCAGCCAAAATCCCGAAGCGGCTACAGCGACTAATGGCTTTTTGGCCGGTTTGCTTCATCACTTATTGGGTAATGAAGGCATATGCTTATGGGTAAGCAGTCGGCAGTATATATTTCCGCCCGCCCTGCGTGCTTTTGGCAATGCTCCCGACAGAGTGGTGTTTATTAATTGCCCCCGGCCGCAGGAAGTGCTCTGGACCATAGAAGAGGCGCTAAAGTGCGAAGCCCTATCGGCGGTGGTTGGAGAGATTACTCATTTGGGATTTAAAGAGTCAAGAAGATTGCAACTGGCGGTAGAGCAAAGCCATGTAACGGGTTTGTTGCACCGGCGCCTGGTTTCCGCGCCTAATATTGTTGCCTGCGCCACACGCTGGGTAATTACTCCCTTGCCGAGTGCCTGGCAGGATAATATGCCTGGTGTAGGATTTCCGCGCTGGCGGATAAAATTGCTGAAGGTAAAAAATGGCCGCCCCGGCGCATGGGATATGGAGTGGAGAGATAGTCGTTTCCAGCTTGTTCCCAACGACCGGCTCGTCAACGATACGTTCACTCAGCGCAAAGCCGGATGATATGTTGCGGCGGTATGTGTCCATATGGTTTCCTTACCTCATTACCGACAGGATGTCCATCAGGCACCCTGAATTAAAGACATTGCCTTTTGTGTTGGCCGCACCCGAAAAGGGCAGAATGATCATAAAAGCAGTCAATCCGCTTGCCGCCATTCAAGGCATTCATCAGGGTATGGCAGTGGCCGATGCCCGCGCTATTTTTCCGGAATTAAAAGTGTTGGACCCCCCCCCGGATCTGGCGCCAAACTTACTGCGCAAGCTGGCGGAGTGGTGCATCCGTTATACCCCTTTAGCCGGTATAGATTTGCCCGACGGCTTACTGCTCGATGCCAGCGGTTGTACTCATTTATGGGGTGGAGAGTTGTTGTATCTGCAGGATATTGAGGCTAAGCTTATGGGCCATGGCTACCGTGTGCGCCTGGCTATTGCCGATACTATCGGTGCCGCCTGGGCTATAGCACGATATGATAAGGTGCGGAGTATAGTGGCTCCGGGCGAGCAGCTTACCGCACTGCTGCCCTTGCCTGCGGCAGCACTAAGGCTGGATGCCGATACCGTATGCCGGCTTGAAAAACTGGGACTGTACCGGATAGAGCATTTTATAAAGATGCAACGGCCTGCTTTACGTCGTCGCTTTGGCGATTCTATACTTGTGCGTATGGATCAGGCACTGGGGAACAGGGTGGAAGTATTTGAGCCTGCTCTGCCTGAGCAGCCCTATCAGCAATGGCTGCCCTGCCCCGAGCCCATTGCTACTGCCAAAGGAATAGAAATAGCACTGTCTGCTTTGCTGGAAGAGCTGACAGCAAGGCTTAAGGCCGAGGAAAAGGGAGTAAGAACAGCCGTGCTGAAATGCTTTCGTGTGGATGGGCAGCAGCAACAAATAGCCATAGCCACCGGCCGACCTTCAAGAAGTGTACGTCATCTTTTTAAATTATTTGAAATAAGAATTGCGCAGCTTGAGCCTGCCCTTGGCTTTGAACTTTTCTTGCTGGAAGCACCCGTAGTAGAAGCACTTAGCGTAACTCAGGAAAACTTTTGGGGCGATAATGAAAGCAGTCAGGAAGCCATTGCACAATTGCTGGATCGTATTGCCGGAAAAATTGGTGGCCATACCATCTGTCGTTATTTGCCCGATGAACATTACTGGCCTGAACGTTCGGTAAAACGTGCCAAAGATTTTTTTGAAATGCCGCAGGCTCGCTGGCCCGACGCCTGGCCACGTCCTTTACACTTATTACCGCAGCCCGAACGTATTGAGGTGACAGTTGCCATACCCGATTATCCTCCTATACTTTTTCGTTATCAGGAAAAGGTGCATCGGATAGCCCGCGCCGATGGGCCCGAGCGTATAGAGCAGGAGTGGTGGATAGAGAAGGGCCTCTATCGCGACTACTACTATGTGGAAGACGAAGAGGGATGCAGGTACTGGCTCTTCCGTGCCGGACATTATCACGATCATCATCCTGAATGGTATCTGCATGGATATTTTGCCTGAAAAAATTTGTGTGTTATGAGCTATGTGGAGCTACAGGTCACTACCAACTTCAGTTTTTTAAGAGGCGGCTCGCATCCCCATGAGTTTGCAGAGCAGGCAGCCTTGCTGGGTTATGAAAAAATGGCCGTCACCGACCGCAATACGCTGGCAGGCCTGGTACGTGCACATGTAGCCTGCAAGGGTGCGGGCATACGGCTTATTCCCGCTTGTCGTTTAGATCTGCTCGATGGCCCTTCCTTGCTTGTATATCCTACAGATAAGGCAGCGTATGGCAAATTGTCTGCCCTGCTCACCCTCGGTAATTTCAGAGCAGAGAAAGGGGCCTGCCATTTATATCGTGCCGATGTGTACGAGCACATCAAAGGTTGTAAATGCATTCTGGTGCCGCCGGAAAAGCTTACCCCGCAATATGAGTTGCCCACCGGTTTTGCCGGGCATGCAAAAGAGTATAAAAAGGTTTTCGGAGCATGCCTTTATCTGGGTGTCACAAGGTCTTATCAGGCCGGCGATAGTAAAATGATCTATCGTTTGGCGCAGTTGTCTGCCTCCTTGCACATCCCTCTGGCAGCTACCAACGATGTGCATTATCATCACCCCGACAGGCGCGAACTGCAGGATGTGCTGGCATGCATCCGGGAAAAATGCACCATCCACACTGCCGGCTACAGGCTGTATCAGAATGCCGAACGCTACCTTAAACCCATAAGGGAAATGCAGCGTCTTTTTGCCACCTACCCCGAGGCGCTGCAGCATACGCTCGATATTGCAGCCGCCTGCACGTTTTCGCTCGATGAGCTTAAGTATGTTTATCCTAAAGAGATTACTTCATCAGGAAGATCTCCGCAGGAAGAACTAACACACCTTGCCTGGAAGGGAGCCGAGGATTTTTATGGCCTGCCGATACCCCAAAAAGTTGCACAGGCTATCCGGCACGAACTGAAGTTTATCGCAGAAATGGACTATGCGCCTTACTTCCTTACGGTGTATGATATTGTTCGCTTTGCAAGAACGCAGAATATCCTCTGTCAGGGTCGTGGTTCCGCGGCCAATTCCACGGTTTGCTTCTGTTTGGGTATTACATCGGTTGATCCTACCAAGTTTGACCTGCTGTTTGAACGCTTCATTTCTTCTGCGCGCAATGAGCCTCCGGATATTGACGTGGATTTTGAACACGAGCGCCGCGAAGAAGTGATACAATATATCTATGAAAAATATGGCCGCGAACGTGCAGGTATTGTAGCCACGGTAACCCAGATGCATCAGAAGGGGGCCGTGCGCGATGTAGCAAAGGCCATGGGCATGTCTGTTGATGCCATTAATCGTTTGTCTGCTTCAATATGGGAATTTACCGACGAGTGGTTTGAGGGAAAAAGAATATCGGCACAGGGTTTTAATCCGGCCGATCCGCACCTTGTTAAAGTGCTGCAGCTCACCAGAGCGTATATGGGCTTCCCGCGCCAACTGGGCCAGCATACGGGAGGCTTTGTGCTGACCAACGATAAGCTTACACAGCTATGCCCCATTCTTAATGCGAGAATGGCCTACAGAACCTGTATTGAATGGAACAAAGACGATATTGATGCGCTTGGTTTTTTAAAGATTGATGTACTGGCGCTGGGAATGCTCACCTGCATTCGCAAAGCTTTTAGTCTTATAGAAAGGCATTATGGTAAAAAATTTACTCTGGCCACCATTCCTCAGGACGATCCCAAAGTGTATGAAATGATCAGCAATGCCGATACCATTGGTGTATTTCAGATAGAAAGCCGAGCGCAACAATCTATGCTCCCCAGGCTCCGGCCACAGTGCTTTTATGATCTGGTGATAGAAGTGGCTATTGTACGCCCCGGTCCTATACAGGGCGATATGGTGCACCCCTACCTGCGCAGAAGGCTGGGCAAAGAAAAAGTAGAATATCCCTCGCCCGAACTGGAAGCGATACTGAAACGCACGCTCGGCGTTCCACTGTTTCAGGAGCAGGCTATGAAAATAGCCATAGTAGCCGCTGGTTTTACGCCCGCCGAAGCCGATGAGTTGAGAAGAAGTATGGCCACCTTTAAGCTAAAAGGCCTGGTAAGCCGCTTTGAAGAAAAGCTCATCAATGGCATGGTGGCCAACGGATACAGCCATGATTTTGCACGACGCATTTTTAAGCAGCTCGAAGGCTTTGGCAGCTATGGTTTCCCCGAAAGCCATGCGGCCAGTTTTGCGTTGCTGGTATATGTTTCAGCCTATATCAAAAAATATTTTCCCGATGTTTTTGCATGCGCTCTGCTCAATAGTATGCCCATGGGCTTTTATCAGCCTGCACAAATAGTGATCGATGCACAAAAGCATGGTGTGCGGGTAATGCCGGTAGATGTAAACTACTCCTGCTGGGACAATACACTCGAAGCGCAGGAAGACGGCTCCCATCATCTGCGTCTTGGCTTCCGGCAGATAAAGGGCCTCAGAGAAGACGAGATAAACCTGCTGCTGGCAGCAAGACGATTTTTTTTTAAGGATGTAAACGCCCTGAGAGATACCGGCATCTCGCTCGATGCGATGGAGCGCCTTGCCGATGCCGATGCTTATAACTCTATGGGTTTAGACCGGCGTAAAGCACAATGGGAAGTTACCGCCCTGAGTGATACACCCGTAGGCATTTTTAAGGGCCAGCCCTCAGATAGTGTTCACGAGCAGGTGGCACTGCCGCTGATGACGATGCCCGAGCATGTGGTGCAGGACTATGCTTCTATGTCGCTTTCGCTAAAGGCACATCCGCTTAGTTTTGTGCGGAAAAGATTAAGCAGCTATGGTGTGGTGCCTGCACAAGAGCTACCCGAAGGTACGCCCGGCAAGCTGCTGCGGGTGGCAGGTCTTGTGTTGGTAAGGCAAAGACCGGGCACTGCAGCCGGTGTGTGTTTTATTACTATAGAAGACGAAACCGGAGTGGCCAATCTAGTAGTCTTTCGGCAACTGTTTGAAAAGTACCGTAAGGAAATACTCTATTCGCGATTGCTGATGGTAGAAGGCCGCCTGCAAAGAGAAGGAGATGTGATCCATGTGGTGGCCACCCATTGTTATAACCTTTCCCTTCTGCTGGCAGAACTCAGCGAAACCGCTGCACAGTCGTCGGCCCTGCAAACCCCTTCCCGCGCCGATGAAAAAGACGGAGATGCTTTTCCAACACCTCAAAACAAAAAGACACAGACAAGAAAGGTGGTACAGGCAGAATTATTTCCCTCAGGCAGAAATTTTAAATGACCGGAGCTATGTGGCAGGCAGTCCTAAAAATTCTGTGCAAATGAAAAAAGGCTTTCAGGGTATAATCCGCTGAAAGCCTTTACTGTTTTGCTCCCCCTGTTGGACTTGAACCAACGACCCCCTGATTAACAGTCAGTTTTTTATTAATCTTTTGAAAAAAATGGTAATATTTCAATGACTGTGCTCATACCTTATCGTGCGTTAGAGTGTAAATCTGAATCTCCATTTGTTCTTTTATATACTCAACCGCTTCACGGACCGCTTGCTCCAGACGCGGCTTCATTCCATTTGATCTTCGTACGGTGGCAATGCAAGTGCGGCATATCTCAAAGCCGTATTGCGCCACAATGCTACCTTCCAGTTCCTTCTTTGAATGTTCTGCGCACGTGATACACATCTACTGTTTGCAACACGAACAGATTTGCACGGCTTCTTTCTTTGCAAAACTGAACGGCAGATTTTTTGCATAGCGCTGGTGTGCATGATAGCAGAACGTGCAGACAGTGATCTCTATTCATCGCAGCTTGGTCATGGATGACGAGGTAGGAAGTAAAATAACGTTTCGTTCATCCAGTCTGCATTTGTGTGCCCTCGTTTTATAGAACGTTCGTTCTATTTGCAAGAGGAAATATCAGATCGGACGAATGTTTTGTTGCGTTGTAAAAATGCTGTAGTGTAGCACATTGACGACCGGCTACCGCGCACATATAACCGCACTAATTTTTTTACCAGCTTGTGCAGTTGTTTACTTCTACGCGGAAATTAATTTTTTGATGTACAAAAACACCTGATCGCTTGTGAGCAATCAGGCGCTTAGCTACTGATATTTGAGCGTTCAATAGAACGTTCGTTTCAAAATGGTGGACCTTAGGAATCTACCATAGAACATCCGTTCTGTTGAAAATAATATCGAGTGACAAATAACCTGATTGCTTTGATACTTATAGCTAAGTCAGCCACATTTGCAAGAGCTTTTTCTGCGTCTGTTTATTACCTTCACTTCGATGGAATTTCATGCAGAAACTAACAAGATTAAGCTTGCTCAATGTCTATTGCTGTGTCTGCAATATGGTGTGCCGAGAAAGCCAACTTATACAGAAGCCGACATACAAAAGAAAGGTAAGTTTGAGCGGATAGATGATTATAAACGGCTGCGAGGCTGCATTGACGTTTTGGAAGATACTGAGTATGCTATTGTCAATTTTTGTACTTACCAACTATCAAAAGGGCGAAAGCACGGCGAATTAAGCGAAATGTATCTGCGGCTGTATGGTGTACTAAACGCTGTTTACTTGCAGAAGCAAGCTATTGAAGAAATTGCCCGGATTGTAAAATACCCCGGACTATCAGAATTACGAAAGACACTTTCAAATCACAAGTTGTTAGAGGTTAGGAATATTGCGGGTGCGCATACACTAAACTTCAAGTCTATAACTGCATTAAAGGAAGACAAGGATTCAGCTACTTCTTTTTATCGCATAAGTCAAATGAGCCTGACAACAGAAGCTACAAGCATTAGTCTGGTTGGCAACGGAAGCCATGACCAGGTCAATTTAAAGGAACTCGTTTTTGACTTTTGCGCTGCAAGCGAGCAGCTACTCTATCCTGTATTGGAAAAGTATATAGCTACCTTATGTAAGACAGATAAACACTATCGAGAAAAGTTCTTGTACTCCTTAGGAGCGATAAAAGCTAACCCTACCGATTACCGGAGATTTGACAGGTCTGTGGAACGCCTGATAAGGCAAGATCAGAAAATGAGGTAATGTGGTCAAAAATGGTTGGTGGCTTTTTTAGAATTTAGTTGTACTATGGCTGCATCAATCTGAAGAGGACGCGGGCTCTGCTGGAGAGCAACCTGCCAGCAATAAGATTGGCGCTTATACGAAAAAAGTGGCTGGGTGATTTTTCATTTAGCCATATTTTTTTGGTAAGCCTTATGGCTAAAAAAACTCACCTCCTATTGGACAAATAGATGTAACATTTTATGAAATTGATCCGGTGCACTGCGCTTAAACCTCTGTGTAGATCAAGGTGGTTCTTAGGTGTCCAAAATATCCTTCGATGCCGTTTGTTGTTGCAGGGATTTTGGGGTTATTCAAGTAGTGAAACATATTAGGCAAAGCACGCTTTATGGTAAAGTATGAGCGCCTTAAAAGCTTGTGCGTGTACCAATATCTTCCTGTCTGGTCATTGATGGTCCTTTCATTTAAGTACACCTTGTGTCTGCCAAACCAACTTTCAAGTTCCTGCGTCCACCACAGACGATCATTTTCTGTTTTAATCTTTAGGATCATTAGCACTAAACTTCGTAGTTCCACACCGGCTAAATGCTTGGGAAAGCGCGTCAGCCAGAGCAAACACATCCTCTGAATGTGAACAAGGCAACGCTGAACAGTGATGTCAGGAAGGGATTTTCTGATAGCTTTTAGCGCACTTTTATGACCATCAGTGGTGATGCTGTCGATCTGTACGCCGAGCTTTATGAGGTTGTCAAGATCTTCTTTGATCTCGCTAAAATGTTCCCCATCTGTAACTCTGATCAGCTGTGTATAACCATCCAAATCATCCTGATAACACACCACACAAAACTTTCTGAAATAAGTAGCATCCATCCTAAGGTTTACTCCGGTTCGCTTGATGATTTTAACCTCCGGAGATTGATCCAGGAAGGAATAAAAAAGTCGCTGCAATGTTCGCTTTGAAAGCCCGCTATCGCGGCTCAATGTCTTGTAGGTCTGCCGTTCTAAAATCCATTTTCTAAACCAAACAAATCGATTTTGAATGGCTAAATCTGGCGCACTACGGGTGAACAAAATGCCGCAATTCTTACACTTAAATCTCTGTTTCCCTTCCCGCTTTCCCCACCGAATAACATCACAAAAACCGCACGACCAGCAACGCTTTTTTTACTGCTTTTCATAAAACAAAAAAAGTTTATCGAAACCAGTTTCGATAAACTCTCACCAAACCCTTTTACAGCTTAGCTTTCAGAGGATTTTACCAACCATTTTTGGCGATTATACCGAAAATGAAGAAGCTTATGAAAGACCTGAATTTTGACTAAGAATCATGCACGAATGATGTCACCACTTCACCCCTGAATAATCCACATCATCATCGCTCAATTCCAAATCAGCAATATCGCAATTAAGCCGTTCTGCTTCTTTTTTTAGAAATTCCAGATATTCTTTGTTTTCTCTGCTGCCATACACTGCCCTATTCAAGAGCATTGGCAATTGTCGGAATGCTTTCTTCCCACCTCCCAGCATGAAATATTCAGCGTTGATGCTGCGCATGTACTGATACAGGTACGGATTCGCAGGATAAATCGCATCATCGAAAAACGGAGTTAGCCTAACCGCGCCTTCTGCATCAAAAGAAAACATGCTTCTTTCCAGCCAATATTCCAGTTGCAAAAATGTCGCTGTTTCCAGCTTGGTTGTTTCCTTGAATCGCATGTTATACTTCAGTGCCGTCATGGAAAACAAAATATGCACCCATGAGAATTCAGCGCCGTAGTGTTTCCCCTGCCCATGAGTGAGGTGGTTTTTTTCACTCTTCAGTCGATCTCCCTGGAAGGCATGACGTATTTCATAGGAAAAGCTGCTTATCAACGAATCTCTGTTTTCTTTGCCAGGTACATTAGGCAAGTCATCTCTGCCCCAAAATTTCCCTATGACATCGTAGAGGCAATTGAGATCATCGTAATTACCCCATAGTTCAACTCCAATTCCCCTTTTAGTAGCGAGTGTGTAGATCATTCTTTGTACCTTTTCTCAAATGCATCAATATGCCTCAAAAGTCTTTGTTGTTCTTCAACTTTTTCAGGACTCGTAGTCGGGACTAAGGTTGTTCTTGTTCTCCGCAAATCCCGAACTTTTGGTGCATCCACATCAATGTAAATGAAGGCTGCGTTGTTGTTCTCATAGGTATGAACGAGCTGCCCTCTAATCCCAAGAATCTTTGTTCCCTCCCCTTTATCGGAAGGCTTAAAGTCTTTCTTGTCCCAATCCCAATCACCACCTTTGGTGAAGATCGTATAATTGAGCCGTTCAAAAGCTGCAAGCACATCATCAAAGGTTACAGCAAAGCCGAAGTGCTTTCGGAAAAGCGCGTCTAATGTAGGGGCGAGATATTCCAATTCATTCCCTGAATTCTTCCTTTTATTACCACGAGGCGGAAGAAATTCTTTTATGAAATCCTCCAATATCTGCTGTTGCTCCGGTGTTAGCTGTTGAGACTCTTTTCTCACTGTAGTATCATATAGTTTGATGCATATTACAAATAAATTCCTATTTTTCGCAAGTGAACACTAAGTGATTACATCATGAGATTCCTCCGTTTTTTAATTCCCTTGTTGCTTTGTTTAACAATGTTTGCACAAGATGCCAAAAAACTTGACAGCATCCAGCGCCTACTGCGCAAGGACAGTAACAACACTTCTGCGCTGCTTGCCTTAGCGCAATTAATGCAGGCAGACCTGGATACCGATTATTACCTATCTAACAAGGTAATCGAAATCGCTACGCGTAAGCACAACTTTCGTGATCTGGCTTTTGCCACCAACCGGATAGGCGTCCTCTACTTCTTTGCCGGAGAATACGACACGGCACTTGTGTATTGCCGGAAAACCTACAGCATTGCCAGCAAGCATATGCTTCATTACATAGCTGCAAAAGCACTCACCAACATCGGGCAGATATATGTCGTCACTGATCAAACGAAGAAAGCTATTGACACCCTACTACTTGGGAGGGAACATCTGGAGCAGGAAGCAGATGTACAACTACAGCGCGAACAGCAATCCAAACTTGAGTATCTTTTAGGAGAAGCATACAGCCATTTGGGAGCCTATGAAGAAGCTGTGAAAACCCTTCTTTCATTGAAAGCGCTTTATGACACTCATCCAACTTTGCCAGGCTACGGGAATGCACTGACAGGGTTAGGCAATACCTACCTGCTGATGGGCGATTATTTAAAGGCATTGCAATACCACCACCTCGCTTCCACATTTTATGAGAAGGAAAAGGATGATCGAAATTCATTGAAGGCATTTTATAACCTCGCTCATGTGCACCATGTAAATTCAAACCTTGATAGTGCATTGTATTGGTACAAGGTAGCGCTGCAAAAGAACACGGAGTTTAAAGATGACGCACAGCTACCATTTCTCTACGAACTACGTGCCAACATTTTCCGTGATAGAAAACAACCGGACAGCGCACTTGTTTATTACGACAATGCGATAGCTCTTCACAAAGCTGCCGGATCAGATGGGCGCGTGGGCGAATGCTACTACGAGATAGGCAACTTGTATTACAATCAGGGTAATTTTGCACAAGCCCAAAAGTATTTCACCATCGCCTTCCCCACCTTCCGTGATTTAGATTTTGTGGAGGAAGCACAAAACACTTGTCTTCTGCTCGCAAGAACGGAGGTAGCACTTGAAAATTGCAGGCAAGCAGTACAGTATTATGAAGATTACGACAGCCTCCGCACAATGCTCTACAGCGAGGAGAAGATAGATGCAATTACGAGGCAGGAAGTGAAGTATGAAACCTCGATAAAAGAAGCAAAGATAGCAAAGCAGCAATCAGAAATAAAGCTTCGCACACGGCAAAACTATTGGCTGCTTGGAGGAACCACCTTTGCCACGTTAGCCTTTGTAACAATTGGTTTTTCTTACCGCAGAATCAGGAAGCAAAAAGCCATCATTGCGCAGCAAAAGCAGGAAATACTGCACAACAACAGAAACAGCATCCAGCAGCTTATCAGCATTTTCGGACGACAGGGCGAGGAAGAAGGCTATAGAGAGAAAGCAGAAGCCAACCAGGAGCGATTGTTTACCTTAAACCTGCTCAACGGCTTACTGTATGAGAACAAAGGAGCCAAGCAATTGGACTTGCAAACCTATCTGCAAAAGCTCTGCGACGCCAAGCAAATCAGCTACAATATGCCTATCTCGCTGAAAGCGCAATCAATGGCAGTAAAGGCGGATTTGCTGAAAGATGTGGGGCTGATTGTAAATGAGCTAACCACCAATGCAGGCAAGTATGGCGCTGCTGATGCAGGCACTCCGGGTAGTGTGGACATTGCCGTGGAACGCACCACAGACCAGCGGTTAAAGATCACTTTCAGGGATAAAGGAAAAGGTTTGCCTGACGATTTTTCGTTGCTTGCAGCGCGGCAGTCTTTTGGGTTGAGCTTTGTGCAGGATTTGGTGCAGCAGCACCATGGAGAGATCAAAGCCTACAACGATCATGGTGCCTGCTTTGAAATAACCCTCAAACTTTGATGCTATGCTGAAAGTATTGATTGTAGAAGACAAAACACTTTTCGCCAAAGAACTGCAGAAAGATTTGGAGCGGTTTAACTGCGAGGTGTTGCCCATAGCCAGAACGGTGAAAGAAGCAGAGCGGCTTTTTGACAATCATCATCCTGAACTCGCGTTTATAGATATCAAACTGGACAACGACGACGACGGCGTAGCCTTTGCCCGATACATAAACAGGAAAAAACGTATTCCCTTCATCTTTCTTACTGAATATTTTGGCTCGGATCATATCCACTTCAAACCGGCACTAAGCACCAAGCCCTCCAACTTTTTACCGAAAGGCAGTTTCCTTCCTAAGCAGCTTTGGCATTTCGTGGAGGCAGCGCTGGAGAATTTTGCCAATGACCTGAATGCAGGAAACGCGATAGATAACTGCGGTGCTCTTATTCAAAACCATATTTTTGTTTCTTTATCTGGCAAGCAGCAATGGCAGAAGCTTGAGTTTGAGAACATCATGTACATCGAGGTCGCAAAACCTTACTGTAAGATTTTTGTAGATCAGCCCAAATCTCCTCCTTACTTTATAAGATGCTCTTTGGATAAGCTGTTCGCAAGGTTACCTGCCAAACTTTTCTTGCGAATTCATCAGAGCTATTGTGTGAACTGCACTTTCATAACTGCCATAGACGGCAAAGACAATAGGGTGACGCTTAAGTACGGTATAACATTGTCGCTTGGGAAGACTTATAGAAAACTTATCGTTGATCGATTCATTACACTTTGATGCTACCTACCAATGGGGACTTAAAGTCTTCCAGATGGAAACACGTGTGCTTTTAACATTACATTATATGAGTAAGTTGCGAACATACTTATTCTTCACAGTTAAATAGACACAAAATGAACAACACACGCGTTCTTTTACAATCAATGCTGCTCTGTTTATGTTCGCCTTGCCAATGAAGGCGCAGTCCTATGAGGTAAAAAAGTTTGAATTGGAGAAACGAGAAAAAGGTAGTTGGGGTTATGGCGACATAGAGAAGTATTGGATTAGTTTTTCTGACGGAACATCGGGTTACGTTTGTTATAGCTCAAAGTATGAGGTGTGGTACATCTACAATGGAGTTGGGGGAACCTGGGACTATGAAAGCAAAGAGAAGGTGATCAAAGCCCTCTACGTCTACAAAACAAAGAATGAGAAGATAAGTGATGATGGCAGGGTACGGAGATAAATGAATATCATCTGTTTTTAGAAAGAAAAAGCTGTGTTAATCACAGTTTTTTTGTGTAAACAACGGTCAAAAAATTCCAAACAGCAACTAAAATGTGCCCAATAGGAACATTCCGTTCCACCAATATTCGCTGCCTATATATTATTGGGTGAAAATCATCTTCATGAGGAAATTACTCACACTAATTGTATTTGCAGCTTGCACCGCGATCAATACAAAAGCACAAGGTTTACCGGGGAAATCAGGAGGGACTTCTGAAACTTCAGCGAATGAAGGACAACGAATAGACTTTTCATCAGATCCAGAATTAAAAAGTGACATACAGGATGTTGCTAATAGCGTTGCTTACAAGCTAATGAGATGTTGTTCTAGTTGGGGAGGAAACAATGTCCGTGGTATGGTAGAGTGGGACGAGTGCTACTTCAGTAAGGCTAGAAACACTTACTCAATTGCAATGACAGCTAGTTGGACGGGATCATTATCAGGCAATTCATATTGGATAAAAGGCAAACTAAAACTTATATACTCGGTAAGTTCCAATGGGAATGTGAGTGATAGGCGGGTTTGGGAAAAAATTGCCGATTCTGGAGGATTCTCACCAGGTTGCGGAAAAGACTGCAGCGTTAATGACTAATTCAACATGGAGCATTCATTCATTGATGTCTTAGTTGCTTGTTTACTCGCCACAATTATGTTTGGCGTGGGGATTTCAATCTCCTATCATGATGTAAAAGCTGTTTTTGCAAAGCCAAAAGCATTTTTAGTAGCTATAACATCACAGATGGTATTGCTTCCTCTAATTGCTTTCGGCATCGCTAGCTTTTTTGCTACCGACCCTGTTATACAAGTCGGACTTGTCATTCTAGCAGCAAGCCCGGGAGGTGCAACATCAGGATTTATTACTTTTCTTTTTCGAGGCAATACGGCTCTATCAATAACTCTTACTAGCATAAACAGCTTCCTCACACTATTCTCTATCCCCATAATAGTAAACATAGCCCTACTGCTTTACATGCGGAAATCAGAGGCTATTGTCCTTCCCTTCTGGAACACTGTTACCGAAATATTCTTTATAACTATTTGTCCTGCAACTTTGGGCATCAGTGTAAGGTTATGGAGAAGTGTTTTTGCAGAACGAATCTCCCGTTATTTAAAGCCAGTATTATCACTGTTACTTCTAATAGTGTTCACCATTAAAATCGTTGGAAGTGAAAAACATGGGGAGGCCGGAATCTCCATCAATGAAATTCTATATCTTTTCCCTTTTTGCTTCTTGCTAAACATCTTATGTTTCTGTTTGGGGTATGGCATCACGTGGTTTTTTAAATTAAAACACAGGGACCGTTTAACCACAGCAATTGAATCTGCCGTTCATAATACAACTTTAGCCTTTTTAATTGCTGGGACACTGTTACGAAATACTGATCTCTGCAAACCAGCCCTTGTGTACGCCATGTTTTCATTCTGGACAGCGTTGATTTATTGTTTTATCATTCAGCAATACGGCAAAGGCTCCATACGAAAAGACTCAAATTTGACAATTTTAAAAAATTAGGCAATATGAAAGTGCTACCTTTTTTTACCATTCTCTTTCCCATTCCCATGTCACTTGAAGCTACTCCCATCCCTTATAATGCCGAATCCCTAGAATCACGATCTGAACAAGTAGGTGAAACTGTTCATCATTTTGAGAAAGAGTCAAATGACCTCACTTGTCAGAAGGCAATGGATAGACTAAAAGAGATAAAAGCTCCTGAAACTGGAATTACGGGTGAAACTGTTAGAGAGAATTTAAAAAACAAGAATTATATCAAGGCTTTAAAAAACATTCTGTCAATCGTTTTCTTCAACCAGGGCAAAACCAACTTCAATGAATTTACTGGAGACGGCTTTATGACGCTGTCACAAGATGAACTTCAAAAAATATACGTTTTAGGCATATATAATAATCCTCAAGTACAGGAAATCAGAGACAAAATCGAAGTTTCAGAAAATGTCAACGAGAAACTAGGATTAGGATACTTGTTGACACAAATCCAAGATTATATCCTTTGGAGAAAAACTGGCGAGACAAAACCGGATATTGATTTATTATCTCCGCATTTAAAAGTTGGTTCAATAATCTTGATGAGACAGGAGAGAGAGCAGGTAAAAATTCAGAATAGAATAGGAGATGCGGGAATGATCCTTAAGGATAATGCTACGATTACTGACTTCACACATGCCGCTATTATCAATGAAGTGGATGGACAACTAATGATTACTCATGCAACGATGGATGCGGGAGTCCATTCAGAACCTTTGGAGCAGTATTTGGCAAATTTTTCGCGTACTAATCTTGTAGTACTCAATCCCAAACGTCAGGAATTCGGAACGAAGATTGCAAGTAGTTGTTTAAGCTATTCTAGGGTTGGTTATGATAAATCTGCACCGGTGGAAAGCTTTCTCGGCGGGATATTCTTAGGTAAGGACGACAAAAACAAAACTAACTGTGTAGAATTCATTGCCGATTCATTATTTGAACTTGATTCGAAGTACAGCGCAATAAAGGACGCTGCTCATCCTAATCAATTGCTCCAAGCTTCCAAAAATGGCTTTGAACTCTCCTATGTTAAGACGTATAGAAGGGATAAGCTTGCTAACGACGCAAGAGCAAAAAGAATGTTCTCGCATTTTTCTCAAACATAACATCAAAACCAGTAAATACGGTCAGGTATGCTTAGCACCACATTTATAGAGGATTTATGGAACGGTCTAAAATTAGGCTTAATCATCCTAATTGTAATCCCTGCGGTCATAGGTATAGTGATAGTGCTCTTCCAGGAAGTTATAAACAAGAAAAAATAGACTTCTACTTCTCCAGAAAAAGCCTTCAATAAAAAAATTGTCGAATGTCATTTATAGAGAAAGCACTTCGAGTTATTCTTGGAATGCCGATACTCACGATCGGTATTATCGGTGTAATAGGAAAGCTCATGTTTGAGCCAAATCCTAATGAACCAAATCTTTTTGACGGGCTGAAACATATGCCTCAATACCCCTTTATAATTATGATTATTGTAGGCTATTTGCTGGTTGCGCCCATATGGAAAAAAGATGATTAACCTAAGTAAGATAAAACCAATGACATCAATTCCAGAATTATTAAGTTTAAAAGATATTCTCCCTGCAGAATATGGTACAGCTATTTTTCAGTTCTATGCTGCGTACAATATGATCCTTACAAAGTCTGGCAATGTACTCTCCCCCTTTGCCACAAAAAATGAGAAATTGATCGCTGTGCAATGCTGCGACGAGCTGCAAAGTAGTTATCAAATACTTCGACAAGGTACTTCACAACTAAGAAGTGCCGATGCAACAAACTATTTGCATAAAGTTGGGGATTTTATGGGGGAAGCGAGCTCTTATGGTATTTATTCAGCAAGAAAACTAGGTGATGAGGAAACCGCTATGCGATTTAAAGCATATGCCTTAGAAAATATTTCGGATAAAAAAATTGCTGGAATCATAAATGGTGCCTATGAAAAAGGCGCAAAGCGGTTTGGGTTATTTTGAATTGTAAAAGCAATAAAATTTCTTTATATGAAGAAAAAAATGCCTGTGGCATGGTTCATGCTATTGACCGGCTCCTGCACCTTTGAGAAGAAATCCCCTTATGATTCGGGTAAAGAGTGGGCTATCGGTGAATGCCATTTTAAACAAACTCTAACAAACATTCGTTCAACATGAAATACTTCTTTGCCGTAGTGGCTCTTAGCCTTACATTTTCTGGTTGCCTGGACGCAGGCTCAACTTCTGAGAGCGTAGCCGGCTCCTTATTGGAATCCCAACATAAACCATTGATTGTTGCTTTCTGTGATTGCGATAAGAAATACATCGAAGAGATAGCTCAATATGGAGATTTAAGAACACTATATGAACGAAACGATTCATGCATCAAAGAAGAAGCTCTAAAATATCAGTATGAAACTATGTCTATCACCCAAAATATTGCCTTGGCTTGTATCAAAGTTGCCAGAACTCAAACATGCCCAGAAGTTTATAAGCAAATAGAGCCGTATGAAACGAAATGGAGGAAGATAGTCCAGGAAGAAAAAGCCTCTCATTAATCATCACTCGAACATCACGACTCATGGGGATAATTTTTCTCCTCCTCTTCGTTCTTAGCATAGTGCTTTCGTTAATTGTACTTTTTTCCGGCACGCGGCGCTCTAAAACATCTATAGGTTTAGCATCTGCGGGGCTCTCATTAACGCTGATAAGTGTTACAGTTTGGGCATGTGGATTAGTGCTATCACCATCGGATGACGATGACGCAGGACGAGTCCTCCTAATATTATTTATTGTGTTGGGGTTACTCGGCCCAATTCTAAGCATTGTTTCTTTCTTCTTAAGAAAGTCAACAACATCATAGTGATCATTTACCCAGGGAAGAATTCACCCTCATCCTCCTCGGCTTACTCATTGGCATAGCAGCAGGTTCCTTTATCGGCTACAAAGGAGGCATCTGGCTCATAAACAAGAAAATGCAGAAAGAAAAACCGGGGCGGACGAAACACAGGCTTGTAAAGGGTTTGGGGCAAGCGCAACAGCGGCACCTAAAACGGCACGAAAGTCATCCCGAAAATTGGAGCAGGTCTTGAAAAGTCTTTTAAAGGCAGTAGTATGACAGACGAACAACGGTTACAATGCTTCATGCACGGCGCAGGGCTATCAGAGGATGCTCACGGCATAGCTATCGGCTATGCCTATCCGCATTTTGTTGTCAAGTGGCTGAAACCCTTGCTGGGCAAGGCTTTCTGTCGTAATTTAGAAGGGATAAGTTCTTTAATTGTTCACCCGTAAAGTGTCTTCAGTCTTTTTACACCAACACAAAATGGGATCAACGTCAAACTTTGGGGGATTTATGTTTTAGGCATAGAGTTTGGTTAGTCGGAATAGGAAGAAGTTTCTGTCTTTTACGCCTCTGAACTGTGCTCTGAAGTTTTTGATTTTTCATTGAAGGATTCTGCTGCGGCGTTAGTAGTTCTGTTGTTGAGGAAGTTGAGGATGTCGATGTAATGGTGCTGGATAGACCTGGCGACTGTTCTAAAGGACGCTATTCCAGCCTCTTCTACCTTGTTGTACCAAAGGGCCAGATGTTTGAAAGCCTGCTCTTTAGAGGTGCACTGGTTATAGATGTTGCCCAGTGCTGTGGCCAGCCCATAGGCTTTCTCCGGTTGAGGATACCGTTCAAAGAGAAGTATTGCTCTTTCTTTTTGTTCTTCATTCCAAAGGCTTGGGTGTTTAAATAGGAGGTAGCGACTGCGCACTAATAGCTGCTTAAGTGTATCACCATTGGGAAGTGTGTCCTGACGATACGTTCTTCCTTCATCTTTTGCCCGGGCTATGGCTTGATTTTCTGCCTCCAACACTTCCCATCTGAGCGCAATACGCACTTCTTGAACGGCGTCAAAAGCAAGTTGCTGTACATGAAAGCGATCTACCACCCGGTGTGCCTGAGGGAGACATCGTAGTATCACAGACTTTAACGGAGCTGCCATATCAGCACTTACCTCAGTAACCTGCCTTCTTACCTTCTCTGGTATCTGGCATAGCACTTCGCTGATCTTGTCGGCTACCGTGCCTTTTACCATAGCCAGCAATGCACCTTTTTTACCCTTGGCAGCCTTGGAGGTAACAATGGTATAGAGCTCACCATTAGAGAGCGCAGTTTCATCAATAGAAAGGGTTTCGGTAAGGTTTTGCTCAAAGAGCAGATAATCCTTTCCCTTCTATTTTTCTTTGAATGTCTGATAGTCTGAGAAATGGTTACGGTACTGCCGTTGTAGCCTTTTTCCGTTCAGCCCGTAGATGTCTGCCAGCGTTTGGGTAGAGATGGCAACATTAGCCAAACACCTGTTTTAAAAGGTAATGTAATCAAAAATGGTTGGTAGCTTTTTTAGAATTTAGTTGTACTATGGCTGCATCAATCTGAAGAGGACGCGGGCTCTGCTGGAGAGCAACCTGCCA
>OFIS01000293.1_pt1 | contig 38832 bp, 61 predicted proteins | sample 1775071 | NCBI WGS metagenome assembly OFIS01 (sample SAMN08195774, study PRJEB24354) | sludge metagenome | isolation source: sludge from phenol fed wastewater aerobic bioreactor C | place: India: Nagpur | collected 2016-09-17
GTCTAGGAACGAAACCTCACCGGGATTTAACCCACCCCCTGGCGGTTAATTCCTTGTTCGCCGGATGATTTTTATCAGTTGGCCAGCCGGATTGATCTATCGTGTCTGCATATCCATTGCGCTCAAAACGCTGTTTAATCCGGTCATGACAGGATTTGCATAGACTTTGAAACGGCCCGTTCCAGATTTTATTCATATCGCCACGGTGCGGCTCGATATGATCGCACACGGTGGCAGTGATTATCTTCCCCTGCTTCTCGCATGTCGCGCATTTAGGATAAGTGGATAGCTGCACGGCTCTGAGCTTTTGCCAACGCGCGGTTTTATAAACCCATCTGTAACTTTGTGCTTCGGGGCCTCGCCTATCATAGCGAGCCATGTTGTGATTTCTCCTGCATGGAGGTGGTTTGGGTTTTGCTTCTCTCGACAGGACGCCAACCCTGCTGCCTTGCGAAGGGCACGGGCCCCGAACACGTCGCCGGGGCTTTTGATCGCCGGTCTTCCCGCTTTCCCGCCGGAAAGTATCGGAGTGCCGGCCGTAAGTTCCGCGCGTGTCTGCGACTTTCCACGCCGCGAGAGAATTGAATTGGCGATCCCCGGCCCATGATTGCGATTGCTCGCCTGCAGTCCCGAAGGAGTGCTCTGGGTAAGATTCCGGCGCTTATCGCCAAACTTAATTGAATGCGCCTAAGCCCGTCTCACGATAGGGCTTCATCTCCGCTAGCGGAGGATGTGTTGACCGCGCGCTAAAACCGGGAATTTGCGGAATGCAGGTGTCGCCGCCCTCGGGCGCAATTTTCTACCCTGCATTAATTGCGCATTCACAACTGATTTGCGTAATTTGTCAAGTTGCCCTGTGGATTTTTCCTGAGCTCGAAAAATGACGGTCGAGCGCATTCAGCCCATATCTTAAATCAACAATCGTGCCGCGCATTTCGCGCCGGAGCTTGTCATAAACCACAACGTCATTCACCGCGAAGATGGCGTTCCGGCCGGCATCGGCCATCGCGCAAAACGCATCGGCGTACCTCGACCGGGCGGCGTTGTCGCCGAAATCATCCATGTTTATCGCGGTAGCCCGCGCGCCGCCATTCAGGTCCATCGACCCTGCATCAGGCTTTGGCGCCATAATAGCCCTGCGCATCGCGATCACAAGCGCCAGATAGGCTTGACCGGCACGGTACTGCGGCTCGCTTATGATGCCGTCTAGGCACAATCGGCCTAACTCGCTCTCGGCTTTCTGATCGCGGAAGTTTTCGCCGAAGCGCCTGCGGTGCGGCTGCATTCGCGCCACTGCGAAAACATCGTCACGAGCTGCCGATCTATCCCTGCTTAACTGGCCGTTTGGCTGACGCCGGCCGTGTTTTCGCTTTCTTCCGGCTCGCGCCATTACGCCGTCCTCCTGTCCAGGAATTGGGGGATGTCGGGCAACTCCTGCTGCTGCTGCCAAACGGAAATAATCTCCGGCGGGATTGCGCTTTTTGGCGTTTGAAACGGCCACGTACCGCGGTCGCGCTCGGTGTCGAGCATTTTGAAATATCGCTGCTTTTCGGATTCTGGATCGGAGCCTTTCGGTGCTTTCACCGCATGAGCATCCGCGATTGCGCCATCGTAATATTTCAGCGGTTTGACGGATTTCTGCCGGCCGACAATTTCGCGCAACGTCGCCAAAATCAGCGGCGCGCGGTAACCCTGCTCGAGCCAAACATCCGCGCGGCCGGTGTCGGGCGGAATGGCGTTCGGGCAAATTTCCTTGAAGATTTTGATTATCTCGATGCTGAGCCTAGCCGCTTCGCTCGGAGTTTTAGAAACCGATGAAGATTTTTCCTCGTGCGCGCGTACTCTCTCTTCAGGGTTATCGGTTAGGGTTATTGGTTGCTTGGGTTTTGCTGTAGCATTGCTAGAGCAATGCTTAGTCTCAGATTTAGCTTTGCCACCCTTGCTGCCTGCCGAGGCTCGTCTTTCATACTTAGCCTGCGCCTCAGCAATTTCAGCCTCGATGCGTTTATGCTTCCAAGCGCCATCCCCCTTAAAAAATGGCTCGATAATGGGCCGTGCCTTTTTCCATTCCTTGTCAGTCATGCGCGCAATAGCCGCGAGTTGCCTATCGTCGTCAGGAAGGCCGCCCGTCGCCCAATAGTGCATGCAAAGCAGGAAATAGGCGCCATGCTCCGCTGCGCGGAGATGCCCCGTATCCTTGTGATAATCGCCAATATGCCAAGACATGCGCGGGAGGCTCATTCCATCCCCCGCTCGTTAAACGGCACAATGTTGCTGTGCCGGGATTCCGGCGCGAGATCAGCAAAGCGCGTGAACTTGGCGTCGAATTGCAGATCGACCTTTCCTGTGGGGCCGTGGCGCTGCTTGCCGATAATCAGTTCGGCCTTACCTTCGGCCGCTTTCATCTGTGCTTCCCATTTGAACCACTCATCGCTGGCTTCCTGCGGTTCTTGGTTTTTCAGGTAGTATTCGTCGCGATAGACAAACATCACGACATCGGCGTCCTGCTCGATCGAGCCAGACTCGCGAAGGTCTGAAAGCTGCGGACGCTTGTCGTCGCGCTGCTCTACGGCACGGGAGAGCTGCGACAGCGCGATAATGGGAATGTTCAATTCCTTGGCGAGGGCCTTGAGTTTGGTGGTGATCTCCGTCACCTCGCCTACCCGATTCGTGCTGTAGCCCTGCTTATGCGAACCGGACAAAAGCTGAATGTAGTCCACGATCATCAGATCGAGACCCTTCTGCCGGCGAAGGCGACGGGCGCGAGATACGAGCTGGGCGATGGAAAGTCCGCCGCTTTCCTCGATGAAGATGGGAATGCGGGCAATGTTCTGTGCCGTGTTGGCAAGAGCGTTGAATTCGTCGGCGCTAATCTCGCCGCGGCGAATCCTAGAGGACGGAAGCCCTGCCCGTTCCGATATGACCCGGGTCGCAAGCTGCTCCGCCGACATTTCCAGCGAGAAGAAACCGACGCGCCCGCCTTCTTTCGTCTCGACCGTTCCGTCAGGCTTGGGAACGCCGCAATATTTGCTTGCGACGTTGTACGCGATGTTCATCGCCAGCGCCGACTTGCCCATGCCGGGACGACCGGCCACCACGATTAAATCGGACTTCTGCAAGCCGCCCGTCAGTCCGTCCAGATCGCGCAGGCCCGTCGAGATTCCCGAAAGATGCCCGTCACGCTGATAGGCTTTGGATGCCAGCTCGATGGCGTCCCGCACCGCCGTCTCAAAGGACATGAAGCCGCCCTTGGAGGATTCGATATGCGTAAGCTCAAGCAGCCTGGATTCGGCTTCTTCGATCAGAACATTGGCCGGGCTCGTCTCGCGCCAGTCAGCAGCCCGGGTCACAAGATCCTCGCCCAGGGCACAAAGCTCGCGCTTATCGGCAAGGTCTCTGACGATCAGGCCATAGTCATAGGCGTTGATGACGGTGGTAGCCTCTGCTGCCAGCTTTGCGAGGTATTGCGAAGCCGTGATGCCGGTGACGATTTCCTCGCTCGGCAACGAGGCTTTCAGCGTGACAGGGGTAACGACCTTCCCTGCCCGGATGCTCTGCTCGCACAACTCGAAAATCTTCTGATGCACCGGCTCAAAGAAGTGCTTGGCTTCCAGAAACTCGGTGACGCGATAGAAGGCGTCGTTATTGTGCAGGATCGCACCAAGCAGGCTCTGCTCGGCCTCCACGTTGCTCGGAAGCTGTAGCTTCTCCCGCTCTTGTATTTTGGCGTGGGCGTTCATGCTGCCACCTCAACCCTTCGGAACATGTCACTGAGACGGCGCTTCGCGATCTCGATGTATTCCGAGTTCAATTCGATCATGGTGCAGGACATACCGAGCCCATCAGCGACGAGCGCCGTGGTACCGCTGCCGCCGAAAGGATCGAGAACCGTTCCGCCTTTCGGGCATCCGGCTTTCAGGCAGCGTTCAACGAGTTCGGGCGGGAAGGTAGCGAAGTGTGCTTCCTTGAAGGCCTCGGTAGCCATCGGCCATACATCAAGCGCGGCCTCGAAATTCCTTAGAAGCCGCACATCGCCTTCCGGCTTCCATTCATTGCCGCTCGCCCGGCGAGCGGCAGAACCATGACCGCCCCGCCCTTTATTGCCGCCGAACTTCACCGCTTTCATGCGACCGTTCGTCTTACCGCCTGCATTGGCGCGATCCGAACCGCGCTGCGCGGCTATGTCTTGGCCCAGGCGCTTCACGCTGGCCTCGGCAATCGGCATCGCGACTACCATCGGGTCGTAAAAGCTTTTGCCCGATTTCGTCAGCAGGAAAATCTTTTCATGCGCGGTTGAAGGACGATAGCGACCGGATGAATCCGGCATCGGGTTTGTCTTGCCCCATACGATCTCCGAGCGTACCCACCAGCCATCCTCCTGCAGCGCGATCGCCAAGCGGTTCGGCACCATGCAGAGGTCTTTGGGCTTGAGGATGCCGCCAGAGACGATGCGGCCCGTGTGTGCCGCTTGGCCCGCCGACCCCTTGTTGGCAGATTTTCCGCGGCGGTCTCCGCTTTCATAATCGGCAGCGTAAATTGCGCCAACCGTCGAAAACGGTTTGTCGCGAAACGTCCGGTCATCGTTGCCGGCAGCCTTCGTATCCGCCGCGCTGCGTCCGTTCGGCGCCGTCGCGTAACAATCGCCGTAGTTGAGCCAGAGTGTTCCGGAGGGTTTGAGAACGCGGCGGACCTCGCGGAAAACCCGCACCATGACGTCAAGATGTTCGCCAAGGCTCCGCTCAAGGCCGATCTGGCCGCTGACGCCGTAGTCGCGCAGACCCCAGTATGGTGGCGAGGTGACGACGCAATCGAAGTGATCTTCCGGCAGCTTCGCCAGACATTCGAACACGTCACCGTGCAAAATCTGAATGGATTGACGCTGCGAAGTCATGCGCGCTGTTCATCCGGCCTCTAGAGAAACGAAATACGCGGTACTGTCAGATTTGAATTATCCGGCTCGGCGCTGCCTTAGTGCCGAAGCGGATGAAGGGCATTGATACGGTGATGATCTTGTCCATCGTGGTTTCGTCGGACTTGACCATTCCGCGTCTGGAATCCGGGCCGTGGAATGTCCTGAATGAGAACTGCGTCACGGGGATTTCGACGGGACCGGGCTGCACCGTTACGGCGCGCTTGCGATTGTGAGCGCCCGCGAGGCTCGGGGTGGGGCTGGTGGTGTTCCTCGCGGGCGCAAGCGTGACATCGGAGGAGGCCACGGTCACGCTATGGGAATGGGTGGTCATGCTGACCTCGCAATATCGAGGCCGCCCTTCACAAGCGTAATCACCGAAATCCAATAGGAGACGGCGAAAACAATCGCGGAATAAAGCTGAACATCGCCAGCGCTGAATAGGTAAACCGTGATTGCAACGCTGCCGACGAGCATATTCAAGCAGTCGCAGTAAATGCGAAATGGCGTATATTTCATACCGACACCCGATCATGGTTCGGGTTGAGCATCTTCTTGAAGATGGAGATGTCGGTCTTGCGTTCGACTACGGGGCGGAAGCGTCGTCGATTAAATGCGCATTCAAAAACACCATACCGATAATCCATCGGTTCGTTACGGATTTCGACAAGGCGCAGTAACGGATGGCCTTTAATTTCCAGCAGTTCGCGGATCGTATAGACTTTGCCCACAGTCGGAAGAATTTCGGTTCCATAGAAATGTCCAGCGAGTCCATCCTCGTTCCAATAAACAACCCGCTGCCCTGCCCTGAAATTCGCCATTGCCTTTCTCTCCGTTATTTCGTTCACTGCTCTGTTCAAAGATGCGGCGCGTACCTGTTGAGTTGGTGTTATGGGTTCATGCTGCGGGTTCGCGCGCGGCTGGTCGCTCGCTCAAGAGCGCAAGAAGCGAAATCTTCCCCTTCGTGTATTTGCTGATGCGGTCGGCGGTCTCAAAAGAGACGCCGCGCTTCCCGCTGATAATCAGCGAGAGCTGAGATTCCGAAATAGACACCGCCGACGCAAATTCAGCGCGCGTAGTGTGCTTATCGATCCATGCCGCGAGGGCTTCACGTACTTCCATGAAAAAAATTTACTCTCAGTAAACTTAAAAATCAACCATAATTTTACTGAGAGCAAACGATTTTTCCAAAAGGCCGTGCCAATGGTTTACCCATGGCAAAGGCGATAAAAATACCTGAGAGAATTAGGGTGCCCTCTGAAAAGCTATATATCGGGGCTTGGATGGACTTTAGGGGCGTCCAGCAGAGTGAAGTTGTCGAAAAAACGGAACTAAACCCAGGCTATATTTCGCAGCTTTACCACTGGCAGAAAATGAACAAGCAGACGGGCAAAATGGAAGCGCCCAATCCTACAGTTGCTGTCGTGGAGGTTATCGCCCACGCCATAGGGATTGAGACGCGGGCCCTTTATTCGCCGCCCCCAGCGACCAGCGCGCCCGTGAAGGTCTCGAGATCAACGATCGGCGCGCTACAAGATATCAAGGTTTCTGCTGGCGGATTCGCTGGTGATAAGAAATCCAAAAGAGCCCCGCGGACTAAATAAAAAGCCCCTTGCGGGGCTTCTAGTGACTGGTGCTGTCGGCTTCCCAAGGCGGCCTTCCGTGGAGAAGGCATAGACGCTGCAACGCCCAAAACTCACAACTATCATCGCTGCCTTCGACCGGCACGGTGAAAGGGATTTTGCCTTTGCAGTGCCACCACTCGGCTGTGTTCAAGGGCCCCGCACCTTCTAGCGGTTCACAGCCCCATCGTCTTAGTTTTGCCTCCCACTCTTTGCGAGGCAGGAGGCGATTTGCGATCATGAGCTAGGCGCAGTTGGCAACATACTCGCGTTGAGCCGGCACGAATCCTTTGGGCGCAATCACGCCTTTGTCCTCAAGCACTTCCCGAACATCGCGAAGCGGGACAACATTCACTTTCGCATTAAAGCGATGCGACAGGATCACGCTCAAAGCAGCCGGCACGTCATCGAGAACGCCGTCAATATTCGAATGCGAAAGCACCAGTTCGGGGAACTGGTCGCTCCACGCGCGCAAGCCTCCGTCAGGCCGGCGCTCAAAGCACACGGTTAGCTTAAACTGTTGATTTCCCATGACATTCTCCAGCGCGTAGCGGGTGCGTCTCTCAACTAGAGAATGACTTATATGCCTACTTGGTTGCCTGTGTGTCAATATAAACACATTCAACATAATGGCTGGTTCCACGTGGAACATTACGTGAACGTAACAACCTAAATAAAAAGCCCCTTGGGGGGCTTCAAAATTTCTTCTCGATACCGGCATCTTTCAAAGTCTTATTGGCCGTGTGGCGTGATTTCGTCCCAACGTCTACCGTGAAGCATCGGTTCGTGATGGGGCTATACCAAATCTCATGATCGCCCCTGCCCTGTCTTCGGAAGGTGCACCCTGCGGCTCTGAGGATTATTCGGAGTTGTCGATCAAACTCGCTCAAGCAACCGCAAATCTCTTTGCTGAAATATACTGATGCGCAATTAATTCGATGGGCGGAGCAGAATCCGCATGGGCATCGTCAACACCGTTTTCATCAAAAAGATCAGCCACCATTGCCGGAAGCTTCGCCGCGAGCGATTCAAGCGTATCCGCCTCGGCTGAAAGCCCAGGTACATCGCTCTCTTCGACAAACCAGACGTTTGCTTCGGGGTCGAATGACGCCTTGACCGTAATAGTCCGGCGCATAGCCTCACCCTGTTTATGCTTGCCCACCGATGTCATACCAGCAAATCCTAGGGCTTTTCGCAAGCTGGCCAAAAACGCGAGCATTTCACGCTCCAACGCCTAACTAACGGTTAAGCTCCATTTAGTCAGCAATATTGACGTTTCAAGGCGTTTTAACGGCCTGATTCTCACGTTCCCGTCACCGGCCCCCGCCGTGCAGGCACCTGCAGATAGGTAACGAAGGGTGACGTAAGCCGGGTATCTAAAAACCATTGATTCTCCGCGAGTAAACTTAGCCGGTCTTGCAAAAAAAAATATTTTTACTGTGAGCAAATTTTTGCTTGCGCGGTAACTTTACTCATGGCAAACTGCTCCCATCAGATCGGAGAGCAGGTATGCCCGAATACCTCATCAAGTTTCGCAAGTATCACGGCGCCGAAGATGTTTGGGTCGAGAGCGTTGATGGACAGAATGGCCGTGAAGCTGCACTCCGTGAAATCGAGGACAGCGATTTCGAGGTGGCCTGCGTTCTCGCCGTCGAGTACATCGATCATCGCTATGAAGCGCGCGACGTAACCGAATCCGTCATGGCGGAAGTCCGCGACCGCGAAGTGAAGTGGCTCACGGATAAATATTACGACGAATACCCTAACATCACGCTTGACGAATACATCTGGGCACATTCGCGTTTTGCCGATCAGGTGGCCGCATGACCGCACAAGGGAAACGGGAGACGCGCTACGCAGTGTTCGGTGACGCGGCACAAGCTTACGGTTATTTCGAATCGGTCGTAGCGGCGCGCAACTATATCGACAGCTTCAAATATCCGGACGGACTTCGCGTGTTCGAATGGGATCGCCGCCTTGGCTGGTTGCGGGTGTCGTGATGCGGAAAGAAACTGACTTCTGCCGCCTATGCGGCAACCCTCGTCACCCGACGCAAAAGCCAATCGAAAGCTTTGGAATGCATGAGGTTATTCCCATGCGCGATCATCGCACAGTACATTCTGGAGCGGAAAGACTGATCGAGATTCATCCGCAAATGATTGTGCATGTAGGCCTCTACCGCAACGGCGGCGGCCTTCCAGGCGAGCACATCTGCGATAGTTGCATCCAAGTCGGCTTGCAGAAGGTCAAAACATTTGTCGATGACACGCTGACCGCTCTCACCCGGAGCCGCCAGTCATGACCCGCCCTCACCTGTTCGTAGAGCAATTCGAGACGGTGCCGAAGCCTGATTTTGTGACGGTCATGGTTTCCGCTGCGGTTTGCACGGCGTGTCTCGTCGGTGCGGCGATCATCGCTTTTTACATTTGGAATGGAGTTTTGTGATGTCAAAGGTCGCGGTCTTAAAACAGGAAGAATCCCGCAATTCAGCGGAGCTTATCGAGCAAGTGGTGGTGAAGGGCGACCTGTCGCGCCTCACACCGGAGGAACGCAGCGCCTATTACATGAAGGTCTGCGAGAGTGTCGGCCTGAACCCGCTCACTAAGCCGTTTGAATATATAACGCTGAACGGCAAGCTGACGCTTTACGCCCTTCGGGCCTGCACCGATCAGCTTCGCACTCTGCATAAGGTTTCAGTACTTGACCTTACTGAAAGCGAGCGCGATGGCGTTTTTATCGTCACAGCAAAGGTCCAGAACGGCGAAGGCCGCACGGATGCCGCAAAGGGCGCGGTCACGATCAACGGCTTAAAGGGAGACGCCCTCGCCAACGCGATGATGAAGGCGGAGACCAAGGCAAAGCGCCGCGCAACTCTTTCAATCTGCGGGCTTGGCTTTCTGGACGAAACCGAAATTGAAACGATTCCGACAGCTTCCCGCCAACCTGCGCTTGCGACACCCATCGAAGCCGGTGAGGCGATTTCGTTCGATCAGATTTCCAAGCTGCAGGGGCTGATCGTCGAAACCGGGTCCAATATCGCAGCATTTTGCAAATATTTTGGCATTCGTTCTTTGCCCGATCTTCCGGCCGCGAAATTCGTTAGTGCGGTCGCCGCGCTCGAAAAGAAAAGGAATGCGAAGTGATGGAACAGCGCAGCGAAGAATGGTTTATGGCGCGGCATGGAAAGGTAACAGCATCGCGAATTGCAGATATCGTCGCCAAGACGAAATCTGGATACAGCGCCTCGCGGGCGAACTACGCTGCGCAGCTCATTGCCGAGCGCCTTACAGGACAGACGCAGGAATCCTACACGAACGCCGCGATGCAGTGGGGCACCGAACAGGAACCCGCCGCGCGAGCAGCCTATGAGTTTTACAGCGATGCTTCCGTAGAGCTTTGCGGCTTCATCCCGCACCCGAAGATCGGAATGTCTGGTGCGTCCCCGGATGGACTTGTGGGCGATGACGGCTTGCTCGAAATCAAGTGCCCAAACACGGCCACTCATATCGAGACGCTGAGCGGAACGAAGATTCCCGAAAAATACATCACGCAGATGCAGTGGCAGATGGCCTGCACGGGTCGCGCCTGGTGCGATTTCGTCTCCTTTGACCCACGCATGCCGGAAGATATGCGGGCATTCATCAAGCGCATCACCCGTGACGACAAGCGCATTGCCGAACTGGAAGCCGAGGTTTCCGGGTTCTTGAGTGAGGTCGAGGCGAAGGTTGCCGAGCTTACCAAACTTTACAGCAGAAAGGTCGCGGCATGACCGGCGTCAACAAAGTGATTTTAGTGGGCAATGTCGGCGCTGATCCAGAACTGCGCAGGACAACGGATGGGCGCGCGGTCGCGAACCTCCGCATTGCGACTTCGGATTCATGGAGAGACAAGCAGACCGGCGAGCGTAAAGAGCGAACCGAATGGCACCGCGTGACCGTTTTCAACGAGGGCCTATGCGGCGTCGTCGAGAAATACGTCCACAAGGGAAGCAAGGTCTACGTCGAGGGCCAGCTTCAAACCCGGAAGTGGACGGATAAAGAGAATATCGAGCGGTACAGCACGGAGGTCGTGCTGCAGGCGTTCAATGGGCGCCTCGTTCTGCTCTCTCCTAAGCCGCAGTCTGCCTCGCAGGACTACGAGCAGGAGCGCAGTGAGGATGCCCGCCAGTCTCGTTCCATGAAGGACGAGCTTGAATCGGATATCCCGTTTTGAGCCGCGCCCTTCTCATACTGGACGGGCCCGCTGCCCGCGCAAAGGCGACGACTTGGATTGCCAAGGCGCCCGCTGGAACGCGCCTCGAGTTCAAGGCCAGCAAGCGCAGCCTCGACCAAAATTCTAAGCTCTGGGCCTGCCTTACGGACGTTGCCATACAACTCCCTTGGCACGGCCTCAAGCTCACGCCTGACGACTGGAAACTTGTGTTTCTGGATGCGCTCAAGCGCGAGGTTCGCCTTGTTCCGAACCTTGAAGGCACGGGCTTCGTAAATATCGGCCGCTCGTCCTCGGACCTGTCCAAGAACGAAATGAGCCAGTTGATCGACCTGATTGCCGAGTTCGGCGCGCGTCACGGCGTCAAATTCCACGACACGCAAGAGGCCGCAGCATGACCAAGCTCCACAAGGTCAGAGCACACATGCGCCGGTCACCGAAGATCGAGCGGCCCGCAGCGTTCTACCGGACTACTGAAAGCCTCTTGGCGTATGTCCGGCAGAAGAACCGTTACCGCGTGAAGGCCGTTAGCAAGCGGAGCGGCGCATGACTTGGCTCGGTGAACCATTAAAGCCGGGCTCGCTCTTGAAGCCTGACTTTGCAGAGAAGCGGAAGAAGATCAGGCCAGAAGCAGAAGGCCAGAGGAAACCACGAGAAAAGAAGCCGGGGCATCTTGCGGCTATCCGTCAGTGTCAATGTTTGAACTGCGGCGCAGATCAAGGCTGTGACGCTGCTCACCTAAGGATTTCAGCGCCGGGAAAACCGAATGCTGGCGTCGGTCAGAAGCCAGACGACCGATGGACGAATCCGCTCTGCCATCCCTGCCACATGACACAGCACAGCATGGGCGAGCGGGATTTCTGGAAGCGCGCAGGCTTCGACCCGTTCAAGACCGCCGCAGAACTCTATCACCTGTCACCGAACGTAGAGGCCATGCGCGACTACGTTTCAAAGATCAGGAGCGCGTAATGACCCCCTCAAAGCAGGAATTGATCGGGCGCCTCGCAATCCTCAGCAAGGAGGAAGCGTGATGGCTGTGCAAGCCGCCATCTTCCTCTGCGATCTGACCGGTCGCATGGCCGAGCCATGGGCCAATGCCGGCATCCGCTGTTACTGCGTTGATACCCAGCATTCGATCCGGAAAGACAGAATCGAGGGCAATATTCATTACGTCTGGGGTGATGTCCGCACCTGGACGCCGCCCACGGGGATCAAGCCGATCTTCGGCGGTTCTTTCACGCCATGCACGCATGTCGCGGTCAGCGGTGCGCGCGACTTCGAGAAGAAGGGTGGCTATCTTTTAAGGGATGCGCTGGAAGCATTCGAGGCAGCACGTCAGTGCTTTGAGTGGGCGGGCATTCCGTACTTCCAGGAAAACTCTGTCGGGATCCTCTCCAGCATCCCGCATATCGGGAAGCCTGACTATTACTTCCATCCGTATGAATATGCGGGTTGGTGCGAGGAAGACAACTACACCAAGAACACCTGTATCTGGGGCGGCAATGGCTTTGTGATGCCGGCACCGCGACCGGCTCCACATCTTGGCCAGCCAGACAACCGGATATGGAAAGCGCCGCCATCTGACGACCGCGCTGATTTTCGCGCAGCCACGCCCCGTGGTTTTGCTCGCGCTGTTTTTGACGCAAACGCACCCGAAGAATATCGGAGAGCAGCATGAACGATACATCCTCTACCGATACGGTGCAGAGCGCGGCGCAGCGTTATTACGATGCGCTTCGCAAAATCGCGAAGGGCTATCAAACCTCTGACCAGCTACGCCGCCGCGCTGGGCAGTATGGGCTTTCCCATGTCGAAGAACTTGAGATGGCATATGAGAATATTCAGGACGAGGCGCGGTTTGCGATACGTGGAAAGCGGAGGCCGAAATGACGCCTGTTCGGTTAGGTTTTGCTTCGTTCAAGAACGGAGAGTTTGAACTTATCGTTCGCCGTGACGAAACAGGCGAAGAGATAACGTTGCATGGAAGGTTATTGCCGGAGCAGAACCTTAAGGATCTAGATAGCCTCTTGCCAACTTGTGTGTTTGTCGATGGATCTGCGACCACCCTACAATCCGAACTCACCCGAGCGCGGGAGCGGGAGAAGGAACTGACGGCCTCGGTGCATGACCTGCTCCGAATGCTTGAGGCCGTTCGTCTATCCGCCGGACTCGGCAAAAAACAAATCGAACGTATGGAGCGCGCCCTCGCCCTCGCAGGAGGAAAGCCATGAGCGGGCGCGCGTGCTGCGAGATTTGTGGCGAGCCGATGCCGGACGGCGAGGAAATGTTCAAATTCCACGGCTTTAGCGGGCCGTGCCCGAAGCCGCCCTTGCCACGTCCAAGGCTAGCCGCGCTCGTTGAATACTTCCACGCCGAGCGTGACGGAAAATTCCTGCTCGAAATCAGCGTTGATCGAAAGCCATACGCCTCGATCCCGTTCGAGACGGCAGCCGAGCGTCAGGCCGCGCATGACGATCTTCTCGCAATGGTCCGTTCGACAGGCGGAAAGGACTTGCCAAATGTCCCACAATGAACAGCCACCCATGACGGGGCGGGTGAAGATGACGGAGGCAGAGTGGCGCAATTTAGAAGATTTGCGCAAGCACTGGAACGACTACTGCGACTCCGATCCGTTTGAAGGTAGCGACACATTCATCGAGCGGATGGAACAGCAAGGTTATGCCGAGCTGGTGCCGGTGACTGAAGAAGCTCTCAACGAATCCTTTGCAGCCGAACGCGGTATCGAGCCGGGCGGAGTGATGTGGCAGCTAACCGACGCAGGCCGCGCCGCCATAACGAAAGGCGGGTAAGGGGATGAAAAAATCGGAACTAAACTACCGAAGAGACGTGCCACATGACTCATGATCCAGAGAATACGCAGACACGGAACGCCGCGCTAATGAAGCTAGTCGCCGAAGCTAAAGCACGTTACGATGCGCTACCTCCAGAAGAGAAGGCAGCGCACGACTACGCGCAGCTCCGGTCATTCGCCCGTGGCATGTGCCCTGACGATCAGGATTTTGACGAGTATTGCAAGGCGGTCGATAAAATCCTTCCGCCGATCCAGAACCCCGCCCCGCTACAGAAGGAGAGCGGAAGTGACGGCTGACGCCGCACATCTGGATTCCGATACCCCGTTGCGGCTGGAAGTGGCCGCAAAAACCGCCTTTCCAAACGGCGGAATGACTGCCGCCGGCCTGCGCAGAGAGGCCGCTAAGGGCAGGCTTGTCATCGAGCGCGTGGCGGGCAAGGATTATACAACGCTGGCTGAAATCGAAAAAATGAGGATGCTATGCCGCGTCCAGCAAAAGGCGCCCGCCTCTGGCTCAAGCCGGAAGAAAGAGACAAATCCGGCAAGATCAGAAAGCGCGCCGTCTGGATCATCCGCGACGGATCGCGCGTCGTTGTCACTGGCTGCGCTGCGAGCGAGCGCGACGACGCTGAAAAGAAACTCGGCGAATACATCGCCGCCAAATACCAGCCCGGCAGAGAGCGCGCAAATCCTCTCGCTGAAACGCTCGTAACCGATGTTCTCGCGATCTATCAAAGCGACAAGGTGCCGGGACACGCGCGGCCGGCAAAAACCGTAGAACGAATTTTACAGCTCGCTGAATATTGGGCTGGCAAGACGCTCGCCGATATCACCGGCAGCGAGTGCAGGAAGTATGTCGAGTTTCGGATTTCCATGCCGTGGAAATCAGCGAAGAAAAAACACCGCATGGTAAGCGCGCAAGGCGCGAGGCGCGAGCTGGAAGATCTTCGCGCGGCGGTGAACTACCACCGCAAGGAAGGCTATCATCGGGAGATTGTTGAAATCACGCTGCCCGAAAAGGGCGCGTCTCGCGAGCTATGGTTGACACGCGATCAGGCGGCCCGCCTCTTGTGGGTATGCTGGCGAACACGCGAGAAGCAGAAGGGATTTGAAACGGACAAATACCCGCTTCGCCATCTCGTGCGGTTCATCCTCGCCGGGATTTATACCGGCACAAGACCGGGGGCGATATGTGATGCATCGTTCACGCGGCGGATTGGTCACGGCTTCATCAATCTGGAATCGGGCGTCTGGTATCGGCGGAAAATAGGACGGAAGGAAACCCGCAAACGGCAAACGCCGGTGAAAATACCGAACCGTTTGCTTGCACATATCAGGCGATGGAACAGACTTGCGATAGCCGACGACTGGCTGGTCGAGTTTTACGGCGCGAAGATTTCAGAAGTGAACAAGGGGATTGCCCGGGCGGTACGGCTCGCCGGGTTGAGCGCCGGGTTTGTGCCGCATGTGATTTCGCGTCATACATGCGCGACTTGGCTGATGCAGGCCGGGACGGAAATCTGGAGCGCGGCCGGGTTTTTGGGCATGAGTGTCAAGCAGATCGAAGAAACCTACGGTCATCATCATCCCGATTATCAGGAAGACGCCGCGCGCAAGGCCGGCGGCGTCAAGCGAAAGCCCGCTTCGCGCGGCAACGTCATCCGCCTGATCGGGTAGTTTCTGTCCCCGTTTCTGTCCCCGTGAGACAAAAATCATCCGGTTTATTGAGCAAAACCACGTACCCCATGACCGTTATGAGCGGTCGGCTCTAACCATTGAGCTACGGGCCCTGAAGGGTTTTTCGAAATTTATCTATCGAGTTTGACGACGTTTGTCTCGTTTTGTTCTCGTATATCTGTCCCCATACTGTCCCCCTAAACGAGGCGGGTCACTTCAATACGAAGTCATGCGCCCTTTGCGCTCGCGCGGCTTCGCTGATCGCCTTCGTCGATCCGCGTGGGCTTGAAGCTGGCAGCCGCTCAATCATTGTCGAGAGCGTCAGCGGCTTCTTCGAGCAGCGCGTGAATCGCGCCCGGTCCGGCGGGCGGCGGGTCGAGCCAGACGATCTCACAAATCACCAAATCTCCGCTCACATAGGTGACGCCGGTGAGAATATCGGCGGGTTCTTCGGAGGCCTCCGGTAAGCCATCTGCGGTCACCACGACGACGCGCGCACTCTAGGTGTATATAGCCGTTTTACGGGGCTTTTGGCACCATGTTCCCCATCCGTTCCTTTTAACGCCTCCTGACCCCGTTTCCGGCCGATTGCGTGGCACTTTATACATGCCCTGAAAACGAAAAAAGCCCCGCCAGCCGGTGGGGAAACCGGACTGACGGGGCAAGTTTATCAGGGAGGTCACAAAAAGAGGACGCGGCCAAATCGGGCCGGTTCTCACACCGGGCGGGATTGCCCGATGCATCCCCCGTTTGCGGCGGGGAATTTATGGGAGCTATTCGGAATTTCCGAATAGCTGAAAATTAATCCCCTTTGGCTGTCTCCGGGTATTTAATCCGCTCATCACCGACCGGGTAGCCAAGGCCTTCGTGTTCGTCTTTGCAGAGTGCATAGGCGACTTCATGAGCAATGTCCGCGTTGTCGAACTCGCCTTTTACTTCGCTGCCGCTGCCGCGATCATTCGCATAATACCGCGTGACGATGTAACGAGTGACCGGACGGATTTTATATTCGACGTTCATGGGTTTTCTCCTGCGGCCGCAGCCGCGTTGAAACGCGCGCCGGGATGACGCGCGCTATTTGCTTTCGGCAGGCGTGATCGGGATGCTTGCGTTCCAGCCGGTTCCGAACGACAGCACACATGCCTTGCCGGATTGATCGACACCGGCGAGCGTCCATGTGCGTTTTTCTTCGGATGCAAACAGGACGATTCTGGTTTCCTGACCCGCAATGGTTCCAGCCCCGACCGGCGCTTCACCCATCTCGGTCAAGCCCTGCACCAGCGTCGCGAGCGGCATGCAGTAGACCTGCGTTGCGGCCCGCGCCGGGAATGGCATGAACAAAAATGCCAACGCCACGATCAGCAATTTCATCGCGCGCATGATATTCCTCATGGATGCGGGGGCGGGTTAAACCATGCGATGATCTTCATGACGCTCTCGCCGAGCATGACGATGCCGCCGAGAAATCCGAGCGCGGCAATGACCAGCCACTTCGTCACCCGGCCAAATCCGATGATCGCCCGGATGATCGGCAGACCGTTGCGAATGGTCACGAGGTCGTCACGCGACAGGCTGTCGAGAAACTTTCGTGTCTCTTCCGGCAGATGAGAAAAACGCGTCTTGTAGTTTTCGGGTTGCTCAGCCATCGCCGGAGTCTTTCAATTCATCGTATGGGGAAAATCGTGATTGTCATCAGCCGGATGCTGGCTGCGATCTTCGTCACGTTGTCGCTTGCTGGCGGGCTTGTCTTGCGATTTCAGCCCCTCGACCAACACCGCGACGATGGCGGCGATGATCCCAGCAGCCCGTGAGCCGAAGCCCTTGAGCCGCAGGAACCACGCGATGAGCGATTGCACCGGATTACTTCCCCGCGATGCGGTTGCGCTCGAATGCAACCCACCACACGAAAGCGCCGATGCTGACCACGCCGCCGACCGCCGCCTGAAACTGTGCGCCTTGCGCGACAGCATCGCCGAAGATGTAGCCGCCGATCGCGTAGGCCGCGATGCGGATGACCTGCTGAACTGAATCCCATGACATGATGATGCCTCCTATCGAGCCGACGAGGCTGCATCGGCAGCCTTCTGAATTGACGCCTCTGGCGCATTGGCCGCGCACAGATTCATGACCTTGGCGTAAAGACGCTGTTCCTGCTCCACGGCAGCTGCCGGACGAAACGGCGCAACGTAGGTGACGTAGAAGGCGTGTGCGCGCGCTTCGACTTCACAAGCGCCGGTCATGACCTTCTGCAATTTGGCACAGCCGGTTAGCGCGAGCGCGACGAAAGCAATCGCCAGCGCCGCAACGATGCGGTGTTTCATTTTCAGTTCTCCTTGATGGATTAAGCGCCGATGACTTTCTTCACTTCCGCAATCGCGGCGTCATGAACGAGCGGAAGATCGTCGATCTGAATATGCGTGGTATTGACCGGGATATTGCGGACATTCGAGCCCGACAGTTTCACGTTGCCGATCGGGAAGCCCTGCTGATAATAATTGATCGCCAGTGCAACATTTTCCCCGATCCTGCTAGGCCCGAATTGCATGAGCCAGACGGAGAACCACTGCGATGGATCGACCGAGACGATCAGCGGGATTTTGACCTTCGGACTGAGGGCAGCGGCGATTTTTGTCACGGCATTCGAACCGTAGGAATGTCCGATCAGCACCGTTGGGTCTTTCCACTTCGCAATTCGATCCCGAACCGAGCGCCACGATGTGTAATCCTCGACCGTGACGTAATCGACACCGGACAGCTTTGCGAGTTTCGCACCGAGCGAATCCATGCCGCGCGAATAGACATTGCCAAGCAAGCCGCGAAGAAGAACGACGTTGATGCGTTTCATGACAGCATCGCCTCCCATGTGTAGGGGCCGACAATTCCATCGGCAGACAATCCATGGCCACGCTGAAAGGCTTTAACTGCGGCTTCCGTCTTTGGCCCGAAATCACCGTCAATAGTGACTCCAACATATGTCTGCACGATTTTTACTTCCTCGCCCTTGCTACCTTTGCGAAGCAGCGGACGGGAAACGATCTTCGGTGCCGATGTATCCGGCGCGAGGGACGGGAGCTTCCACGGTACCGTGGAATCGTAGAGCAGCTTGGTTGACTTCACCGAAAGATGAAAATGCTTGTCATGCGGATTTGAGCCGTTATAGGCCCGCCACGCCCCGCCCGAAATCGAAGGATTGGCGATCCGGCGGTTCGAGATGATGTACTTGATGCGTGGGTCGCCTGAGACGCGCAGGGCTTCCGCGAGCTTTCCTGCATCTACTCCGTGCGCGGGGTCATGAGTTATATCGAGTGCCGTGACGACGCCCATTGAGCCGTCTTTGACCCACGGGTTATGATCGCTTGAGCGAGAGGCATGAGCCTCATCACCGATTGTTCCATCGCTTTCCTTGCTGCGAGACGGTGCGGCCTTGTTGATTTGGCCGCGCAAAGTCTCAAGGCTTTTGGCAACTCGCCATGCCATGATTTACCTCGTGTAAAATTGGATGAAGAACGCCGCCACGCCGATCAGCGCCGCCGCCGCGCAAATCATCGGCACCAGCAGCACAAGCAGGATGATCGTTTGAACGGTGTCCGGTTTGTGAATCTTGTGGAGCACTTCAAGATGCTCGCGATAGCGGGTCACGGCCGCCGATACGCAATTAGACTAGCGGTCGAAACACACCGCTCACGAACGCGATGGCCGTCGTTGCCGGAAATCAGAATGATGCCGCCGGAACAGTTTCCGGTTTTAATCCCGACATGCCCGCCGCCGCGTCTGCCGCGATTGAACACCGCAATGTCACCGACCGCACCTGTGCCGCGCGAGCCGTAGTGCAGATAGGATTTCGCAGCCCGCGAGCCAGTGCCGCCGCCGGTCACGCGATTCATAAAGTCCGCGCACCACAGCGAGCGCGGCAGCCCGAGCTGGCCCGCCGTCTTGCCGACATGGGCGCGGGCCCGTGCAACGATGCCACCCGAAAACGCGCCCAAGCTTCCGAGACTCGCTACTCGCGATCCGCCCTGTTTCCGGCTCCACCGATGCCCGCGAGCATCGCGAGACACAGCACGAATTTTACGAGCACGTCGAACCACCTGCGGCGCTTCGCTGGAATATTCATTGGCGTTGCCCGTGTAGTATGAATCCGGCCCGCCGTTCGGCCCGGCATGGGCTGGAATTGCGAAAAGACAAAAGGTTATTGCGGCGAGGGAAACTCGCATTATTCACCTGTCTGTTGTTGATGGGATCACCCGCCCGATAATCAGGCGTATGGACGGGTCACGCGGTACTGATTATCGAAACGCCGCCACGGCCAGCGCGAACGACGCGGCAGAACCAGACAAAGTATCAGTGATATTCAACCCGGTCTGTGCCGCAGCAAAGGCTTCGCAGGCACCTGAATGTTGCGTGGTGCCGCCGCCGCCGCCAACCGCTTGATCGTAATTTTCGGTGAGATTGGTCCATGTGTGCGTTCGCAGCGACGAATTGGACACGGCCGCCCCGATCACAATGCCGCCTGCCGAGACGTCAATGGAACGAGACAGCGGCGTAGAGCCGGTCGTGGAGTCTGCCGCCGTTCGTGTCGTGCTTTGCAGATCATAGGCCGCCCAGACGCCGATGCCGCAGCGGGCGGTTGTGGTGGGGAAAGTGACGACAATATCCGCCGTGGTGCCGGTATTGACCTGAATGATCCAGATCGAGATGCCAGCCGAAATCGCCGCAATGTCCGTGCCGGTCACGAGTGCCGCCGCACTGCCGCCGACCGTGACGCCGGACGGGATCATGGTGTTCGACGGACTGCCCGCCACGGCGATGATAATTCTGCGGCCTGTGGCAGCGGTGCCGAGTGCGTGTGACGCGAAGGTGTATGGCGTGCTGGCGTTCTTGACCGCGCTGGCGGTGAAGGTGACCGAAGCGTCGGGAGCAACTTCACCATAACTCATCATGAACAGGTGGTGTAGGTTGCTCATGAGAGGCCAACCCCGACGATTTGCCAATAGCCGCCGTTTTTCGTGAACGTTGCCTGTCCGCCAGCCGCCAGTGTGCGGTTGCCGGTGCCGTAACCGCCCGCTTTCATCCAGTGCAAAGCTGTCGTACCGCCGGTGTAGTTGATCGCCATATTACCGGAAGCCTTGTTGGCGATGGTGGCAATGTGCCCATCCGTCAATCCATCCGGCAGTTGCAATGTCGAAGTCGTGCCGTTGTAGGCGACAATATACACGCCGCTGTCTGCATCGCTTATGGTTTTGGTCGATCCGGCGCCAAGGTCCCACCCGCCCGGAGTCACAAACCGCTTGTCGCGCTGGACAAAGGCAGTAGAGGCAATCTTGGTCGAGTTGTCGCCCTGCGCCTGCGTCGTGACGACGGTGGCGGTGTCGAGGGTTTTACCGGAAAGGGTTTGGGTGTCGGTGGTGCCGACGATGGCGCCGGTGGGCTTATCTCCAAGCGCGATATAAAGCGTATCAAGATATGTCTTGAGTGTGGCCTTGAGGTTGGCCCATGTCAGTTTTTTCAGAACATTCGACGCGGCGCTATCAATCAGCGCCAACTCATCAGCGTCTACCGGCGTCGTTTTGCTGGTAGCAGCATGAACTATCGAAGCAACGCTCGTTGCGGTTGCCCATTTATTCGCTGTTGCGCTGTCGTCGATATCGTCAGCGTCGAGAACGATATCAGGCCCATGATCCCCGTTTACGGAATCCACCGAGCCCGAACCAGCATCGCCTTTTGGAATGCCGAAATTCAAAACAACGTCCTCAGAGTCACCGCTGTTCGTGACCGTCGCGGATTCACCAGGATCAAGCGTCGTTACGGTGCCGATTGCTATGGTGGCGGGGCCCTGTGGGCCAGTGTCGCCCTGATCTCCTTTAGGGCCTGTTGCTCCGTCCGCACCCGCAGGGCCGGTTAGATCAATTCCATCCGACCAGCCGCCAGCCGTGAGGCGGATATAAAGCAGGCTTTCATCCGTCGCGTAGTAAGCAAAGCCGGGGTCTTCACCGTCGAAATCATCGCGATCAGCCAGCGGGCCAGCGGCGCTGATATAGATGCCTGCGCTGCCCGCGATCTTCCACCGAGCGCCGTTGGCATCAGCGATTACGCTCGTGCCGTTGTCCGCGCTCGTCGTGTCAGATGTATCGCGGTAGAAAAACGCCCTCAGCGAATGAATATAGGCAAGCCAGAACGTCGATCCATCCAAACCTCGCAAGGCATCGGCGTTGCCAAGCACAAGCGGCAGGTAAGCCCGCGCATTCGCCTTCTCAGGCGGCACGTTGTCTACAAATACGGGATGCGGATTACCGACCATTCCATCACCTCGCAATCAGAATGTTGAATTGCAGAGTCGTCGAGGACGTCAAATCTTTCCATGAAAGACTTCCGTTTTGAAAGACGGTGCCATTCTGAAAAATCACACTCCCGACTGACTTCCCAACCGGATGAGGCGGCGAGTAATAGGCATAACTGCCTACAGCTGTCGAAACTCCTGCCGGTAGAACGGCATAGTTGGTATCCGCAAAGACTTCTGAAAATCGTAACAGAAATTGATTTTCTACTCCGCCGACAATCTCAACGGAATCGACGCCAAATGTTTTATCCTCAACAATGCCAGCAAGCCGAGCGATGCTATGATTGCCGGCCGGGGTGCCAAAACTAGAGGTAAGATTAACTCGACCGCTATCGGCTAGCGCGGCTACCTTCGAGGTATAAAAAGCAATTATCGTCGCGGAAATTGCTCGGACATAATATGGAACGCTGGCCGTAAGGCCGCCGGGCAATGCAGCAGCCGCAGTATCCCATTTGACAACATCACCCGTTGTAAGGCCGTGCGCTGTTGACCAGGTAACGGTGTCGGCTGAAGTATCGACCGATGATGGCTGTCCCGGAATATTTGATCCGGAGAAACCGGTGACTGAAAAAACCGCCGTGACGGCAAAGCCTGATCCCGTTCGCCATGTCGTTCCATCGAACCGATAATCGGTGTGATCCGCGATGCTGTAGGCGGTCCAACCTTCGGCGGGCGTGTAAAAGTTCAACGTCGAACCATCGTCGGAAGTGACAACCTCGTTCTCGTGGCCGACGAAGGCGCCGGTCGGCGCCGACCCAACGATATAGTTGATGCCTTTGACAATAGATGGCGGGTTGTTGGTTCCGATCTCCTGAACAACCCAGTTCTTCAGGCCCTGTACGAGCTTGTCGGGAGCGATCGAGGCGACGGCGTGAGCGTTGTTACCAAGGCCTTCTTCCCAAGCCCCGGCAGCCGTATAATGAACGTAACCGGATTGATCCTCGACATAGAGCAACCGGCCAAAACGCGGCTGGACATATTCCCATCCTCGCGCGGTCCAGACTGCAATATCGTCGGCATGATCGCCCCAATCTCCACTAGCGCCGCTCGGTACAAGCCACGCGTCACCATAAGCCTGGCTCGGGCTATCGTCCGGATCGGGCGGTGTCGTTAGATCGGCAGATTTGACCGAATAGCCATGCCACGGATCGACCACCGAAACCTTGTAACGGTATCCACCATCTAGAACGATGCAGCTCACGGCATCGTGCGCTGTAGTGCTATCGAGCGGGTCGAACCACCATAATTTTTCCTGCCAACCAATCAGCCACGGCTTTGAGCCGGTATCTACATCAACCGGATCAACCGTTTGCGGATCAACATCCGGCGCGATGAAATGCGCCAGCCCGCTCAGGATAGCCGAGCGCAGCAGCGCCTTATCAATGTTGCCCGATGAAGGAAGCGAGCTAATAACTTGCGCGATTGTCATCAAGCGGCCTCGGTCAAATCTACGAACGGCTGTTCGTCGTTATCGGGATTCCAACTGACCGGAATGGTTTTGTCGAAAGCGCTCAGCGAAAGCGAAATCGCCGCGCGGCTCTCGTCCAAGCCCCATTCCTCGACCTGATAAATTCCGTTGATGTATGGGTACTTCGCGCTCTCGACGCGAACGACATGGCCCTCGCGAAGTCCGTAAGCACGCATTGAGCAGGCAATCGAAAGCGCGCCGTCAATCAACGATTGCTCGACCATCTCTTTAACCAGCCGTTCGGCGTTCTGAAAATCGGAAGTAAAAGCAAAGCGAAGTGATGCTTCCAATTCCTCGCCATCGCTCGCGATCTCGGCAGGCTTGATATAGGCGGGAGTTTCAACTTCGGTGAATTGCCGGATCGGTGAAATAAACAGCGCAGTCGCTTTCGTTGTCCTGTCGCGTTTTGCCTTGTCGCGCTGAAACTGGATTCCGCCGACGATGATCTTGTCTGTAATTGTGAATACCGGCTCTAACGGACGAATTGGTTCGATCCATCCTTTTCCTGATCGGCGAACCTGAAACGCCCGGTTTGCCGTCATCATCGAATCCAGTATCTGGTTCGGCGGCTGATCGAGCGTCACCACACCGTCGATCGTTCCGCGCTGAATAAAACCATCCGTAAGCGTCCCGATGCGCTTTTCGTCGAAATCGGCGCATTTGGCCACCTCATCCCAGTTTGTGCCGTCATATCCGGCACGCAAGCCAAACGGTGCCGCACGGAAGAATGCCTGAATGAGCGCAGCGGTGCGCGTTGGCTGCCAAGTATCAATGCATTCCGCGACTTCCTCTGCATCAGTCCAGTCAGTCGGCCACCGATTCAATGGATTGCGAGGATCGTAAATAGGCGCACCTGAATTTGTCTCGACAAGCGGATTAGGAATCTGCGTTTGCCCCCAAAGCAATTGGAATTCATCGAAGTCCGCGCCGTAGTCGAACTCCCAACACGAATTAGCCAATCCCGGCAGCCGGAAGTCCGCGCCCAAATCAGGTCGCGCTACTGCTGCAAGCGGGTTGACGGGCTGATCGTAGGTGCCTTCTTGAAATGCAACACGCACGCGCGCCGCGCCGCCGGATGAAAGAAACGGAGGCGTAATCGGCGTCCAGATCGAACCCGACCTACTGAAAACGACTTCCTTTTCCTCGATCGTGACCCGCCCATAATCCCGGATCGGCATCGATGAATGGATGAGCCCGAGATAGAGCTTCGGCGGGATGACCTCATAGAGATAGACGACGCCGCCGATCTTGGTCTTGCCGAACACGATGCGCTGCGGCGCTGAAGCCTGCTTGATTGTGCCACGCACCGGAGGTGCGTTGACAGCGCTCGCTTGGCCAGATGGACCGCCAGGCGCAAGGAGTTTGCTAACACCATATTGCAAGCCGACAGTAAGACCCACACCGACCGCACCGGCAATAACCGACGCGAGCCCGAATGCGGCATTGACCGCCGCAGCGCCAATCACCAGTGGACCGCCAGCGGACAAGATAGAACTTGCAATCATGGCTGTGAGAATGCCGCCAGTAGGATCGGCGCAAGCCGGAAGAACACCGGCAAACAGCATCGCCAGCGCGAGCAGCGCAATTCGCATATCAATTACCTCGACAGCACGTCGAATGCTGAAAGCACATCGCGGTCCGGGAAACAGGAAAAGCCGTTATCGATCGGCCCATGCCAGTCGCCTTGCGGACCGCGGATGACGCAGAATGTCACTTCAGCGAGGCCAACCATTTCGGGGCCATGCGGTCCAAGCTTCTTGCGAAGCGCGATAGCGCGCTTGACCAAACCAAGATCGCCTGTCTCTGCCTGCTCCGGCGCGACTTCCTTCCACTTCATCTTTGCCGCGAGCATCTTCATGGATTCCTCCATGCCGCCACGGCCAGCAATGATCTTGTAGGCCCCCAACATCGAGCGATATTTGCCGCGCCACGGCTTCATCGGATCGGGAAGCCCTGCCCGGACATGCACGTCCGCAGCCCATAACGCGCAATCGCGAATGCCCCACTTGAACGGCTTCGCCTCACCTTTAATCACAAGATCAATTTGTTTCTGCAATTCAACGGCGAGCCGCTGGCGGATTATTCCTTGGTCCACGGTATTCGCTCCAACTCGATGCGCGACAGAAGATCAAGCCCGGCAATATCGTCGCCGTAGGTTTCCTTGATCCATTCCGGCGTGTAGCGCAGAAACTGCGCTCGTTCGACAATGTAAGTCGGCTCCGAAACAATCAGGCGAATGCCCGCCTTACGAGATTCGTCAACGAATACCTCGCGACGATCCGCTTTTCCTTCGACGGCAAGATCGGGATCGCCGTTGATCTTCACGCCGTTCCGGTCAAATCCCGCAAGCCATATCTGCACAAGACGATTGCGGATTGTCGGCTCCAAAAATTCACTTGCATCGCTGCCGACGCCGCGCAATTCAAGCGTGACCTCGCGAACCTTGACCTGCTTCGATCCACCGACGCCAATCACGCGCCCAACATTGCGAATGCCGGTGAATGTTTTCCCGCTCCATTTAAGAGTACCGAGCCCATCCCAAAGCCGAACCGGCGTATCCGGCCAGTCGATATCGACAAGCCATGCGGTAGGCCATCCGTTCCGCAGCGATTGAGCGAGGCCGGGAGATACAAGCGAGGCCATTACTGTCCAAACTCCCTGCCCGGCAACGGGATCGGGATTTCAATCAGGCTAAGACCGAACTCGCCATAGTGTGCGATGCTGCGGGTAATTTCGCCTTCCTGATCTGACGCAAGTCGAAACACCGTCGTTGGATCGCGAAGCACCACCTGATCGCCGGATGCGACATTGGCGCGCAATCCCGGTTCAAATTCAATGCGCGTTTTCCCGTCCGCGTCCGAATTGGAATAACGCACAACCTCATAACAATGGCCGTGTGAAGCAGCCACGCCGTTCGGCCTGATCTCGAATAGATCGCCCGGCGAATGAACCTTATCCTCGCTGGCAGGATAGCCCTGCACAACGATTGACCGATCTCCGCGTTTGGCAGGATCGACAATTGAAACCAGCGGCGGCAAAAAACCCTCAAGCCACCCGGTATCATCCGACCAATTCGTGCCGTCCGAAAATCCGTGCTGCTCCGACATAACGCGGATGTTATAGGCTGGTATTCTTCGCAGCGGATCGTACATCCGAACCCGGCCATAGATGCCGCGCAGCCGGGAGATAATGCCGGAAGCCTCGCGCCAGACCAGCGTAGTTTTCGGCGGAAATGTCATCTTGGCGACGAAACGCTGATCTACTGTGCCGCCGGGGTTGATCTCATTGTCGAACGTCGCCGTTGAAAACAGATTGAACGGCACAAGCTGAAAGCTTGTCGTTCCCGACGCGATCTCGCTTGGCCAACTCTCGATCTTCTGTTCAAGGTCAGCCATTTAAGAAACCCGAATCCGTCTGGTGCGCACGGCGAATGCGGCCAATCGTTCGCTCCTCGGTTTGGCGATCCGCCATCGCCATTTGTGCACGGATTGAAGCCATATCAGTAGGCGTCATGCCCGGAGAAAAATTATACTGCGGCGCGTAGACATACGATCCTCCACCACCGCCACTCTGACCTGGCTTGGTCACGCTCACCTGCTCATTCGGGCTGGCCTTGAAGGCAACTAACTGACTATCAATGCCGCCCGAACCGCCAACATTGAATGATCCGCCGGACGCAAAACCAAACAGCTTTAGCGGACCGCCGCTGAACATGCTCCCGAAGATATTTTGCAGCGGCTTTGTAATCGCAAACTGAAATGCGATATCCGCCAACTTTCCAGCAAGGTTTTTAAGTACGTCACTGAATTTTCCGCCCTTTGTGATCCAGTTTTGGAAAACGCTGCCGATAGCTGATCCAACCTGCTCGCCGGTTTGTTTGAGCTGATTGAAACGATCTCTGACGCGCTCCACCTGCTCCGCAGTCTGGCCGAATGCGGTTGCTGCCGAAAAAATCCTTTCCATCAAGGCATCCGTGAGCGGGATATTTTTTTCGGTGGCAATCGCGATTGCCTGCTGCTCCATTCTGTAGGCCGCAGCTTCCGCCGTTGTCATTCGCAAGCCTTCCGCGTCTGCCTGCATTTGTGCGGCGCGCCTGGCCTGCGAGGAAAGAAACGAATCCAGCGCCGCCTCAATATTCCGGCCAGTAGCGATTAGCGGCGCAGCAGACTTTGTAACGGTGATCGCAGCTTTCGACGCCGATGCCTCCGCGTCCGCCCAAAACTGTTTGATCTTCTGGCCAATATTAGCGTAAGCAGCGGCAGTTTCATTACCTTCATTAACAAATTCCTGCCACATCACCTTTGTATTGGCGAGATTATCCGACTTCAGCAGATTTATAAGCGCACTAAATTCAGCACCGAGACGGGAAAACGTAACAAAGCCGGTGTATGCGATTGTAACCGCGCCTTGGATCGCGTCGGTAATTCTATCGACTGCAATTTTTGCCAGCGAGCCATCCCGGCCAACATTCAGCAATGCTCCAGACAATTGCTGAAACGCGGGCAACAATGCCGCCGTAACCTTGACGACGATGCCGTCCCAAATCTTCCCCATCAACGTCATATTGTCGTTAAAGGCGGACGCGGCCTTGGCTGTCTTGCTGTCAATCGTCAATCCGAACGTATCAGCCTGCGCCATCATCTCGCGAAGACCAGCCGATCCCTGGTTGAGAAGCGGAATAAGCTGCGATCCGGCTTTCCCGAATAGCGCAGTCGCAAGCGCGCTTTTTTCCGCGCCGTCCTTATACCCGGCAAACTTCCCGGCAATGTCAGTAAGAGCCTGCTCTCCGCTCTTGAGATTGCCGGAAGCATCGCGGATCGAAACGCCTACCGCCTGAAACGCTCGCGCCGCCGGTCCAGTCGCATTGACTGCGGCGCTTGCCATGTTTTTTTCAAGCCTCGAAAAAGCCCAGCCAAGCGTTTCAATCGAAACGCCCGATAAATCGGCAGCAAGTTTTAACTGCGAAAGCTGATCAACCGGAACGCCGACCGATTCTGAAAGTTTGCCGAGCTTATCGGCTTCGTTGATCGCACTCTTGATCGAAAGACCAAGCCCGACAATTGCCCCGCCGATTGTCGCGCCGATTGCCGCACCGGCAATCTTTGCCTGTTTGGCAAAATCATCCAGCTTCGCGGAAGCACCCTTCAGCCCGTCGTCTAGTGTGCCGATATCGGCACCAAGGACAATACGTAATGCGCCGATAACGGAGTCACTGGCCATTTATTTTCTCCGCTTCCCGATCTTGCCGCCCATCGCCGCCGTCCACATACGAGCCATTGCAATCTGCTGCTCGATAGTCTGCGAGACTGCTTTCTTCGCGCGGTAGAGAAGCCTGCTTAGCGGCGGAAGTTTTTTCATCCGCCCCAACGCGACCGTGTGCCAGACAGCCCACGCCATCCGATTATGTTCACGTTGGCTTTTTTCGTCTTGTGCCTTGATGGTCAGGAGCAGCGTTCGGTCCGTTTGATCCCAGAAGCTTTCGTGCGAGTAACCAAACGAAAGCCACATCTGGAAAACATCTTCCAGACTTAACTCTGCGCTGCTCCCTCCGGAGGGACCGGTTTAGCTTCAGCCTCCGTTGGCTGCGCAAGCTTGGCCGCTTCCGCGATGATTTCAAGCGTCTTGCCTTCGCCGATCTCGTCGATCAAATCGGCAACCGCTTCTTCGCCAAGCTTGTGCTTTTGATACAGACCGCAGCGAAACAGCTTGAGCATATCGTCATAGCCAAGGTCATTTTCGATCTTTTTGAAAAACCTCTGTGCCGATAATCCCGTCTCGCGCTGGAGAAGTGCCTTCGCGTAGGTGCCGAGCTTGAACGAATAGCTCTTGCCTCCTGCCTCGAAGATCACTTCGCCCATGATTGGATTGCCCATCAGGCCCCCACAAAGCTAGGCTTGCCGGTAAGCTTAAAGGTCGCCGTCGCTGACATCCGGTCATCGACCGGATCATCAGGTTCAAAGCCAGTGCAGAACGCCTTGAATGACCACACCGTTGCGGGGCTGTCAGGAAATTCGATCTTGCAGTTCATCGGCTCGTCGTCGTTGAAGGATTCAAGAATAAGAGTGTTGCCTACCGATCCAGGAACAAAATTCATCTCGACCGACATTTCGCCGCCGTCTTTCAGACCAGCAATATATTCCCGCCATTTCTCCGGGCTCGCATTATGCGTGGCGTCCACCGTATCGCGCGACAGTTTCGGCGGCGAGATATTCGTCACCTCGGAAACAGCGGTAAAATCGGTCGGGCTATCAGCGGTCGCAATCGAGAAGATCGACCCGTGGCCGATCATAGCTTGAGTTGTCATAGTAGGCTCCATCAGAGGGAATGCGGTCGCCATCACGACGAGCGCCAGCGCGGTTGCCCATGCCGCGTTTCAAAGGGCATCAAGTCCCGTAGGACTATCTCATATATTTCGCGGTTCTTTTTGCCAGCCGCGCACGGGCCTTCTCGATTTCACTCGCGAGAATTGTTTTGATCTTGTTTAACGCCGCCACTTTGCCGTTATCAAAAGCCGGACGCAGGAACGGCTGCGGGGAGTTTGTCTTTGTGCCGAACTCTTGTGTAATCGCCTGCACAAGCGGGCCGGGACCAATATAAACCTCGACCTGCGATTCCTTTTCATTCATCGCCTTTTGTCGCCGGGAAAGCCTTGTGCCGATCTTGAACGATCTTTTTAGCATGCCGGTAAGGTGCGGCGCATAAGCCACAGCCTCCAACTCCATCGGATAACCCGCTTCCATCAGCGTGTTTTTCAAAACTGTAGTTGAAGCCGCTTTCGGCAAATCTTCGAGCGCCGATTTCAGTTCTCGCAATCCCTCAATCTTGAACGTAGTTTTTGCCAAGACTCATTCCTCGAACCAGCACAAATAGTCAGCCGAAATCCGATACAGTACGGTCGAACCTGTCACTTCATTCAAGTGCCGCTCAGTGTCAAAAAAAATCCCTTGCACATTTGTCGCGCCCATCACGCCGCGAAAACTCTCAATGCGATTTCTCGCCGCGTCCGCGAGCGATCTGGCCTCGGCATAGGTCAACGCCCATGCATCGATCTGCACGCGCTGCATCGGTAGATAATTCGGGCCAGTCATTCGATAACCGCGCTGTGCACTAACCGTCGAATACTGCAACGCCGGATAGGTCACATTCTGCGGCAGCACGACAGGATAAACGCGCGTGCCGATCAACGTCTTTACCGGGCTGCCGTTCGCGATCAAATAGCCGCGCAAATCCGTTTCAAAACTCACGGCTATTGCTCCGGGCGGCGGGCAGCGAGAATGCGAAACCCCTCGCCACGACCCAACTCAAACACCGCCATGATATCGAAAACGCGATCATCGGTAATAACATCCTGCGGCGATGCATCGGCGTCGATTGCCGGATGGATAATCCGATCCAGCGGGTTGAGCGTTGCAATGTTGTCTGATTTTTTACAGACAAATTCCAACTGCTGACGAGCCACAAACTGATCAGCCGTGTATCGTTCTTCTGCTTTCACGGGAGAAACGGACGCCGAACGGCGGGCCGAAATATTCGACCAGCTTTCAATCTCCTGCCCATAGTTGTCTTGCGTGATGGTCTTGCGCTGAATGTCAATTTTTTTGTTCAATCGGCCAGCGCGCATTGCTTTTCCCCAACGTGTTCCCAGCAAAGACCAGAAGATATTTCATCCAGCGTCCATTGTTTCCACGCCAATGCCCTCGCCCATTCAAGCCGCGAAGGCGTTTCAGGTTCGGCGTTAACATCGTGCGTTGTCACATCCCACGCTATCGAACCGATGTCTGTTGCAATCGTGGGAACCCCGGCCAACACGCTCTCAACCGCTGTATTTGAATTGAACGTCACAACAATTGAAGCGTCCGAGAAGGCATCATCAAGCGTTCCGTCAATGATTTTTGCACCCGCCGGAATGCCAACAGGAACACCGCGCCGGACTTGAACGGGGTGCGGACGAAACCGAACCTTGTAGCCTTTTTTGCTCAACGCCGTCGCCGTCTCAAAATACCAACGCGATAAATTTCCGCCAACGCCAGCAAGCGACATGTCGCCTTGAACCTGGCCGATCAATAGCGCGTACCCGTCCTGCTTGCGCCACGGTTTGACCAAATACGCAAAATTCCGGTCGAACCGATTTTCATCGGGAACGCCGCGAAATTCAGCACGGCCATTAAGTCCGCCACCGAACGAAACCGAAGTCCATTTGAAACGGTCGCCAATATAGCCCCGCTCCAGAATACAGACTTCGCCACCGCGCGCTTTTTGTTCGGCTATCAATAACTGATTGCGAACGCCCCATAGCACGAGCAAGTCGCATTCGCGCGTTTGTTCTGAAACCTCAGTTTGCCATCCATGCTTTCGCAACCCGGCAGCAAAAGCCGCCCCCCATTCGCGTTGATGACCGGATGATATCTTCGCGCGGATGCATGCCCTTTTCAAAGGTCAATTCTCCACGCTTCGGACACGTAATGACGATTGCCTTTGATCCATGTAACTCGACAGCCGTCAAACCACTTTCTGAATAAAGAATCCCATTTTTCATAAGGCCGCTTGTTAATGTGAAGATCATCTCCGGCCTTGTTGAATGACGGCCTGTTGTTTGCCGTCAAGATAACATGACGGTGCGCAACGCGCCGCAATTCGCGACATGCATTCTTATCGTCGCCTCGCAGTAGATGCTCGATCACATCGAACATCGTCACAACGTCGAATGAACCGGCTTCAAACGGAAGATTATGAACCTCCGCGCGAACAACGCGCGAGCCATCGATCAATCCAGGCACGATTTCAGTGCCCTGTACCGGGCTAAACCCAAGCCGTGCGGCCTGATCCAGCATATCGCCGCGTCCGCAGCTCACATCCAGATATGAGCCACGGCACGGCAGCGCCGATAAATCGTCAACCGCATCCTGCATCCGCTCTTTCTTCATGCGATATTTTGCATTCATCGCATAAGCGCGCTCATATTTTTTATGCTCGCGCAATCGAGCTTCTTCAAGCTGCAATGGCCTGCTCCAATGTCATCTTCGGGTAGTTTTTCAATTCAGATACAGGGCTGGCATTGACAACTGTAATGCCGAGCGATTTCAGAAATTCCGCATTGCCGTCAATCGCAGCGCGCCATCGCGATAAACTTCCGGCGCTTGGATTGTTCAGCCCGTCCGGGTGCCTTCCGTGCCAGTGAACGCCGTTCTTTGCGGTCATATCATAACCGACAAGAATGATTTTCTTCGCGCCAAACTGCACCGCAAGATTAAGCGCCTGAAACCCTGAATTTGCCCCTAACCCTCGATCATTCGATCCGGCGGCGATCAATCCCTTCGGGCCGCAGACAACCCGATCCTTGCGGATTAACCGAACCAGCTTGATCCAGTTGAACCGCTTGGCCGCTTCATCGGATTGGCTGATATGCAGCCCGCGAAAATCGCGGCAGCCCATTTTCAGTGACCACCATTGCGAATCCGCCGCGTAAAGAGCGTCTGCCCACGGTGCCAAACGATACCCTTCATTGATAACGACACAGCGCGCTTTACCTTTTGCCTGTTCAAGCCCTGCTGTCGCCGCAGATGGACCGCCGCCTACAACAATGCACGTCTGTCCCGTCCAGTCGGGGAACCAGTCAAACGACACGCCCGACACGATACAGATTCATTAGTGAATCGAAGCCGTGCTGTACTTCCGCCGCCACCACGCCAACAATCGTTGTTTCGCGATTGGCATCCCAATGCGCGATCAGCATCCGCATGGCATGCAATACCGGAGTAGGAAGATTATCCCTGCTAACCGGAGTGTCATCCGTGCCCGGATACCCGGCGGTAAACGTCACGGTAACAGCATCGTATTGTGTGCGGGTAGAAGGCCATGTTTTGCCGGTTGACGGTCGAATCCGCGCGCCAAAGCGATCCTTCCGCCATTGATAATCACCAGACGCAACAACTTGTGCAACACCATCGCCATCAACATAAGACAGCGTGTCGATTGACATAATCGGACCAGTCGGAATCCATATCTCGATCGGGAAGCCATCCAGCTTCATTGTCCATTGTGAAGCCATCAGCACGATACCGGCACCATCCGGACCTTCAACTGTTTCGCGCGCCGCTCTGATACATCGCGTGAAAAATTCATCGTCGTCATTAAAATCGACGCGCCCGGTATTCTTCACCTCCGCGAGCGTCAACGCTTCTTCGGCAGGTTGCGTCAGGCGCTCAATTCGATTCCACATGCCGCTGTTTCCTTGGCCGTCCGCGCCGCCGAACCGCACGTTCCGGAACATCGGCGGATGTTTGCATTTCAACATCTTCAAGCCGGACCGGCACCGCATGCCCGCGATTAATAAGCCGGATTGCTGTCTTATCCGGCAAATCGGTTTCCTCGCCGATTGCCAGCAGGCTCCGGCCCTTGACCATCGAAGTCATCATCAAAACGCGCATGAGATTAATCGGGACGGCTGTTAAGCCGCCCCGCTCCTTGTTTCATCAACCGGTTAATTCGTCGCCGGATGCAGAAGATGCTTGACGGCGGCGGTATCCATCAGTTCGCCGTCATAGCGGGCGAAGCCGATGAAGCCGACCTGATCATAATCCGCGTAGCGTTCAACCAGACGCCGGATCGCAAATTCGCGAACGCGGCGAACGATGTACTTCGAGAAATCGCCGAACAGAACCGACTTCTGCGAATCGGCAACGTTCGCCATCGCCTGGTTGACCGAATACGGATGATCGAGAATCATCGACGGCGCGCCGGTGCGAACGTCGGCTGGCTGCCAGATATAATTGCCCGTGACGGTATCCTTGATCTTGCGCAGTTTCTTCAACGTCGAATCGTTGAACATCCAGCGCACATTCGCACCAATCCGATAAGCCGGATCAACCGAGTGCTCCAATTCAATCAAATCATCGAAGCTGATGCCGTCCGCCAAGGTCGCGTCAAAACCCTTGCTGGACGCGGTGACGATGCCGTTCGGATCGCCAGTGCCGTCGCCAAGCGTAAGATCGAGGTTGACTTTGCGGCCAAGGCGAACCGCCATCGCATCGCGAATGACCTGCTCGATGTTGATCGCCGCATCCTGAATGATCTCGTCGGAAACGAGGATCACGCCGGACGCATACTTGTACGCATCGAGAACTTTCTGACCGAAAGTCAGATCGCCGTCCGAATGCGTTTCCTGCGTGTTTTCACCGAGGCGATAAGCCTGATTAGCGGTATCATTCAACGTCGGCCACGGAATCTGATTGCCCGACGCGGTGACAAGCTCGCGAGTGATGCCAGGATCGAGCATCGGTCCGTAAGCCTTCATCGACACAACGAGTTCGTTTGAAAATCCCTGCGGAACAAGGTATCCGCCCGCCGTTGTCGAAGTCGATTGCGCGCGGCCTTCAAAATCCTTGGTGAAGCGCGTGCGCAGGATTTTACGCTGCTCGGCGTTCATGTTTTCCATGCCGCCGCGGAGATAGGACTGGAACACATCGGCGGCGCGTTTTTCATCCGCCTCCGCGCCGTCCACTTCGTCGTCAACGCGAACGCTGCGCTCGTCCACCGCAGGCAGCGGCGTAACCGGCTCGTCCAGTTCCTTTTCGCGAGCCGAAAGTTTTTCCTCGCGGTTTGCGCGATCCTCGATACGGTCATACTCCGCCATCATGGCATCGTATTCCGCCTCGATTTCCTTCGCGCGAGCTTCGGGAGTGTCGTCCTTGATTTCATCGAGTTTCGAGCGGGCGTCGGCCACAAGCTTGGCCTGCTTCTCCCGCAGTTCTTTCAGAGTAGCCATTTCAGGGCTCCATCTTTGGGAATGGCGCGTCTCACGACGGGCCTTTTGCCTTGCCCAAGGGCTATACGGGCTGGCGATTGCGGGAGAACCGCGTTACGCCCTCCGGGCGATTATGCCCAGGTTCATTTTCAGGCGTATGCGGCGTGCCGCCGCCTGATGATTCTGTTGATTACGCGCGTCGCGAAATTCCTGCAACGAGCGAACCGCTGCTTCGGTGTCGGGATAAGCAGGATAAGTGACAATGCTAACGTCATACAGCTTGCCGATTTTATCAATCGTGCGAACCGGTATCTCGCCGGATTCATCCCACTTTTGAGCGCCGCCTTCCATCGAAAATGCAAACGACATTTGAGAAACGTCGCCGCGCTCCACGATGATTGCGAGATCGCGCGCTAATTGCGTATCCGGCAAGGCAATCTCGATTGCCAGGCCTTTCTCATCTTCGGCAAGCGATAGCGTGCCCGCTTTCGTTCGCCCCAACACAAAGTTTTCATTATGATTAATCAGCGCGCGAACATCATCGCGACCAATTGCTTCGGCAAATGCACCCGGCTTGATTTCTTCGCGAAACATCCCGCCGATATCGGTCGCGCTATTAAACACAGCCGCATAACCCGTAATCGTCCGCGTCTCGCTATCAGCACGTTTTTCAACGTGCATACCGTCAAACACTCGAATTTCAGGCTTCATCGCCATTATCCTCTGCGTCTTGATCGAGCTGCGGCGCTTCAAGCGCAAGCTCATGTTGCTCGCCCAGCTTTTCAATCGGCATCATCGCGCCCTGCATGAACAACCTGTTCGCCGCCTTGCCCTGATCCGGCCAGTTCTCCATGCGGCGGACCTCGTTCGGCGTGTTGATGCCTGTCTGGATTGCGCGTGCATATCCGTCCATACGGCTCTTGAAGTCGCCGCGCAGCAATCCGTCCTGATTAAATTCGACAAAGCTGTTTCGGTTGCGCGATGAAAACAGCTTGAGGTTCAATTCCTGCTCCCACGCCTTTAGCCACTGCGAAAGCGTGTGCTTCACAAAGTGCAAGTCCTGCTGCTCGGTGTTTGAGAACGTCCCGTTTGTCAGGTCTTGCAGGAACGTCGGCGGCAACTGGTAAACTCGCGCGATCTGCTCGATCTGCATCCGCCGCGCCTCGGTCATCTGTCCCTTTTGAGGATCAATGCCGATGGCTTTCAATTCGTGCATGAACGGAATTGGCAGGATCGGGCGGCTTTCGTTATTTGCCGCCTTCAATGCCTCCATTACGTCCGTCGCGGCGCGCTGCAACGCGCCCGGCGAGTTCATCGGCCCGACAAGCTGCAACGGCGGAACGCCACCACGCTGGAAAAACTTTGCACCGTATTGTTCCAGCGCAATCGCCAGACCAATCGCATCGCGCAATGTCGCAATCGGATCGTAATGACCGAGCCCGTCAAACTTCATCCGCCACGGAATGTCGATAATATCAATCGAATTATAAACCGTGTTCCTGCCGCCCGACCTGTACGTGTAAAAGACCTGCGGAACACCGTTAATAACCTTCCGGTCAATCGATACCTGCGTGGGATCGAGTAGCCATAAATTCCTTACGCGGCCCGCTCTGTTGCGCTCGATCAACGTAAATGATCGACCCTTCAACAGCACATGCTCCATCGCCTGCTTGCGCCATGCAAACGATGACATTTGATCGTTTACGGCGTCATGAAGAATTGCATAGAGCGGATCGCGATCTGCCGTCTGCCGTCCTTCATCCGAGCGCGTGTAAAGATCAAGCGGCAGTGACGCAATTGTTGCAGGAATAAAATTCGTTGCCGCCCATATTGCTGGAACGCCAAGCGCGGTTTCCACTGAAACCGTCACACCGGCAACGCTATCCCATGAACCGAACATTTCAGCCCATGCGCTCGGATCGGAAAGCGACACTGATGGGTTTTCGAGCGAAGATCGCGATTCAATCTTTCGCTTGGTAAAAGGCCACATCATGCCACCTGCATCTTAAATCCGGGATCGTCCCACGGTGATATTGGCGCGGGAACATTGCGGTCGCGCGATTTCAGCCCGCACAACATCGACAGCGCCACCGCGCCATCAATCCGAAATCGCGCTTTGTTTTTATCGAGCTTCCTGTTTCCTGAAGGATCGGTTACGGCAACCGCGTTTGCGATGTTCCAGCTCAAAACCGGATTGGACGGATGCACAAGCGTTCGATCAATAACTTCCAGCTCAAGCGCATCAATGGCCGGGGCCATGTCGCGGAAGCCTTGCCCCCACGGAATCAAGCGCAAGCCGTCGCCTTTTTTCTCGCCAGTATCCTCGTAAGCATGCAGCCCGACGCGATCAAACTCTCTCAATAAATCCTGAATGCGCCAGCGATCATAAGCAATACCGAGCACGTTGTACCGCTGACATAGTTCTGCAATCCGCAGCGCAATCACAGCCGGATCGATTGATCTCCCCGGAGATGCTTCGAGATATCCATCCTTGTGCCATTCAACGTAACGCAAATTGCCGGTGCCAAAATCACGCTGACTATGATCTTTCAATAGATCGGCGGGCTTCCAGAAAAACGGCTTCACTTTCGTTTTGTCGCCAGCACTCCCCATCATCAGCGCAGCAAGATCGACAACCGCAGCCAGGTCGAGCGCCAGATAAACTTCTTCGCCATCCTTGAATGAAACTTCGCCGGAGCATGCTTCCCATTCCGGCCGTGCGATCAACGACGAAACCGGCGCCACACGCTGATTAAGATACAGGTTCCGAAATTTCGGTTCCTCCGCAGGCATCCGTTTTGTCTTATCAGCGATTGCCTTCAAATCCGCGAGCGATCTGAAATCTCCAAGCGCGGGGTTCGCCTTTTTCCATTCCTTCGGATCAAAAATATCTCCATCTTCCGCAGCCTCGTAAAGGTGACAAACGATAGTCGGGTCGCGCGAATTTAATCCATCGTCGATCAACTTTGAAAGAATATGCTCGGGGTCATTGGACTGCGTTGAAATAACAATGAACAGCGGCTCGGCCCTGGCACCCATCGATGTGTCAAGCACATCATACAGGTCACGGTTTTTCGATTGCGCCAGCTCGTCGAAAATAACAGCACTCGGATTTAATCCGTGCTTGGTGCCAGACTCCGCCGATATTGCCCGATAGAACGATCCGTTCGCATAACAAACAAGCGTTTTTGTTGACGGAATAATGCGGACCATCTCGCGCAATTCAGAATCAGCCTCTACAATCTGCCGTGCGGTTTTGAACACAAGCGCGGCCTGGTCTCGATCATTCGCAGCAGAATAAATCTCGCCATTTTGAATAGCTTCAGGCCCAACCAAATGAGCGAGAACAAGACACGCAATAAGAGCGGTTTTCCCGTTCTTGCGGGCAATCGATAAAATAGCCCGTCTTACACACCGCAGCCCGTCCTTTGTATGCGGCTCATAAATATCTCTGATAAATTTCTTCTGCCAATCCCGAAGCCGGAAATGCGAGCCTTGGCCGGCACCACTCGGAATTGTCAGTTGCTCAACGAATTCGATAACCCGGTCTGCCCGATAAGACCTGCGAATTTGCTTTTTGCTTTTTCGCCCGGCAATTTCAGCGCGGCTCTTGACTTCGGGTCCAGCCCGAGCCGATCGCCCAGGCTGGCCATGAGCATCGCCTGATTGTTCAGAATTTTTACCCATGCATTCGGCGTCCTGTTTCCAGCCGTATTCAACACAATCCATTCAAAGCTAGGATTGCTGATTTCAAGCGCCGCCCGCTTATGGATTGCCCATGCCATTCCGAACGCAGAGAGCAAAAAACTATCTAGCGTCGAATAAACCTTCGCGGGCATCGACTGCTTGATAACCTCAACGCACCCGCGCGCGTCTTCCATCAGATGTTCGGGAACAAATGGCTCACCAAGCGCGTCAACACCAAAATCAAATACCGGCCTCTTGCCCGGCATGCCTTCCAGAATTTCAATCGCCGCTATTTTTTTTCGCCGGCCGCGCTTGCCCATTGATTGCGCTCCAAGGATTTCTGGAATCTGCGGAATTTCGTTTTGTGT
>OFIS01000294.1_pt1 | contig 38829 bp, 41 predicted proteins | sample 1775071 | NCBI WGS metagenome assembly OFIS01 (sample SAMN08195774, study PRJEB24354) | sludge metagenome | isolation source: sludge from phenol fed wastewater aerobic bioreactor C | place: India: Nagpur | collected 2016-09-17
GAAATAACTGTTTTATTTGATAATGAAAATATTGGTCTTGATTTATCGTTAGAAGAAACAAAAAATTTATTAAAAAGACAAATGCGTGGTGGAGTAGATGAGAAAAGAAAATTAGTACCAGAAGAATTTCGTATTATTCAACAATCACCATTTTATCGAGTTGATAAAAGTAAGTAATAAACGAGAAAAATTCTCAAGAGTCATACTTCACTCAATTTTATAAAATTACGGAAAAATTGAGAAAATCAAATAAATTGATCGATAGAAAACTTTCTCATTTTATAGGTCAGGACGATACTGTTTATGCCGAACATCGTCCAGTTCCATTAAGATTACTTGATCGTCCACCATCATCACCAAGTCGATTTGATCTGAAAACACGTCTTTTTCGTTCTCCATCTCAATATCAACTTCGTCCATCACCTGAATCGATGGAAACTCATCCAGATACTCCTATATCTCGTTTCGAAATTATTCATCGTCCTCCATCACAAAATCATGTACCACCACCTCGTCACCCTTCAGGGTAAGGTTGAAGGTATTTTGCCGGAAACTGATATACTGGCAAACGACCCGGTACGTTCCCGGACCGAGCGTAAGCTGATATTCGCCCTCTGCATTAGCGCTGGTACCGGTGGTAGTGCCGCTGATAAATACCGTTGCAAAAGGCAGCGGCTCTCCTTTTTTATCTGTGATTTTTCCTTTAATGACGCCAGCTAGGGCAAATAGGGGTGCGCAAAAAAACAACAGGAGTAAAAGATATCTGCGGTTCATAAGGCAATGGACTTTAATTCTGATATATCGGATGCGGTAAAAAAAAGTTACAGCTAAAACAATCCGTTGATCTGTGCATCAATCCTTGCTACAACTTCTGCAAAATCCTCATCATTATTCGCAAAGTCTATATTATCCACTTCCACTACCAGCAAGGGTCCGTCGCGGTATTTCTCGATCCATTTGTTATAAAACTCATTGAGTCGTTTCAGATAGTCAAGGCGAATATTTTCTTCGTACTCCCTGCCCCGCTTCTGAATATTGTCCACCAGTTTGGGAATGGAAGCTTTGAGGTAGATGAGCAGATCGGGCGGACCGATCAGATTTTTCAGTGTGTTGAAAAAAGAGGAATAGTTTTCAAAGTCGCGCGCGGTCATCAGCCCCATCTCGTAAAGGTTGGGTGCAAAAATGTGTGCATCTTCAAAAATAGTACGGTCTTGTATAACGGTTTGCTTCCCCTTTCTGATATCGATCAATTGGGTAATGCGGCTGTTGAGAAAGTAGATCTGAAGGTTGAAGGACCAGCGGTGCATGTCCTCATAAAAATCGACCAGATAGGGATTGTGATCCACGTCCTCAAAATGCGGTGTCCATTTGTAATGCTTTGCCAACATGGTAGTCAGCGTTGTTTTTCCGGCGCCAATATTTCCTGCTACGGCTATGTGTTTGATATTCGATTTTGGCATGGGCAAAGCTTAGACCTACACAAGATAATGCTTGAAAAGAAAACAATCGATTTATTGAAAATGGAAATAGCGGCGTAGATCAGTAATAGTTTATCCCGATCAGGCGGCGCGCTTCCGATATTGTTTGGGATGCACTTTCTCTTGCACGCTCCGCTCCATCCTTAAGAATTTTTCGCAGCAACGCTTCATCGTTTTGCAATGAACTCGCTCTTTGGCGGATGGGCGCTACAAAAGCCACCATGTCTTCTGCCAGTTGCTTTTTCATATCTCCATAGCGTATGGTACATGCGTTATAGGCATCCCGGAAGAACTGCAAGGTATCTGCCTGCGACACCAGTTCCATCAGCAAAAAAATGTTTTCGATATAGGGGGGCATTTCCGCATTGGGCTCGGTAGGGCCGCTATCTGTTTTTGCTTTCATGATCTTTTTGCGGATCAGATCATCCTCATCGGCGAGGTAAATAGTGGCGTTTGCATTCTCGCTCTTGCTCATCTTTCCTTCTCCATCAAGGCTCGGCACCTTAATGAGGTTGCTGCCAAAATTGAAGGGCACCGGTTCAGGAAAAAAAGCGCCATAGCGGCTGGCAAAACGCTGGGCAAAATTGCGTGCCATTTCCAGGTGCTGCTCCTGATCTTTCCCAACGGGAACTTTCACTGCCCTGTGGATCAATATGTCGGCTGCCATCAGCACCGGGTAGGTCAGAAGACCCGCGTTAATATTATCGGGTTGGTTACGTGCTTTTTCTTTGAACGTGGGCACCTTTTCCAGCTCACCTTTATAGGCAAGCATGTTCAGCATCAGGTAGAGTTCTGGTATCTCGGGTACATCGCTCTGAGCGTAGAGCGCCACCTTCTGCGGATCGAGTCCGCAGGCGATATTTTCTGCCGCTACCCGAAATACATTAGCCTTAAGGTCTTTCGGATCGGGATGCGTGGTGAGTGAATGATAGTCGGCTACGAAAAAATAGCAGTTGTAATCGTCCTGCATCTTTACATAGTTGCGCATAGCGCCAAAATAATTCCCAAGATGTAAGTAGCCGGTAGAACGAATACCGCTTACAACAATCTCTTTGCTCATAGGGGCGCAAGATACAGCGTTGATTTGTTTCGTTGTTGATTTGTTGATTTGTGAAGTTGTGAAGTCGTAAAATCGTTAAGTCGTAAAGTTGGTTGTTGTAAAGCTGAATTAATTGAATCCTTACAAACATTGGCTAATTCGCTAATTATCTTCAATGAGATTCTGATAGTCATGACACACCCCTGCTCTGCGCCAGGCCACCGCACGTCCCCTCTCAAGAGGGGAGGTCGTGGAGCCAGGAACTTCGTTCAACAATGTCAAATTGCCGAATTAGCTCATTGGCTAATTATCTTCAAATCCTCAAATTTTCAAATCTTCAAATCAATTTTGCCCCATTGGCTAATTGGCTAATTGGCTAATTGGTCAATTACCAAATTGTCGCAGCAGCCAATTGAGATAAAGACTTAGATTTGTCTAAAAATATTTTTTAACGAGCCAATGTCTCATCCTGTTTCTGATAAATCACTAGCAGACGTTCACGAAAGCATAGACCCTCAACAATCGAAAAAAAGATGGCGGCGGGTGGCAGCGTTTTTCGGACCTGCTTATCTGGTAAGCGTAGGCTACATGGATCCGGGCAACTGGGCAACGGACCTTGCCGGCGGCAGCCAGTTTGGATACACACTCATTTGGGTACTGCTCATGAGCAACCTGATGGCGCTGCTGCTGCAATCGCTGGCTGCAAGGTTGGGGATAGTGCAGGGGCGCGATCTCGCGCAGTGTAATCGCGAAACCTACCCCCAGTCGGTCAACTTCATTCTTTACCTACTTGCAGAAATCGCCATCGCCGCCTGCGATCTTGCTGAAGTGTTGGGAATGGCTATTGGCTTAAACCTGCTGCTTGGGATTCCCTTGCTCTGGGGCGTATCGCTCACCCTTTTTGATACGCTGTTGCTGCTCTATCTGCAACGTCTTGGAATGCGAAAAATGGAAGCCTTCATCATTACGCTCGTCATTATTATAGGCGGATGTTTTCTTGTTGAAATTTTTCTTGCCAAACCCGACTTTGCGGACGTAGCCAATGGCTTTATTCCACGACTGCCCAACAGTGCTGCCCTATACATCGCCATCGGCATCATTGGCGCTACGGTAATGCCCCATAACCTTTATCTCCATTCGGCGCTGGTGCAGACCCGAAAGATTGACCGCGACGAAAAATCGGTGAGGAAAGCCATAAAACTCAATGTGCTCGACAGCACCATTGCGCTGAATGCTGCCTTTTTTGTGAACGCCGCCATCCTCATTCTTGCCGCTGCTGTATTTTACCGCACGGGGAATCATGAAGTTGCCGCCATGAAGGATGCGCATAAACTGCTGGCACCGCTGCTGGGTAACCAATGGGCGCCGCACTTATTTGCTATTGCACTGATTGCCGCCGGACAAAGCTCCACCGTTACCGGTACACTTGCCGGACAAATCGTGATGGAAGGATACCTCCGATTGCGTATCAACCCCTGGGCAAGAAGAATACTGACGCGCCTGCTGGCTATTGTACCGGCTGTATTGGTGATACTAATTATGGGAGAAGAAATGGTGGATGAAATGCTGGTCTTCAGTCAGGTGCTACTGAGCATGCAGCTTGCCTTTGCCATTATTCCGCTGATACATTTTGTGAGCGACAAAAAGAAGATGGGCACATTTACCATCAACATCGCTACAAAGATTGCCGCATGGGTCATTGCCGCAATCATCGTGGTGCTTAACCTTAAGTTGGTGTACGAAACTGCACTCACCTGGCTGCAACAGGCAGAGACTTCTGTCATCCGGACGCTGATCATTGCCGGAGAAACGGGGCTGGTCATTTTGCTGGTCGTCACCATTCTCTACCCGTTGATATTGAAACGGCGCGCCACTCATATCGGTGTGCATAACGACATTCTGTTTGACGACCTAAAAGGCGCTGGGCAACAGTCTTTTAAAAAAATTGCACTTGCCCTCGACTACAGCAAGGACGATAAGAACGTGATCCGCTATGCCTTTCAACTTGGAGATGCCCATACGGAATTTGTAATGATCCATATTGTGGAAAGCGCTTCCGCAAAACTAATAGGCGCCGAAAGTGAAGACTACGAGACCCGGGAAGACAGGAAGGCGCTGATGGAATATGTCCGCTTCTTCGAACAGGAAGGTAAAAAAGCTATACCCGCTTTGGGCTACAGAAATCGTACGGTAGAAATAGCGCGGCTGGTAAAAGAACACGGCGCAGACCTGCTGATCGTGGGCAGTCACGGACATGCGGGGGTAAAAGATTTTGTGCTGGGCGAAACGATCAACCGCGTGCGGCATCTGATTGATATTCCCATTTTTATTGCCCGTTAAGCTACGCTCAGAAAACCATCGGACATTGTATATTTATTCTTTCCTTACAGCGCAATGAGTAAGCAAAAAAACAAAATCGCTACCGCGGCAAAACTGGAAATATCCGCACCAGCCGCAAAAGCCTTTTCGATAAAATATCCCCTCCTCTGGTTAATCGCCATTACGGTGCTGCTCTATATTTCCAGCATGCAGTTTGGCTTTACCGAGTTGGACGATTCCATTTTTATCCGCGATCTGCATCGGTACAACGAAGATTTTACCAACCTTCTCACCTCGTTTAAGCGCGGTGTTTTTGATGCCACAAAAGACACGTATTATCGCCCGGTTTTCCTCGACTCAATGATTCTCAATTATCATCTGAGCGAAGAAGACATAGCCGGCTATCGTCTCGTCAATCTATTGCTGCATGTGCTCAGTGTGGTGTTCCTTTTCCGGCTGTTGAAAAAGCTTCGCATCAGCGACATGAATGCTTTTTTGCTAAGCCTCATTTTTGCTGTACACCCGGTTTTGAGCCAGGCAGTAGTTTGGATACCCGGAAGGAATGATACTTTGATGGCGGTGTTTCTGCTTCCTTACTTCATGATGGCAATCGATTTTGCCCGCACCCGAAAACCCGCTACGCTCGCAGCTTCTGTGCTCCTGCTGCTCGCTGCAATCTTTACCAAAGAAACAGCGTTGCTGGCACCTGCCGCCGCCTTTGTTCTGGTTGTTATCATACTACGACATAAGTGGTCGGAGAAACCCATGCTGATCCAATACGGACTATGGGCTATGGCAGCGATCATCTATCTCGCAGCCCGGTCTGCCGCTACACTTCAGCACGAAGCGCTGCAACCTTCACAGATGCTCCGCGATTTTGCCGGCAGAATACCCTTGTTGTTTCAGTACTTCGGGAAGATTCTGCTGCCATTCAACCTTAGTGTCTTTCCAGTGCAGCAGGATACTACGATTATTTTCGGACTGTTGGCTGTCATCCTCTTTGTTGCCTTAGTTTTCTTTTCGCAAGAAAAAAACAAGCGGCATATTGCAGGAGGCTTGCTTGTATTTCTGATTTTTTTACTGCCGGTGATGCTGGTACCTAACAAGCTTACAGGACAGGCTTTCGAACACCGGCTCTACCTGCCGATCATTGGCGTGCTGATAGCACTTTCTCAAACGGCATTGTTTCGCAATAAGCTTTCACCCTTGCAACAATTGTATCTGATCGGAGGAATCTCAGCAGGATTTGCGATCATCAATTACAACCATCAACAAAAGTTCACCGATCCGCTTACCTTCTGGCAGTCCGCCGCAGAAAGTTCGCCGCATTCTGCCTATGCTGTAATGATGTATGCAGCAAGAGTGGAGGACAAAAAAGAAGGCTACGCCTTGATGCGAAGAGCGTATCAGCTCAATCCTGAAGAAAAATACATCAACTACTACTACGGTGTCATGCTGCAAAATCAAGACTCCGTATTGGAGTCGGAAAAGCATTTCCTTAAAGAGCAAGAAATCTCCGACTACTATGAATGTGATTTCTACCTGGCACAGATTGATCACAAAAGGCAGAATTTACCCGGAGCAGAAAAGCATCTGGAACGGTACATTACCCGCGACTCGATGAACGCACCTGCCAACAGCAATCTGCTGCTGCTATATCTTGAAGAAAAAAAGAAACAAAAGGCGATACAACACATCAGCAATATGCAGCGAAGAGGATTTACTGTGCCGGCAACGCTTATACAGCAGGCTCAGGCACTGCCTTAGAAAAATTGACTGCCTTAATCTGCCGATAGAATATTATGAAGCGAACTGAAGAATGCTTGTGGTAACATTGCGCTGAAAAAACATCGACATGTCCCATAAAGAAGCATTGCTAAACGAAGTAAAAGCAGAAGCTGCCAACACAAGAAAGATCCTCGAACGCGTGCCGGAAGCGCATTTTGCCTTTCAGCCCCATGAAAAATCCATGACGCTACAGCGGCTGGCAGCACACGTAGCCGAGATACCGCACTGGGCTACCCGTTCCTTAACCACAGACGACTACGATATGCTTGCGAGCTATCATAAACCCAATCAGATACACAACCATCAGGAACTTTTGGCGCTTCATGACAAGAACGTACAGGAAGCATTAGATGCCATAAGCGCCGCCGGAGATGATGAGTGGGCAAAAACATGGACGCTACGCCGGGGTGAGCATGTCATCATTCAGTTGCCGAAAGCGGTGGTTACCCGCACACTATGCTGCAATCATCTTTATCATCACCGCGGACAGCTTAGCGTGTATCTGCGGCTACTGGATGTACCGGTTCCGGGCATATACGGTCCGTCGGCAGATGATATTGCTGCGATGGCTGCAAAAAATTAAGAAAGGAACATACTGGAGCATAGAAAATGGCTGCCCGATTGAGCAGCCATTTTACTTATACTTTGGAAAATTAAAGCCTATGCAGTTGTATCTTCCGCCGCGTCCTGTGCCGGAGCTTCAGGAGTTGTCGCTTCTTCAGTAGCAGGAGCTTCAGCGGGCATTTCTGCTTCAGCTACGGGTACTGCTGTTGCTGTGGCATCCACCTGAGCAACTTCTTCTTTCTTTGCACCACCGCTACGACGGCTACGACGAGTTTTCTTAGCAGCACTGTCCTTGCTGTCTTTGCCATAGATTTCGTTGAAATCCACCAGCTCGATCATTGCCATTTCGGCAGCATCGCCCATACGCGGTTGCAGCTTAATGATGCGCGTATAACCACCCGGGCGGTTGGCTACTTTGTCGCCGATAGCACCAAAGAGTTCTTTGATTGCTTCCTTGTCTTGCAGATAGCTAAACACAACGCGGCGGTTGTGCATACTGTCATTTTTAGAGCGGGTAATCAATGGCTCAACATAAACACGCAGGCTTTTTGCCTTGGTAAGTGTGGTAACGATGCGCTTGTGCTCAATAAGCTGGCAAGCGAGGTTAGACATGAGCGCTTTTCTGTGGGACGCTGTACGTCCTAAATTTTTGATTTTGTCTCCGTGACGCATGACGATTGTTGTTTTAAAAATAAGACCTACACCGTGTCAAGGTATGTAAGCCTCCCCCGCCCGCTCCTGAGGAGGGGTGAGGTTTGGTTATACAAATTGATTAAAGAACTTCTATTTTGCCTACCAGCGGTTATTGCTCCTCCCTTTCGGGGAGGTGGGGAGGGCTACTAATCTTCGCTTCTTTGCAAGCGGCTGATGTCCATACCGAAGTGCAGACCTCTTTCGCCCAAAACCTGCTCTATTTCAGAAAGTGATTTCTGACCGAAGTTGCGGAACTTCATCAGTTCTTCCTGAGTATATTGTACCAGCTCGCTCAGTGAGTTGATCTTGGCAGCTTTCAGACAGTTGAAGGCACGTACAGAAAGTTCAAGATCTTCAAGTGGTGTTTGCAATACCTTTCGCAGTTGCAATGTCTCTTCATCAACGATGGCTTCTTTTTCTTCGCGCTTGGTATCGAGGCTGATGTTTTCATCGGTGATGATCATCAGATGCTGGATCAGGATGCGGCTGGCTTCCTTCACCGCTTCTTCCGGATGGATGGTACCATCGGTAGAAACTTCCATGATCAGCTTTTCGAAGTCGGTACGCTGCTCAACACGCGTATTCTCAATGCTGTACTTCACATTTTTGATCGGAGTGTAGATAGAGTCAATCGCGATGATGCCCATGGGAGCGCCCTCTTTGGGACGGTTGTCTTCCGCAGGTACATAACCACGACCTTTTCCTATAAACAATTCGATCTGGAAGGTAGTTCCAGGCTCCATGTTGCAGATCACCAGTTCAGGATTCATCACTTCAAAGTTGGGAAGTGCATCACCGATCATACCGGCAGTGAACGTTTCCTGACCTTTGATGGTCAGCTCTACACGGTCTGAATGAACATCATGCTCAGCCGCTTTTTTCAAACGAACTTGTTTGAGGTTGAGGATGATCTCTGTAACGTCTTCGAGCACACCTTTGATGGTAGCAAATTCATGGTCTGCACCCTGCACTTTGATAGAAGTGATCGCATAACCTTCGAGTGAAGAAAGCAATACGCGACGCAGGGCATTACCAATAGTTACACCGTAGCCTGGCTCAAGCGGACGGAATTCAAACTGAGCTTCAAAATCTGTAGCTTTTTGAAGAACGATCTTGTCTGGTTTCTGGAAATTGAGAATTGCCATGTTGAGAAGTTTTTCTGTTTTTTTAAGGTTTTCCCCGGGAAGATTCCCATGTTCCGCATTCGTTGCCCGGCACACTTCAAAGGCTCGGGCTCTCACACCCACCTTCAAATTCTTGCTTCGCAAACGGACTTAGAACTTTTTAAGGACGGCAAAGGTAAGGGAAAAAGGGGAAAAAGGGGAAAATGAAATAAAATACGCCTAAAAGCCCATTAACCTATTTAGCTGACTTCGCTATCATTTGTGATAACCATTTCAACTCCATATCAGAAATGCTAATTTGATCGGACTTATCATAAATCGCAGCTAGGTAAACTGTTTCGTCTTTGATCAACACGAATGTTATCACTCTTGCTCCACCTGACTTTCCCCTTCCCTTGCTGGTTATTTGTAGTCGAATTTTGTAAAATCCATTTCCCAAAGAAGCGTCCTGTGTGGGCTTTTCTTGTAAAGAAATGACTAATTGGCACAAATCTGATTTTAGCGATGAATACTTTTTTGCAAGCCTTTTCGCTTCCTTTTCGAATGAGGCAATGGTCTTAACCGTGTATCTCATTCAAAAAATCCTTTGCTGGTCGCGATTTTATCTTTCCTTTCGAAGCTAAAATAGCACTATTCATACTTTCAGCTATTTGCCTTATTAGCTGTTGTTTTGCTCCGGACTCATCCTGCACGTTCACGAAGTCGAAATTTTTTAGTAGTTCCATGAAGAATGGATATTTGTCGTCCTGAATTTGCAACACTACTTGTTTCATGAAAGCAAATTTACGGAGTTAGGCAGGAACGGCGTGCAGGAAGGAAATAAGAGTCGAAAAAGGCACCATCATCCGATTCTTACCTGGCAACCAGATTTAGAATTTTCTATGGGCGGCTGAGAAATGAAAAAATTGGAATGAATGAAAAGCGAATCAAAACATAAAAATTTGGATTCCCAGTATGGAGCGGTTTGGAATGAGATGATTACCACCCTGCTAATCATTTAGACAAAAAAACTTGTCACGAAATTTTGGTTTGTTTTATAAACTAATCTACATTTGAGTCAAATTTACAATCATGCAACATAACGCATCAAACTTTTCGGCAGAGGAAAGCCTCAAACTGATCAACGAAATGATTGCGCAGGCAAAACAAGATTATCACAACAAGAGCTTTTATTTTCTGCTATGGGGTTGGCTGTTATTTTTTACTGGCATCGGTCATTACCTATTATTGCAGTCGGAATTTATGCCTTATGCCAACTGGCTTTGGCTGATACAGGCGGCGATAGGCGGCACGGTAAGTTTTTTTCATGGGTCGAAAGAAGACAGGAAAAGTGGTGCCGGAAACAGCCATGTGAACAGGACTATTATGAACATCTGGCTAGGGTTTGGTCTCACTTTATTTTTCATCATTTTTAGCGCCGGGCAAATGCGCATAAACTCAATTCCGTTTATCTTACTTGTCACCGGGATGCCCACATTTCTTTCTGGTCGCATCCTTCGGTTTCCGGCTTTGGTGTGGGGAGGCATTAGTTTTTGGCTATTCGGTATTGCTGCATTGTATGTGCCCGAACAGTTTACCACACTGCTTTTCAGTGCGGCAATTTTTTGCGGTTATCTTGTGCCCGGTTTTGCGTTAAGGTCTGACGAAAAAAGAAAAAGCAGTGTTCAAAGAGCTTGATCCGATACTACACAATCAGCTAAGGCTGGCGATTATTTCGCTGCTCATTTCTGTGGAGAAAGCTGAGTTTCAATACCTGCGGGAGAAAACAAAAGCGACAGCAGGAAATCTTAGCGTACAAGTGCAGAAGCTAAAAGATGCCGGATACATTCAGGTGGAGAAATCGTTTAGAAATAATTACCCGCTCACAACGTGCAGCATTACGAAAAAGGGCATTGAGTCCTTTGAGCAATATGTGGATGCACTAAAGACCTATATCAAATAGCGGCTGCTTGTGAATGTGTCTTGTGAATTTTTTAATGCTAAAAATTGTTTAATTAAAATAGGTCGGGGCAACATGCTTCATCAGGCGATTTTAAGGACAAAGCAGGAAAGAATTGCTCGGGATTAAACCTCGTCCGACAACTCCTATTCGGCGCCCTGCTTTTTAGCACCTGCCTTTTTGAGTAACTGCATCAGCACTCCGGAGTTTTCCTCCATTTTTTTGATCGCCTCTTCGTAGGGTTCAGCCTCGCCGGTTTGCTCATCTATACAATAGCAACCGTCAGACAACTGCTCAAGCTGCCTGCACCGAAGTACAAACCCTTGTCCTGCATAATTGAATTGAAACACAAGTGAACTTCCCTCAAGGTGCATATTGTTCTTTTCTACAACTGCAGGTTTTAGTTCCGCCTTCCCGCAGCGCCAGGTACTGATGTCTGCCACCATCAGTCCCACCCGCAACGTTCCTTTGCCCAGAAATCGGCTCAGATAATACGATTCACTGCACAGCTTCAAAATTATATCGCCGGTTGGTTGTTCACTTAGCTCAAGCACCTTATGAGCGCTATGCCGAAGGGAAGATCGAAGTTGCTTCCACCTGCGGCGATGCCAGAAGCGCTGCCAGAATGTGAAGGTGTAGATCATCAGCTCAGTAGATTAAAAGATTACTGCCAGTAATGTTCGTCGAAGACTTTTTTAAAGCGCTTTACCACATCAAATTCCGGTAACGCGAGAGTAACGGAGCCGAGTTTCAAATACGTATCAGATGTCCAGCCAAACAATGCAAGCGATTTGCCCAATGCTTCAAATTCCCTGAGCCACGGTGCCCAAGCATCAGCGGAAGCTCCATCCGGCAAGGTCTCCAGTGCTCGCTTAGCTTGTGCCGCGCCTGCAGCATACCCTGTTAACTCCAGCAAACGGGAGAAATACAAATAAAACTTACGCTGTTCCTCATCAAAAATAGGCGGCAGCTCGAACGATTCGTACAAGGGTTTGTATTGATTAAGCCAGTTGTGGCAAATGGCGTAGTCGGCAATGGCATCGGGTGCGGAAATGAAAAAATCCTGTGTTGCCTGGGCGCAACGATTGGAAATTAATAACATTTCGAGTGGCGGCTCAAACCCTGTTGTATCTTCGGACCAAAACTCCCAAGGTATTTCTGTAAACCCCTCGAGCGTATGTTCTTTTGTGCAAAAGCAGCCGCAATGTGAAACCTCTGTAAAACCATCCCGTGTGTCTTCGAAAATGAAGCCCACATATTTCTTACTTTTTGAGCCTATAAGCATGTAGCCGCTTTTTCCCTTGTTTTCGCACGAAGAGCTTTCGCAAAAACCAGGCAATAATTCGAGCGTTGTGTCTCCCCCCTCCTTTAAGTCCTCAAAAACCTCACTGAGCCTGTTGACGAGCGTATCCTTTTTGCCACCGCTGCCCGCAGTCTGTTCTTGCCCAAGCACCTCAAGCATTGAAACATTCATCTCGCGGATGGCTTGCAATAAATAAGATTTTCGGGAGGTAAGAAATTGCATGAGTATTTGTTGTATGTTGGAATGAAGGAATAGTTGAAATTTTCAAGGCGGTCGGTGTTCATGGTTCCGATTTTGGTAATTCCAAAGTTCGTATCGATATTTCGCGTTATGACAAGTGGGGCGGCTTCGGGCAACGTGGCAGAGACCACTACAGAATTTTTTTTAGTGGCTTGGTTTATTGTTGTGAAAGCAACAGAATCCAGTTTTCGCAATTTCAATAAAACATAGTTGTGAATTACCAGAGGAAGCAAAATTGAATCTAACTAATCCCCTGTATAGTTTAAAACTGATATCAAATCCACAAACATCTCAAAATAATTGACCTGAATATCTATCTCGCTAACTGCTTTTGCAATGTTATAGCAAACAAAACCCATGAAAGCGATATTCTTCTTTTCCTCTGCGAGGTTATTCCAAAGATTTCGAAAATAATCAGAACAAACCATAACTTTTAGCTCATAGCGACGTTCAAGATTGCTTTCTTGAGTGTTGATTTCTGTGATAACGCTATCTAACTCTTGCGTAAACGCTTCAACCTGTATTCTACTGGAATTCTCATTTGATAAATCTTCTGAAATGATTCTTACGTCTTGGAAAAACTTATCGCAATTTTGCTTAGTAAACGAAGAAATCTGCGACAGTTTTGGGTCGAAGTGCCTCATTTTTTCAATTTCGAGACTGTCATTTAAAGCGGCTTCAAACTTTTCTGTTTCAAAATAAACGCCACAACGTGCTATTAATGGGTTGAGATACGAAGGGCATATTCTACAAGCAAAAGTGTAAAGATCAATTGCTGAACGGTAATTCTTTAGCTTGAAGTGACAAAAAGCCTGATTGTTCAAAACTCTTGCTTTTGTCGCATCGTAGTCATAACCGAAATCATTTGACAAGTCAATATTTCTTAATTTATCGAGATGGCAAATAGCCTTGCTGAAAAATTTAATCGCTGTCTGGAAGTTTTTCTTATAGAGGTAACATTCTCCGGTTGTCTGATTGTTTTCAAAAGTGTCAGAAAGATCTCTGGAGTGCTTAAGGTCAAGCAAAGCTTTATCATATTCCTCAAGTATTCGAAAACACAATCCTCGCTTGAAGTAGGGATACCAGTTTTCAGGATAAAGTTCAATCGCTTGCGAGAAATAAAAAATAGCTTGCGTTAGATTGCCGTTGTCAAATTCTTCGTCACCCTTTATCAAATAAAAAAACGCCTCCTTATTCCATGTCCTACCAAGCCGTTTAGCCAATGTTTCGAAATTCATTCGATTCCTATTAATAATTACTTTCCTTTGAAATATATTCCATCATGTTCGCCATGTTAGCGGAGCGCATCTCGAACTAAAATTGAACCATTTGTGAATTCATTTAAATATTTAACTTAGAAATCCTGGTCAATTTCAAAGCCATGCCTTTTCAAGGCTATTTTCGCACATTCTAAATCCTCAGCAACAATTACAACTGTCTCACCATCGAAATAAACCCCTTCGTCATTCAAAGTGCGGTAGTCAAAGTCTTCCGAAGTCCGAGCACTATTAACCTTTTTTAGAAAAACGCATTTTTTCCCAATGAGCTGAAATAAATAATCTGCCATCTGCTTATTGACTAAAAAATTCTAAATACATTTATTCGAAACTGTAGAACCTTTGCTTTTCGGCAACGTTGTCGAGTTGCAAAATTTTACGTTGAATAACTTCTTCCTTAATTGAAATTGATGATGGAAATTTTATTTCATTACTTATTATTTCATCAATTTTTGCTATATCTGATTCACGCCAATTCTTCAAATACTCGCCGCCCTCTTCTATATCCCATGTCTCGAGACAAACTTTTCTGTTTCTGTAAGCAAACGAGTACATCTTATGACGAAAGTGGAACATTTCGTTTTCGAAACGAGTCATAGCCGCCTTTTCACGTTCTTTATGCCGTTGCCTTTCCTCCGCATATTTTGCCTGTTTACTCATTAGGATACATAGTCCAATAAGCGCCAAAGAAACGATGAGAACGGTAGGGTTACCACTTGCGAAAGTCCCACCAATAATCATCAGGACAACCATCACACTTATATACCAGTCAAGAAATGTTTTCATTACAATTTAATCTATTGAACTTGATATTAATTCTTGAGGTTCATGAGATGTTTTAAAGAAACGCATCCCGAACACAATATGACACAAATTTACAATCTGATATCTACTCCTCCAACTCCTTCGGGATATTTCCAAAAAGTTCCTCCAGGTTTAGTGCAAATCCATCAAGCACTGTGCTTTTCATCAAGTCATCCTCACCCATCAGCTTAGAAGGCATGTACTTTCCATCTACAAGCGTGTACACCAAAAAACTATGATCTTGCGGTGAGACGATCCAATATTCGTTTACACCGGATTCTTCATAGACCTCGTACTTATTTTTGAGCTCTTTGCGATTGTTGGAAGGAGAAAGTACTTCAATAACAACGTCGGGTGCTCCGATGCAACCGCGTTTGTCAAGTTTTGCCGGATCGCAGACCACACAGATGTCGGGTTGTACCACGGTAATCACATCTTCGTCGCGTTTGGACTTTCGCGGCAGACGAACATCGAAAGGCGCAACAAATGCCTGACATGCCTTATTTCTTAAAAAACTCCACAAATGACCATGGAGATCGGAAACAAGCCGTTGATGAATGTGATTGGGCGCAGGACTCATCCTGAATACCTTTCCTTTGATAAGTTCCAACCGTTCTTCGATCGTCCATTTCAGGTAATCGGCATAGCTGTATTCACCGCCATAAGCAAAATCAGGTTCATTTGTTTGACTGACAGAAGTTTTATCGGCATTCATATTTCTAAATTACAATAAAAGCAAAAAAACGCCTCCCAAACCGGAAGGCGTTTCGAATAAAACTATGTTTGATTACTTAGAGTACAACTCTACAATCAGTTGCTCCTTGATATTTTCAGGAACACTTTCGCGCTCAGGATGAGCAATGTAAGTTCCTTTCATATCCTTTTCGCTCCAATCTACCCAGTTGATCTTAGGATTTCTACCACGAACCATGCTGGTTACTGCGGTATTGGCTTTGCTCTTGGGCTTCAGTTCGATCATATCGCCGGGCTTCAACTGATAAGAAGGTATGTTTACGATCTCACCATTCACCATGACGTGCTTATGCGATACGAGCTGGCGTGCAGCAGGACGTGTAGGAGCAATACCCATACGATAAACTGTATTGTCCAAACGTGCTTCAAGCAGTTTGATCAGGTTCTCACCGGTTGCACCTTTCAGACGAGACGCTTCAACATAAGTATTGCGGAATTGCTTTTCCAACACACCATAAGTGTATTTAGCCTTTTGCTTTTCCTTGAGCTGAATGGCGTATTCCGACTGTGATTTACGCTTCTTGGAGTTTCCGTGCATTCCCGGAGGGTTGCTGTTCTTTCCAAGATTTTTGCCTGAACCCAGGATGGGCTCGCCGAAAATTCGGCAGATTCTGTTTTTGGGGCCTGTATAACGTGCCATGAAATAAAATTTGCGATTTTATTTTCTAATAGCTTTTCCGTTTCATCAAAATCGCAAAACCGGAAGCGAAAAAGCTGTATGATATAGGAATCCGAAACGGACTAAACGCGGCGCTTTTTGGGAGGACGGCAACCGTTGTGCGGAAGTGGTGTGACATCTTTGATAGAGGTAACTTCCAGACCTATCTGCGACAGCGCCCGTATAGCACCTTCGCGGCCAGAACCTGGTCCTTTTACAAATACATCCACTTTTTTAAGCCCTGCATCAATAGCTACTTTTCCGCAATCTTGAGCCGCCATCTGTGCTGCGTAAGGAGTGTTCTTTTTCGAACCACGGAAGCCCATCTTACCGGCAGACGACCATGAAATAACCTGACCGCTCTTGTTGGTAAGCGAAATGATGATGTTGTTGAAAGCTGCATTGATGTGGGCGTCTCCATGTGGATCCACCTTCACGATACGCTTTTTTGCAGCGGATTTGCCGCCTTTACCGGCTTGTGCTTTTGCCATTTTTGTTTTAAATAAGGTAGTCTTTAAAAAAACTAGTAAAAAGTCGTAAGTATTCAGTCTAAAGAAACACTTTAATACAACCGCTTACTTACTTTTTACTATCGAAGCGCTCCTCCCTGCAACACCCACGCAGATCCGGCAGCGATTCTTAATAAGAGGTAAACCTTCCGGAAGTATCCCTACTCCGGAAATGCCGGCTTACTTCTTAGGTGCTTTCTTCTTCCCTGCAACGGTCTTACGCTTACCTTTCCGGGTACGGCTGTTAGTACGGGTGCGCTGTCCACGCAAAGGAAGACCTTTACGATGACGCAGACCGCGGTAACAAGCAATATCCATCAGGCGCTTAATATTCATTTGCACTTCAGAACGGAGCTGACCTTCAACTTTAAACTCGCCGGTGATGATATTACGGATAGCAGTCAGCTCATCATCATTCCACTCTGCAGCTTTCTTGTCATAATGAATACCCGCTTTGTCGAGAATGTACTGAGCAGTGCTGCGGCCTATACCGTAGATATAGGTGAGCGCAATTTCACCACGTTTGTTTTTTGGAAGATCAATACCAGCTATACGAGCCATATTGTTGATTATAAATTTTAAATGTTGAATATTGAATGGTACGTGCAAAATACCTGACGAAGCTGCACAAACCATACAAGGTTGTTTAGCCCTGACGTTGCTTGAACCGGGGATTTTTCTTGTTGATCACGTAAAGCTTTCCTTTGCGGCGCACAATCTTGCAATCTGCACTGCGCTTTTTTATTGCTGCTCTAACCTTCATGATAGTTTACTTGCTATTGTTAGTTAATTATTTGTACCTGTAAATAATACGGCCACGGCTCAAATCATAGGGGCTCATCTCTACGCCAACCTTATCGCCCGGCAGAATACGGATGTAGTTCATACGCATTTTACCAGAGATAGTTGCCAGTATCTCATGCCCGTTTTCGAGGCGGACACGAAACATCGCATTGGATAGAGCTTCGACGATTACACCATCTTGCTTGATTAAAGACTGTTTAGCCATATTAAAAAGGACTGCAAAGGTATCAGAAATTATTCAAAAATAAAAAGGCAAAAGCCAAAAATATTTTTGAGCTCTTGCCCGGATGAATTTGTGGCGCATCGCAGCCTGTTGTAGCTGCCTACCCTACCATTTCTGCGGCCTTGAGCGTAGTTGCCCAGGCGTACAGCGACGGATACTGCTCATCCACAAGATCGTGCGGCAGCAACACTGGTTCGTGCTTGGTGGTAATAAATACAGTATGCATAGCCATGCGCTTGCCAAATTCCATATCGGGCATCGCATTGCCTACCATCACGCTTTTCCTGAAGTCAATCATCGGAAAATCCTCACGAGCCTGCAGCGCCATACCAGTGTTGGGTTTGCGGTTCCTGTCGTCTTCATGTACAGAGGTAGCGGCATAGGCCTTGTCTATTCTGCCGCCCGCTGCCTCTACGGCCTGCACCATATTGGCACTGATCTCTTTCAGACTATCGAGCGACATGATACCGCGGCCTACTCCTCGCTGATTGGATACCACAACAATATGTCCAAAAACTTCGCTAAGCTGTTTGAGAGCCTCCAACGCTCCTTCGCAAAATTCAAATTCGTTCCAGTCCGTGATATAGGAACCCACATTTTCGACATTGATCACTCCATCGCGGTCTAAAAACAAAGTCCAGCTTCTGTCTATCGGTGCCTGTATAGTAAAGGTATTCATGGGTTGTGCTGTAAAAGATTTTTAAAATAACTGTTCCTCTGCAAGTTGACAAATGATATGTCCGATCAGAATATGCGTTTCCTGTATTCGTGGTGTATCCGTGCTGGGTACATTGATCAGAACGTTGCAAAGCTCTTTCATCTGTCCGCCTGTCTTACCCGTAAATCCTACAGTAATCATACCAATTTCGTTGGCCTGCTCCACCGCTTTGATGATGTTTACAGAATTGCCGGAGGTACTTAGGGCAATGAGCACATCACCTTTTCGGCCCATACCCTTTACGAGCCTGCTATACACTACGTCAAAACTATAGTCGTTGGCCACAGCGGTAAGATAGGAAGTGTTGACGTGCAGGGCCTCTGAGGGCAGGGGATCGCGGTCGGTATAAAAACGGCCGCTAAACTCGGCGGCGAGGTGCTGCGCATCGGCTGCGCTGCCACCATTACCACAAAACAACACCTTATGGCCATGCTTAAAGGCCTGAACCACAACTTCGGTTACCGTGGCAATTTTTTCCAGCAGTACTGTATCCTCAAGTAGCTGCTGCTTGGTACTGATCGACGCTTCTATGATCTGTCTTATGGTCATTGCTTCAAAAATACAACAGCGTGTATATTCAAATACACGCTGTTGTTATCAATAAACGGAATGTGGATATTTTATTCAGACGATCAAAAGCGCATCGCCATAACCGAAGAAACGATATTTTTCTTTGATAGCTGTCTGATAGGCTTCCATGGTAAGATCGTATCCCGCGAAGGCACAGGTCATGATCAGCAAGCTGGTCTTGGGCAAATGAAAGTTGGTGATAAGTGAGTTGGCAATCGAAAAGTCATAGGGCGGATGTATGAACAGGTTGGTCCATCCTTCAGCCGGTTTCAGTAAGCCCTGTGCGGTCACCGAGCTCTCCACAGCGCGCATGGTAGTGGTGCCAATGGAGCAGATTTGACGTTTCTCTGACTTGGCTTTGTTCACTATGGAAGATGCTACGTCGTCAATCTTGAAATACTCGGCATCCATCTTATGGTTGGAAAGGTCTTCAACCTCAATAGGTCTAAAGGTTCCTAAACCCGTGTGTAGCGTTACCTCAGCAAACTTTACGCCTACAATTTCAAGGCGTTTGATCAGTTCGCGGCTAAAGTGCAGCCCGGCGGTAGGGGCGGCTACAGCTCCCTCATACTTGGCATATACGGTTTGATAGCGCTCTTTATCTTCTTCTTCGGGCTTGCGTTTTATGTACTTGGGCAAGGGAGTCTCGCCGAGGGTTTCCAGCATTTGACGGAAGGCATTATCATCACCATCAAACAGGAATCGGATTGTACGGCCGCGGGAAGTTGTGTTATCAATTACTTCGGCTACCAGTTCATCATTATCACCAAAATAGAGCTTGTTGCCCACACGTATCTTTCTTGCAGGATCAACGATTACATCCCAAAGGCGATTGGGCTTGTTGAGCTCACGCAGCAGAAATACTTCAATCTTGGCACCGGTCTTCTCTTTTCGTCCATAGAGACGTGCCGGAAAAACCTTGGTATTGTTGACAATCATTACATCCTTATCGTCAAAAAAGCCAAGTACATCTTTAAAAACTTTGTGTTCAATTTTACCGGTGTCGCGGTGCACCACCATCAGGCGGCTTTCTTCCCTCGATTTTGCGGGATGCTGAGCAATAAGATTGAGTGGTAAGTCGAACTTGAATTGCGACAACTTCATATGTGCAGTAAAATTTAAAAGTGGGCAAAGTTAGCCAAAAATCCCGATGTCTGCGTGGCTATCTGTTTTCTGAGTTTTCACCTTCAGTATCCCCCGGCCATAATGGTGCCGGCCTTGTTCAATTCTCTTACATTTGAGCACTAAAAAATTGTACACATGCAAGTTTGGAACGATTATCTTTCGCAGAACAAGCAACGTTTTCTCGATGAATTACTTGACCTTCTGAGGATTCCCTCCATTAGTGCCGACAGCCAGTATAAGGCCGATGTGGCCCGTTGTGCTGATGCCGTAAAGGAAAATCTGCTCAAAGCGGGCTGCGATAAAGCGGAAATTTGTCCTACGGATGGGCACCCCATTGTCTATGCCGAAAAAATGGTGGACCCCACAGCGCCTACGGTTTTGGTGTATGGCCATTACGATGTGCAGCCTGCCGACCCGCTCGATCTCTGGCATAGCGGCCCTTTCGAGCCCGTAATTAAAGACGGAAAGATCTATGCCCGCGGAGCCTGTGATGATAAAGGGCAAATGTTTATGCATGTGAAAGCTCTGGACGTGATGAATGCAACCGGCACGCTGGCCTGCAATGTAAAATTCATGATCGAGGGTGAAGAAGAGGTTGGTTCTTCTAACCTGGGAAAATTTTTGGCAGCCAACAAAGAAAAACTCAGTGCCGACATCGTATTGGTTTCCGATACCTCAATGATCAGCATGGAACATCCTTCTATCGAGACGGGTCTGCGCGGACTTGCCTATATGGAGGTGGAGGTTACAGGCCCTAACCGAGACTTACACAGCGGTGTATATGGCGGTGCTGTACACAATCCTATCAACGCACTCTGCAAAATGATTGCCTCCTGCCACGATGAGAATAACCACATCACCATCCCCGGCTTTTACGACAAGGTGCAAACGCTTTCAGAGGGAGAGCGCAAAGCATTGAACGATGCACCCTTCGACATTGAAGAATACAAGAAAGATCTGGATGTAAATGATGTGTGGGGCGAAAAAGGATATACTACGCTGGAACGTACCGGCATACGTCCTACGCTGGATGTAAATGGCATCTGGGGCGGATACACAGGTGAAGGCGCCAAAACGGTACTGCCATCCAAAGCCTACGCAAAGATCTCTATGCGCCTGGTACCCCATCAGAACTCCGACGAAATTGCCGCTATGTTCCAAAAACATTTTGAAGCCATAGCACCTGGTTCTGTGAAGGTAAAAGTGACGGCACATCACGGTGGGGAACCGGTGGTGACGCCTACCGACAGCATTGCTTACAAAGCTGCTTCCGAAGCTATAAGAACTGCTTTTGGAAAAGATCCCATCCCTACCCGCGGCGGCGGCTCCATACCGATCATTGCGCTCTTCGAAAACATATTGGGTCTCAAAACGGTACTGATGGGCTTTGGGCTCGACAATGACAATATTCACTCCCCCAATGAGAAATACGATCTGGCCAATTATTATAAAGGCATCGAAACCATTCCTTATTTCCACAAGTACTTTGCAGAAATGTGCAAAATATAATAAGACAGATTTCTCTGCATGAGCCGGCATCCTTAATGGTGCCGGTTTTTTTGGGGGGAATGCCTGACGAGCCCCTCCAAAGGATGCAGAAAAAAAGCCGCTCCGAATAGTCGAAGCGGCCAGATCTGTCTTAGGTTGAATTTCTATTTTCCACCAAACATATAACCGAGGGTAACGAAGAAGTTGTAATTCTTCTGCATAAAGCCGTCGTTAGCGGGTGTGTTCTGCGGATTAGGCAACAAACCGTTGCTTTCTTTGGGCACCGTGTTTTGAAACCCTAACTGGCTACCCACTTTTACGAAAGCACCCATCGGGAACTGATAACCTACGAATGCCTGTGCACCCCAGTCAAAACCTTTGACCACATCGTCGGCTTCGTTGCCGACACTCAGACGCTGTGCTCCTTTGTCTTCTGTCTCGATGACACCGCCACCGTTCTCCTGTACGGCCTCAGTTTTGGTGTACCACTTGTTCTGTGCATTCACCATATAGGCCACATAGGGACCGGCGCCGATTAAAAAACGTCCGCTGCCTTCCATTCCTGTCTTGTACACGATGTTTACCGGCAATTCAATATAGTGGAACGTGAGCTTATCGTTCTTTTCCACCACTATGGGGCCGTTGTTGTACTCCCAGTCAAATTCGCCGCCCTTCATACTATATCGTAGGGCAGGTGCCACTGAGAAATGATCGCTCAGACCAATATCGCTAACCAAACCCGCGTGGAAGCCAAACTTCGTCATGTTCTTGTTGGTAGGGCCGGTATAATGATCTGCGAGGTTATTAATGTTCAAACCGCCTTCTACACCAAGCTTTACCTGTGCCGTCGCGGCAGTTGTTGCCATCATGGCCGCTGCTAATACTACATACACCTTTTTCATTGTTTAATCATCTTTTGGTTCGGGTAGTAGTAAAAAAAGGATGTGCCACTTGGCGGCTTTATTGCTCAAACGATGTCCTTTTAACAATTCTTTTGTAGCGCAGCTTTTTTCGAGAAATATATAAGCACCTGGGTATGAAAAGCTCAGTTCCGCCACCCGCATCAGGCCGGGGCCATTGCTGTAGCAGCAATAAAGGCGCTACTCCAGGCATGTTGGAAATTGAATCCCCCGGTAATGCCGTCAACATCGGTCATTTCTCCCGCAAAGTAAAGCCCGGGCACTAGCCGGCTTTCCATGGTAGATGGGTTGAACTCAGAGCGTTTCACCCCACCGCAGGACACAAATTCTTCCTTGAATGTGGTCTTTCCCCGCACCGGCAGCGCAAAATGCAGCAGAGCATGGATCAGCTTGTTTTGAGGCTGGCTTCCTAATTCACCCCAGCGTATGGTCTCTCCGATTCCGCAATAGGATAGCAGATATTCCCAGAGCCTCCGGGGTAGTCCGAAGGGATTACGCTGAAAAAGTAAGTTCTTGCCTTGTACGCTGCGGATTGTAGCCATGGCGGCTTTTAATTGCTCATCGGTTTTGTCGGGGAGCCAGCTTACCAAAGCCTGAAACTGATACCCCATGTCGTGCAATATCCGCGCACCCCATGCCGACGCACGCAGCGCCACCGGGCCGCTGATACCCCAGTGTGTGATCAGCAAGGGACCTCGTTCGGATATTTTCGTACCCGCAATCTTTACCTGCGCATCCTGTACGGACACGCCCATGAGTTTCGTAAGCGAATGTTCCGGTATATTGAACGTGAAAAGTGAAGGAACCGAAGGCATAACCTCGTGTCCGGTGGAACGCAAAAAATCGAAATGGCCCGCCGCATTAGACCCGCCACAGGCCAGCAACAACTTGTCTGCCCGCGCAGAACTGCCGTCGCGAAAGCTCAAATGAAACACTCCATCGGAATATTCAATATCCGCCAGTGCTTTGTGATATCGAATGCTTACCCCTCTTCTTGTCATCTCCTGCTCAAGGCAGTCAATAATAGTTTGAGAAGAATGGGTGGAGGGAAACATACGACCATCGGCTTCGCCCACTAAGGTGACACCCCGATCCGCAAACCAGGCAATGGTGTCGGCTGGTCCGAAATGATGCAGCGTTTTCTTGAGTAGCTGTTTACCGCGCGGGTATCTCTCTGCAAAAGCCACTCTATCGAAGAGCTGATGGGTGACATTACATCTTCCGCCGCCGGATACCTTTACCTTTTGCAGCGACTTTCCGGTTTTCTCATAAATTGTAACCTTACGACCTGCTGCAACCGGAATGTTGGCTGCGGCAAAACAACCGGCTGCACCGGCACCTATGATGGCTATTTCCTCTTGTTCTGGCATTTCCCTATACGATTCTAAAAAACTATTGCAGGCCTGCGAACAAACGATCAAGCTTCTCGCGATTGATAATCTTTTGCTTTTGCTGACCCTCGGCCACAATACGCTGATCTACCCGCGCCACATAGTCGGTGACCACCTCATTTCCATTGACGCCGGTTAAAGTTGCCGTGAAGACAACCTCCTGACCAATGAGGGCCGGCGACACATGCCTGACGGTAATGCTCGTTCCGATTCCTTCCTCGTGCGACTCTTTCATGTCCAGTACAAAAAGCCTCCCGCTCCATTCCGCATCGCGTGCCAGGGCAAAGGTCGAGTAAACGGCATGTACCTCGCCACTTTCAAAACGAGCCGTGTCGGCAGCGGTAACACGGTGCGAAAAAGTTTTTCTTTCGCCAATTTCAAAAGGATGAATCATGACGGCAAAATAAAACAAAGCGGAAGACTACTTTAATAAGTCTTTACATCCAAATGCAGTAATTTTGCCTTTGCGCATGAAAAAATTCCTGGTTGTTCCAATATTGGTCATTTATCTGCTGGCAGTCAGCGGATTGATGATTCATTGGCACTACTGTGGCGACAAACTGGAATCCTGGAGTTTATTTTCGGAAAACAACGGTTGCGACGATGGTGGCTGTGATCAAGAACAGGAAGGCCCGGACGACTGCTGTAAGGACAAGGTTGTACGCTCGCAGGCCGGTCAGGAACAGCATTATTCCCAGGCCATACTCCTAAAAGCGTTTTCGGTTTTTGATGCACTCATTTCGCCGTTACATGGCTTTGCGCCCACCGTTCGCTTATCAATAGTACCACTTTCCACTGCCGAACCCCGAGGTGGTGCGCCACCCGGCCTTTGGCAGGAATTGCCCTTGTACCGTTTGTATGCACGTTTCACTTATTATGGTTAAGGAACCTTCGAAATTTTTTGTCGAAGCAGATTCCCTTTTTCTTCACCCATAATACAATAAAATGAAACGTAACCTTCGTATTTTATTCATACTCCTTTTTAGCTGCATATACAGCGCTTCGCATGCACAAAATGCCGTAGTCACAGACTCCATAAAAGTGGATGGCAACTGCGATATGTGCAAGAAAAGAATTGAAGATGCAGCTTATACCAAAGGCGTAAAACGCGCCGACTGGAATAAGCAGACACACATGCTGGTGGTGGTTTATAAGCCCGCTAAAACCGACATGAAAAAAGTGGCGGCACAGGTGGCAAAAGCCGGCCACAGTTCCGAAAAAGCAGAAGCAACCCGTGAAGACTATGAACGTCTGCCCGATTGCTGCCATTATAAAACCAATACCTGCGAACACTAAACCACCCGCACAATGAAACAGACTTTTCACCTGCTGGCGGGTAGCATTTTGCTATGCGCGGGCGCCGCCACGGCACAAACAAAAGACAGTACCGATACAAAAAAGCTTGATGAGGTAATTATCCGTACCCACCAGCAAAGCACTAAAATCAATATGCTGGACCCGATAAGATCAGACAAGATCGGCTCAGCGGAATTACTTCGTGCAGCCTGTTGCAACCTGAGCGAAAGTTTCGAAACCACTCCTTCTGTAGATGTAGCCTACACCGATGCCGTCACCGGCTATAAGCAAATCCAAATGCTCGGACTCACCGGCCCCTATACTTTGATCACCCGTGAAAACATACCAGACACAAGAGGGCTCGCCGCCATCACCGGTCTCACCTATACACCGGGCACATGGATAGAGGGCATGCAGCTAAGCAAAGGCACTGGTAGCGTAGTGAACGGCTATGAAAGCGTGGCCGGCCAGATCAATGTAGAATGGAGAAAACCCTTTGAGGAAAAAGCCGAAAAGTGGAATCTTAACCTGTACCAGAACACACAGGGCCGGACGGAGGCAAACCTGATCCGTAATGTGCGGATCAACAAAAGCCTTTCTACCAATGTGTTTCTCCACGCCAAATCCCAATGGTTGAAGACCGACCAGAATCACGATGGCTTCCTTGATCAACCGCTCGACAAACAGATTATCGCCGCCAACCGCTGGTTCTGGTTTGGTCCCCGCGGCTGGGAAATTCAGGCGGGAGCCAAAGCTATTGCCGTAGAAAATATTGGCGGACAATGGGATTTTGAAAAGGGCGAGCCACAGGCTACAGGCCATCCCTGGGGTTTTCAACTGAACACGCATCGCTACGAAGGCTGGGCCAAGATCGGACACGTGTTTCATCATCCGGCAAAAAGCATGGGCCTTCAGCTTTCCTATATACATCATCAGCAAGACGCCGAGTATGGAGCCCGGCGATATGAGGGACTGCAAAACTCGGTGTATGCCAACCTGATCTTTCAGTCGTTCTTCGGCACTACAAATCATGTGATCAAAACCGGAGCTAGCCTGTTGCTCGACCACTATGATGAAAGTTTTGCCGGCGCGCGTTATTCAAGGTCAGAAAATGTTCCCGGTGTGTTTGCCGAATATGCCTGGAATACAAAAAAGTTCAACCTTGTAGCCGGCCTGAGGGGCGACTACAATAGTTTGTTTGGAGGCTTTGTCACCCCACGACTCCATTTGCGGTATGCGCCCTTAGACCGGACCGTGCTCAGGGCATCGGTGGGCAGGGCCCAGAGAACAGCGAATATTTTTGCTGAGAACATGGGCTTTATGGCCAGTAACAGAAACTTTGTCATCGGTTCGGGCGATCTTCAGCAAAAAGCTTATGGGCTTGATCCGGAAGTAGCCTGGAATTTTGGCCTGAGCCTCACCCAGAAATTCCGGCTGGACTACCGCGATGGTGCGCTGAGCGTGGACTATTACTACACCAATTTTCAAAACCAGATCGTAGTGGATTTTGAACGTCCGGAGGCGGTAAAATTCTACAACCTTTCGGGAAGGTCTTACGCCAGCAGTCTGCAGTTTCAGGCGGACTATGAGCTGGTGCACAAGCTCGACCTGCGTTTGGCCTATCGCTGGTACCACGTCTCCACCACTTACGACGGAGTGCTGAAAGAGAGACCGTTGGTAGCCGCGCACCGTGCCTTTGCCAATATAGGATATGCCACCCGCAACAAATGGAAGCTCGATTATACCGTTCAGTGGATGGGCAGTAAACGGATTCCGGCTACTTATCACAGTTTGGGTAACGAAAGCACTTCGCCATCTTTTGTAGTGATGAACCTCCAGGTCACCAAAAGTTTTGACGAACGCTTCGACTGGTATTTGGGGGCAGAAAACCTGACAAACTACATGATGCATGAGCCGGTGATCGGCGCTCAGCATCCTTACGAAACGGGGTTTGACGCATCACTGATCTGGGGACCGGTAATGGGCAGAAACGTCTATACCGGCATCCGCTGGAAACTCTTTTGATGTGCTAAGTCAGGTTTTACGCGGCTTCTTTTTAGCGGCAGGAAACAGAACGTTGTTGAGGATAAGCCTGTATCCCGGAGAGGAAGGATGCAGCGAAAGGTCTGTGGGCGGATCGCCGATAAGGTGCTGATAATCTTCGGGATCGTGGCCACCGTAAAAAGTCCAGGTACCCTTGCCATATTCGCCGTGAATGTAGCGGGCTTCGTTTACCGGCTTGTATTCTCCCATCACAAGTACGCTGGTTTTCAGTGTTTCTTTGCGAAAAGCTGTAGTAAGGCCCATAAATCCCTTGATGGTAGTGGTGTGGTTCTGACAAAGCATGGTGGGCACAGGATCGAACTTGGCGGAGAAGGTAAATAAGGTAAAGTAGTCAGCCTCCATGGGCACCTTACCGTTACGAAACTGCGTATTGTCAATAGAAGAAAATTCGCCGTCGTATGGATTTCTTGAAACCGTATAATCCTTAAAGGCGAACCCCTGGGTGAAATCCAGTTTCTGCTGCGCCGCAGGATCGGCGGGATCGCCATCATAGGGCACATCGCAAATGTCTGTATTTTCAGCGTCCAGCGCTATGTCGTAACTATCAGTGGCGGAGCACATGGCGAACATGTATCCACCGCCGGCCACAAATTCACGAATCTTCTTTGCCACGGCCAGTTTTAGCTCCGATACTTTTTTAAATCCATGCTTTGCTGCAAGCCCTTCCTGTGTGCGCACATCTTCCTGATACCAGCTTGTGTTGCGGTACATCAGGAACTTGCTATACTGCCCGGTAAAATCCTCGTGATGAAGATGGAGCCAGTCGTATTCCGCCAGTTTGTTGTCCAATACCTCGTCATCATACACTTTATCATAGGGTATCTCGGCGTAGGTCAACACCATGGTTACCGCATCGTCCCAGGGTAGTTTATTGCCTGGCGTATACACCGCAATTTTGGGTGGTTTCTCGAGTTTAATTACATCGCCGTTATAATCCGGATCAGCAATCTCCTGCACAATGCCTGCATACTGAGCATCCGTTATCACCTCGTAATCAACGCCGCGCAGTTTGCAGAGACGCTCCACAGCTTCTACCTGATCCATAGCAAAGCTGCCCCCTTTATAATTAAGCAGCCAGTCGGCTTCTATACCCATTTTCAAGGCCGCGTAGGTTACCCCATACGCTTTCAGGTGTGCTCTTTGCTCATCGGCGTTCATGGGGATAAAAATCTTTGCGCCATAACCTGCGATGCTGCCCGAAAAAAGAAAAATGATCAGTAAAAAGGCCGGAATTCTCATGTGCATAACTCGTACACCAACTAAGGTACGGCAATAGCCCACTGTATAAAGCAGGTCAGCAGCTTTTTTAACAGTGTGCCTACGACATCAGCTTTTTGCGTGCTTCGTATTTTGTACGGTAATCACCAATGTTAAACGACCAGCGGATCATATGCACGGTCAGTTTCACCAAAGCATTGAGCACAAGCGCTACAATCAATGCCGCTCCCAGAGATTTGAGTACGAGGATTAAAAATTCGTCGGCATTACCGTTCGACAAAAAATAGAGCGTTGCTATCGCCCCGGCGACAATAAAATAAATCCAGAACGTGACCTTATAGAACATCCATTTGGAATTTGCCTTAAATATATAAAGGTCTGCCTTTTCTAGTTAATATGCCCGGTTAGTTTTCCATTAGGTTTGTTTTACCGAAGCAGCATAAAAGAACCTGACTGACTTTCCTCTTTTTCGGTAAAGCATTTTGCCTGCATCAGATAATAGTAGGTACCGATATCCTGGGGTTGCTTTTCATAGAATCCGTCCCAGCCTTCGCCGGGTATGAAAGAGTGAAAGACTCGTGTGCCCCACCGGTTGTATATGCTTAATTCATAGTTGCGCATGTTGCCATAAAGCACGGGGCGCCAAGTATCGTTTCTTCCGTCGCTGTTTGGGGTAAAGGCCGAAGGAAAGGAAAACGTACAGCAACGCTCCACGCTGTGAAAGGTAATATTAGCCGTATCGCGGCAACCTGTCTGATTGGTGCCAATGGCCACCAGCGTTGTAGGGTTTATAATTCGAGTGTAAGGGGTGCCATCCGGCTCGAAGGAGATCTGGTCTTCCGGTAGCCATGCGATCTGGTCGGCGCCCGAGGCGCGCAGAAATACCTGTTCGCCGATGCACACAATGCCGGTATCGAAAAAAATACGGATATCGGGCTTGGGCCGTACGCGTATTTCCACCCTTTGTCTTCCCGACTCACAAACATCATATTGCTGCGACACATACCATACCTGTGGATGAAACACCGAGGTGTTCACGAGCGGGGCGTCCGGTAAGGCATTTCCGTTTTCGTCGAACCAATGGGCCACCGCGCCCGGGTAGGTAATAACCTCTATAGGCTGCGTATCGGCGTTGAAGCAAAAAACACTGTCGGATACGTAGGGCAGCAAGGGAAATGTTCCGCTATCTGCAATGCTGAAGGGATAGGTAAGGGCGCAACCGAGGTAGGGTGAGGAAAGAGTCAGCACATAATCTCCTGCGCGCAAACTATCTACCCATTGACCGCTGGTGTCTTCGAAGGATCTGATGATATTTCCGTTTTGCGAAATACTGACCTGTCTGGGAAGTACACCGTCGGCAAATGAAAACTGCATGACCGCCGGATGATAGCAATCGGTAGGCAAGATTAGCTTACGATCGGCGCTATAGGGTTCTACAATACGCAGGGTGTACCCAACAGTTTGGGAAACATTAAGCGGACAATGACGATCCGTGAGTGTGAGAAAGAAATTGTAGTTGCCCGGCGAAAGCGTGGCGGTATTGAACGACACCTGCACCGACACATGCTCCGACCCATTGTCGGCTATAGTCACACCGTTGGAAATACCCCGCACCGTCACGTCAACGCTGTCTCCATCCGGGTCAGTAACATCAAGGTCGAAAGTAACTAATGGCGTACCCTTGCAAATGTTAAGGATATTGCCTTCGGGCGCCCAAATGCCTCCCGATGTCGAGTTGAGTGTGAGCGAAGCTTCCGCGGGCCGGTTCATGCAATCGCCGAGTACAATAAAGCTCATTTCGCGCATGACAGAACCTACCGGCTGCCCCCCGCGGTATTCTGTCACCTTATTGACGACAAGGCTTCGCTGCACCGATGAAGGCGTAAAACTCATCTGGCCATTGGTGGAATTGAACAAAAAAGGACCGCTAACGTCTAAAGGATGTGTTGCCGAATAGCCCGGTAAATAGTTAGCCGGCGACCCGCTGCCATCTAAAGCAGAGGTCAGTTCAAAGTTCAGAGAATCACCATCAACATCAATCACGCCCTGATTGAACTCCTGAGCATTATTGATACAATAGAAAGGAGTGGGAAGCGTCGTAAACGTAGGCGACGAATTATTCAGTGAATTATCTAAAGTAGCCACAAGGTAGAGCAGGCTCGATGCCGAACCCAAAACAATGTTCGTGATGCTGGCGGTTCGTCCTGCCGATGAACTGCCCGTACTTGAGGTACCTGCAAAGATGAATTTGTACTCATCTTGTCCGGGTAGGGTAACGACGCCGCTGTACACAAACTGCGTGACGCCGGGTATCAGGCTCGTCAGGCTTTTGCATTGCGTACTATCCTGGTAGGCGGAGCAGACTGGAGTAATTTCTTTCAAAACATTGGGCGAATTATTAAGCTGCAGGCTGATGTCCTGAAGAAAGACCCCACCCTTTTCTATTCTGATAATCGGTGAAAAACTGTACAGACCGGGGAATGCGCTCCCCTGACAATCGCCATACAAGCCCATCGTTATCTCATAGTCGTTTCCCGAAAGGTGCTTGTAATAGAGGTCGCCGCCATAGATATGAGACGCGCGAAGACCAAACGGTACGCTGAGTAACAAAAGGATGACAGATGTTAGGGTCTTCATACTAAACAATAACGCTTAAGAACACAAAGATGCGACAACTTGCCATACACATGTCATGTAATTGCCACAGCTATAGCCGTTGAGCAGACGAACCTGCAGTTTACAACGATAAGACAAGGGCCGCGATCACAAAACTGTTAGATGTATGTTAAGCCTCAAATCCACCAAAGTTCTGAGGTTTTTGCCCTTACCTTTGCAGCCTTCACCAACCGGCCGGCATTCAGTCACAATAGCTTATGAGCGCAAAGCACGTTTTCATTCTACTATTCATTTGCAGTATAGGTCTTCTCGGCTGTCCTTATGAATCGCAGGTTCCCATATCCGCACCCTACCTTTCTATAGATAATAAGATGCTGGGAAGCTGGCAAAGCAAGGACGAGGTTTATAACTCCTACTATGTGTCCCGGCTTTCGGAAACCGAATACAAAATCATTCAAAAGAATATCAGTAATACATCGGCCTATAAGGGCTATTTCTCAGAAATCCGAGGAAACATGTTCATGAATCTTTACTCAGATAGTTCACGCACATGGTATCTCTACAAAATAAAAATTGACCCCGATGGCAACCGGTTTACGCTGTTTCCCTTTGCCGAAAACCTGCCGGAACATTTTGCCAGCACTGAAGGACTGCGCAGCTACGTAGAGAAAAACATGAACTTCCAGAGTTTTTATAATGAAAAGGATATTTTGGACTTCCAACGCATAGAAGGTAGTAAGCCTACAGCCTCAAACTGAACCCAAAGGCACAAGTAAAAAGCAGAGCGGTTTGCTCTGCTTTTTTTGTTTTGTTTTGATTGGAATATGGTAGGTAAGATCAGAATTTCTAAAGTGGTAAAGACAAAGCGGTAAAGAATTACCGCTTCTTTTTTGAAATCGGATTTCCTTCTGACTATAAATCCTCTTTCTGACTAAAAACTATGTAAAGAACGGCCCCTTACCCTTTGACGCAACAATATTATATAATTATTCGTGATTACCAAGCAATTGAAGTTATTTTTTCCTCCCCAAAATCTCCCATGTCAGGGTTGAGACATCGTAAAAGTGATCGTAAAGCTGAAATTGGAGGGCGATGCCGTATAGCCAACTGGCTTCATCACAAGGTCGTAAACATAGTGACGGTATTGGTTGGCGCTATGCTTTTGCTGAGTAAAAAGCAACTGATCTGTGCCTGTAAGGTAAATGATGTTTTGACTGGAAACGGCATAACCTGGCGCTGTACTGGAGACAAATTGAAGGCCAAGAATATTGGCTGAGGCCAAAGAGTAAGGAATATTGGCGTAAGAAACTTTTGCACTCACTGAAGCACTGCTTTTTCTGGATTTCACATCGATCGTCAGTGCATTATTGATTGTCTTGGTTTGCTCGAGATCGTCGGCAGTCTGTATATCAAAGGACAGAATGGTGTTGGCAGCCACCGTCAGATTGCTGCTGTTGTCCTGCGCCTGCACAACCACCGGCACTGCGAAAAAAATGGCTGCCACTACTAATTTTCTCATGAACGATACGCGCATAAAACTATTAAGAATAGGCGCTGCAAACAAGCACTCCTTCGGGAGTTATATCACTTCCTCGCTACCCTCGAGATACGTTCGCTTATTGTCTTTAAAAAACAGCAGACCCAGCATCATGAGCACCGAACTTACCACCACAACGAAAAAAAGAATTCCTTCGTTGAAGCCACCAATGCTATGGCTGGCAGGGATGCTATAAAAAAGCAGGATGGTCACGAGGCCGCGGGGCATCAGAAATAGTTCGGGAAAGAGGTTTGATTTCAGGATCATCCGAAGGTAGAAATACCGTACGCACAGCAGAATAAGAATGATCAGAGAACCTATCTTCCACACATCGGGCAAAATGAGCACTTCAAGATTAATGGTGAGCCCGAACAGGATAAAAAAGAAGGTCCGGATCAGAAAAGATGTTTCGGCGGTGACTGATTTCATCGTTTCCACAAGAGCATAATCGCCCGCTGCACCCACCCAATGCCGGAGGCGGCCCCGTATCACCAGCGATGCGTTGTTGATAACGAGCCCGAAAACCATTACGATAAGCAAGGCCGGAAGATGGATCATTTCACCCAGGGCATAGAGCAGCGACAATACGGCAAAAACAAGAAAGAACTTAATGCGGATCGTGATCTTACTCAGCAGATAGATCAGTAACAAACTTGCAACAACAGAACCCACGATCGCAAGACCAATGCCCCCTCCGAACCGGAATGCGGAACCCATGCTTGCCCCTTCGTCCGATGCCATATAGTTGAACACCAGAATGCCGAAGATGTCTGAAAAGGAAGATTCGTAAATAATAAACTCCCGCTTCTCTTCGGGCAGATGGCTGGTACTCGGTATCACAATCGCGCTACTGATAATGCTCAGGGGCACGGCATAAATAAAAGCATTCGAAAAATCCACGTTGAGCCATTGCATCACCAGAATAGCAATGCCTAAGGCGGAGGCTAAGGAAATGATAAGGCCGGAGGCAAAGGAGTCGCCGATGAGCTTTAGCTTTTTGCGGCTCAGGTTCAGGTCCATTGCTGCTTCCAGCACAATCATGATCAGCCCTGCAGTACCCAGCACTTTCACCAATTTACTGACGTCGGGCTGCGCAACGCCATACCAGGCGGTGGCATACTTTATACCCACGCCAGTGGCGATCAGCAGCAGTACCGAAGGTATGCTGGTAGCTTTGCTCACCAGATTAAACAGATAGCTAATGATGACCGTACTGCTCAGCAGCACTAGAATAATGCTTTCGTGCATAGTGCGTCCCTTAGGGGCAAGCTACTAATTTCTTTGCTTTATGTCTATGCGAAAAGTGGTACCTGCTCCTTTTACAGTTGTTACCGAAATATTGCCGTTGTGGAGTTTGATAATATTATTAGCCAGGGGCAAGCCCAGACCGGTGCCTTGTATCGTTGTGTTTACATTGATGCTCCGGTAAAAAGGCTGGAAAATATAAGGCATGTCTGCGTCCTCAATGCCGGGTCCGTAGTCCTGCACCATTATCCGGATCATATCTTCCACAAAAGTGAGCTTTACAATACAGGCATGATCCGGAGCATACTTGCAGGCATTGTGAACAATGTTGTGAAAAGCGCAAAACAGAAGGGCTTCGTTTCCATAAACCTTCATATGCTCTTCATCTTCCGGAAATTCTTCAAACACAAGTTTCACCTTGTAGGAGTTGTTGATCTTTCTCATGTCCGCAGGCAGTTGCATCAGAAGGTCGTCAATACGGAAGGCATGTAGTTCCAGTCCATTCTGCGACCCACTGATCTTCGCCAGATCGAGCAGACTTTTCACGAGCACATCCAGCCGGGATACATCTTCATATACAGAATCCACCAGTTGCTCATATGCTTCTTTAGATCTGCTTTTTTGCTTGGCTACTTCAAGCTGGCTCAAAATAACAGCAAGCGGCGTCGATAGCTCATGCGAGGCATTATCAATAAATCGGCTCTGCGTCTCAAATGAATGCTGCAGGCGCTCCAGCAAACCATTGATCGTCTCTGCAAGATGCTCCAGTTCGTCTCTATTCTTACCAACATCAAGGCGCAGGGAAAGATCGCGGGAAGTGATGTGATTTACCTTGGTGGAAATGCGGCTGATAGATGTGACGAGTTGAAGAGAAAAAAAATAACCCACCACCATCACCAGGGCTACGCTGACAAAAAACGAAAGAACAAGAATAAACCGTAATTTTTCCAGCCATGTAATCCGATCATCGTCGAACGCGGCGATCAGCACCACATTTTTTCCCACTTTAAATGCCAATGCATCTCGCTGTCCGAGGTTAAAATACAACTCTCCTGTGGCCGCCACCTTTCTTATCCGTTCCGGCGAAATATGCACCGGTTCGGCGCCTTCGTCGTTGTTGGCATACCATGGGTTTCCCAGGCTGTCGTAAAAGCTGATGCTACGCTCCCTTAGCGCTGCAGACGGATACTGTGCCAGTTTACGTAAAAGTTTTACATCTACCTTTTCGGTACTCAGCAACTGATAGGTAGCAATGCCACGGGCACGCAGGCGCTCTCTAAACTGCGCTTCACGATCTTGCGCAGAGAGAAAATAAACCGAAACGCACAGCAACAGAAAAATGGTAGCCACCGTGACGGTATATATCGGTGTAATTTTATAACGTATCTGCATAGGCTATTCGTCAGCTTTCAGCATATAGCCCATCCCCGACTTCGTATGAATAAGTTTCGGAGTGAAATCCCGGTCGATTTTTCTACGCAGATAGTTAATGTACACTTCAATGACATTCGTCTGTGGGTCGAAGTCAATTTCCCACACATTGAGTGCTATCTCCTCTTTCGACACTACTTTGTTTTTATTGCGAAGCAGATACTCCAGCAGCAAAAACTCCTTTGCCGTCAGCGGGATGTTTTTCCCATCGCGGGTAGCCTCTTTGCTTTCCAGGTTTAGTTCCAGGTTGGAAACGGTGATTTTTTTGTCTTCCTGAAGGGTGTGGGTCATGTCGGCCCGACGCAGCAATGCATTGATGCGCGCCAAAAGCTCTTTAAACTCAAAAGGCTTCACGAGATAGTCGTCGGCGCCCAGGTCAAAGCCCTTCAGTTTATGATCGGTCTGATTGAGTGCGGTGATGATGATGATAGGAACATATTTATTCTTGAAACGGAAAAACTTGATAAGGTCGTAACCACTAATAAAGGGCAGGTTGAGATCAATGATCGCCAGGTCGTACTCCGTAGCATAAAACATATCCTTTCCTTCCTGGCCTGTTGCCGCTATGGCCGCCTCAAAGCCTGCCTCAAACAGGCCTTGTTGAATAGAACCGGCCAGTTTAGCCTCGTCTTCAATAAGTAAGATTTTTTGACTCATGATGAATGTGATTATTCGGGACTTTAAAACAGTGAATGCCCTTTCGGTGATGCTATAAAGTTCTTAAAAAAATCATGGGCCAGAGCATCTATTAGAGAAATATTAAGTGACGGTTATAATGCAGTTAGATTTCCTTTCCGGCTCAGTTTAGAGCCCTCTATCGGGCTAAATTAGAAGTCTTCGAAATGCATCCTTTTTGGCAGAAGGACCATCTACGAATTTAAAATCTCACAAAGGGGTCAGCCGAAAACCTATTCAGAGTAGGCAAAAACTTTACAGCATGAAAAAATTCTTTACTGTTTTTTCAGTGGCTGTGTCATTGGCCTTAGTGCATGCCAATTCCAATGCGCAGACGTACACATTTACGCCTGGCGGAGCATCGGGACGCTTTGGGCCGACACAGTCGCAAATCAACACGGCATACAACGCCACCAACCTGTCGGGTCAGGTCATGGTGTCGGGGGGTGTGCAGCAATGGATCATTCCGCAGTCGGGGTGGTACACCATCACGGCGGCCGGCGCGCAGGGCGGTTCTGCGGGCAGCCACCCTGGCGGTCTTGGAGCCAGTTTGCAAGGCGACTTTTTTCTTGCAGCCGGAGACACGCTCAACATTTTAGTAGGCCAGACCGGCGAAACCAGCAGTTACAACACCGGCGGCGGTGGCGGTAGCTTTGTATGGATCAGCGGTCAGACCACGGAGCCCCTGATGGCAGCCGGTGGCGGCGGCGGCGGCGGTTATGGTGCTGATGGTATCGGTGCAGATACGGCAGCATCCGGTACGGCGGGCACCGGCAGCGCGGGTGTACCAGGATCGGGCGGAAACGGTGCTAACCCAGGCGGCGGCGGCTGGAAATCGGTAGGTACTGACTTTACCGGCAACAGCGGATGCGGTGTAAAATGTACGGGTAATCTTCCCGGCGTTTCGGTAGGTGGTGCAACACCGTTTACCACTATTGTGTACCACGGCTGTGCAGGCGCTCCCAATACCGGCGACGGCGGCTTTGGCGGTGCCAGCGGCGGCAACGGAAACTGTACCTCGTCCTATGGCGGCGGCGGCGGTGGCGGCTACTCAGGCGGTGCCGGTCAAACAGGATCCAGCGCTGGCGGCGGCGGCGGCGGCTCATACAACTCGGGCAGCAACCAGGTAAATATGCCAGCTATAAACACAGGAGACGGTCAGGTGGTGATCAATTTCGTAGGGGGCAGCACGCCGAACAATGCGGGAGTCACCAGCCTTCCCAGCCTACTGGGTACCGCTTGTGCAGGCAACATCAATGTGACGGCCAAGGTGGTAAACTTTGGTAATAATACTCTGGACTCGGTATATGTAGATTGGTCTGTAAACGGAGTGGCGCAAGGCGGCCAATGGTTTATGTTTAGTCCGGCACTTGATACCGCAGGCAGTCCTAACAATTTTGCAATTGTAAACGTGGGCAGCTTTATGCTTCCTGCCAACACACCAACTACGGTAAAAGCGTGGACTTCAATGCCTAATGGCACTGCAGATACGCTCAATGCCAACGATACGACAAGCGCCACGATACAGGCGGCAATGTCCGGAAACTATACGATTAATTCAGCACTGCCAGCGGGCGGCACAAATTATACCAGCTTCACTACACTGGTTGCGGACTTTGCGCAAAACGGAATTTGTGGCCCCGTAATGGTTGATGTTACGGGTACTTATAACGAGCAGGTTTCAATTCCTTCAATAACCGGAGCAAGTGCAGCCAATACGATTACATTCCGCGGCACCGGCAACGGCACCGACACCCTTACCAGTGGCGGCTCCACTTCGAATTATCCCACACTTAATCTGGATGGAGCTGACTATATCACCTTTAAAAATATGGTGATTGAGGCTTCGAGCACTACCACCAACTTTGCTGTTCACCTGATGAACAGCGCTGATTACAATACTTTCGACAGTTGCGTGATCATGGTGAACCTTGGTGCTACAGCGTCCACCACGGCTGCAGTATCTATGAGTGCATCCCTGACCTCATACTCATCCGGAGGGGGAAATGGAAGTAACAACACCTTCAGCAATTCTACCATTTCCGGCGGGTATTTCGGCCTTGTGTTCTACGGCAACAATGCGGCAGCAAACTTGAACAACAATGTGGTGAACTGCCATGTCATGGACTATCATGTTTATGGCTCCTACAACTATCAGCAATCGGGCGGCATCATATCTAACAACGTGTTTGAACGTCCCAACAGAACTTCACTAACCACTTTCTATGGAGTGATGCTTTCTACGGGGTGTAACAGTATGCTGGTAGAACAAAACCGTATCACGAATGCCTGCGGAGCTTCTCCCAACGCATCGTTTACGGCCTACAACCTTTACGTAAGCAGTGTTTCTTCTGCCGGTAACGAAAACCGCGTGATCAACAACGTGATTTATAATACCGGAAACACAGGAAATACCTACGGACTCTACATGCCGAGCGCTACCTATGTGCAGGCTTACCACAACACGGTTTCAATAGACAATCAAGGCGCCACGAGTGGTACGATTTATGGAATCTACTCCTCCGGTAACGGCGGTGTGGACATAAAGAACAACAATGTTTACATCACGCAGTCGGGCTCTGGTACAAAGTATGGTATCTACTTCTCAGGCACCGGCAAAACCTCGGACTATAACAATATCTATATTGGTTCGACAGCCGGCAACAACAATTTCGGATACTATTCGGGTGCAATAGCCACGCTGGCAGCCTGGCAGGCCCTGAATGGAAATGCATGGGACCAACACACCCTGGAGGTTAATCCGATTTTCGCAAATCTGCCCGGTGGAGACCTTACGCCAACCAACAGTTTGCTGGACGACCAGGGTACACCAGTGGGCGTTGCTACAGACATTAACGGTAACGCGCGTAGCCTTTCCACCCCGGATATCGGCGCATTTGAATTTTCAGTACCGCCTTGTAACGGCACGCCGGTGGCGGGTACGGCAAGCGTTGCAAACAACGTTACCTCATTGTGTAATGGGGGCAACGTCAATCTTACACTGGCGGGCTTCAGCATTG
>OFIS01000295.1_pt1 | contig 38450 bp, 37 predicted proteins | sample 1775071 | NCBI WGS metagenome assembly OFIS01 (sample SAMN08195774, study PRJEB24354) | sludge metagenome | isolation source: sludge from phenol fed wastewater aerobic bioreactor C | place: India: Nagpur | collected 2016-09-17
TTCCGCTGCCGCATCATTACTAAGTGATTTGGGTGCATCCCTGCGAAAGTACGCCTGATCGTTTAGCTGCCCCAGCACGGCTACCAGCAGCTTGCCCCTGCGTGCCATTGTTCCATCTTCATCAAAATCCTTTCCTTCATTTTTGGCCAAAGCATTTAAGGCCTGATTTCCGGTACATACATCGAAGGCTTTGAAATGCTCGCCGTCGCGAACGGTAATGTTTACAATCCCCCCGATATTGAGCCAGTAATCGAAGTCTGAAAAAAGAAGCTTGTCGCCGATAGGCACGATAGGTGCACCCTGCCCGCCCAAAGCCACATCCATAGCCCGGAGGTCACTGATTACAGGCAAGCCAGTCAATGCGGCTATGGTAGCGCCATCGCCGATCTGGAAAGATGTATGATGGGCAGGATCGTGGTACACGGTGTGACCATGGGTGGCGATAAAATCCACGCGATGCTGTATGGAGTGCCGGACGATAAAGTCATTGACCTTTTCTGCGATATACTTTCCATAAGCAGAATGAAACTTAAAAAAATTCCCGGCGTCCATGTGTTGTGCATGAGCGAGTTTCTCCGACCACTCCTCTTCATAGGGCATACACTCCGCATACTGTATGTCAAATTTCCATTGCCCACGACTTTCTTCCAGGTAGGTATAGCACACATCCAGACCGTCGAGCGAACTGCCGGACATTAAACCGATGACTTTGTAAACCATGCTGCTAAGATAACCGATACCGCAAACACTGGCAGTGTTTTACATTTGCCGGCAGATGCAGTTTTTCCTACACTATTTCCTACATCTTATTTTTCCGGCCGCCATTGCCTATACGCTGGGCGGCAATCGCTGGAAAAAGCTGTATCTTATTTTGCTTGCTACCATGCTTGTAGATCTCGACCATCTGCTGGCGACACCAGTCTTTTCTGCCTGTCGCTGCAGTATCAATTTCCACCCGCTGCACAGTTATTATGCCATTGCAGTTTACTTTTTTGGTTTGTTCTTTCGCAAAACAAGGTGGTGGTCTGCCGGGCTGCTCCTGCACATGGCAACAGACGGGCTCGATTGTTACCTCAGCCTGAAAACCTGCGCGTGAATCTGCCTGTTTACTGCTAAATTGAGCCTATGTACAAAATCCCATATTTCACAGAGCAAAACGAGGAGGAAGTTTTGCGTTTTATGGAACAGTATCCCCTGGCAACCCTTATCGGAAGTGAAGCCGGCAAAAGCGTTGCTACCCAAGTGCCCCTGCTAATGCGCCGAAATACGGACCAGTCGCTTTCCCTTCGCGGACATATGATGCGCCATACGGATCATCATCTGGTTTTTGAAAATAATCCCGACGTGCTCGCCTTGTTCGCGGGTCCTAACTGCTATGTAAGTGCAAGTTGGTATGAAGAGCGAGGATCCGGCAGTACCTGGAACTACGTAACCGTACATGTAAGAGGTACATTGCGTTTTACAGACGAAAGCCAAACAATCCAACTGCTCGCGGATCTGACCCGGAAATTTGAAGAGGAACAGGAGCGTCCTCAAATGCTGGAAGACCTTTCCGGGCAATATGTCACAAACGCAATAAAGGCGATAGCCGGTTTTGAAATTGAGGTAAAGGAAATATACCCGGTCTTTAAGCTCAGTCAAAATCAGAACGAACAGAGCCACAAAAACATAATAGACCAACTGCAAAAAAGAGCGCGATACGGCGATAGAGAGATTGCGCAGATGATGGAGGCACGACGTCGCAAATAAATTGATGGCCCTGAAAAGGAATTGTTTGCCCCGTAGGTTATGCCTTTGTTATTGGCACGAATCATCAGCGTGTACTAAGGTTTAAGTTCCGATCATTGCCTACTTTTAATTGTACGGCACACCGCAGCTTTGCAGCCATAAGGAGCGTATGGAGGAAAAAATTGAAACGCTTATGGCTTACGCAGGACAAATTATAACTCATCCCTCATTGGGACTTACCATTCGTTTTTTAAAGACCCACCTCGAAACCGCCGGATTGGGATGGGAGGCGGAATATACCATAGAAACCGGGCGGCATAAGAGGATGCTACCGCATACCCATATCCACTCTGACGAATGGTTTCAGGTCTTGCAGGGAGAATGCCGTTTCCGGCTGAATGGGAAAACCTACAAAGCCCGGCGAGGCAGCGAAATTTATTTACCTGCTGGTCAGTCGCACACTCACCCGTGGAATATCGGCAAGCAAGCTCTGGTGATGCGAAATATTATGTTGTTGAACGCCCCCAACCAGACAGACCACGGTGAGATAAAACGGATTGAAGAATATCTCGAACACTGGTTTCACCTTGCTTGTCGCGGGCAGGTTAAAAAAGACGGGAATCCCTATCTGCTTCAGTCGGCTGTGTTCTTTGAAGCGCTGAAAAAGCAACTGGTGTTCGGTAGCTTTCCTCCGCTGCTGCAGGACATAGTTTTGAAGCCGCTCTCTATAGTTGGAAAATGGAAAGGGTATCGCCGCACCTACTACGAATAATACCTTGTGCCTTATACTGCGGGAATATCCACTTCGAAGCAAGAGCCGCTACCCTCTTTGCTTGACACAGAGATGCGACCATTGTTTTTTTGTAGAAACTCGTTGATAAGCACGAGGCCCAGACCCACCCCGCGCTCACCATAGGTTCCCTTGTGGCTCACTCTTTTTGCCGGGTCGAAAAGTCCCTCGACCAGGTCCGGAGACATGCCTATGCCTTCGTCGCGAACCTGTAGAATGATGCGGTCGTTTTCCTTTCTGCCCGATACTTCTACCTGTTGCCCTTCATGAGAGAATTTGATAGCATTTACTACCAGGTTGCGCATGATAAAAGCCAGTTGTGCACGATCGAACCGGGCAATACAGACATCATCTATTTTCTGCGTAAGCGTTACTGATTTATGTGCGGCAACATTGTTCAGCAGCTTCCGGGTTTGATCAGCCAGTACACTGATGTCCACTGCTTCACTTCGCGTTTCACTGTTTTTTATCTGTGCCGATCCCCAATGCAGCAGGTTGTCCAGCGTTTCCAGTGTAGCAGAAGCAGAAAGATGCAGGTTGTTCAGCATCATCCGGCGCTCTTCTTCATTCAACACTTCAGACTCGAAAAGTTCGATAGAACCAATAATGCTGTTGAGCGGGCTTCGAAGGTCGTGGCTGATGACGGCAAACATCCGGTCTTTGGTTCGGTTGGCCTCTTCAAGCTCTTCATGTTTCTCGAGCAGTTCGCGATGCTTTTTTCGCTTTTGCACCACGGTAGAAACAGCAAAACCCGCCAGCAGTAGTGATACCGAACTAAAACCAACAAACAGATTGCGCTGCCGTGTGCGTTCTCTGCTCATCCTTGACAGTGCGTCCACCTCGTCCTGCACCTTTTGCATTTCTACGGCCATCCGTGTGCGCTCCACATGCGCACGTTCGTCCACGCCTTTGAGCTTGCTGTGGTAATCCATTACATCGTCAAAAACCACAGCCGCTTCTTTATACTTTCCCTGCGCTGTCAAAATCTGATGCAGCAACACGCTATTGTCGTAATTCAGGTCCACATCATCGAGGTCTTTGGCAATACCGAGACTTTTTTGCAGATAACTGTATGCAAGATCGTAACGCTTCATTTTCACATACACACCGGCTATCATCTGCGCAGCCCCGGCAATGCGCACCGGGAACCGGTTTACGGTATGTCCAATCAAGGCACTGTCGAGATACAACAATGCTTTGTCATACTGACCAAGTTCTTTGTAGGCAATTCCCAGGTTCAGAAACACATCCGGCAGCGGCGGAAGCCAGGTGCTGTCCGATATATGGCTGCGTGCCTGCTGCAATACACTCAGGGCTTTATCATAAGCTCCCATCTGGCCATAGAGCACGCCGAGATTGTTCCACACGGTCACCTCCATATCCTCATTTCCGATTCGTGTTGCATAGGCCAGTGAGCGTTCGGAGTACAAAATGGCGTTTTTGTAATCATCTACCTGACCATACACCATCCCGATTTTATAATTCACATCAGCGATATGAAAATCGTCATGCAGCTTTTCATAGATAGAAATGGCTCGCAAAAACCAGCCCAATGCACCTGCAGAATGTTGCTGCATGCCTTCATTGATTCCGGCCAGTACATATACATCGGCCAGCTTTGCCTCCAGCTTTAGCTTTTTATAATGCTCTATACTCTGCTCATAATAGCTCATTGCTTTCTTATACTGGGCCAGGTGCATTTCGCGTGTACCCAGCAACCAGGAGGCATCCGCAAGTCCCTCTGCATAGCCCACTTTTTGTGACAGCTCATAGGCCGCACGGGTCAGGTTCAACGCGCTGTCAGGATCTACGGGAATGAGCATCTTAATACTACCCAACATGCGATTAATCTTTTGAGTATCGCTGGTAGTATAAGATGGCCTCGATTGTGCAGTAAAAAAACAGAGGAGAAAAAGGCAGATAAGAGTTGTACGCATCATCATCAGAAACTAAGCTGTCCGCGAATTTAATTCTATACCGCTCAATATAAAATATCCTGAACGTTTTTTTCATTCGTTTGGTCAGATTTTCAAGCCTGCTGGTCAGCCGGCAGCCCATAAAAAAGCCGCAGTGCGCTGAAACACTGCGGGCCAATACCCCTGACCGGAGCGGTTATCTTCTTCTCTTGATGGAACAACCGATAGATTTGGTGGTATTCGGCTCCATATCATTACCGGTCAACATATAGTCAATGGCTTTTCTTAAATAAATAACCTTTGATTCCTCGGGATTTGCCGGGTTATCTTCCATAGCACCTTTGTAAACCAACTTTCCACCGGCATCAAACAAAAAGACTTCCGGAGTGCGGGTGGCACCAAAAGCGTCGGCAAATTCAGCATTTTCGTCTATGAGATAGGGCACCCGATAGTGCTGCTTCTGAGCATATTTTTTCATAGCGTCGGGCGCATCCTCGTCGTTTCGCTGGGCTTCGTTGGAGTTGATGATAACCATACCGATACCTTTTTCGAACGCATATTTCATCATCTCGGCCGTTCGCTTCTGGCTCCTGATCACGTAGGGACAGGTATTGCAGGAAAACATCACGAGCAGACCATTGTGGCTTCGGGCTTTTTCAAGCGATACAGGGTTGCCGTTGACAGCCGGAAGGATTTTTTCAGAAAGGGGAATTTTGCTGCCAATCGGTAAACTTTCTATGGTGTGCTGGGCAGCCGACACCATAAAACCCGCTGCCAGAGCGAGGGTAAACGCCATTTTCTTCATGATTGTCTATAAGTTTTCGACTAAAAGTAGCGGCTTTCCCGCGCCTGTATGAATATGAATTCAGCTATGATGTAACTCTTTCTTTTCGGCATCTTTAGCTAAGAGAATGCTCACATTCAGCTCATATCCCAGTAGAATAATAAAGGTATTCAGCCACATCCAAACCATAAAGGCAATGATGGTGCCGATAGGGCCATACACCTGATTGTAGTGTATGAAATTATTGGCAACAAAGAAAAATGCCGTAGTGGTTAGTGCATTGGCAAAAGTGGCAAAAATGGATCCGGCAGAAACAAACGGAAACCTGTTGGTCAGTGACGGACCGTAGGTGTAAATGATGGAAATGCAACTGAAAATTATTGCGAGCACGATGAACAGACTCAATATCTTGACGGCTACCACACTATTAAAAATATTAAGGAGCAGACTATTTACAGCGCTGGTTTGAATGATCAGTACGCCCAGCGAAACGATAGCCACACAGATAAGCATCACCGTAAGTTTGATAGCCGTCCACCTGCGTTTCAATCGCGACCGATCTACATACACCGGAGTGGTACGGTCGAAACTGCGCATGAGCCCCATCATACCATTGGAAGAAAAGAACAAGACCAGAAGGATACCAAAAGAAAGGAGGTCTCTGCGCTCTTTGTTCAGAAATTCGTCGAGCACATGGATAAGGCTTTCGCGGACCGAAGTGCGCGGCATCACTTGCAGGATGGTGGAGGTGATGGTATTCTGAACATTACCCAGCGGAAGATAAGGCAGCAGTGAAAACAAAAACAACAAAGTGGGCGGAATGGCCATCAAAAAGTTGTAGGTAACGGCGGCGCTCCGCTCATTGAGACGGTTGTTGCGTATCTCCTTCAGAAAAAAACGACCTACAGCATACAGGCTTTGCCCTCCAAAAGCAGGCGGATAGATCTTTCTGGCAAACCGGGACAGGACGTGCAGACGCAGCCACCTTGCGATAGCGTTTTCAATTTTCGTCATTCCGGCGGCAAACTAAAGATTATTCAGGATAAAGTTGGTCATCCGCCGGTATAAATGATAACGGGTGTTTCCGCCTGAAATGCCGTGGGCTTTGTTTGGGTAGTATTCGCTGTCGAATTCCTTATCGGCTTTGATCAAGGCATCCACCATCATTACCTGATTCTGAAAATGCACGTTATCATCGCCGGTACCATGGATCACCAGAAACTTCCCTTTCAGGCCGTTCACCATTTTCTCAGGCGCATTATCGTCATAACCTTTTGGATTTTCACCGGGGGTGCGCATGTAGCGTTCGGTATAAATATTATCATAAAAACGCCAGTTGGTAACCGGGGCTACAGCAATGGCCGCCTTAAACACATCGCTGCCTTTGAAGATGCAGGTACTGCTCATAAAGCCTCCATAACTCCAGCCCCATATTCCTATCCTGTTTTTATCTACATAGGGCAAGCCAGCAAGATGTTTCGCTACAGCTATCTGGTCGTTGCTTTCCAGATTACCGAGCTGCAGATAGGTTTTCTTTTTGAAACGCTCACCCCGGAAGCCGGTGCCGGTGCCGTCGGCACATACAATGATGTAGCCGTGTTGTGCAAGCATCTGATGCCAGAAAAAATCGGAGACAGGAAACCGGTCCGCAACGTTCTGAGAGCCCGGGCCGCTGTACTGAAACATCAATACCGGATATTTTTTCTCAGGATCAAAGTTTGGTGGTGTGATCATCCAGGCGTTAAGCATCGCACTGTCTCCGGGCAGTCTGACAAACTTGAGTTTGCCCAGATTGTATTGCCTGAGCTTTTCTGAAAATTCCTTGTTGTCTTCGAGCGTACGAATAATCTTTCCGGACTGATCCCGGAGATAATATACCGGTGGCTCGTTTAGCCGGGAATATTTGTCGAGAAAATACCGGTAACCGTTGATGGTGGTAATGGCGTGGGTACCGGCCTCGGGCGTGAGTTCTTTTTTTCTCTTGCCATTCCATTTTACAGCGTACAGCCTACGTTCCAGCGGCGATGTCTCGGCGGCGGTGTAATAAAGCAATTCTTCCTTTTCATCTACACCGATAAGCTGGTCAATATCATAGTTACCCTTAGTGAGCCGGGTCAGTTTTTCACTCTTCCAGTCCCAGCGATAAAAATGATTGTAACCGCTCATTTCGCTATTGAAAATGAAACTACGTTGATCAGGAAGAAACTGAAGATTGTCATTGATCTCGATATAGTAAGGGTTGGATTCGGTAAAGATCGTCCTGGTATTGCCGTTTTGGGCATCGGCCAGCAAAAGCCGAAGCTTATTCTGATGGCGATTGATGCGGTAGATACAAAGCTGACCGGGATCTTTTGTCCACTTAATCCGCGGGATGTAGATGTCGGTATGAGTGCCCAGATCGGCAGAAACCGTGTTGAGACTGGCCAGTTCGTAAATATGTATGGACACTATCGAATTGGGCTGGCCTGCCTTTGGATACTTGTAGCGATATGGCGTGGGATAAAGGCTGTCATAAATCGTCATGGTGTATTCGGGTACCTGTCGCTCATCGAATCGGTAATAGGCGATATGCTTCCCGTCGGGAGCCCATTCGTAGGCCCTGGTAAACTCAAACTCCTCCTCATACACCCAATCGCAGTTGCCGTTGATGATCTCATTTCGCTTCCCATCATGGGTCACCTGAGTCACTTTGCCGCTTTTCAGATTGCGTACATACAAGTTGTTGTCTTTAACAAAGGCAACATTCTTATTGTCTGGTGAAAGGCTTGCGTGAAGTATCTTTTCATCATCTACCGACTGAAGATTTTTTGTAGCAGGATCGTAGAGATATACCCTGTACAGCACCGAGCGACGATAAATATTCTGTGGTTCGGTAAACAGCAGCAAACGCGTTTCGTCGTTGCTCCATTCATACTTTTCAACATGTAGCTTCTTGCCTTCAAAAGTCAGGCTATTCTCAAAGAGCTGCTTTTGCCTTTCTCCGGTTTTCAGATCGTAAAGACCGATGCTTTGAAGACCGTTTTCATCATCAATTTGTGTAAAATGCACACCATCCCTCATGGCATTGAAACCAGGAACTGATTTCATGCGAAAAGTGCCCTTGCGCCAGATGTCTTCGAGGGTGATCTGCTTCTTCTGTGCCAGGGCGGCATTACCGGTCAGAAGTAAAATGATGATGAACAGTCTTTGCATAACTATTGACTTAAGTAGCTTTCAAAAATAACTTTTGGTATCAGAAGCCCGAAATGTGCGTGGGTGAAAAATCGGGGGAAAAAACAAAAGGCGCCCTGGGGCGCCACAAAAAATGATACGGGATGGACTAATAATCAATGGTAGCCTGTATGCCCCGGTCGATCAAAGCCTCAGCTTTTGGCCGCAAAAATTCAAAACTGCCTTTTTTTACCCCATACTTTCCTTTATGGTGGATAAACATCGCACATTGTTCGGCCTGCTCGGGAGAGTGGTCACAAATCTCCATCAGCGACTGGATCACCCAATCGAAAGTATTGACATCGTCATTCCAGACCACCAGATTATGACCCGCATCGCTCAATATTCCGAGATCTGCATCTTCCTGCGTTTGCCATCTTGTACTGTTCATTACTACACTAAATTTTGGCAAATTTATAAACACGCGGACATATATACCAAACGAATTACCTGACCCGCGGACATTATCTTGCGGCATGTTTGTGAAAAAGACAATGGACGAACTACAGCGGATGCCTGCTTCAGAAGCGCGGGCGGCTTCAAAATTCCCTGTTATCCTTATTCTCGACGACATCCGAAGCATGCATAATGTTGGCGCTGCGTTTCGCACGGCAGACGCGTTTGGCATCGAAGAAATATTTCTTTGCGGATATACTCCGGTACCCCCGCACCGCGACATTCGCAAAACCGCCCTTGGCGCTACGGAAACAGTGAAATGGCGGCACTTCGGCACGACTATGGCAGCGGCAGACACTGCGCGGGACATGGGTTATAAAGTGTATGCCGTTGAACAAACGCATAACAGCCTTCCTCTGCAGGCGCTGAACTGGACAAATGAGCCCGTGGCCTTAGTGTTTGGGAACGAAGTTGCGGGTGTACAGGAAGGCGTTTTGACCAAGGCAGACGCCAGCATTGAAATACCCCAATGGGGCGCAAAACATTCGCTGAATGTATCAGTGTGTATGGGTGTCGTGCTTTGGGAACTCGCCCGGCAAACCTTGCAGAAATAGCCAACAGCAGTGTGCTGAGGCGCAGGGGCAAAAAGACCGGTGCAAATTGATGTTAAAATTCCTCCCGGAGGCTTTATCAACCGGGTGCAAAGAAGCTGCTTATAAGCTCAGGGCTTACGCGTATCTTTGCCACGGTGCCAAACCTCGAGGGTGCAGTGTTCTGCTACGGCAGGATGTACTGTACCACAACGTAAGGTCCCCGCTCAAACGGGGACTTTTTTTTTGCAAATCACTTTCACTTAAGGCAGCAGGTATCGATACAGTTTTTGACCTAAGCATACCTATCGTTTCCACCTTATAAAGGATTAGAGCCCACTAGAGCAGGCTCTTTCGGGGTTTCCTAAGCGTTCGTTAACCGGTTGCAAAGCCGGCGTTAAGCCCCGGTCTGTTGCTTGTACTGCATGGCGACGGGTTGCATCTTTACATCATCAAAACAAAACAGCCGCTACAAGAGAAATCTGAAACGGCAACATCAGAAAAACAGAAAACAAAACAAACAGCTTGATATAGGGAAAGAAGATCACCTGAAACTCGTCTCCATTCTCTCCTTATATACAGAAAAAGGACCCTGTCTAGGGTCTTTTTTGCTTTGATAGACTAATGTAAATACAGCGAGGGTCATGAGAAAGTTACGATAAACCCAATAAGTCCGGGGTATAACGCCAATCAATTGCAACGACCGGTGCACGCCGGCTGTATATGCCGGTCTGCATGGTGGATCGTCTCGCAAATGAGCCGGTCAAGGTCTGAAGCAGATTTGATAATACCTTCCACCACAAAAGCACGCTCCTCTTGTGTCAGTTCGTGTTGCTGCAACAGCCCGGCAAAACCCAAAAGACTGCTCAGAGGTGCACGCACTACATGCGATTGCTTCCAGGAAATTTCTCTGAGTACCGTGTTCTGATGTTCGATCTTCTGAAGGTATTGCTCCTGCTCTGTTATATCACAGGCGGTCACGACCTTTGCCGCACGGCCCTTATACTCGATACGTTGCGTGTATATCTCAACGGTTATGATCTCACCATTCGCCTTTTTGTGACGCACCCTTCCGGTAAAGCTCTGCAAATTCCTTCGGTCAATACGCTTCAACAACCGCTCCAGCATGTCTATGTCTTCCTTCGGCCGGATATCCCGTAGCGTCATGGAAAGAAACTGCGCGCGTGAGTAGCCATATTGATGAATCGCTTCTTCATTCACATCGAGAAACTGAAGTGTAGCCGCATCGAAGATCCACTTAGGCAAAGGTCCGTGATCAAACATGATCCGATATCGGTGCTCAGAATGTGACAATCTTGTTTCCCGCTCTTCCAACTCCCGGATCTTTGCCTTCTGATCGAGATAAAAATATTTAAGGAGATAAAACAACAGAATAGCAGTGACCGCCACAAAAAGGAAACCCTTCATGGTTTCGAAGCGGTGGTATTTCTGCAAATCTAACCGGGCAAAAATGGCCCCGCTGCTATAAATCCACATAAAGCCAGCGGCGGCATAGATACAAGTAACGAAGGTTGCAGGTCTTTTCAATCAAAACGTTTTTTTTCAATTAATAATTTTCATGAAGTTAAAAATCAGTGAATTGAAAAGGGAATGATTGTCGTCAGGGGTTTGGCAACGGTGTAGGTCGGAGGGCACGCAGCCCGTTAGCCGTTCTTTCCTGTAAGAAAATACATCTTGAGACCGCCTTTATTTTTTGCCTTGACTACACCCCGGTCTTCTACAGTGAACAAAGTACCGAGCAGTGCATGTGTTGTTTCCGAAATGTTGATCTTCCCCGGTTCGCTGCCCTGCTGCATACGGGCTGCGGTGTTTACAGTATCGCCCCAGATATCGTAGGCAAACTTTTTTACCCCGACAATGCCTGCTACTACCGGGCCGGTATGCAGGCCCACCCGGATATCGAAAGCCTTACCTCCGGAAGCACGTCGGCGTAGAGCGATAAACTCTTTTATCTCCAGGGCGGCGAGCGCTACTTTATGCGCATGGAGCGGATCTCCGTTGGGCAAGCCGCACACCGCAAGGTAAGCGTCGCCTATGGTTTTGATCTTTTCTATCCCGTGCTTTGAAATGATATCGTCGAATGCCTTGAAGCAGGTATCAAGCTCGGTCACCAGTTCTTCCGGACTCATCTTCTCACCTGCCTTAGTAAAGTCCACAAAATCAGTAAACATCACGGTCACTTCATCATAAAGCCGTGCTTTGGTAGCCCCGGTGCTCTTTAATTCTTCCGCTACTTCCGAGGGCAGGATATTCAATAACAAATCGTCGGACTTACGCTTTTCAATCTTCAGTTCTTCGTGTTGTTGCTGCACACGATTTTTTTGTTCGAGCACTTCGGCGGTTCGTATGTTTACCTGGCGTTCTAATTCCTCATTCTGATTTTGCAAGATGCGTTTGTTCTCCTGTTCCTGCGCCAGTGTTCGTGCAGACAATACCTGAACCTGATCCAGTTGCACCAGCAGATTTTTATTCATGCCGGAAAAACGATAAGCCAGATACACTGACATCGATATGGGCACACTCAGGATGGCAAACAGAATAGCAAAGGTCCACACCATTCCGGCACGGGTGTCATCTACTTCAAAATATCCGCCATTGGCAAAGGTGATAATACTAACCAGCAAAATAAGCCCGGTAAAAGAGATGAGTCCCACACTAAGAATGCGTGCGCCGGGCACTTTTTTGTAAATGGCAATCAGCGTAATGATAAGCGCCTCGAAGGCCACGGAAAGAATCAGCACAACCAAACCCAGCATTGAAGCCTCAAAATGAATAAACCTGAGTAGAGCCACAATGATGGCCAGTACGCGAATCACCCATTTCCATAGCGAACGTTTCTTTTCGAATACTACGTTTATAAATTCATTGAGCGCCAGACAGGCAGCGACAGCGATAAAAAAGGAAGATAAAACGGCGACGAGTTCCCAGGAAGGCCAGTTTACATAGCGGACAATAAGCGCAGAAAAAAACAGGCAGGACAGACAAAGGCTGAAAATACTGTAATAAAGATTGGAAAGCTCGCTGCGCCAATACAAGAACAGAAAAAGATGCAACAGACTGAAGGCCAGAAACAGACCCATCAGCACACTGGTGCTGAGCGTAAGAATAAAACGGCTCTGGTATTCATCAGCCACAAGGCCGTCGGCATCCCTTGTCCTCAAACTAAAACCGGTAAAAAAGCTGTGAAAAACCTTCAGGTTGCGGCGCGCTTGATAATTTACAAATCTTACCGCCAGCAGGTGGTCGTTAGTGTCCGAAAAACTTAGGAAAAACGGCCGGTTCTGGGGATCGAAATACTGCACACTATCCCGTGGACTTACCTGGCCAAAACGGTGAATGAGCCTGCCGTCGAAATAAATTTCACTGGCGCCGAGCTGCGATAGACAAAAGGCAATGGGCACGTTGATCAGACTGCTGTCCATGCGTAGATGGATCCTTAACCACGCCACCCTGTTCAATGAATCTTCTTTGAGAAATCTGGAATTCACGTTCCCCCAGCCGGCATCAGAAAACGAAGGACTGGCAAAAATCTGGCTGTCCGCAAACCTGCACAACACATGGGCAGAAAGGTCGCGATCCAGACTGTCTTCCGACAGCAAGACCGCTGGTGATTGCTGGGCTTTTGCAAGCGTCGCACCGATCCAAAACAAAACAAACAATATTCTTTTCATTGTGCCCGGTAGGAAGCCTGAAAGTAACCAATTAGCCGAAAGAACAAAAACAAGCGTTTGATTGCACCAAAAGTACCCGTCTTCCGCAATCCTTATTCCGGCCGGTTTGTTGCCCGATTGTTAATACGATTAAAACGATATTAATTTTAACTTAGAAACTCTACTTTTGACGCACTAACATCAATCATTATGACCAACCAAACACCACTTGCTAAGGCTGTTAAGAGAAAAATGGCGGTAGCTTTAGCTTTTCTGCTATGGTACACCGTCGAATTTGTAGAGCAAGTGGATAATCTGTTTGCGACGATCTTTGCCTAACAACCCAAAGCTTCCTACCGGGAAATATCAAAGAAATAGTCCGTCAACACTAAGAGAAAAAATAAAGCAACAGCTATAAAAAAGAGGGTGGAAAGTAGTTTTACATCTTTGACGGGAAGTCTCATTGTGCTTCAAAGCGTGGTTATGCCTCTGCAGGCTAAGGTAGGTATTTTTAACTTATTTTAATCTTATTATAATTTCATTTCTGCGGAAAATCCTAAGAAACCTGGCCTTTGCAGACTGTCTTGTTTCTCGATAAGTTTCGAAAATGATTTTAGCTTTGAAGTTGCGCATAAAAAAACTTCAGCTATGAGAAAACTGGTTTCCTTAATGCATGTAAGCCTCGACGGATTTGTCGGCACTAAGGACGGAAGCCTCGCATGGGTACGGACGGATCCACCGGTATTTGAAATATCTGATGAACAGACGCGCAAAGCAGACATAGCCCTCTATGGCCGGAGGACCTTTGACCTGATGGAGGCATATTGGCCAACGGCTGCAGATCAACCCAACGCCACCGTGCACGACAAAAACCACTCGAAATGGTATGCGGCAACGGATAAATATGTACTGTCTCACACACTTGCCGAAGATGAAAAACGCAGGATACACACCCTGAGTCATAACGTTGAATCACGAATTCAGGACTTAAAACATGGAGGCCATCAGAATATTTTGCTTCTTGGTAGTCCTTCGTGTATGCGCTACCTGCTGGCGCAACAACTAATAGACGAGCTCCTCCTGTTCATAAACCCGGTTTTTCTGGGCGAGGGCATTCCTCTGTTCAGGCATGCACCGCCGGCACAATTAAACTTGTTGGAGACAAGAGAACCGGGACGGGGCGTTATTGCGCTGCACTATGCTATTCAGTACAACAACGCTACGCCATCGTCATGACCCCGAATGCGGAAACATCACTGGCCGGCAGCGCGGTGATCATAAGGCTTACGGCTCTTTGGGGACTCTGTGAATGCGGCCTTGGTGGCTGGATGCATGCCCTGCACCTGCCCCTTACCGGCTTCTTTGTGGGGGCTGCCTCCATTGTTCTTATTGCATTGATCGGTTATTACGCTGAAAACAAGTTTTGTACTGTTCTTCAGGCTACTGCCACCGTAGTCCTCATCAAGGCTGCGGTCAGTCCACAGTCTCCCCTACCCGCTTATATTGCCGTTGCGTTTCAGGGGTTCACCGGTGCATGCCTTTTTGCCTTGCTTTCCTATCGGGCTGCGTGCATGTTCGTTGCAATCGTTACTATGCTCGAATCGGCATGGCAGAAACTGATCATCGCCACAGTAATTTTCGGTAAGTCTTTGTGGCAATCTTTTGATGCTGCGCTGGCTTCATTGTTTAAAGAATTTCATCTTGCAGATGGCTTTGCTTACAGTACCGCCTTTGTGATCATCTATACAGGCATCTACTTTATCTGGGCAATTATTGTAGGATTCTGGATGATGAAATTGCCCGGTTATCTGCGCCAGAATGCCGAAAGCTATTCGGCCGAAATCAGAAAGGCAAGCATGCAACACATAGAGCCGCCCAGGCAGACGTTTAAAAAGGCAGGCCGCTGGATACTGCCGGTGGTTGCCCTGCTGTTGTTTATTTTTTTGTGGTATCAGGGTAGGCAAAAGCAGGCATTTTTTGTCATTCTGCGCACAGTCGCTGTCATTGCAGCATATATGGTGCTTGCCGGCCCAATGTTGCGCTGGTACCTCAAAAGGCAACTCAAGAAAAATAGCAGCAACACTCATTTGAATGCAGCCTTACAACACCTCCCTGCGCTTAGAAAAGCAGCACCCCTCGCCTGGCAGTTGGCCGGAAAGGAAGACAACAAAATCCGGAAGGTGCAGAAGTTTTTTATCCTGATGATCATTATCGCCATTCATCCAACCGATGTCCTCGAATAATATTTACATACTGTCAAGACCTGTACGCTCGGGGAAGACCACCGAACTGTGGCAATGGACACAGCAGCGATACGCCATGGGTATTTTGACACCGGACAGTCCCGACGGCAGGACGATATATGATTTAGCAACAAAGCAGTCGGTAAGATTTGAAGCGGATGACACTACAGAAGATGCATGGATTATCGCAGTAGGAAAATTCAGGTTCCTCAGGGAAGCTTTCCTTCAGGCGCAGAAAATTCTGGCAGAGGCATCGCAGGCGGATCCCGATTGGCTTGTTATTGATGAGGTTGGAAAACTGGAATTGGAACAACAGATGGGTTTCGAGCCCGGATTGACGCAGATCGTCAGAGATTATCAGGCAGGAAAGAAAGGAAAACTGCTTTTGGTGATCCGAGATAGTTTGCTGGAAAAAGCAGTAAATCATTACCAACTGCAGAAGGCGGAGGTGATACAAAACACAGGGGCATTACCATGACAACAAAAAGGACCGGAGTGGTAGTGTGTGGGGGCCAAAGCAGACGAATGGGCGCGGATAAGAGCACACTCGTTTATCATGAGCTGCAGCAACGATATCATGTTTACCATCTTTTGCGCCTCTGCTGCGATCATGTGGTCTTGTCTTGCCGTAGCAATCAGGCCCAAAGCGTCGCAGCGGAATATGAATGTATAGAGGATGATGAAAGCCTCGGCTTGTATGGCCCCGCAGCGGGAGTCCTAACTGTGCACCGTTGCTATCCGGACCACGATCTTCTACTGGTAGGCTGCGACTATCCTTTGATCGAAACGGCAGACCTCCAAATGCTGATATCAGCCTCCCGGGGCATCCGCTCGGCTGCCTTTGTCAACGATGATCAAATGCCGGAGCCCCTGCTTTCTTTGCTATTGAAAAAAGACCTTGACCTGCTCGACCACTCGATACGCTCCCTCGGCGGTTCTATTCGCCGCTTTTTGCAACAACAGCCAATAGCTGAAGTAATCCATCCTTATCCGGAAAGACTAATGAGTGTGGACGATCCGGAAACTTATCAGCGTATTGTGCGACAACTGGGCAGGCAGTCTTAACTTTAATCCATGACAGATGTCTCCACTCAAAACATTGACATCGTACGCTTCGAAGACCTTAGGTTTGGCGAAGCCACCGACTTTGTAGCGGTAGAAGAGCCGCTCGAAATTCAGTTGTCATACACAGATGGTGGACAACGCATCCTCAAGAGCATCTCCGTGACCATGCGGACACCAGGAAATGATGCAGAACTCGCCGCAGGATTTTTTTATACCGAGGGCATCCTCCCTATACTTCCACAAGCGGCACAAGGCGGCCTGTCGATTGCGCACACTGCAGACAACCGAATAAGCGTATCACTTCCCGACGGTATCGACGTATCGCTGAATAAAACCGACCGGAACTTCTATACCACGTCAAGTTGTGGTGTTTGCGGCAAAGCCTCCATCGATGCCGTAAGGACCGGTATCAATACCATTGCTTCCGAAGAATGGACCCTATCCGCGGCCCTGTTGACCCGTTTGCCGGAGCTCCTGCGCACACAACAAGCCGTATTTGAAACTACCGGCGGTCTCCACGCCTCCGCGCTTTTCGACCCTTCAGGAAACCTAATATTACTTCGGGAAGATGTGGGAAGGCACAATGCGTTAGACAAACTCATCGGATATTTTTACCTGAAGCATCAGCTACCGCTTCCCCATTCTGTCTTGCTGTTGAGCGGCAGAGCCAGCTTTGAGCTTATTCAGAAGGCGGCCGCTGCGGGCATAAAAATTGTGGCCGCTGTTGGGGCTCCCTCTAGTCTGGCCTTATCTCTGGCTAAAGACTGCAACATGACGCTTGCGGGTTTTCTGAGGGGTAACCGGTTTAATATTTATTGCGGAAAAGAGCGCGTTGTCCTGTAAATTGCATAGTAGCCCTGTCTTTAAAACCTTTTAGTTTATGAAAATCCGTATCAAAGGAAATTCTGTTCGTATCCGGCTTACCCGGTCGGAGATTGTCAGGTTCGGGAAAGAAGGATACATCGAGGCGACTACTGCCTTTGTGAGCAGCGTGTTCAGCTACGCGCTTCAAAGCCGGCCCGATGAATATGGGCATGAGCTCTCTGCCGATTTCAAAGATGGCGCCGTTACCCTGTATGTGCCTGAAAAGATGGCCAGAGAATGGGTAGAAACGGAGACTATTGGTTACGAAACCTGGATGGACGTGGACAATGGCGAAAAACTCTATCTGCTTTTGGAAAAGGACTTCAAGTGCCTGGATGAAACTATTGAGGACCAGTCAGACAACTTCGAAAATCCGCTGGCTTATAAGCACAATTAAATTAGTTTGCCTGCAACTTACCATGTTTGGAATCCACCCACACATTATCTGAATTCCATTTCAGTTGTTCTTCGAAGCTATGCTGCCGCACCGGACAATGGTTTAACGCACAAAGCTTGCACGAAAAAGGTGCACAGGCATCAATGTGTACGAAAATCTCGATCTTATTTCCGTAGTGGTCGGAAATCATATCTTCCAGAGCATGGATCTCCAGCTCCGCTTCTGCCACCCTGTAGTACCAGGGCAGGGTCATATGTGCGTCCACATGCATCACGTTGCCAAACTGTATTACCCGCATATTGTGCATGTCTATCCACTGCGGGCGCCGGTTTTTCTGAATGAATTCTATCACTTCGTCCAGCAATTGCTCATCGGCCTCGTCCATAATGCCCGCCAGCGACTTACGCAGCACACGATATCCGGTGATCAGAATAATGAGGGCAAATACCAGCGCAACAACACTGTCCAGCCATTGCCAGCCGGTAACCAGCAGAAGGCCCAAACCAAGCAAAATGGCAAAGGTGCTGTAAGCGTCCACCTGTATGTGTTTTCCGGCAGCCTCAAGCGTTGCAGACCGATGCTTCTTCCCTTCTCTGATGGCATAAACTCCGGAAAAATAATTTATCGCGCCCGCAACGGCGGTAATCAGAATTCCATAGTCGAGCCCGTGCAGCGGCTTGGGTTCTATGAGCTGATCCACCGATTCATAAATGATGACAAGACCTGCAATAAAAATCAGAGCGCCCTCAATAGCGGCCGATACGAACTCTGCCTTTCCGTGACCATAAGGATGATTCAGATCGCGCGGGCGAGCAGCAAGAGAGACACTATACAGACCTACAAAACCGGTAATGACATTAACTGTGCTTTCCAAAGCGTCGGTGAGAATAGCCACCGAATGGGTTAGATACCAGGCCGCGAGTTTGGCGAGGAACAAGACTACAGACAGAATGGCAATATACCGCTGAACTTTTACAGGCATCGGCGCAAAGGTAGCAAACACGATGCGGCTACCTCGCAGGAAGCATATATTTCCTCACAAGAGCTCCGCTCCAGCCTGCAAAACCACCAACCAATGCCCCCACAAGCGCCGCAACCACCAAAAAGCTTGTAGCGCCTGGCAGATGAAACAAGGCAGCCATACGCGTGGAGAGTATGTGACCATTGGCAATCTCGTCATAAAGGCTCACGCCAAGCCAAAAGATCAAGCAAAGAAGAGGACCAGAAAGAATACCCCTTGCCGCGCTTAGTTAAACAAGCGCGGCGGATAAAAAGCTTATCACGGCAAGGCTCCACCAGGCAAAGACTTGTTCTGCCAGAAAAGAAAAAACAATTGTTGTCAGGATACAATAAACCAGTCTCATAACTATTTTCCTTTGGGGTGAAGCGTCCATACATGGGTTTGGGACTGAGCGCCCTTAGCATTTCTGGGTAAAAACAACAATCTATAATACTTACCCTCTGCCCACCGGGAAACGGAACTTCCATAAAACGGACTGCCGGGATTCCCCGACTGACCGCCGGGATAAACACCGAATGCGCGAATAGAATCTTTGTCCAGAGAGACTACCATACGCCAAGACGGTCCATGGGTGGGTTTCGCAGCGTTGATGGTTACGCCCCACCCGCCTATCTTCAGGTGTTGATATCCGAAAGCATCAATACGTGCAAGATGTGTAAGTCGGGTGTTCTTGGCTTCATACCAGCTATCTGCCCCTGCTAATCGCGACAAACTATCCTGCCAGTTTTGCCTCACTTGCTCTACGGCCTGTACAATCGCGCTGTGGTAGGCTACAGAGGTGTCGTTCAATAAAATGTCCAGGGTTCTTTCAGGAGAAGGATACAGCGTGCCTGAGAAATCTTTCTTCCAGAGCTTATCGTAAAAAAGTTCCCAAAAAACCTGAAATCTCGTGGCATCGCGGCTATCAGCATTCAATGCACCCTGCCACTCGGCGCGGGCAATAGTGTCGGGTCTTAGCAAGGTTTCCAGTACTGGCATTCCGGCGCGTGCCAGCTCCGAAACCACATCCTGCTGCATGTTCATATTATCTTCGACGGTTGCCGGCGCTGTAGCTGTCAGTAGTTCGTAGATTCTGTCGGATCGAAAATCATGGAAATAGCCGTTGTACCAATAAGGGTAGCTCGTATCGGTTGTGATTTGGTTGGCAGAAAAAAGAAAACCCTGCGCAGGATTGAGCACATGCGGGTTTTCCGCAACCGGAATTTTTTCTCCCCACAGTGTTGCACTGGTATTTCCTTTCATTACGTATCGTCCCTGATCTTTCCATTTATTGATAAAGACGCCCTGACCCCAGATGGCAATATTCCCCGCACGATCGGCATAAATCATATTTTGAGCCGGACATTCAAAATGGGCAATAGCCTCGGTAAACGCCAGATAATCACGGGCGCGATTCAACAGATATACCGCCGCAAGTTCGTTGGAAGCCCGGTGTGCCATCCATTGAACAGCAAAGAGTCTGCCTGTGCCCAAAGGATCCGGAAAACTAGGATCGTACATTATAGGTCCATGCAGGCTGTAATAAACAGTGTCGGTAAAATCGGGCTTTCCCTTAATCCCAATAGTTTCTACTCGTTTATCAAAATTTTTGGACTGTCCGTCGAAAATGTATTGACCTGCATTAAGCCTTTCAATTTCGTAGAAATCTTTTACGTCGCGGTAATTATTGGTAAAGCCCCAGGACAGCGAATCGTTGAAGCCAATGATGATGCCCGGAGCCCCGGGTAGAGACACACCGTAAACATTCATTTCAGGCGACTGTAACTGCATCTCGAACCAAAGCGAAGGAAGATTCAGCCCCAGATGCGGATCATTGCATAGGATAGGAGCCCCGGTGCGGGTATGCACGCCGCCCAACACCCAGTTGTTGCTACCCACAGCAGTTTCGTAATCGTCGAGCCTGGCCACTGCTTTGGAGGAGAAATGCACCCAGACACTATCGTCTGGCGGGGACGAAGGCCGGGACAGCGACGCCGGAGCAAAGGCGGTGCCTTCAGGGATTACGGGCTTACTTTGCAATCGTCTTTCGGGAAATAGAAAATTAAATTGTTCCGTTCCCAGGGCATCGCGCAGAGCCGTGAGTGCAAAGTCTTCGGTATAGCCGGTAAGGTCATCAGCCATATACTTGAGCAGCAGCGCTGTTTTCAGATTCGTCCAGGGCTCAGGGGCAAATCCCATTAGTTTATACTCCAGGGGCAGATCTTTGAATTTCAGAGAAGTGATGAAACTGTTGATGCCATCGCGGTACGCATCAAGCATTAATTTAGTTCTGGCGTCGGCCTCCATAGCCTCCAGCGAGTTCTCGGCACCAAACACCATCCCCTTTCTCCTCTGACCGCGATCGAATTCCAGAACAGCATTGCGAATTTTTCCGGTACGTGGGTCCTTGGCCATCCGTTCACCAACCACTTCTCCTACACGCCCTGCAGCAGCGCGGGTTTGAAAATCCATTTGCCAAAGGCGGAAGTAAGCATGAATATAGCCCTGCAAAAAATAAAGATCGTGCTCGCTCTGTGCTACAATATGCGGCACCATCCGCTCCTCAAAAAAAACGGTTGCTGGTAGCTCCAAAGCTTCCAGGTTGATATCCTGCGAAGTGAATTGACCCATGGGCTCGGCCTGTGCAGCCCAACCGTTCACAGGATCGAGCAACCGGCCGAGTGCCGGCAGCCCGCTCAAAGGCTGATCGAGCAAAAAAATGAGCCCAGCGGTAAAGAAAAGCAGTAAAAGAGTGCGCAGCAAACGCATGCTGTTTTTTATCCTCAATATAAGCTATTTAGCAGCGCAAAGGGCGGCGAAATGAATAAAAACATTTGGCTAATTTCGCCATCCTATGGAAAAGAAGGAACGGAAGCCTGTTTATTACAGTCAATACCTCCAGCTCGACAAGATCCTCAACGCTCAGGAACCAGAGAGCGGGAAAGAAGGTATCAGAGCCGATGATGAAATGCTGTTCATCATCATCCACCAGGCCTATGAACTTTGGTTCAAGCAGATATTGCATGAGCTGAATGTGATCCGCGCCATCTTCAAGCAAAACAATATTTCTAATAACAGTCCCGACGTTTATAACTCCGTGCATCGGCTGAAACGAGTTTGTAAGATACTCGATGTGGCGGTTTCACAGATGAGTGTGCTGGAGACCATGACACCGCTTGACTTCCTCGATTTCAGAGACTTGCTCCGGCCCGCTTCAGGCTTCCAAAGCATTCAGTTCAAAATGATCGAGGCTTCGCTGGGGCTGCAGTACAACAAGCGTCACGGACAAAATTATTATCTGTCACAACTTACGGAACAAGATGTAGCGCGGGTAAAACAGGCCGAACAGGAAGAAAGCCTGCTGGTACTTATTAACCGCTGGCTGGAGCGAATGCCCTTTATTAAAGATGGCAGTTACTGGAAAGAAGTGCGCTCTGATGCACCATTCTGGCAACAATATCGCGCGGCCTACGAAAGCAGCCTTCAGGATGCGGAACAAGTCAATCTGAAGACCTTTGACAGCCTTTTCCTGAATGAAGAAGCGTATCCCGAAGGCAGGAGCTTTAGTCTTGATGCCAACAAGAATGCCTTATTTATCATGCTTTACCGCGATCATCCCTTGCTGCATCTGCCTTATGAGCTACTGAGCACGCTACTTGAGATTGACGAGCTTCTAAGCCTCTGGCGCCACCGCCATATTCACATGGTGCAGCGAACCATTGGTAAACGCGTAGGGACCGGTGGAAGCAGCGGAGCTGAATATCTACGCAATGCTGCCGATTCGCATTATGTTTTTAAAGAGCTTGCGGAACTTACATCATTCCTGCTGCCGCGGCACATGCTGCCCGAACTGCCTAAGGATCTGATTCGTGATCTAAGCTATACACATTGATGTCCTCAGCGATCGAGATATCCGGACTTTACAAAAAGTATAAAGGAGCTTGGAGCGCAGCACTCGACGGCCTTTCTTTAACAGCAGAAAAAGGCAGGATCACCGGGTTGCTCGGGCCTAATGGTGCAGGCAAAACCACCTGTATCAACATCATTTGCGGACTGGTTCGAGCCGATAGGGGTAGTGTTCAGATTTTTGGCCATGATGCCGGAACTCAAATCCAGACCGTGCGGTCGCTGATCGGTGTTGTGCCGCAACAAATTGCTCTGTTTGAAAACATGACGGCCCTTGAAAACTTTCGTTACATCGGAAGTTTATATGGCATTGCGCAGGTAACGATAAAAGAACGTTCGAAGAACCTGCTCGAACGCCTGGGCCTTGCCCAACATGCTGACAAACGTGTGGGCCGGTATAGCGGAGGTATGAAACGCAGAGCCAACATCATCGCTTCTTTGTTGCACCAACCTGACCTGATTATTCTTGATGAACCCACCGCAGGGGTAGATGTTCAAAGTCGGGCTATGATTCACGAATTTTTGAAGGAATACCAACAGGCTGGCAAAACAATTTTGTACACCTCACATCATCTGGACGAGGCCGAAGAACTTTGTGAGAACGTCGTGATCATTGATGAAGGCAGACATATCATCAGCGGATCGCCAAAAGACCTCATTATACAAACCCGTAAACAAACCGACTGCAGAAAACTTGAAGATGTCTTTCTTCATTACACCGGACATTCGGTAAGAGACTAACATGAAAAAGATAACGGCAACACTAATCAAAGAGTGGATATTGCTGCGCAGGGATGTGGCAGGGTTGCTGCTGTTGTTTCTCATGCCGGCCATACTCATTATTGTGATGGCTATGGTTCAGGATGCTCCATTCCGCGACTATCAGGAAATCCGGTTCGATCTGCTGCTGGTCGATGAAGACGGTGGAAGCCTTGCCCGGGAAATTAAATCAGGACTAAAAGCCAGTAAGAATTTTCATGTCATTGACTCACTGGAAGGGTCGGCCCTGAGCAGCGGGCAATTACAGAAACTGCTCAGAGAAGGCGACTATCATGTGGGTATCGTTATTCCCAATGGCGCAACCGCAGAAGTGGTGAACAGCGCTAACATCATTGCTAACAATATCTCCAGGAAGCTGGGCCTTGGGGGCACCATGCCCTCACGGTCCACTCGCGACAACCGTTATGTGCGCATGTACTTCGATCCTGTGTCGAAGCCAACGTTCAGAACCTCTATTTCTTTTGCGCTCGACAGATTCGTGACCTATTCCTGCTCCAATCTTTTGGTGCAGCGCATTTCGCAACTCAGCAAACTGGCGGGTGACAGTGCGGAGATGAATGACGATTTCCGTAAGGTTTTTGCAGGCATCGGCATCAAAGAAGAAGTGTTGAACGATACGCAGGGCGACAAAACGTACATCAATTCAGTACAGCACAACGTACCCTCCTGGGCCATTTTCGGCATGTTCTTCATTGTCATCCCTATTGCGGGTCATATGATTCGCGAACGCGAAGATGGCAGCGCCGTAAGAATCGAACTAATACCCCATGCGCTGCGCCTGGTTGCGTTGGGCCGGATACTTTTTTACACGCTGATGTGTACCCTTCAGTTTTGGGTGATGGCCGGTATCGGGCTTTGGATACTTCCCTTGTTAGGGCTTCCCGCGTTATATCTCGGGCTCCATGCATGGGTGTTACTTCCCGTTTCTTTCGCCATAGCATTTGCGGCCACTTCGTTTGGGTATTTTACCGGTGCAGTTTTTCGCACGACCAATCAAGCCATGCCGTTCGGCGCCATATCGATAGTGATACTTTCAGCCATGGGCGGGCTTTGGGTGCCTGTGGAACTGTTGCCACCCGTAATGCAGCGGGTAGCCATGATTTCTCCGCTGCACTGGAGCCTGGAGGCGGTTCATCATGTGATTTTGCGCAACGGTGGAATCGGCAGCGTGGCCGGCCACATTTTATTCCTTATGGCTTTTGGAACGATACTTTGGGGCATCAGTATTTACAAAAATGTTTCCAGGGCCCGCGGCATCTAAACGATGGTTATATAACGCCATAAAGGCTTCCGCCTTTCTGAAACAGCCTATCCACTCGTCTTTCTACTTCAGGATCTTTCTCCAGCGGAGGTGCATGGTGGGGCTTCATTCTCGCATCAATAATGATGGGACCCTCACATCCCCAATGTTTAAACTTTACGAAACTACCCACTCCGTAAATGTCGTGAGAAGGGTTGCTTCTCGTGAAGGTGACCCAAAGAAAGTTATTAAGTTGCGCGGAAACAAAATGGCTATCCTCACAAATAATGAGTAAGGGGCAACCCGACAAGGAAGACAAATGCGGCAACAACTCTTCACTGACAGCAGTAAAAAATTCTGTGGCACCGGCGTAGTCTGTAAACGGGGGAGCACCGAGGGCTACTATTCCCGGAAGAATAATTCTGGGTGCGGTACCAAACCTGAGTTCATGCAGCACCTGCGGCGGCTCTGTGCAAAGCGTTCTCTTGGTTTCACCACAAGCTGCGAAGACTACTTTACTACCCTTGTTCAGCCCTGTCCCCGAATAGTCGAGGGTATCGATGGTGGTTTGCGTCTGAAAGTGGAGGTCTGTGCGGGGATCCATCCGCTCTAAGACAAACTGCATAAACGCGGCGATATCCTGACTTTGCAGGGCATTCTTCTGATCGGCAGCAATCCAAAGATATTTTGCAAGGCTGAGCTGGCCTGTACCCAAAATACGGTTGGCGATGGTCAGCAATTCGGCGGGCTTTTTCGGAGAATCGTAGGGGGTGTACCGTTCGCTACCCACGGCCAGCAACAAGGGGTGCACTCCGGCTGCATCCACCGCATGTATATTTTTCAAACCCGGTATTTCGGCTGGCACAGCGTCTCCGGTAAGTTCGTGAATGAGCGCACCAAAGCTCGTATCTTCCTGAGGTGGCCGGCCCACCACCGTGAAAGGCCAGATGGCATTGTTGCGGGCAAAGACATTTTTCACCTTTAGTACAGGAAAATTGTGTTGCAGACTGTAGTACCCAAGATGGTCGCCGAAAGGACCTTCCGGAAGAGTTTCGTTTGCTTCAATATCTCCTGTAATCACAAAGTCAGCATCGGTGCTGATACAGTAGCCCTGATGGTAACAATAGCGAAAACTTCTGCCGCCCAGCACACCGGCAAACTGAAGCTCGCTCATGCCCTCGGGCAAAGGCATAACTGCTGCGAGTGTGTGTGCCGGCGGACCGCCTACAAAGATGCTAACCCTTAACGGCAACCCGCGTGCATTGGCCTTGGCCTGATGAACGCCAATACCTCGGTGTATTTGATAATGGAGCCCAATCTCCTCGTTGAGCTTGTATTGATTTCCGTTGAGTTGAATCCGGTACATGCCCAGATTTGCACGCATAGCGGAGGGTCTTTCCACATCTTCGGAGTAAACCTGCGGCAAGGTGATAAATGCACCACCATCTTTAGGCCAGTGTTGTATCAGAGGCAAATCCCCGATTCTGATTTGGTTTTGCAGTACGGGCCGTTGGAAAACAGCCTTCTGCGGAAAGGCGTCGAGACCCGCAATAGCTGCGTCTAAAGCTCGAAAAGGCTGCCGGAACGCCGAAGAAGGATCCGTTTTTAACCGAATAAGCTGTTCCACCGTTTTAAAAGTCTTGCGGAAAATAAAGCGGCTGCGATCCATCGTTCCGAATATATTGCTGGCAGCACGGTATCGGGTTCCTTTCACCCGTTCGAATAATACGGCCGGTCCCTGCGCTTCGTACATCCTCAATTGAATCGCCGCCATTTCCAGAAAGGGATCTACTTCTTCCTTCACCCGAACTAACTGTCCGTGCCGCTCGAGATCAAGCAAACAAGCTTCAAGACTACTATAGGCCATAAATCATTACTCCATGATGGAAACACAAAGTAACAGTAATAGAAATGAAAATGCAGTTCAGGCGCGTTTAGCGCGGTAAGCGTTGTGGAAATCAACTTTCCGGTTGTTGCCGGTGTGTACCGGTTCAAGCGCCAGACGGATTGCATCCAGTATATTGTCGCTGGTGAGATAACGGCGTTCCTTTACGGCTGTACGTTTCCGGTTCACCAGATATACATCATCTTCTAACAAAGTGAAGACTACTGGAAGGCAGGCATGCCGTACATTGTCCAGCAGCAGATGGTAGGCATCTGTTGTAGATTTTCCGGGATGGGGAGAATTAAGAAAAACAAGATCGGGTTTTACCTCATGAACCATTTCATTAAGGATATCCTCATGCTCACAGATATACACCCGAAAACCGCGGCCTCGAAGCATCTCGCCGTCAATGTGCAAAATCTGCATGTCGTCGCCTGTCATTAATATCCGTAGAGCCATAACACCTGTTTTAAATGTACTTCATACTTTAACTACGTAAAAAACGGTGCCAAAGTTTTATGAAGTCAAAACCAATTGGTCATGAAGAAAACAACTGTATATATAGACCCTTGACGGGTAGGACAAGTTGGGTAACTTCAACCCACTATGGGCGAAAAAGCGGTTGGAGAAGGAAAAATAATTTATAAGACCGTATTTCTTCTCCACAAACGTATCGCTGCGGCCAACTGTGTTTTATAGTGCCCGGAGGCCATCGTCATTAGCTGTAGCGATATTTCTTTTTCAACATCAAAAAAGTATTTCAGAAAAAAACACAAGAGTGCTGTGGCTGGCTTCATGGTCATTCTATTCTTTCTTTGCTCGGGGTGTTTCACTTTTCTCCCTCCGTTTTAAAGACTATGCCAGCACTTATAATTGCTCCCTTGTTCTTGCCTTACGCAATCTGGAGCGGAGGTAGGCCCGGGCAATCTGGTAGCTGCTTTTCAGATAGGCCGCCAGGCTTCGGCCTGTACCCGGGGGAATCATGGCCGATTTAGGATGGGTAATTTCTTTGTAGGCCAGGACTACAAAAACGGCGCGCAGCGTATGGACTATGATGCTACTCCTTTTCATCGCAATAGGTGAAAAAATTTGATTCCCAGGGCTGATAAGGTTTCGTTAAATAGGTTTTTGGGAGGGTCTGACTTTTGCATCCTTTCTGTTAACTTGAGCAAGAGAAAGAACCGCCAATGATTTTCACGATTGCCCTGATAGCTACTACCTGCGTTATATCCTACAAAGGAATTAAAGACGAGATGTTTCTTCAACGCTATGCCTTTAGTATAGAAAAGGTGAAGCACAACCGGGAGTACATTCGTTACGTTTCTTCGGGCTTTCTTCACGTCAACTGGATACATCTTGTCGTGAATATGTTTGTTCTATGGTCTTTTGGAAGTGGTATAGAAGTGGGTTTCGGACCGCAGTCCCTGCTTTTTATTTACTTCAGCAGTCTTGTCGGAGGAAATGTGCTGGCTTACTTCATTCATACCTACAACCCGGGTTACACATCGGTGGGAGCCAGCGGAGCCATTGCCGGCCTCGTATTTGCCTCAATAGCTATCAGCCCGAATCTTCAGATATTCTTTCTGCCGTCGTGGGTTTTCGGCATCGCTTACGTCGTTTATACCCTATATGCCATCCGCTCGAAAAGAACCGATGTAGGTCATGCCGCCCACCTCGGGGGCGCATTGATCGGCATGCTCGTGGCGCTACTTATTTTTCCCGAAGCCCTCGTGCACAATTGGCTCCCGGTGCTGGCCATACTCTTGCCGGGCATCGTACTGATTGTAGTGATGATAAAAAAACCAGAGCTGATTCTCATTGACAAGAGGACACAAAAAAAGCAGCTTACTGTTGAAGACCGCTATAATATGAACCGCCGCACAAGACAGGAAGAGATAGACCGCATCCTCGAAAAGATCAACCAAAAAGGTATAGATAGCCTGAGCAAAAAAGAGCGCAACCTGCTTGATGAATATTCACAATCGCAGTAAAACAGGAATACGGTTACCTTTACCCCTTTAGACTATGATAGAAGCAGGCCATTATTACGATCTGGAAGTGGTAAAGTCAGTTGACTTTGGACTGTACCTTAATGCAGAAGGCCAGGAAATTTTATTGCCCCGCCGTTTTGTACCCCAGGACGCAGCCATCGGAGATACCGTGCATGTATTTGTCTATCACGATAACGAAGACCGGTTAATTGCCACCACACAAAAACCTGTGGCCACGGTTGGCGAATTTGCTTTGATGAAATGTGTTGGAAAAACCGAGCATGGCGCTTTTTTGGAATGGGGTATTATGAAAGATGTTTTTGTGCCCTTGTCGAATATGGTGAACCGCATGCAGCCGCAGGAGCACTATCTTATTTACCTCTACATTGACGAGCGTACCGGACGGGTAACCGGAACGGAAAAAATCCAGCGCTTTCTGAGCAATGACCACCTAACAGTGAAAGAAGATGAAACCGTGGACCTGATCGCCTGGCAGCAGACCGATATTGGTTATAAAATGATCATCAACAACCGGCACACGGGGGTCTTGCATTTCAGTGATGTTTTTCGCGACCTGCAATACGGAGAGCGCCTGAAAGGATACATCAGAAAGATAAGGCCTGAAAACAAAATTGATGTCAGCATCGGAGAAAAAGGCTACCGGAAAGTGACCACTGAAACGGATCGCTTACTGGAATTGCTGCGGGAACATAATGGCTATCTGCCCTACAACGATAAATCTTCACCGGAGGAGATTTACAACTTTTTTGGGGTAAGCAAGAAGACCTTTAAAATGACGGTAGGATCTTTGTATAAAGATCGAAAAGTGGAACTGACCCAGACCGGCATAAAACTTATTGACGATAACCAGCAAAAATAAACTCACTATGAAAGTAAATGTTCCGGAAGGCTATCAGCAGGTTATCCCCTACCTGGTAGTAGTACAACCTCAGCAACTTATCGATTTTACACAGCAGGTATTTGATGCGACTTTACGTAGTTCGCACATGCGCGACGGCGAGATAGCCCATGCAGAAATCATGATCGGCGATACCTGCATCATGATGGGTAAAAGCAATGAGCAGTGGGAACCCATGACCGCCGGGCTTTTTATTTACGTTGCCGATGCAGACGCTTCCTTTAAGAAAGCAACTGATGCCGGCGCAACAATAGTCATGGAACTCTCGGACCAAAGTTATGGCCGTACCTGTGGCGTAAAAGACCCCTCCGGCAATACCTGGTGGATCACCTCTGTGCAGCAATAGAAAGACCGGCTTAACAATTGCTCCCGGATTTTGTTATCTTACTTCATGCAACAGCAGCAAATGAAATTGGCGATATTCGGAGCGACAGGCCACACCGGAAAATATATCTTACGCGCTGCGCTCGATGCAGGGCACAAGATCACCGTGCTTGTGCGAGACAAGGCTAAGGTAGCCGCCATGCCCGGGCTTACAGTACTTGAAGGAGATGCGCTGAACCCGGAGGATGTGCTAAAAACTGTTGAAGGGCAGGACGCAGTAATTTCGGCCATCAGCGAAGGACCCGATATTCGTAAGAAAACACAAAGCACTGCGCTGGCCAACATCGTAAAAGCTATGGAGCAGCATGGGGTGCAACGCCTGATTTGCATGGGTGCTATCGGAATCCTGCAGTTTAATGCCGGAGAACTTGTTCGCGACCAACCGTTTTATCCTGAGCTTTACCGGCCACTGTCTTTTGAACACTCAGCAGTTTTTAAAATGCTGCAAACCACCCGCCTGAAGTGGACGCAGGTTTGTCCGCCTACCATTCTCGCTGCCGATGCAGATGGCCGATTTGTTGTTCGCGCAGATTATCCTCCCAATGAAAAAATGGAGGTTAACGCCGGCAACATTGCTTCTTTTATGATGCAGGAACTTCTCAGAAACGAATTTGTGGGTAAAAGAGCCGGCATCAATAACGCCTAAGGCATAACCGGTAAATTCATTCCGGCCCACTCTTCTCTGGCCGGACCATATATTCCCGGCACCTTAAGTCCGGCTTGTCGCATGAGCACGGTAATCTGCCCGCGATGGTGTATCTGATGGGTGACGAGGACGAACAAAGTCTGCCCATTCCTCCACATTTCGCCATACATGTCGGTTTCCTTCTCCAAATCTTCATCTGTCCAACTCTGCTGCAGCACTTTTATTAAATTGTTGCTCACCCGCTCATAAGCAGCAAGTATGCTCTGAACGCTATCATAACGAGTGGTCTCTTCCTGTATCGGCAATCCCACGCGATGAGGCATTTCCGTAAGGGTTTCTATGATATGATTTGCCAATCGGCCTATGGACCTTCCTTCCGTGTCTATCCTTTGTTGCAAAGCTTCGTCGGTTAGCTCACGAAAAAGCTTCAAAGTACTTTCGGCCTCGTAAGACCATACCGAAATAAAATCTTGAATACTCCTGAACATATGCCTGATTTGCTGGCTAAGATACAAGAATCAGTTTCTTGCGCCGAACAAAAGGCTTCCGATGCGTACCATATTGCTCCCCTCCTCTATAGCGAGCTGATAGTCACCACTCATACCCATGGAGCAGGTATCAAATACATCACTGAACAGAAAGTCGCTTTGCTTCATGGCGAGAAAACAATCGTGCAAAGTCTTAAACTCCCGCCGCACCGTTTTTTCGTCGTTCGTAAAGCTAGCCATGCCCATAAGGCCGCGCACCCGTACATGCTTCAGTTGCTGTCGCTGCGCCTCATAAAACTGCATGAACTCCACCCTATCCGTGACGTCCATTCCAAATTTGGTCTCCTCGCTCGCTATGTGCATCTGCAGCAATACGTCAATGATTCGTCCATGCTTTTCTGCCTGTCTGTTGATCTCTGACAGCAGCTTAAAGCTATCTACGGCATGTATGAGATGAACAAAACCGGCGATGTACTTTACCTTGTTGGTTTGCAAATGTCCGATATAGTGCCAGCGAATATCTTCTGGCAAAGCAGCATGCTTTTCAACGAGTTCCTGAACATAATTCTCTCCAAAATCGCGCTGACCCAGGTCGTACAAAGCTTTGATGTCTTCCACCGGCTTGGTCTTCGACACAGCAACCAGTTCGACTTGCTGCTGATGCAGTGACTTGCTAAGGGATTGCCAGGCCTGTTCGTTAACCATGTTTCTCAGTATTGTTCCTTTTCATTTGGGAAGTCACCCGCTTTTACGTCGTTGATATATTGTTCGGTAGCCTCCTTAATCTGATCATACAGGTTCAAATATCGGCGGAGGAACCGTGGTGAAAAATCCTTGGTAATACCCAGCATATCGTGCATCACCAAGACCTGACCGTCAACATGCATGCCCGCACCAATTCCGATGATCGGTATCCGCAGGGTTTCTGCCACACGACGACCCAGCTCTGCAGGGATTTTTTCCAACACTATAGAAAAGCATCCCGCCGCCTCCAGCAGTTGTGCATTGTGGACCAAAGCCTCTGCCTCCGCTTCTTCTTTTGCCCGCACGGAGTATGTGCCAAATTTGTTGATGGATTGAGGAGTAAGCCCGAGATGTCCCATCACCGGTACGCCCGCACTGATAATTCGTTTGATGGATTCGAGCACTTCTTCGCCGCCTTCCAGTTTAATGGCATGCGCGCCGGTTTCCTTCATGATGCGTATGGCCGAGCTCAAAGCCTCTTTACTGTTTCCCTGGTAGCTGCCGAAGGGAAGATCCACCACAACCATACATCTCTTTATAGCGCGAATAACACTCGAAGCATGGTAAATCATCTGGTCGAGGGTGATCGGCAAAGTAGTCTCGTGTCCTGCCATCACATTAGAGGCGGAGTCGCCTACCAGCAGTACATCTATGCCAGCATCATCAAAGATGCGGGCCATAGAATAGTCGTAGGCAGTCAGCATGCTGATCTTTTCTTCCTGCTGTTTCATCCATTGCAGGGTATGAGAAGTGACGCGCTTAATTTCTTTATGAACAGACATAGTGTGTTCGTCTTTTTGAGATCAACTTAGATGAAAACTTCTGAGGCAAGCATGAGCGATTCGCTGAAAGCCTTTTCAATGATGGAATGCGGAATCTCCTGCTCGTTGCACCAATGAACCAAATGCTCCGTGGCAATATTTCCCACAAGCTCGTCTTCGGCCATGGGACACCCGCCGATACCCTTTAAGGCACTATCGAACCTTCGGCATCCGCTCTTATAGGCGGCATCCAGTTTTTCCTGCCAGCTATCGGCCGACGAGTGAAAGTGCGCACCAAAAGAAACCTCCGGAAACTCAGGTATCAATGCACTAAAAATCTCTGTTATGGTCGCCGGATCGGCCACACCCACGGTATCAGACATGGCAATGGTTTTGATGCCCATGCCTGCAAGCTGCTTGACCCAATCTATCGCGACACCCGGATTGTAAGGATCGCCATAAGGATTGCCAAAACCCATGGAAATGTAAATAACCAGTTCCTTTCCGCGGGCGGTACAAAGGTTCTGTATCTCTTCCACCTGACGGAGCGATTCCGCTATCGTCTTGTTGGTATTTCTAAGCTGGAAGGTCTCGGAAATGGAAAACGGAAAGCCGAGGTAACTGATCGCCTCGTAGGCCACGGCGTCTTCTGCTCCCCGCGTATTGGCGATAATGGCAAGCAACCGTGTAGCGCTACCAGAAAGATCCAGTTGCGCAAGCACATCTTTGGTATCTGCCATTTGCGGAATGGCTTTTGGCGAAACGAAGGATCCGAAGTCGAGCACATCGAAACCCACACGCAGTAAAGCATTGAGGTAACGCACTTTGAGACCTGTAGGGATAAAATGTTTCCATCCCTGCATAGCATCACGCGGACATTCCACTACCGTAATTCGTCGCTCCATAGTTCCTTATTGGCACAAAGATAGAAGCATGGCGCACAATATCTGAAAAACAGCCGATCAGCTATTTCTATAACGCTCAGTATCTTATCTTTTCCAGAAAAAGCCGGAGGCCCATTTTCTTCTGGTCGTCGAGATAATATTGAATATTCTCGCGAAAGTATTTGTTAAGATCGTAGTCTGGAAAGGGGTGTGATTGCACCACCTCATCGAGATGATCGAGTCCTTTGGCATTGGCGGCATTGAACCGATTCAGAAAGTCTGTGGGCAGCTCTTTGTTGGCAATCCATGCAGCGAACACAAAAGGCAAACCCGTAAACGACTTCCAGGCTTCGGCCAGATCATAGACAAACGGGAAGTCGGAGAGCTTTTGTAGCGCACGATCACCAATAATTACACCCGCGCTTTTGCCACCAATCTTCTCCATATAATCTTCACCCGCGGGTTGGAAGGCTACGCTTTTTCTCCAATACTCTTTGAACAATAATTGCACCAGCCGGACAGAAGTACGTGACTGATAATCCAGATAAACAGTCTCAATTTCTTCAAGCGGTGCTGCGCTAAACAAGCATACAGAAGCAACCGGACCATTGGCCGCTATACCATAGTCCGAAATGATGCGGCTTCCCGCTATTTCGTTCATAGCTGCAACAGGCAAAAGGGCGAGGTCAATTTCATTGTTCTGAAGTTTTCGTGCCAGAGCAGAAGGATATTCGAGCGAAAGTTCGATCTCCTGCAGGAGTTCACTGTTTTCGATGCCATACAATAGGGGTTTTGTATTGAGGTAACTCACGGCTCCAACTTTTATTTTGCCTTCCAACGCTCTATTTTTGGCCGCAAAGATAATGGGCGGGGCCATATAGAATGTCGAAACAACTGACGGTATATACAGACGGAGCAGCGCGGGGCAATCCTGGTCCCGGTGGTTATGGGGTAATTCTTCAATGGGGAGAAGCTTATAAAGAGCTGGCACAGGGGTACAGACGTACAACCAATAATAGAATGGAGTTGCTGGCCGTTATAGTGGCCCTGCAACAACTTACCCGCGAAGGACTGAACATTACAATCTATTCCGACTCGCAGTATGTGGTCAACGCAGTGGAGAAAGGTTGGCTAAAAAACTGGGTAAAAACTAACTTCAAGGGTAAAAAAAATACCGACCTGTGGATGCGCTATTACCAGCTTGCCGGCAAACACAACATCAGGTTTTGCTGGGTGAAAGGACATGCCAACAACCCCTACAACAACCGCTGCGATATATTGGCTACACAGGCTGCTGATAGTGGCCAATGGTTGATTGATGAAGGTTTTGAGCAGTCGGAGCGCAACCTCTAAGGCGTACAAACACCTGAATAGCTTCGATACCGGTGCTGAACGCCCGTGCTTATTTTTGCAAAAACATGTACCAACTGAATGCTCGATACTTCGGCAGAATATCTTAAAGGTGTGGGACCTGCAAAGGCAGAGTTACTCCGCACCGAGCTCAACATTCAGAGCTTCGAAGATGTATTGCAGCATTACCCGTACCGCTATTTCGATCGTACTCAGGTGATGAAAATATCGGAGATCCATGCTCAATCCGATTTTGTACAACTTGCGGGCACCCTGATCAATATTGCAGAAGAAGGTGAAGGCCGCCGCAAACGGCTGGTAGCTACGCTTTATGACGATTCCGGACAGATCGAACTGATTTGGTTCCAGAGCATTTCCTGGGTACGCAATTCGCTTCGGGAACAAGGCCGGTACATCGTCTTCGGGAGGGTAAGTTTTTTCAATGGTGTTCCCAACATCGCTCATCCCGAAGTTGACCTGGTCAATGCAGAAAATATCATTACCGGACTACAACCGGTGTATCCCACCACTGAAAAACTGAAAAGCCGTGGAATAACCAACAGGTCATTTGCCCGGATCACACAAAGCCTCTTCGAAAAAATATCCTTGACGGATGTTCCGGAAATACTTCCTCAGGGATACCTGCAGCAATATAAATTGTGCAATCGCTATGCCGCTCTGCGCTGGATACACTTTCCGGATACAGACGAGCATCTGGAGGCAGCCCGCTACCGCCTGAAATGGGAAGAACTTTTTCTTTCGCAGTTAAAGATCGCCCGATTGCGCCTGCAACATACCGCTCAGCCGGGTTATCTTTTTAAAGAAGTTGGGCAGCATTTCAATGAGTTTTTCTCAAACCATCTGCCCTTTCAACTTACCGGTGCCCAGAAGCGTGTACTAAAAGAGATAAGAATGGACACCGCCACCGGGCGGCAAATGAACCGGCTGGTGCAGGGGGATGTGGGAAGCGGAAAGACCATTGTGGCCTTGATGACGATGTTGCTGGCACTGGACAACGGTTTTCAGGCATGCCTGATGGCGCCGACAGAGATATTGGCACAGCAGCATTTTCGGGGCATTCATGAACTGCTGGAAAAGATGAGGGTGCCGGTAGCTCTGCTTACCGGAAGCATCAAAGGCAAGGAAAGGAAAGACATCCTGAACCGCCTCAGAGATGGCTCACTTGCTTTCGTAGTGGGCACCCACGCGCTGATCGAAGAAAGTGTTCAATTTCAAAACCTTGGCCTGGCAGTCATCGATGAGCAGCATCGCTTTGGGGTAGATCAGCGGGCAAAACTCTGGCAGAAGAATGAAAAGGCGCCACATGTGCTGGTGATGACAGCAACACCCATACCGCGCACCCTTGCCATGACCTTATACGGCGATCTTGACGTCTCCGTCATAGACGAACTACCCCCGGGCCGGCAGGAAATCAAAACCGTGCACCGGCAGGAGATGAGCCGTTCCCGCGTGATGGAATTCGTAAAGAGCGAGATTGGTAAAGGCAGACAAGCCTACATAGTGTACCCGCTCATAGAAGAATCTGAGAAGCTGGATTATGAGAGCCTGATGGCCGGATATGAACAAGTGAAAATCTGGTTTCCGGAACACAAATACCGAATATGTATGGTGCATGGACGGCAGGATGCTGCAGAGCGTGAAAGAAATATGCAGCGATTCATTAAAGGTGATGCCGACATTCTGGTAGCCACTACGGTCATTGAAGTGGGCGTAAACGTACCCAACGCTTCGGTGATGGTGATAGAAAGTGCTGAGCGCTTTGGTTTGTCTCAACTCCATCAGCTCCGTGGCCGTGTGGGCAGAGGCAGCGAGCAGTCTTATTGCATCCTGATCACTGGAAACAAACTATCGAAAGAGAGTGCACAGCGCATGAATATTATGGTGTCCACAGCCAATGGCTTTATCATCGCCGAGCAAGACCTGGCCATGAGAGGCCCGGGCGACCTGTACGGTACAAAACAAAGTGGAATACTAAAGTTTAAGATTGCCGATATCGTGCAGGATATGCACATACTCGAACAAACCCGGCAGGCGGCGCAGCAACTCGTGGCCGAAGACCCTACCCTGCAACTACCCCAGCATGCAGGCCTGCGCAGATTGTTGCAAAACGAAGCGAGGCAGTCGCACTGGCGTAAAATCAGTTAGGCGGCTGGCATGGTTTTGATCTGATCTGATAGAATATCTTTCGACCTACTTTTCCGACAATAGATCGGGCTCCGGAAAAAAGCGGATCACGTCATCAGATGTTCCTCATTGCATTTTTCTTCAGACTTAAAAATCAGAACATGGGCATATTTGCATGCATATTATTTGGCGTCCTCGCAGCTTTTGTAGTGCGGGCCATGTTTCCCTCCGGTTACTGCCTGGCAAGCACCGCTTTTCTCATCGGTGTGAGCGGAGGATCAGTCGGGCTGTCGGGCGTCCTGATGGGTTGGGGTAACCTGAGCTCGTTCAACCTTCCGGATGTATTGCTGGCCATGTTTACAGCGGCAACACTGATGTGGTTTTATCAGGAATTACGGCAGCGACTCCTTTCAACAAAAGCGGAGGAATAACATCACCTACCTCTTCAGTTCGCTATCCCGGAGGGTATAGATAGCATTCGCCTGGTTGGTGCAGGTCAGCGTAAGGTCGTTAATGCACACATGAGGCGGCAAGCTGGCACAATAGTAAACGACCTCGGCGATGTCTTCGGCCTGTAGAGGTTTAAGATCGTCATAAACTTTCTGCGCCCGCTGCTCATCTCCCTTAAAACGGACTATTGAGAATTCAGTTTCGGCCATACCAGGATTGACGGCAGTTACTTTAATCTTATAGGGCAACAAATCGATCCGCATAGACTGACTGAGGGCATCTACCGCAAACTTGGTAGCGCAGTACACATTCCCATTCTTATAAGCTGTCTTTCCGGCGGTGGAGCCGATATTAAAGATGTGCGGCAAGGCTGATTGCTTAAGCAAGGGAAGCAGCATTTTGCTAACGTAAAGCAGCCCCTTGATGTTGGTATCAATCATCAGGTCCCAATCACTAAGCTCGCCTTCATCAACAGCAGCAAGACCCGATGCGAGGCCGGCATTATTCACAAGAATATCCAAAGAAGACTGTGAAGCCGTAAGGGCTTCTGCCACATGCTTAACCTGCTCCTTGTCCCTTACGTCGAGTTCAAAGGCAGAAACCTTGACTCCATACTCGCTTCCCAATTGGTCTTTTAATGCTTCGAGCCGTTCTTTCCTTCTGCCGGTAATGATGAGATTGTGTCCTTCTTTTGCAAAACGTGTAGCGATTGCTTTGCCAAATCCTGAAGTTGCGCCGGTAACAAAAACTGTCTTTTTCATCTTATACTTTTCGTTGACGGATAAAGATACTACCATAGCCCTGTTAACAAAAAATCCCTCTCGGAGGAAAGGGACTTTTGCTGTACAGTGAACTGTGTACTTAGATATGCAGCTTCGATCTCATCTCCTGTGGCATTCCGTTTTTGTTGAGTAAAAAGGCCGTGGTCTTATAGCGAACATAGTCTTTCGTAACATAAATATATCCTTTATAGTCGTTCTTTTCTCCCCAACTGTTCTTTACCATATAATACTCGCGTCCGTTCTGATCTTTTGCAATGCCCACGATGTGCATGCCATGATCGTCTGTAGTTTCGTAACTGTTGTAGGCGTTTTGGCGCATTTGCGGAGTTATTTTACGCTCAGGTTTCGGGCCATTAAACATGTCCTTTTGTTCCTCTTCGCTCATATCCTCCCAATCCTTTTCAGGAACATAGGCCACACCGTTCTTCCAACTAAAATATT
>OFIS01000299.1_pt1 | contig 38149 bp, 30 predicted proteins | sample 1775071 | NCBI WGS metagenome assembly OFIS01 (sample SAMN08195774, study PRJEB24354) | sludge metagenome | isolation source: sludge from phenol fed wastewater aerobic bioreactor C | place: India: Nagpur | collected 2016-09-17
GTGTCGTTTTCTCTTGGCTACTTCTCTTTTGGACAAGCAAAAGAGAAGTAGCTCGGGCGCCGGCAGGCGCACGAAACTGCTTTGTCGCTTGCCAAGCGTGCACAAGAGCAGCAGCCTTTTCCCCATAGAGCGACGACAGAAAAGCAAGGCTGTCGCGAGCACTCGCCCCTCACCCCACCCTCTCCCCGACGGGGGGAGAGGGAGAAGAGCGAGCGCGTCAACGCTTCGCCGGCGCGCTCCGCAACGGCGCGGTGGAACCGCGCACCACCAGTTCGGGGCTGAAGCCCTCGTTGCCCTCCTCCAGCGGCTCGCCGTTCGCCTCATGCTGCAGGTTGGCGATCAGCCGCTGCGCGGCGTGGCGGGCGATGTCCTCGGTGGCCTGGCGCGCGGTGGTCAACGCGGGCCAGGACTGCTTGGAGAACGGGCTGTCCTCGAAGCCGGCGATGGAGAGTTCCCACGGCACGCTGATGCCGCTGGAGTGCGCGGCGGCGAGCACGCCGGCGGCGATCTCGTCGTTGGAGCCGAAGATCGCGGTGGGGCGGTCCTTCAGCGCGAGCAGCTTGCGCGCGCCGCGGAAGCCGTCGTCGAAGGAGTAGTCGCCGGGCAGGATCAGCTTGCGGTCGAGCGCGATGCCGTAGTCCTTCAGCGCGTCCTCATAGCCCTGGTAGCGCTCGGGGCTGGAGCGGTGGTCGCGGCCGCCCCACAGGAAGCCGATGCGGGTGTGGCCGAGCTGGATCAGGTGTTCGGTGATCGCGTAGGCGGCGTCGCGGTCGTCCACGTAGACGCAGGGATAGCCGTCCTTGGGATCCTGCCGCGCGGAGATCACCCGCATGAACGGGATCTTCGCCGCCGCCAGCTTGCGGATCAGCTCCGGTTGCTCGGACATCGGCGGCGCCAGCACCAGGCCGGCCAGCCGCGCGTTGCCGACCAGCGCCACCAGCTCCTCGGCCAGCCGCGGCGAGGTGGAGTCGCAGGGATGGATCTGCAGGCCGTAGCCGCTCTTGCGGCAGGCGTCCAGCACGCCGCTCTGCATGCTGATGATGTAGTGCGGGTTGGGGTTGTCGTAGACCAGGCCCACCGCGTAGGCGCGCGTGCTGCGCAGGCTGCGCGCGGAGGGATCGGGCCGGTAGTCCAGCGCCTCGATCGCGCGCTGCACCTTCTCGCGCGTGCGCGCGTGCACCGAGGGCTCGTTGTTGATGACGCGCGAGACGGTCTTCAGCGACACGCCCGCCTGCTCGGCTACATCCTTGATGGTGGCGCTGCGCAAGCGGGAGACCTCAGATTCGAGATGCGAAGGGACGCGCGGCACGGCCGCGCCGACGCGCCGCACAGTCTAGCGGACCGCTGCGCGCCTGCCGCACGCGATCTCAGCCCGCCGCGTGCTGACCGACGCGGTGGCCGCGCAGGCCGTAGTAGAGGATGTACAGGTAGCAGGGCACCATCAGCAGCGCGAACGCCGCCTGGAAGTTGATGACCTCCTTCAGGTGCACGAAGGCCAGCGGGATCAGCGCGCCGCCCGCGATGCCCATGATCAGCAGCGCCGAGCCGGCCTCGGTGTGGCGGCCCAGGCCCTTGATCGCGAGCGGGAAGATCGCCGGCCACATCATCGCGTTGGCGAAGCCCAGCGCGGCGACGAGGGTGACCGAGGCGTAGCCGGTGGTGAAGTAGGCGCCCAGCGTGAACAGCACGCCGAGCACCGCGGACACCGCGAGGTAGCGCTGCTGCGAGACGACGCGCGGGATCAGCACCAGGCCGGCCAGGTAGCCGAGCAGCATCGCGCCGAGCGTGAACGCGGTGAAGAACTTGGTCTGGTCCAGCGGCAGGCCGAAGCCGGCGCCGTAGGTGCCGATCGCGTCGCCGGCCATCACCTCCACGCCCAGATACAGGAACAGGCACAGCACGCCCAGCCACAGGTGCGGGAAGCTGTAGATGGTGCGGCCGGTGTGGCCGATCGCGTGCTCGTCGTTCGCGCCGGCCGGCTTGATCTCCGGCAGCGAGGAGCGCAGCACCCACACGCCGAGCAGCAGCAGCAGGCCGCCCATCGCCATGTACGGCAGGTGCACCTTCGCGGCGAACGCGTTCAGCAGGCCCTCGCGCAGCGCCGGGTCGGCGGCCTTCACCTGCGCGTCGAGGTCGCCGATGCCGTGCAGCACCAGCGCGCCGAGCACCAGCGGCGCGAGAATGCCGGCGAGCTTGTTGCAGATACCCATGAAGGCGATGCGCTGCGCCGCGCTGTCGATCGGGCCGAGGATGCTGATGTAGGGGTTCGAGGCGGTCTGCAGCAGCGACAGGCCCGCGCCGATCACGAACAGGCCGGTGAGCGCGCCGGCGAACACGCGCATGGTGGCGAACTGGCCGAACAGCAGCGCGCCGGCCGCCATCACGAACAGGCCCAGCGCCATGCCCTTCTTCATGCCGGTGCGGCGCAGCACCCACGAGGCCGGCAGCGAGAACACGAAGTAGGAGATGTAGAACGCGAACGGCACCAGGAACGCGTAGGCGTCGGGCAGCTGGAACGCCAGCTTGACGAAGGTGATCAGCGGCCCGTTGAGCCAGGTGACGAAGCCGAAGATGAAGAACAGCACGCCGATGACGATCATCGGGCCGATGTAGGAGCGTTCGGACGGCGCGGCCGCCAGCGTGCTTGCCATGATTTCTCTCCCCGGGGTACGGCGTGGACGGCCGTGAGCATAGCGGCAGCCGCGGCTGCCGAGGGCTCCTTTATTGGCTGCAAAGTCCAACGTTGTCAACCGGCAGCTGCAATCCCATCCGGCGGAGCGCGTAGGAGCGCACCCTGTGCGCGAACGGCTCTTGCGGAAAGCTTGATCGCGCACAGGGTGCGCTCCTACGGCGTACGACACAGCGCGTGTATCGCCCCCCTGCCAACAGTCATGTTGCACGGCGCGCCCGACGATGGTGACAATCCCGGGACAGCCACTTGACAACGTTGTCATACCGCTTCCAGACTCCGCCCAAAGCGTTCCCGGCAGCCGCACACCACGCGCCACGCCGTCCAGACACCGCGGAGCAAGGGGAAATCCAGTGGGAGAGTTCGCCAGCCAGCGTCATGCCGCCCCGCCGTCGCCGCAGCCGCCGGCGCCGCACGGCGCGTTCGACCGGGGCGAGCCGTTCCTCGCCGCCGACGTCGGCGGCACCCATGCGCGCATCGGCCTGGTGCTCGGCACGCCTGCGGGCCGGCAGCCGGTCAGCGTGCTGCACTACCAGCGCTACTGCTGCGCCGACTGGGCCGGCCTCGGCGCCGTGCTGCGCGACTTCATGGCGCAATTGCCGGCCGCCGGCCACGCCGCGCTCGCCGCGCGCGTGCGCCGCTGCGTGGTGGCCTGCGCCGGCGTGGTGCTGGACGACGCGATCGTCAACGAGAACCTGCCCTGGCCGGTGGCGATCGGCGCGCTGCGCGAGCAGCTCGGCCTGAGCCAGCTGGAAGTGATCAACGATTTCGAGGCGGTGGCCTGGGCCACCCAGTTCCTGGACGTGGACGAGACGCTGCCGGTGATCGAAACCACGCAGCCGGCGCCGCGCGGCCCGGTGCTGGTGATGGGGCCGGGCACCGGGCTGGGCTCGGCGGTGCTGCTGCCGCGCGCCGGCCATGCGCAGGTGCTGCCCACCGAAGCCGGCCAGATCGCGCTGGCGCCCGGCAACGAACGCGAGATCGCGATCCTGCGCGTGCTCGCGCGCGGCCGCGCCTACGTCTCCTACGAGGACGCGCTCTCCGGCCCCGGCCTGCTCAAGCTCTACCACGCGCTGTGCGAGCTGCGCGGCAGCGCGGTGGCGCTGATGACGCCGGCGGAAGTCACCGGCGCCGCGCTGGCCGGCCACGACGCCACGGCGCTGGAAACGCTCGAGGTGTTCTGCGGCCTGCTCGGCAGCTTCACCGGCGACCTGGCGATGCTGTACGGCGCCAGCGGCGGCGTGTTCCTCGCCGGCGGCATCCTGCCGCAACTGCACGGCTTCCTGCGCGCCAGCCGTTTCGCCGAGCGCTACTTCAACAAGGGCGTGATGCGCGCCTTCCTGCAAAAGGTTCCCGTACGACTGATCGAGCACGGCCAGCTAGGTGTCATCGGCGCCGCCAGCTGGTTTCTGGACGAGCGGCAGGGAGATCCAGCCATGCCACCGCTCTAGCGACACGGCGCCGAACGCCGTCCATCAAGCAAGACCACCACGACCACACGGTCCCAACTGATCCAGCCTCTGAGGGGAGGACATCATGAACCACCGCAAGTCACTGCTTGCCGCGAGCATCGTCGCCGGCCTGTGCCTGTCCGTCGGCGCTTACGCGCAGGACGGCACGACGACCCAGAACGGCAACGCTGCGAGCAAGAAGGAAGCGAAAACCCTGTCGACGGTCACCGTCACCGGCATCCGCGGCTCCACCGAGAAGGCGCTCGACATCAAGAAGGACGCCAACTCCAACATCGAGGTGGTCACCGCCGAAGACGTGGGCAAGCTGCCCGCGCACAACGTGGCCGATACCCTGCGCAACCTGCCCGGCGTGGACATCCAGTCCTCCAGCGCCCAGGAAGGCGGCTTCGACGAAGCCGACCGCGTCAGCCTGCGCGGCACCAGCCCGAGCCTGACCCAGACGCTGATCAACGGGCACGGCGTGGGTTCCGCCGACTGGTTCGTGCTGAGCCAGGGCAACACCGTGGGCCGCAGCGTGAGCTACACCCTGCTGCCGTCCGAGATCGTCAGCCGCGTGGAAGTGCACAAGTCCTCCGAAGCCCGCTTCCAGGACGGCGGCACCACCGGCAACGTCGACATCATCACCCGCAAGCCGCTGGACTTCGACAAGCAGGTCACCGCGGACGCCAGCATCGGCGGCGTGTACTCCAGCACGGCATCCACCACCGACGGCCAGTTCTCCGGCCTGTTCAACTGGAAGAACGACGACAGCACGTTCGGCGTGCTGGCCCAGGTGTTCGACGAGAAGCGCCACCTGCAGCGCGAGGCGCAGGAGCTTCCGGGCGGCTTCCAGCAGATCGCCGCCACCGATCCGGTGGCCGCCACCAACCCCGACCTGGTCGGCGTGTACATTCCGTCGCTGCTCGGCTCCACGCTGTTCACCCAGACCCGCAAGCGCACCGGCGGCCTGCTCGAGGCGCAGTTCCGCCCGAACAACGACCTCACCCTCGGCCTGAGCGGCTTCTACTCCAAGCTCGACGCCGACAACTACAACCGCAACTACATGCTGTGGGGCGGCAACTTCGCCACCTCGCAGGCGCCGAACCCGGGTTACACCGTGCAGAACGGCGTGCTCACCAACGCCACCTATGCGGGCAAGCCGGGCACGGATTACACCGTGTACGACATGATCGACCGCAAGGCCTCGGCGAAGACCTACTACTACACCGCCGATGCCGACTGGAACGTCTCGGACAACCTCACGGCCACGTTCCAGGCCGGCACCACCAAGGGCACCGGCGCCACGCCGAAGCAGTTCATCGCCGAGGTGACCGGCAACAACGGCGGCGGCGCCAGCTGGACCACGCACGGCAACGGCTCGCCGGTGGACTGGAGCGTGGGCGGCAACGGCGGCCCGTCCGGCGTGACCAGCTTCGGCACCTGGGGCAACCAGATCGTCAAGGCCACCGACAAGGAGAACTGGTTCACCGCCGACTTCACCCAGTACTTCAACGCCGGCGTGCTGAACTCGTTCAACTACGGCGTGCGCTACGCCAAGCACGACCGCGCCGCGCTGTCGCCCGAGGGCGCCTCGCCCGGCAACATCTGGGCCGCGCTGCAGAACGGCGCCACCGCGAACTACCCGGGCAATTTCGCCCAGGGCATCGGCGGCCAGTTCCCGCGCAACATCTGGTACTTCACCCCGGCCGCGCTGCAAAGCGCGATCAACGCCAACTCCACCTGGCTCTCCAACAACGACGGCCCGACCGGCCGCCACAACTACGGCGGCGAGTGGCGGGTGGACGAGAAGAACGCCGCGGCGTACTTCCAGGCCAACTTCCAGGGCGAGAACTGGAGCGGCAACGCCGGCCTGCGCTACGTCAACATCAACCAAGGCATCGACACCTACTTCGCGGTGCCGGCCGGGCAGCCGGCGGACGTGAGCAGCCTGTTCGGCCAGTGGGACCGCCGCCACTACACGAACCACTACGGCCGCTTCCTGCCGAGCTTCAACCTGAAGTTCAACATCGCCGAGGACCTGATCGCCCGCTTCGCGGTGTCGCAGACCCAGACCCTGCCGGACTACTCCGCGCTCGGCGCCTCCTCCTGGGGTTCGGACCTGGACAAGACCGGCGGCGGCGGCAACCCGCACCTGAAACCGGTGCTGTCGACCAACTTCGACGCCGGCCTGGAGTGGTACTTCATGCCGCGCGGCCTGCTCGCCGCCAACGCGTTCTCCATGAACATGAAGAACTACGTGGCGTTCGGCACCGAGGACCAGCAGCTCTTCAGCGAGCTGACCCACAAGCTCGAGACCTACAAGGTGGCCGTGCCGCTGAATGCCGACGCCCGCCTGTCCGGCCTGGAACTGACCTACAACCAGCCGATCGGCCAGTTCTTCGGCGTGAACGCCAACTACACCTACGTCGACGGCTCCTCGTCCTTCACCTGGGCGGACGGCAGCCACAACCTGCTCGGCACCTCGAAGAACACCTACAACCTCGGTGCCTACTTCGAGAACGACACGTTCGGCGCGCGCATCGGCTACAGCTGGCGCTCGGCGTTCCTGATCGGCCTGCAGGGCGCGGTGCCGTACTACCAGGCGTCGTACGGCACGCTGGGTGCGTCCTTCAGCTACAAGGCCACCGACTGGCTGAGCTTCAGCCTGGATGCGCTGAACCTCAACAACCCGACCACCAAGTACTACCAGAGCGCGTACATCCCGACCGCGTTCTACGAGAACGGTCGCCAGTACTACCTGAACGCGCACCTGAAGTTCTGACCCGCCGCGACAACCCGCGGGCCATGGACGGCCTGCACTCTCCCCGTGCGGGCCCGGCTTCGGTTTGCGGGCCCGTCTTTTTGTCTGGAATGGCCGAGCAAGCACTCACCGTTCGCCCTGAGCGTAGGCCCGAAGGGCCGAAGTCGAAGGGCACTTTGTGGGGACGCTTCGACTTCGCTTGCTGACGCAAGCTACGCTCAGCGCGAACGGGATCCCCAGATTGAAACCAGGCGAAAACCAATCCGCCGGAGCCGCCGATGAACCGTCCCGCCCTGTTGTCCCGCTGCGCCGGCCTGCTGCTCGCGCTCGCCCTGCTGCCGGCGCAGGCCGCACGCGCCGATGACGCGGCGCCGCCCGCACTGATTCCGCTGCCCGCGCAGATCGAGCTGCAGCACGGCGGCTTCGCCGTGGACGCGCACACGCCCGTGGTGCTCGCGAGCGATGACGCCGCGACGAAGCAGGCCGCGGATTACCTGATCGCGCTCGAGGCGCGCACGCGCGGCCTGCAGCTGCAGCTCGCCGCCGACGGCCAAGCCGCGCACGCGATCGTGCTGCAGCGCGACCCGCAGGCGCCGGTGGCGCAGGCCGAAGGCTATGCGCTCGACGTCACGCCGCAAGGCATCCGCGTCCGTGCGCGCGACGACGCCGGCCTGTTCCACGGCGCGATGACGCTGTACCAGCTGCTCACGCCCGACGCGCGGCAAGGCGCGGTGGACGTGCCCGCGCTCGCCATCCGCGACTGGCCGCGCTTCGCCTGGCGCGGGCTGATGCTCGACTCCGTGCGCCACTTCCAGAGCGTGGCGGAGGTGGAAAAGCTGATCGACCAGATGGCCCAGCACAAGCTCGACGTGCTGCACTGGCACCTCACCGACGACCAGGGCTGGCGCATCGAGATCAAGCGTTATCCGGAACTGACGAAGATCGGCGCCTGGCGCACGCCGCCCGACGCCGGCCGCGACGGCGAGCCGAAACGCTACGGCGGCTACTACACGCAGGACGAAATCCGCGCCGTGGTGGCCTACGCCGCCGCGCGCCACGTCACCATCGTGCCGGAGCTGGACATGCCTGGCCACGCGCAAGCCGCGGTGGCCTCCTATCCGCAGCTCGGCGTCACCGGCAAGCGTCCGCCGGTATCCGTCGACTGGGGCGTGAACCCGTACCTGTACAACGTCGACGACGCCAGCTTCGCCTTCATCGACCATGTGCTCGACGAGGTGATGGCGCTGTTCCCGTCGACGTACATCCACGTGGGCGGCGACGAGGCGATCAAGGACCAGTGGCAGGCCTCGCCCACGGTGCAGGCGAAGATGCGCGCGCTCGGCATCAGCAATGAAGACGCGCTGCAGGGCTGGTTCATGGGCCGCATCGGCCAGTACCTGGAAAAGCACGGCCGCAAGCTGATCGGCTGGGACGAGATTCTCGAAGGCGACAACCTGCCGGCGGACGCCACGGTGATGTCCTGGCGCGGCATCGACGGCGGGATCAAGGCGGCGCTGCTCGGCCACGACGTGGTGATGTCGCCCTCGCCGGGCCTGTACTTCGACCACGTGCAGGGCGACCTCGCCGACGAGTACGCCGGCCGCCTCGGCGTGGAATCGCTCAAGGACGTGTACGGCCTGCAGGTGGTGCCGGACGTGCTGAACGCGACCCAGGCGAAGCACGTGCTGGGCCTGCAGGCCAACGTGTGGACCGAGCACATCCCCACGTTCGCCCACGTGGAACACGCGGTGTTCCCGCGGCTGGACGCGCTCAGCGAAGTGGCCTGGTCGCCGGCCGCCAGCAATAACTGGCGCGGCTTCCTCGCGCGCCTGCCGGCCCAGCTCGCGCGCTACCGCGCCCAGCATGTGGACTACGCCGACAGCGCGTTCGCGGTGGCCATCCATGTCGACCGCAACGTGGCGCTGGCCACCGGCAAGGCCACGGTGACGCTGGCCGACCAGGCCGATTTCGGCGCGATCCACTACACGCTGGACGGCAGCGCGCCCACGCCGGCTTCGCCGCTGTATCAGTCGCCGATCAACCTGACGCTGCCCGCCACCGTGCGCGCCGCCAGCTTCGCCAATGACGGCAGCGCACTCGCCGCGCCGCGCACGCGCGCGATCAGCCGCGCCGCCCTGCTCAGCCTGCCCGGCACCGCACTGGCGAACTGCCCCGGCAGCGACTTCCGCCTGCGCCTGCAGCCGATGCCCGACGCGACGAGCACCCAGCCGGTGTACGCGGTGAACGTGTTCGACGCCTGCCAGCTGTTCCCGCCCACGCTGATGGACGGCATCAAAGCGATCCAGGTCGACGCGGTGCGTCTGCCGCGCAACTTCCAGCTGGCGCACGAGCAGAAACTGGTGGTGTCGCGCCCGCACGCGACGCCGTTCGGCGAGCTGGTAGTGCATGCCGACCGTTGCGACGGCCCGCTGCTCGCCACCATGCCGCTGCCCGATCCCGCGCACGCCCCGCGCGAGTTCAAGCTGGACGCGAAACTGCCCGCGCAGAGCGGCGAGCACTCGCTGTGCCTGGTCTACACCGCGCCCGTCGACGGGCCGCTGTATGCGCTGGGCCGGGTGTCCCTGCAAACCATGCCGTAACCCAACCTGTAGGAGCGCACCCTGTGCGCGAATGCTCTGGCGCCGATCGGAGCAAAAGCATTCGCGCACAGGGTGCGCTCCTACAACAGCATCGGAGCCATCGCGCATGAAGCAACGCCTCGCCTCCCTCGACGCCCTGCGCGGCCTCACCGTGGCCGGCATGCTGCTGGTCAACGACCCCGGCAGCTGGGACCACGTGTATCCGCCGCTGGAGCACGCGGCCTGGAACGGCTGCACGCCCACCGATCTGGTGTTCCCGTTCTTTCTGTTCGTGATGGGCGTGTCGGTGGCGCTGGCGATCCTGCCGCGGCTGGAGCAGGGCGCGGCGCCGGCCGTGTTGCGCAACGCGGCGCTGTGGCGCGCGCTGCGCATCCTCGCACTGGGGCTGGCGATCAACGCGCTGGCGGCGTGGTGGCTGCCGGGCCGCGACATGCGCTGGCCCGGCGTACTGCAGCGCATCGCCGTGTGCTTCGCGGTTGTGGCGGCCATGGCCGTCTATACGCCCAAACGCGCATGGTGGATCGCCATCGCGGCATTGCTGGTGGGCTACGCCATCCTGCTGCTGGCAGGCGGCACGCTGGACCAGTGGAGCAACATCGTCGACCGCGTCGACGGCGCGGTGTTCGGCCATTACGTGTGGGATCACAACCCCGCCACCGGCCAGGTGCACGACCCCGAAGGCCTGCTCAGCACCCTGCCGTCCATCGCCAGCAGCCTGCTCGGGCTGGTCGCCGGCGTGTGGCTGCGGGCGCGCAAGCTCAAGGTTCTACTCGTCGCCGGCGTGGTGGCCGTGGCGCTGGGCTGGCTGTGTTCGACGTGGCTGCCGTTCAACAAGAACCTGTGGACGCCCTCGTTCGTGCTGTGGACCGGCGGCTGGGCGATGCTGGCGCTGCTCGCCTGCCATTGGCTCATCGACCTGCACGGCTGGCCGGCGCTGGGCCGCCGCTTCGGCGTCAACGCGATCGCCGCCTATGCGGGCTCGGAACTCATGCAGGTGGCGCTGCCCGCGCTGGGCTGGCAGCAGCCGATCTACGAACGCGGCTTCGCCCGCTGGATCGCGCCCTGGGGCGGCGACCAGCTCGCCTCGCTGGCCTACGCCGTCGTATTCGTGGCGTGCTGGTGGGCCATCGTGTGGTGGATGGACCGGCGGCGCATCTACCTCAAGCTGTGAGGCGCAGCGCGCCGCGCAACTGCAACGCCTGCCGCGCCGCCTGCGTCTCCGCGGCGGACAGCTCCGCCAGCGGCACGAACTTGCCCGCCACCTGCGCCGCCAGCGGCAGGCCGTCGCGGTAGAGCACGCGCGCGCCCGGCACCGCGGGCACCTTGTCGCCGGCCAGCACGCTGCCCACCAGATTCAACGGATCGCAACCGCCCACCACGACCAGCGCGCCCTCGTCCGCGCGCTGGCGGATCGCGCGCAGCGGCGCGATCGCCTCCGGCAAGGCGAACTGCTCGCCCACCAGCCCTTCCACGAAACGCCCCCCGCGAATCTCGCCGCGCGCCTCCAGCCGCCGATACACCCGCGACAACTCGCGCCAGCGCGGCAGCCACGGCGCCTCGCGCTCCAGCAACTGCCAGAACACCACGCCGTAGCGGGCGAGCAGGGCGCGCGCAATGTGCTCCAGATGTTCTCCCTCTCCCCTTTGGGGAGAGGGTTGGGGTGAGGGGACATTCTTGCCACTGTCCGCATCAAGCTGTGCTTCCGCGAGCACCCGCCCCTCATCCGCCCCCGGATCAAGTCCGGGGCAGGCTCTGCCGGGCACCTGCACTCGGGCCATCCCTGGCCCTCGCCCTTCGGGCGGCTCGCGCCGTGCAAATCGGCTGTCCTGCCGATTTGTCTCCCCAACGGGGAGAAGGGAAGAACGGACGAGCGACCAGCGCCCCGCATCCTCGATCCCGCCGAACACATGCCGCCGTATGCGCCGGTGCCGCGGCGCCTCGCGCTTCGCCGCGGGCAGCAGCAGGGCGCGCAGGCCGGCGAAGCTGTCCGAGCTGACGCGGCCGGCGGCGACCAGTTCGCCCAGCGCATCCTCCAGCTCGGTGCGCAGCAGGTGCACGCTGGACTGCAGCTCGTCGAAGAACAGCGCGCCGTGTTCGCGCAGCGCGTCGGCCACCGCCTGCGCGCGCGAGGACAGCAGGCTGTCCTGCGGCTCGGAGGCCTGCGCGATGGCCGTCCAGACGGCCAATTGCCGGCGCGGCAGCAGCACGATCGGCGTGGCGCGCACCGGGCCGCTGCCGCCGCCCGCGCGCAGGCGGCTCCAGGCGATGCGACCGGCGCGGCACAATTCATCCAGCCAGCTCGCCGAATAGTCGGCGATGCGTGCGGGCAGGATTTCTGCTTCCCACGCGCCGGCCGCCGCTTCGTAGCCCTCCAGCTGCGCCAGCACGGCCGGCAGCGCATCGGGGCCGCGCAGCTGCGTGGCGGGACTCGCGTGCTGCCAGTCGAGCAGGAAGCGCATCAGCTCGCGCCGGCTCACCGGCTCGATCTCGCGCCGCAACCGGCCCAGCGTGTAGCGGTGGATGCGCGCCAGCAGGTGGCGCTCGCACCACTGCGTCGCGTCGAGCGCGGGATCGAAGCGGCCCTGGATCACGTAGCCCTCGCCTTGCAGGCGCAGCAGCGCGGCGTCCACCTCGGCCGGCGCCACGCCCAGCGATGCGGCCAGCGCCGCCACCGTCACCGGCCCCAGGCCCAGCAGTCGGCCGCGCACCAGCTCGCGCAGCGCGTCTTCGCGGGTCCAGGCTTGCGCGGCGTATTCGGCGGGCGCGGCGATGGCGGGCTTCAACGCAGCGTCGGGATGCACGGCTTGCCATAGCGGCAGTTTTTCGGCGCTGGTCCAGACCTGGCTTTTCTCCCTCTCCCCCAACTTTGTTGGGGGAGAGGGTGGGGTGAGGGGGGCCTTGCCTCGCCCTGTTGTCGTAGAAACAAGAGCTCCCCCCTCACCCCGACCCTCTCCCCCTGCCATGAGCAGGGGGAGAGGGAGTTGAAGACGCGTGGCGCGCTGGTCGTGCGCCAGCTTTTCCAGCTTGTCGCTCCAGCCCTCGTTCGCCGCCGCTTCGTCCACCGTGATGCCACCCAGCGCATCCAGCGCCTCGTGCATCTCGTCCGCGCTGCGCACCGCGGGCCATGCCTCCGCGCGCACCGCAGCGATGGCGTCGGGATCGAGCCGGCCGAGGTCGCCGGCGTTGGCGGGAACATCCTGGCGCACGGCGCGGGTGCGGCGTTCCTCCAGCGGCGCGTCGTCGAGGAAGGCGTAGGGCGCGGCGTTGAGCACCGCGCCGGCGAGCGGGCTGGGCGCGGCGAGGTCGCGCGCGACGAGGCGGATCGCGCCATCTTCCAGTCGCCGCAGCAGGCGCAGCAGGCCGTCCACGTCCATCGCCTCGCGCAGGCAGTCGTGCAGGGTCTGTGCCACCAGCGGGTGGTCGGGAATCTGCCGCTCGCCCACGATGTTTTCGAGGCAGGCGACCTGGTCGGGGAACACCGCGGCGAGCAGGTCCTCGCTCTTCATGCGCTGCAGCTGCGGCGGCACCTTCCTGCCGCCGGCGAAGCGTGGCAGCGCCAGCGCGGTGACCGCGTTCCAGCGCCAGCGCGCGGGGAACAGCGGCGCGTCGAGCAGGGCCTGGATCAACACATGCTCGGCCGTGTTCGAGTGCAGGTAGCGCGCGACTTCCTCCAGCGGAAAGCTGTGGCTGGTGGAAAGCGACAGCACGATCGCGTCCTCGGTGGCCGCGGCCTGCAGCTCGAAGTTGAACTGGCGGCAGAAGCGCTTGCGCAGCGCCAGCCCCCAGGCGCGGTTGATGCGGCTGCCGAACGGCGCGTGGATGACGAGCTGGGTGCCGCCGGATTCGTCGAAGAAGCGCTCGAACACCAGGGTGGATTGCGTGGGCAGCACGCCGAGTGCGGCCTTCGCGCTGGCGAGGTAGTCGAGCAATTGTTGCGCGGCGGCTTCGCCGAGGCCGAGTTCGTCGCGCAGCCACGCCAATGCACGGGCTTTACTCCCCTCCCCCTCCGGGGGAGGGGTTGGGGGTGAGGGTTCGGCTGTGCTGGAAGGTTCGGCGAGCACCGAACCCTCACCCCCGACCCCTCTCCCGGGGGGAGAGGGGAGCAGAGCATCGACCTCCTCGCGCAGCCGCGACACCGCGAACGAGAGTTCGTCGGTGCGCCCCGGCGCCTCGCCCAGCCAGAACGGGATGCTGGGCGGCACGCCGTGGGCGTCTTCCACGCGCACGCGGTCACGCTCCACGCGCAGGATGCGGTAGCTGGTGTTGCCGAGCTGGAAGATGTCGCCGGCGAGGCTCTCCACCGCGAAGTCCTCGTGCACCGAGCCGACCACGGTGCCTTGCGGCTCCAGCACCACGAGGTAGTCGGCGGTGTCGGGGATCGCGCCGCCGGAGGTGAGCGCCACCAGCCGCGCGCCGCGCCGCGCGCGCAGGCGGCGATGCACGGCGTCGCGATGCAGGTAGGCCGCACGCGCGCCGCGGCGGGTGGTGAAGCCCTCGGTCAGCATGCGCACCACGGCGTCGAAGTCCGCCCGCGACAGCGCGCGATACGGATACGCGCCGCGCACCAGCGCGTACAGCGCATCCTCGTCCCACTCGCGGCAGGCCACCTCGGCCACCAGCTGCTGCGCCAGCACGTCCAGCGGTTGCGGCGGCTGCACCAGCGCATCGAGTTCACCGCGGCGCACGGCGTCGAGCAGGGCCGCGCATTCCACCAGGTCGTCGCGCGTGGTGGGAAACAGCCGCGCCTTCGGCGTGCCGCCGATATGGTGGCCGGAGCGCCCCGCGCGCTGCAGGAAAGCCGCGATGGAACGCGGCGAACCGAGCTGGCAGACCAGGTCCACGTCGCCGATGTCGATGCCCAGCTCCAGCGAGGCGGTGGCCACCAGCACCGCCAGCTCGCCGCGCTTCAGCCGCTGCTCGGCGTCGAGGCGTTGCTCTTTGGCGAGGCTGCCGTGGTGTGCGGCCACGGCCTGCTTGCCCAGCCGCTCGGACAGGTGCCGCGCCACCCGCTCGGCCAGCCGCCGCGTGTTGACGAACACCAGCGTGGTGCGATGCGCCTGCACCAGCTGGGCGAGGCGATCGTAGAGCAGCGCCCAGGCGTCGTTCGACATCACCGCTTCGAGCGGCAGCGGGGTGAGTTCGAGGGCGAGGTCGCGCTTGCGCGTGTGGCCCGTGTCGATGATCGCGATGTTTTCCCTCTCCCCGTCGGGGAGAGGGCAGGGTGAGGGGCGGGTGCTCGCGGGAACGTCGCCAAGAGTGCGCTCCGATGGAGACTGCGGCGAGGTTGTCCCCTCACCCCCACCCTCTCCTCGCTCCTCAGAGCCGCGGCCATCCATGGCCGCTCCCCGCGTACCCCAAAGGGGAGAGGGTGATGTTGTGCCGACCAGAAAGTCGGCCACTTCTTCGATGGGCTTCTGCGTCGCCGACAACCCGATCCGCTGCAGCCGCCGCTGGCACAGCGCCTCCAGCCGCTCCAGCGTCAGCGCCAGGTGCGCACCGCGCTTGCTGCCGGCCACGGCGTGGATCTCGTCCACGATCACGCTGCGCGTGTTCTTCAGCATCTCGCGGCCGGAGGCGGAGCCGAGCAGGATGTACAGCGACTCCGGCGTGGTCACCAGGATGTGCGGCGGCGTCTTGCGCATCCACGCGCGCTCGGTCTGCGGCGTGTCGCCGGTGCGCACGGCGGTGCGGATCGCCACCTCGGGCAAGGCCAGCTTTTCCAGTTCGGCACGGATGCCTGCCAGCGGCTCTTCCAGGTTGACGTGGATGTCGTTCGACAGCGCCTTCAGCGGTGACACGTAGACCACCCGCGTCTCGTCCGGCAGCGCGCCGCCGTGCGCCACGCCCTCGCACACCAGCGCGTCGATCGCGGCGAGGAAGGCGGTGAGCGTCTTGCCCGAGCCGGTGGGCGCGGCCACCAGCACGTGGCCGCCCGCGCGGATCGCCGGCCACGCCTGCGCCTGCGCCGCGGTGGGCGCGGCGAAGCGGCTGTCGAACCAGGCGGCGACGGCGGGATGGAAGCCGCTCAGCGGGGAGGCATCCGCTTGCATGCAGGCAGGGGCGCGGTGGCAGTCGGGGCTTTCGATTCTACGCGCGCCGTTCGCCACCACGCGCTTGCCCGCATTCCGCATGCGCAACGGCCGCCGCCTGCCATGCAAGCGCTGCGGCGCCATGCCAAGATGCATGCTGGCTGCCGCCCGCGAGGATGCCGAGGGGAGTCCGCGGGCCGCGCCTCCATGCGAAGGACACGTATGCGTACATGGTGCGATAGGGCGATCCGCCGGATCGGCGTGCTGGTATGGGTGTCGGGGCTGGGCGTATCGACGGCGCATGCGGCGAGTCTCGACTCCGCCCTGCTGCCGAAGATCCAGGCCGCCACTTTCGAGGTAGTGGCGGCCAAGCCGACCGCCGATCCGCTGACCTACGAGAAACCGCTGCCGCTGGACTTGCTGCCCTACCAGGAGCGCACCGACAAGTACTATTCGGTCGGCACCGCCTTCGCGCTGGGCAACAACCGCTACGTCACGGCAGCACATGTGCTGCAGGTCGGCATCAACAGCCTGTGGGGCGAGCCTGCGCTGCGCGACGCCACCGGCCGCGTGTATGCCATCGGCAAGGTCGAAAAGTTCTCGCTGCAGCAGGATTTCGTGGTGTTCACGCTGGCCGAGCAGCCAGCCGCGGCAGCCGCGCTCGAGGTCAATTCGAAGCCGACGTTGAACGAGGTGGTGTATGCGGTCGGCAATGCGCTGGGTACCGGCGTGGTGATCCGCGACGGCCTCTACACCTCGGATACCCCGGAGGAACAGGACGGCCGCTGGAAATGGATGCGTTTCTCTGCGGCGGCATCGCCCGGCAACAGCGGTGGCCCGCTGCTCGACGCGAACGGCAGGCTGATCGGCATCGTGCTGATGAAGTCGGCCAACGAGAATCTGAACTATGCGCTGCCGATCCGCGAAATAATCGCCGCGCCCGAGGGCCAGGCGGTCATGGACGTCCGCGGCGCCTACCAGCTCGATCTGTTCGACGCGCGCCAGAATGGCACCCTCAAGGCGCAGTTCAAGCTGCCGCTCAGCCTTGCGCAGTTCTACCGCGAGTACCAAAAACATTTCGACGCCTTCAGCGACGAGCAGATCAAGGCACTGTTGGCGAAGGAGTCGCCCAACCTGTTTCCCAATGGCCAGGGCTCCGCCAGATTGCTGTACCAGCAGACGCAGTTGAGCGCCTTTCCGCATCTGATCAGGCGCGGAAGCACCGGCGAATGGAGCCTCGATGGCAGCGGCACACAGCGCCTTCCGCTGGATGGCAACGGCTATCTGCACGTGGGTGGCGTGGGCCGCAATGGCTTGGCACACCTGCGCCGCCCCGATGGCGTTGACGCCACCCGGTTCTATGCCGACGCGAAGGTACGCATGGACCTGATGGCCAAGACCGGCATGTTCCAGCGCGCGATAGGCAGCGAGAACGTCAAGATCACCTCGTTCGGAAAGCCGAGCTTCGAGACGGTGCGCATGGATCGCTGGCAGCGTCCATGGCATGTCGAAGTCTGGCCGTTGCCCTATGCCAACACCCTGATGATCTTCTATTCCTTGCCGGTACCCGACGGCACCGTGATGCTGACCCGGCTGGTTCCCGCGTCCGGGGAGCACGACGCCAGACTCGACATGGACGAGCTGAGCAATTTCGTCTACGTCACCTACGAAGGCACGCTGGCCCAGTGGAAGCAATTCCTCGCGATGCCGGCCCTGTTGCCGGCGGCGTTCCGGAACATCCGCGTCGAGTTCGACTACGACCATCGTTTCGGCTACGCCTCGCAGCGGATGGCCTTCTCGTACACGCCCGAACTGCAGCCCATCAAGCCGGACAACCTGCTGTATTTGGGCTTTCGATTCCTGCTGGACAAGCAAAAGCCGGCCTGGGACGTCGGCGCGGTGGTGGTATGGAAAACCCCGGCCTCCGACGACAAGAACAACGTGGTCGTGCAGCGTTTCGTCGCGCCGCCGGCTGGGCTGGAAGAAGACCTGACCAGCACGTGGCAGAAAGTGTCGCAGCGCAGTTATCCCTACAACGCCGTGGCGCGCCAGGAGGATGGTTTGATGAAGATCAACGGCGTCGCTGCTTCCACTGTCGCCGATGCCGGGAGTCCGACCGTGCTGTACAGCCCGTTCTACGGGGTGGAAGGCAGCCACTCGCAGGACGAGATGAAGCGCAAGCTCGACCTGCTGACGAAGGACCTGCGGATCAGCGACCCTTGATCGACCATTCCCCGGCGCCGTTGGGCGGGGCATGCGCAGTGATCAAAGCAGATCGACGAAATCCCGGGATGAGGTTTGACGTGCAAAAAGACCGTGCCGAAGCCGGCCAGCAGCAAGAGTCGTGGTTGAGTACCCCCGACGGCCAACCCCTGCGCCTGCACGACTGGCCGCTGCCGCAGGCGCGCGGCGGCGTGCTGATCGTGCACGGGCTGGGCGAACACGCCGGCCGCTACGACCGCCTCGCGCGCTGGTTCAACGCGCAGGGCCACGCCGTGCGCAGCTACGACCAGCGCGGCCACGGCGAAAGCCCCGGACCGCGCGGCGTACTCCGTCATCCCGACGACCTGCTGGCGGATCTCGCCGTGGTATACGCCGACTACGCACGCACGCTGGGCAGCGCGCCGCTGCTGCTCGGTCACAGCATGGGCGGCTTGGTCGCGCTGCGCGCGGTGCTGGACGAGCGCATCACGCCGAAGGCGCTGGTGCTGTCCTCGCCCGCGCTGCGCAGCCACGCCTCGCCCGCCCTGCGCCGGCTGGCCGCGACCCTGGCGCGCCTTGCGCCGAACCTGCGCCTGCGCAACGGTCTCGACCTCGAACGCCTCAGCCACGACCCGCGGGTCGTCGCCGCCTACCGCGCCGACGCGTTGTGCCACGACCGCGTCAGCCCGCGTCTCGCCGACTTCATCTTCCGCGCCGGCGCCTCCTGCATCGCCGACGCCGGTCGGCTCGACCTGCCCACCCTGCTGCTGGTGGCCGGCGACGACGCGCTGGTCGACGCCAGCGGCAGCCGCGATTTCTCCACCGCCGCCTCGCGCACGAAATGCCTCACCACGCGCTACTTCGCGGCGCTGTACCACGAGCTGTTCAACGAAGCCGAACCCGGCCGCGGCCAGGTGCTGCAGCAGCTGGAGGACTGGCTGGGAAGGGTGAGCTGTCCGGGGTTCGCCGATATGGCTTGAGCCGCTGCATCGGAGCCATCCGGAACCGCACGAGGAGCAGCGGCCGTGATGAAGAACGTCTGACTGGTTTCGGCTGACGAGGTGCACGCAATATCCAACGGCGACGCACCTGTCGCTCCCCCGAGATCGGGTCGCCCTCGTAGTCGCTCAGATTGCGCTGCTTGCGCAGGGCATCGAGCACGATCACCGTCGCCGGCGGTACCTCCATGGTCAGCGTGAGGCACTGGATCGCGGTCTGGTGATGGCCTGGCTGACTGGTCGCAGTGCGATAACCGCTCGCCCACAAACCCAGCATCGCGCACTGCATCAGGCACTTGTAGGCCGCATCGAAGCGGTTGTCCGTGCTGATCGCGGCGACGCGCGCATCGGCCAGGTTGCGCCGCGCGGCCTCCAGCAATTTGCGGATCGCGGTCGCGTCAGGCGCGTGCGCCAGCAGCCGCCTGATCGCCAGCAAGTTCTGCAAGGTCATTCCTGTCTCCCTTCAGGAACACGTTCGGGTTCTGCTGGAACTGGCGAACGAACGCCTCGCCCTCCCGCGCCCGCCGTCGAAACTCCGCCGGCGCGTAGAGCGCCGGATTGATCTCGCGCTGCAGCGCCTGCTGCACCGGATACAGCGCCTGCACCAACTCGCCGAAACCCACCTCGCCCACCACCAGCAGGTCGATATCGCTGCCGGCCACCTGCGTCCCTCGCGCCATCGAGCCGAACACCAGCGCCAGCCGAACCTGTCCGGCCAGCGGCGCCAACGCCTCGCGCAGCAGCGGCACCATGCCATGCGTCTTGCGGAACATGCTTGCCAGCTCAGGGAAGAGCGGGCACTGCGCATTGGCCTGGTAGCGCACCTGGTTGCCCTGCTCGCTGCGCAACACCAGCCCCGCCTCCGTCAGTTTGTCCAGCTCACGGCCCAGCGTGCCGGCATGGCTGCCGGTGAGCCGCGCCAGCTCGCGCAGATGCAGGCTGGCATCGGGCTCCAGCAACAGCTGCGCCAACACCCGTTGGCGTTTGGCGGGAAACAGCAGGTCCATCAGGGCGGAAGTGTTGCTCATTGGGCAACGAATGTGGCCAAAAAGGCAACATGCAACAAGCGCCGCCGGCTGGTGGCAGAGACTCTGAACGAATCTGGCGCGGGTGCATGGAAACGCGAAACCGCCTTCACCTCGTTATTGCCGCGAAGGTGGAAATCCATGCAGCTCGCGATGGCGCGCGAGAAACGGCCGATGCCCCGACCGGACTTCGCGCAGCCGCATCCCCGCCGAGATACCGATGGCCTCCGCATCAGCGCTTGGCAGGCGCGCATGGATGAGGATGCACCCGTCGTTGGCGAAGCTGATCAGCCCTTGGTCGAACGCCGCATCCAGATGCGCCGCCAGCAGCAGGCCGTTGTCCGGGTTGAGCCGGTCGGCGTTACTGGATTCACGCCACGGGCGAATGTGAGAGGCACGTAGCAACTCTCGCGTCGCGCACGCCGTTACTGCGCAATTTCCCCAGCGCTGGTCCAGCAATTCGCGAAACAAGCCTTGCCCCCGCCGGGCCGCGATCACAGCCTGACGCTCGGTCTCGCGCTCGGGCAGGTCGGTGGCGCTCTCTATGTCTACTGCTGCACTTGGCAGCACAACCGCCTTGCCTGCAACGACTTCGAGGAATGCATCCAATGCCGCCACCGACTGGAAACCGAAATCCAGCCCGTATGCAATCGGCGTCTTGCCGGTATGCATCCGTCGATCGAAGCCGGTGAAGTTGCTGTTGTGGGCATAACGCTCTGGGCTGCCCACGACGCCCGGCACAGACAACAGCACGCACAACCGGATCTCATGCTTTGGATCGATGACTAACGGAAAGCGGTTGCCGCTCTTGAGATAGATCCGCTCGTCATGCCATGTCCACGCTTCGGCATGCACCTGCGGCCTGCTGTCCCGAACAAAGCCGTGCCGGATCAGCAACATCACGATCTCCGAGCGCGACAGTTGTTGCTTCATGCAGTTGTCTCCAATGTCCGGTTGCGCATGTCGATCTTGCCGGTGACAGCAGCGGGGATCGGCGTACTGCTGTGTTTCTTGAGCAGATCGATGGCCTGTTCGTCTTCGTTGCGGAGCTTCAGCAGTCGACCGCACTGAACGTCGAGGTGGAAGACGATGCGCCCTGCTCCGGGAAAGTTGGCAGCGCGATCAGAAGCTCCCGGACGTTCTCCAGACTGAATCTTGCTTCAAACCGTACTGCGACAAGTCGAGCTGCATCTGGCCGACCCCACTTTTCAACGAAACCATAAAGTGGCCAAAGCGGTCACTTTATGGTTTCCCGCACAAGAGGGATGTGCTGAGGAAAGTGGTGGGCCCGGAAGGATTCGAACCTTCGACCAAGGGATTATGAGTCCCCTGCACTAACCGCTGTGCTACAGGCCCACTGAAAACGCAACAACGAGCGCCATGATGCGTGCCACGCTCGTCGCGATGAACTTGGCATGGTAGCGGCAGGGAATGTGAGCGTCGAGCCGATCCAGGCTGCTGACAGAACCTTGTCAGCAGGAGGGCGTAGGCTGTTCGCTCCATCCCGGTGGGGATCTCCCCATGAACGCCGAAGCCGTGGCGAAGCGTTTGGTCGAGTTGTGCCGCAAGGGCGAGTACGAGCAGGCGCAGCGGGAGTTGTATGCGCAGGATGCGGTGAGCATCGAGATGCCGGGCGCGCCGGCGGGTGCGCTGGGCGACGCGAAAGGGCTGGAGGCGATCTATGCGAAGGGCCGCCAGTTCGCCGCGATGGTGGAGACGATGCATGGCGGCACCGTCAGCGATCCGCTGGTGGCCGGCGACTGGTTCAGCGTGGCGATGTCGATGGACGTGACGTTCAAGGGCCGCGGCCGCGAGCAAATGTCCGAGATCGGCGTGTACCACGTGCGCGCCGGCAAGGTGGTGAGCGAGCAGTTCTTCTACGACATGGGTTGAGGCGGTGCCGCCTGCGCGGCCGGCGCGCGCAGCTTCCCGCTACACGGCCTTGCCGGCCAGCAAGCCGATGCCGGCGGTCAGCGCCATGGCCAGGGCGCCCCACAGCACGACGCGGATCGCCGGTTTCAGGGCATCGGCGCCGCCGGTCCGGGCGCCGGCCACGCCGAGCAGTGCCAGGCCCAGGATCGAGCCCACGGCCACCACCGGCACCATCCGGGACTCCGGTGCCGCCAGCACCAGCAGCAGCGGTGCGGCGGCGCCGACGGAGAAGGTCGCGGCCGAGGTCAGCGCGGCCTGCACCGGGCGCGCGGTCGTGAACTCGGAAATGCCCAGCTCGTCGCGCGCGTGGGCGCTGAGCGCATCGTGAGCCATCAGCTGCTCCGCCACCTGCTGCGCCAGCTCCCTGGTCAAGCCGCGCGTCACGTAGATCTGGGCCAGCTCCTTCGCTTCCGACGCCGGGTCTTCCGCCAGCTCGCGGCGCTCGCGCGCCAGGTCGGCATGTTCGGTGTCCGACTGCGAACTCACCGAGACGTATTCGCCCGCCGCCATCGACATGGCGCCGGCGACCCAGCCCGCGAGGCCGGCAAGCAGCACCTCACCACGGCCCGAGGCGGCCGAGGCCACGCCGAGGATCAGGCTGGCGGTGGAGATGATGCCGTCGTTGGCGCCCAGCACCGCGGCGCGCAGCCAGCCGGCCCGGCTCGTCCGATGCGATTCCCGGTGCAGGCGGCTCATGTCCCGCTCCCGACCAGCATCCGCCGCAGCACGCCGTCCTTGAGCACGTAGTGGTGGACCAGCGCCATCGCGGCATGCAGGCCGGCCACGATCACGATGGTCCAGCCGACGGCGTCGTGCAGGTCGCCGAGGGTGTGCGCCAGCGGCTTGTTCCCGACGTCGGCGAAGCGCAGCGGGAACAGCCCGAAGAACTGGAACGCTTCGGCCTGCGCCCAGCGCCAGCTGAAGCCGAGCACCACCTGCGTCGCCAGCAGCAGGTAGAGCAGGTAATGCACCGCCTTGGCCGCCTTGCCTTGCAGCCCCGCCACGGCCAGCGGCAGCCGCCGGCCGCGCGTGGCGCGCCACGCCAGCCGCACCGCGACGACCACGGCGAGCACGATGCCCAGCGAGATATGCAGGGACTGCATCTGCTTGCGCGTGTCGCGGGGCGCGAAGTCCCACAGCATGGCCAGCGTGAACAACGTGAGCACCAGCAGCGCGGTGAGCCAGTGCAGCACGATCGTGGTGCGGTCGTAGCGGCTCGCCGCCGCGGGTGCGGCAACGGTGGATGGCGTTGGCATCATGGGGTTGCGCGCTCCTGGGGTCGTTTCGGTGCTGCCGGTGGCCCCTGCCGGTGGCCGGAACTGTGGCATTTCCGCGCCGCGAGCGCTACGCCCGGAATGCCGCATCCCGAAGTGGTGGTGGTCGTTACCCTCTCTCCAATCCATCCGCTGGCGAGAGAGCGGCTTAGGATCGTGCGATTTCGCAAGCGACAAAGCGGTTTCGGTCGCCTGCCGGCGCCCGAGCTACTTCTCTTTGCTGGCCCAAAGAGAAGTAGCCAAGAGAAATGGCCTGGTTCAATCCGCCGACCCTACAAGCCCGCTGTGTCGAGGGGATTGGACCAACTCCCGCCGACACGTCGCCCCACAGTGGCCACCCCGCGACGTATCTGGAAACTGAGGACATAAAGCTCGTCGCCCCAGCGAGGCGCTTTTCAACAGCCGAAGGCTGGTCAAGCTGGGGCCCAATGCCTTTGCTCTGAGCTTTGGGTTTGGCTCTGGCCGTTGCTTCTGCGCGCTTGGAGCGCGCTGCTTTTCCCGGGGCCCCTCGGCGACGGTGAGGCGGGGACGAGGAGGCCGCGCAGCGGGCGTTGCCAGGGAGGGCAACGCCTTTTCGCGCGGGCAGGAGCCCGCTCGAAAAGCCCGGCCCCGACTCACGCACTTTCCGTCCATGGATGGACGGAAAGCGTCGCCGCGGGGTGGCCTTTCTCTTTGGTTCCTTTCTCTTTGGCCACGCAAAGAGAAAGGAACTCGGGCGCCGGCAGGCGCACGAAACCGCTTTGTCGCTCGCGATAACGCAGAAGCAAGAGCCCCCTCTCCCGGAGGGAAAGGGATTCACCAACCAGCACCTTCCCGAATGCGAGTCGCTCGGCTTCGTCGTTCAAGGCGAGAGCCTGCGGCGCTTGGAGTCTGCGAACTGCAACATCGAATATTCCGGACACCAGTGCTGCGCAAGCGGGAATGACGACATGATCGTCCTTGTCCAGGATCGCGGCTTCGCATCAGAGCCGGTTCGGCCGCGCCGGCGTGCCGGGAAACTCGTGCGGAAAGGCCGCGTGCATGTGCGCCATCAGCTCCGCGACCGGCAGCGCGGCGAGGTCGTTGCCCAGCTCGCCGGCGATGCCGGCATCGCCCAGCTGCTCGCGCAGCACGCCCAGGAAATGCGGCGGCGCCACCAGGAACAGGCGTTCGTAGCGATGGTGTGCGTTCGCTTCGAGCAGGTCGGCGGCCAGCGTGTGCGCGAACGCCTGCGTGCTCTTGTCCCTGCGGCTCGTGTGCGGCTCGATCACGTGCCGCGCCGCGCCGACGCTTTCGTGCGTGCGCGGCACGCTGCGGCCCGAGCCGCCTTGCGCGGGGAGTCCGCGCAGTTCGGGATTGGCGTAGGTGGCCAGTTCCGTCCAGCCGGCGGGCGTGCCGGATGCTTCGAACAGGCGACCGCGTGCGGCGTCGCTTACCAGGATCCAGGTGGTTGGCATGATGGGCCTCCCGCTTGCAGGCGGATTCAGTGGCGCATGAAAACCGGCATGTCGATGTGCTCGAGCACGCTGCGCGTGGCGCCGCCGAGCATCCATTCGCTGAGGCGCGTGTGCCCGTAGGCGCCCATCACCAGCATGTCGGCCCTGGCCTGCTTCGCCGCGTCCAGCAGCAGGGCGCCCTCGGAATCCGCGGGTTTGGACAGGAACATCGTCTCGCTGTGGATGCCGTGCGCAGCGAGGTACGCGGCGAGCTCGAACGGTGGCCGCCAGTACGCGAGGCTGGCAGGTGACCGCTGTTCGCCTTCGAGTATCGTCACCCAGCGCGCGCGGCGCAGCAGGGGCAGTGCGGCATGCGTGGCGCGGATCGCTTCGACGGAGCCGTTCCAGGCGATGGCCATGCCTTCCGGCAGGCTTTCCCCGGCATGGCTTTCGGGCACCACGAGGCAGGGCAGGCCGGCGCCCAGCACCATGCCGCCCACCGCGGACACCGAGCCTCCGGGCGTCTGCTGCGTGCGGCCGACCACCAGCAGGTCGTGCCAGCTGCCCGCCAGCTTCAGGGCGCGGGGCAGCTCTTCCTCCGCCACCTGCCAGGCAACCCGGGTCGCGCCGCGCGCACGCACGAAGGCCTCGAACGACGGCGCGCTGGCGATCGCCTCGTCTTCGAGCTGGCGCGCGACATCGAGCAGGCTGGCCATCAGCTCCGGCGTGTCGTAGGGATACGACACGACGCTGGGCGGCGGGCAGGCGTGGATTCCCGTCACGCGGCCGTCGAACGCCGCGGCCAGGCGGGCGGCGTAGGCCACGCTGGCGGGCCAGTTCCCGATGCTCTCGCAGTAGGCAAGGATGTCGTGCATGGCTGCCTCGGCTTCAATGGCCTGGAAACAGGCTATGCCGCCGCCCGTCCGTCCTTGTTGATGGAAATCAACAAGGACGCGGCGGACGCAGCGCGTTCACTTCGCGGCGCGGGTGCCACACCCGGCGCGGTCGCCGGCGCCGTCCGCCGAGGCCGGCGGGTCGGCGCGCAGTTGCTCGGGAGCGGCCGCGCCCTCGCCGTCGTCGCGCATGGCCTGCTTGAAGCCGCGCACCGCGTTGCCGAGGTCGGCGCCGACGTTGCCGATCTTCCTGGTGCCGAACACCAGCAGCACGATCAGGAGCAGCAGGCCCCAGTGCCAGAGACTGTCGAAACCCATGGTGATGCCTCGCTTGGTGGGAGTGGGGGGAACTACTTTTCGACGAAGGCGTGCTCGATCACGTAGTCGCCCGGTTCGCGCGTGCGCGGCGAGCCGCGGAAACCGCGCGCGACGAGCAGCGCGGCGAGGTCCTTCAGCATCTCCGGGCTGCCGCAGAGCATCACGCGGTCGCTGGCCGGATCGAGCTGCGGCAGGCCGATGTCCGCGGCCAGCGTGCCGCTCTCGATGAGCGCGGGGATGCGGCCCTGGTGGCGGAACGGCTCGCGCGTCACCGTGGGGTAGTAGATCAGCTTCTCGCGCACCATGTCGCCGAGGTATTCGTGCTGCGGCAGCTCGTGTTCGAGGTAGTGCGCGTAGGCGAGGTCGTCGACGTGGCGCACGCCGTGGGCCAGCACGATCTTCTCGTAGCGCTCGTAGGTGTCCGGGTCGCGGACGATGCTCATGAACGGCGCCAGCCCGGTGCCGGTGCCGAGCAGGTAGAGGTGCTTGCCGGGGTTGAGGTCGGTGAGCACCAGGGTGCCGGTGGGCTTGTGCGTGACGATGATCGGGTCGCCCGGCTTCATGTGCATCAGGCGCGAGGTGAGCTTGCCGTTCGGCACCTTGATCGAGAGGAACTCCAGGTGCTCCTCCCAGCTCGCGCTGGCGATCGAGTAGGCGCGCAGCAGCGGCTTGTCGTCCACCAGCATGCCCATCATCACGAACTGCCCGCTGGTGAAGCGGAAGCCCGGGTCGCGCGTGATGCGGAACGAGAACAGCGTGTCGTTCCAGTGCTGCACGTCGATCACCCGCTCGGTGGTGCTGGTGGTCGCGGTGATGCGCGGCTTGGCGGGTGCGGAAGGTGGCGGATCGAGGGCTTCGAGGCTGGCGTTCATCGGGATACTCGTTGGCGACGGGCGCGGGGCGGCCGTCAGGGCATGGGGGTGTGGTCGTGGGCCATGGCGGCGGACATCGGGTCGTCGCCTTGCGCGTGCGCCGCGCCCGCCGGCGGCGCGTGGCAGGCGGGCGCCGCGGTGGGGCAGTGGTCGTCGAGATTGGCCACGAGGTCGGACGTCACCTGCGCGAACGTGAGCACGGCGCCGCCCTCCCTGGCCACGAAGGCCTCGGCATCGGCGCGGGTGGCGAACGGCGCCAGCGTGGCGCCCATCGAGCCGGGCAGCGGCTGCCACGCCACGTAGTACGCACGGCGCGCGTCGATGAAGCTGTTGGCGGCGCCGGTGGGGTGCTGCCAGTCGATCAGCGCACTGTTCTGCACATACAGCGACTCCACGTTGGCCTGGTGCTCGGGCTGCAGCACCCAGGCGAAGAAATCGCGGATGGAGTCGAACACCTGCGGCTTGCCCTGGCCCGCGACCCAGGCCTGCGCGCGCGGGCCGGGCGAGCCGCGCAGGTACATGCCGCACACAGCGCAGACGTCGCCGTCGTGCACGTCGACGGCCGCCTCGCTGGCCGGCGGCGCCTTGCCGCAGGCGGCGAACAGGGCGAGCAGCAGCACGGCCAGGAAACTCGGGGCAGGGTTGCGCGGCATCTCAGATCTCCTTGCGCCGGAACGCGAGCATCGCCCAGCCGAACGGCAGCGCGATCCACGCGAGCTGCATGCCCACCAGCAGCGCCATCGGGTAGGCGTAGCCCGCGGTCATGCCGGTCAGGAGGTCGTTGCCGGCGCCGTCGCCGAGCGCGCTGAGGTTCACCAGCCGGAACGTGTCCACCGGGTTGAGCAGCAGCAGGTAGGGGTAGAGCGTGCGCTCGAGCGGGTTGCCGCCGCTCACCACCAAGAGCGCGAGCAGGGCGAGGTCGAACAGCACCACGCTGGCGAGCCAGCCGATCAGCGCGAGTCCGGCGGCGCGGGATTTGTCGGTGGTGCCCACGCTGACGAGGCAGGCGATGGCGACGAAGCTCGCGCCGAGCAGCGCCGCGCTCGCAATGAAGCGCGCGATGTTCCACAGGTCGGCGCCGGTGAGGTTGTCGTGCTGCATCGCCAGCATCACCGCCACGGCGCCGCCGAAGCCCGCCAGGGTGGCCACGCCCAGCGCGCTGCAATGGCCGAGGAACTTGCCGGCCACCAGTTGCCCGCGCCCCAGCGGATAGCTGAGCAGGAGCAGCAACGTGCCGTCGTTGCGTTCGCCGACGATGGCGTCGTAGGCGATCAGCAGGCCGATCAGCGGGATCACGAACGCGCCCAGCGTGGTGAGGCTGGCCAGGGTGGCATCGAACGAGGTGAAGCCCACGCGCCCCGCGGCGGCGCTGCCGAACCAGGCGATGCCCAGCGCGAGCAGGGCGAACACCACGCTGATCGCGATCGTCCAGCGGCTGCGGAAATCGTCGCGGAATTCCTTCCACGCGATGCTGAGGATGGTGTTCATGCGGGTTCCTCCACCGCCGGCGCGCGGTTGCCGAGGTGGTCGTAGAGCTGGGCCAGCGTGGGCGCGCGCACGTCGAGGTCGGCCACCGCCGGATCGGCGAGCAGTTCGCGCAGGGCGTCGAGCTTCTCCGCGCGCGCCACCTCCACCGCGAGCCGGCCGTCCGGTCGCGGCGTGGCGGCGAGGCCGCGCAGGCCCAGCCGCGCGATCAGCGCACCGGCCTCGTCGCGGGGTTTCAGCAGCACGCGCGCCGGCAGCGCGGCCAGTGCGTCGAGCTCGGCGAGGCTGCCGGCGGCGAGCAGGCGGCCCTGGCGCAGGATCAGCGCGCCGTCGATGTGCGGTTCGAGTTCGGCCAGCAGATGCGAGCAGATCAGCACCGTGTGCCCGCCCGCGCGCAGCTCGCCGACGATGCGGTACAGCTCGCGCGTGGCCTGCGGGTCGAGGCCGGTGGTGGGTTCGTCCAGCAGCACCAGCTCCGGCGCGCCGAGCAGCGCCTGGGCCAGGCCAAGGCGCTGGCGCATGCCCTTGGACCAGGTGCCCACGCGGCGCTCGGCGGCGTGGGCGAGGCCCACGCGTTCGAGCAGCGCATCGACCTGCCGCGGGTCGGCGCGCTTCAGCCGGGCGAAGTAGTGCAGCAGCTCGCGCCCGCTGAGGTTGGCGTAGAAGGTGGCGTTCTCCGGCAGGTAGCCGATCCGCGCGCGCAGCGCGGGCGCGCCCCACGGCGCATGGCCGAGCACGCGCAGCTGGCCGCTGCTGGGGCGGATCAGGCCGAGGATCAGCTTGATGAGGGTGGACTTGCCGGCGCCGTTGTGGCCGAGCAGGCCGACCACCTGGCCTTGCGGCACGCCGGCGCTGACGCCATCGAGCGCGGCGAAATCGCCGTAGCGCTTGCCGAGGGCTTCGAAGCGGATCGCATCATTCATGGGGCAGCCTCGGCAGGGCGGGGGCGCGCATCAAGGGGTGACTGTCCACCACCGCGGGCGGCATGAACACCGGGAACGCGCGCTGCACGTAACGCATCAGCAGGATCGAAGGGCTGGACATCAGGCTGCGCGCGGCCGGGTATTTCCACAGCAGCACGTCGACGCCGTCGTTCGGGCGGAACGGCACGTCGCCGATGCCGTTGCCGTCGAGGTCCCAGCCGAGGTAGTCGCTCCAGTAGTTGCCGCGGCCGTCCTTCGACCACTCCTGGGCCAGGCTCTGCGCGTACTTCACCTGCACGCGGTTGCCGATGAAGCTGTTGTCCCACACCGCGTTGTGCTCGGAGCCGGCGGTCATGTGGATGCCGATTTGCGAATCGAGCACGCGGTTGTCGTGGATGGTGTTGTACTGCGAGAGGTAGACGAACAGGCCCTTGCCTTCGCCGCCCTCGATCGCGCCGCCCGCGGCGCCGCGCTGGCCGGCGATGCCGCTGACGGTGTTGCCGACGATCTCGCTGTGCTGCACGTAGTTGAGCAGGAAGCCGTAGGACTGGTCGCGCTCGGAGCTGTTGCCGGCCACCACCAGGTCGTTGGAGTTCATCAGCGCGTAGCCGGCGAGGTTGTCGCGGCTCACGTTGCCGATCAGCCGGTTGTGGTGCGAGTACATGTAGTGCACGCCGTAGCGCACGTCGTGCATGGTGTTGCGGGCGATGGTGTTGCCGTTGCTGACGTAGACGTAGATGCCGTCGCGCGACCAGCCCACGTCGTTGCCCTCTATCGTGCAGCCGCTGTCGCTCCACAGGTGGATGCCGTCGCCGCGGTCGGCCACGTTCAGGGTGCGCAGGCCGCGCACGGTGTTGCCGACCACGCGCACGTTCGCGGCGCCGTCGAGGTAGATGCCGAACAGGCTGTCGCTCACCAGGTTGCCTTCCACGCTCACGTTCGCGGCCTTGCGCTCGACGAAGATGCCGGCGTTGGTGTTGGTGAGGTCGGTACCGCTGCCGCGGATCGCGAGGCCGCGCACGATGACGTCGCTGGCGGCGATGCGCAGCACGTCGCCGTGGCCGCCGCCGTCCAGCACCGCACCGGGTTCGCCGACCAGCGTCACCGGCTGGTCCAGGCGCAGGTTCACCCGATGCACGCCGGCGGGCACCGCGATCGCGGCGCCGGGCGGCGCCGCGGCGATGCGCGCGGCGAGATCGTCCCCGGCCATGGCCGGCATGGCCAGCGTGGCGGCGAGCAGGGCGGCGGCGAGTCGAAAGGGGATCATGCCGATGCGAGCCTTGCCGCGCCACCGCGTCCTGCGATGGCGCGGCGCCGCCTCACGCTTCCACGAACATCCGGCCCTGCATCTCCATGTGCATGGCGTGGCAGAAGAACGTGCAGTAGTACCAGTACAGGCCGGCCTTGTCGGCGGTGAAGGTCACCGACGAGGTGGCGCCGGGGCTGATCTCCATGTTGATGCCGTAGTTGGCGACGCAGAAGCCGTGGGTGACGTTCTCCACCGCGTCGATGTTGGTCACCGTGACGGTGACCTCGTCGCCCTTCTTCACCTTGAAGTTGTTGATGCCGAAGATCGGCGCGGCCGAGGTCATGTACACGTAGACCTTGCGGCCTTCGCGGATCACCTTGTTGTCGGCGAGGATGTTGATGCCGTGCTTCTTCGCCCGTGCCACCGCCGCGGCGAAGTAGGGGTCGTCGCGGTCCCACATCTTCTTGACCTTGTCCATCAGCACGCGGCGGTGCACGAGGCACGCGTCGTGCGGCTCCTGGAACGCGGCGCAGTCGGCCACCAGCTTCATGGTGTCGCCGGAGATGTCGATCAGCTGGTCGTTGTCCGGGTGCATCGGGCCGGTGGGGATGAAGCGGTCCTTGGAGAACTTGTTCAGCGACACCAGCCACTTGCCGTCGGCGTCGCGCGTCTCGCCCATGGTGGTGTGGTTGTGGCCGGGCTGGTAGGCCACGTCCAGCTTCTGGCGGATGTAGTTCACCTTCTTGCCGCCGTGCGCGGCGATCGCGTCGGCGATGTTCCACTTCACCACCTGGCTGTCGATGAACAGCGTGGTGTAGGCGTTGCCGCGGCCGTCGTAGGCGGTGTGCAGCGGCCCCAGGCCCAGCTCGGGCTCGGCCACCACGGCGTCGCGCGGGTCCTTCAGCTTGCCGTCGAACAGGTCGTCGATCTTCGCCCACTCGATGATCGAGACGGTGGGCGAGAGCTTGCCGTTGGCCACCACGTACTTGCCGTCGGGGCTGGCGTTGATGCCGTGCGGGTTCTTCGGGATCGGGATGTACAGCGTGAGGTCGGAGCCGTGGCGGCCGTCCACCACCGGCACCTTCGACTTGCCGATGGTCTTGAACTTGCCCGCCTTCACCGCCGCCTCGATGCGCGGGATGTTGAACACCACCACCCAGTCGCGCTCGGCGCGCATGGTCTCGGACAGGTCCATGCCCTTTTCGCTGTTGTAGCAGGTGGAGACCGCGTACTTGCCCGCGTAGTCGGCCTCGGTGTTGTCGAGGTTGCCGTCCACCAGCACCTGCCACGCCACTTCCATGGTGTCGCCGTCGAGCGCGCTGAACATGGTCTGGTAGCCGTCGACGTCCTCCAGCCCGTGGCCGTCGTTCGGCGCCGGCACAATGAACTCGCCGTTCGCGAACACGTAGCCGGTGCGCGGGCGGCGCTGCACGCGCAGGCCGTGGATGGACTGCACGTTGGGGATCTCGGTGATGCGGTCGGTGCGCATCACGTCGCAGCGGATGCGCGCCACGCGGGTGTGCGCCTTGTCGTTGATGAACACGTAGCGGCCGTCGTACTGGGCGTCGGTCTGGCTCATGTGCGGGTGGTGGCAGTCGCCGCCCGGCGGGAAGTTCGGGCCGAGCACGGCCTTGCTTTCGTTGGTGATGCCGTAGCCGATGGCGAATTCCGGGTTGAACACCGGGATGCGCATCAGCTCGCGCATCGACGGCAGGCCGAGGATGCGCACCTCGCCGGACTGGCCGCCGCTCCAGAAGCCGTAGTACTCGTCGAGCTGACCCGGCGGCACCACGTCCTTGGCGGCTTCCTTCGCGGACGCGGCCGTGCCGGCGCTCGCGGGCGCGGCGGACTTGCCGGCGGCGCCGGCCGCCGGCGCGGCGGTTTCCTTGCCGCAGGCGGACAGCGCGAGGCTGGCGGCGCCGGCGAGGCCGGCCAGCGCGCTGGTCTTCATGAACTGGCGGCGCGTCGCGTTGTTCGGCGCGTCGGCCTGGTCGTGCTGCAGAGACTGGTTGTCGGTTTCATCATGCATGGCAGTCATCCCTCGCTCAGGGTGGCAGTGGTGGTGGCAGTGGTTGTCGCTGCGCTTGTTTCGCCGCTCGGCATGCCGGCAAGCACGACCGGGGTGGGCAAGGGGCGCGCCGCGCGCTCGCGCTTCTTGCGCCGTTCGACCAGGGGCGGGCACTTCTGGTCGTTGGCGTAGGTGACCTGGCAATCCAGGCAGTAATGGCATTCGTTGAAGTTGATCTGGCCGATCTGGTTGATCGCGCGCACCTCGCACTCGTTCGCGCAGATCTGGCACGGACGGCCGCATTCCTTGCGCCGGCGCAGCCACTCGAACAGGTGGAAGCGGCCGGACACCGCCAGCCCCGCGCCCAGCGGGCACACGTAGCGGCAGTAGAACTTGTTGTTGAACGCCGACACCGCGATCAGCGCGACGGCGTAGAGCACGTAGCCCCAGGAGCGCGCGAAGTGCAGGTTGATCGCGGTCTTGAACGGCTCCACCTCGGCGTAGTGCTCGGCGGCGGCCACCGACTGCAGCGAGAGCCCGAACAGCATCAACAGGATGATGTACTTGATCGCCCACAGCCGCTCGTGCACGTACTGCGGGAACTCGAACTGCGGCACCTTGAACCGGCGCGCGATCTTGTTCACCAGCACCTGCAGCGCGCCGAACGGGCACAGCCAGCCGCAGTAGATGCCGCGCCCGAGCAGCAGCAGCGTGCCCGCCACGAACACCCACAGGATGAACACCAGCGGATCCATCAGGAAGGTGGACCAGCGGAAGCCGTTCAGCACCGAGTGGATGAAGGTGAAGATGTTCACCACCGACAGCTGCGCGAGGCTGTACCAGCCGATGTACACCAGGGTGTAGACGAGGTAGCCGGTGCGGATGCGTTCGAGCAGGTGCGGGTACTGCACCAGCCAGTCCTGGAACGCGAGGATCAGCGTGAGCACGCCGAGGCCGGCCAGCAGCAGGATGATGTCGAGCTTGCGGCCCTGCCAGATCTGCTCCCACAACGCCTTGGGTGCGGCGGGCGCATTGCTGCCGGCGGCGGCCGACTGCGGCGCGGTGGTGTACGCCGCCGGCATGCGGTAGTCGGTGGTGAAGGTGTGGTAGATGCTCTGCACCGGACCGACCTGGCGGTTCACCATCAGCTGCAGCGTCCACGGCTTCACCGCGTCGAAGCCGCTGGCCGCGGCCGCGTGGTGCACGATGAAGATCGCCTGCTCGGCGAAGTCCGGCTTGCCGGCGAGCGGGCTGTCGCCCATCTGCACCAGGTCGGTGTCGTGGAACAGCACCAGCTTGCCGTGCTGGATCACGTGCACGCGGTCGAAGATGCCGCCGCGCACGTAGCCCAGGCCCTTGAACGAGTAGATGCCGTTCGCCATCACCGCCACCGCGCTGTCGCCCTCGCCGAGGTGCTTCATCAGGTCGGCGTAGGCGGCCTCGCCGAGCAGGTTGCGGCCCACGGTGGGCGGGGTGACGTCGGCGAACCACAGGTCGATGAAGTTGTCGCCGGCGTGGCCGGCGGTGGGCGGCGCGGTGGGGTCGTCCACCAGCCCGCTTTCCGGCTGGCCCTTGAACGCGTCGCCGACCTGGCCGCGCGTGAGGTGCAGGTGGCCGATCGCGCCGTTGCCGACCAGCGTGGCCCAGTCGGCCTTCTGGTAGTAGTCGCGGCGCACCGTGACTGCCTTGCCGGCCTCCGTGCCGCTGTCGCCGGCGATGATGTGGCGCGAGGCCGCCACCCGCAGCGCGGCGTTCATGATCGTCTCGTTGGCGACCATCGCGGTCACCGTGGCGCTGGAGATCGCGTCGATGTGGGTGCCGCTGCCGCCGCCGTTGCCGACCACGATCTCGTCGGTCACGTGGTGGCCGATGTAGCGGGCGACGAAGTCGTAGAGCTTCTGCACCGGGATGCCGACCAGCAGGATCGGTTCCTCCTGGTGCAGCACGCGCGCGGAACGGATCGCGCCGTCGGTGCCGATCGACACCAGAATGTTGATCGGCTTGCCGGAGTAGGCCGGCACCGGCGCCACCATCACCGTCTCGAACACGTAGCCGACCACCTTGTCGCCCTGGTACACGGCGGCGGCCGGCGGGGTGCCGTCGAGGTCGCCGAAGCGGGTGGCCTCGGGGAAGGCCTGGTGCAGTTCGGGATACTTGGCGTCGATGCCGGCGAACGCGGGCAGCGCCACGAGCATCAGCAGGGCCAGCAGCAGCGTGCGCAGGGAGAGGCGGAAGCTCATGCGCGGCGGGCCTCCCCCGCGATCATCGGCAGTTCGCGCGAGCGCCAGCGCGCGTCGCCGTCGCGCGAGATCGCCAGCCACTGCAGGTTCTGCGCGGCGGCGTGCGCGGCCATGTCGGGCAGCGCCAGCGAGAACGCCGCCGTGCTCATGCCGTCGGCGAGCACCGAGCGCTCGGCCATCATCGTCATGCTCGACCAGCCCTGCGGCGAGAACCCGGTGCGCGGATCGACGATGTGGAACAGGCGCCGGTCGGCGGAGAAGAAGATGCGGTAGTTGCCCGAGGTGGACAGCGCCGCGTTGCGCACCTGCACCACCGCGGCCACGCGCGCGGTGTCGCGCGGATCGACGATGCCGACATTCCAGTGCCGCTGCGGGTCGCTGCCGCTGAACGCCTGCACGTCGCCGCCGGCGTCGACGAGGCCGTACTCGATGCCGTGCGCCTTCAGCGCGGCCACGCCCTGGTCGACCACGTAGCCCTTGGCGATGCCGTCCAGCGTCACCGCCATGCCGGGCTGGCCGAGGCGGATGCCGAGCGCGTCCACGTGGATCGCGCGGTAGTCCACCAGGCGCTCGCGCTGCTCGATGTGCGCACCTTGCTGGCCGTCCAGACGGCCGATGCCGCGCAGCGTCTCGAAGTAGCGCAGCACCGGCAGCACGGTGGCGTCGAACGCGCCCTGGGTCTGCACGGAGAGCGCCAGCGCCTCGCGCAACACCGCGTGCAGGTGGTGCGGCACCACGTGCAGCTGGCCGTCGCGGTTCAGGCGCGCGAGCGGGCTGGCCGGATCGAAGCGGGTCAGCTCGGCGGCCGCCCGCGCCATCTGCGCAAACGCCGCCTCGATCGCCGCGCCGGCCGCTTCCTTGTCGTCGGCCAGCGCCACCACCGACACCGAGGTGCCCATCAGCGTGCGCTCGCGGCGCACCTGCCACAGGTTCGCCTTGAGCTTGGCCAGCGTCCAGCCGCCGCCGGCGAACAGGCCGCCGAGCAGGGCGAACTTGCCCGCTCGCCGCAGCCAGTCGCGGCGCGCCGATGAAGAAGGATCGGAAAGAGGTGCGTGATCGGATGAAGGGTTCATGGCCCGCCTCGCGTCGCTGCAAATGGCATGGAGCGTCGCCGAGGAATGGGCGTGCCGCACGTCTGCCGATGGCGGGGATTCTGGGCGCACGGGCCATGCGGCTTTTGACTGGTGTCAATTTCCACATGCGCCATTCGTGTGACCGAATGCCGCAGCGCCGTGGCGCGATGCATGCAGGCAGGTATACCCGCGCGGCGGCCGCGTGCCGGCCAGGCGCTGCCGGCATGCGCCGCTCACGCAATGGGATGGGGTGCCGCGCGCCGACCGGCGCGGCCATCGCCGACGTTGGCGCGGTTACACACCGTTACGCGACGTTGCCGCGCCGACATCGCGGCAGGCCGCCGGCGGCTTATCGTTGCCGCCATGCCATACCGCATCAATGCCGAGTTGCCTGCCGGGGTGCGCCGGCATCTGCCCCCGCACGCGCAGGACATCTATCGCGAGGCGTTCAACCACGCCTACGCCGCCTATGCCGACGATCCGCGGCAGGAGGAGATCGCGCGCCGGGTCGCCTGGGCGGCGGTCAAGCGCTCGTACGCAAAGGCCGACCACGCATGGCAGGTGAAGGACGCCTGAGCATTCGTGGATTTTTCAAACCCGAAGCCTGGCCATGGACGGCCGCTGCGACCGCCCGGCGGGAGCGCCGGGCGTGCGGCGATCACGGCTTGCTGAAGCCCATGTGCAGGGTGATCTTGTCGCCGGCCTTCAGCTGCGCCACGGAGGAGGGCGGGAAATGCAGCACGAGGCTCATGCCGGCGGCATCCGCCTTCACGATGCCGGTCTTCGCATCGACGGACGCCACGGTGGCCGGCATGGTGTGCATGCCCATCATGCCGCCCATGTGGCCGTGCATGCCGTGTATGTTGCCGTGCATGCCGCCCATCGGGCCCATGCTCGACATGGAGCTGCCGGGCGCGGTGTCCTGCGCCAGCGCGGTACCGCCCAGGGCCAGCGCAGCGAGTGCCGATACCAGGACTTTGGAAAGCGTGTTCATGGGACCCTCCTCTGTGCATGGGGCAAGGTGGCGGCCGAAGTATGCGCCGGCCGAATGCGATGGCGGCGTGTTCCTGCCGCGCAGGAAGCGTTCGGGGATGGCGACGCGCCGCCGCCGCTGCCCGCTCCATGCCGCCGGCAAGCCGCCCGGTCCGTCGCCGGCACTGGCCGGGACGATCCTGGCCGCGAGGCGACGCGTTTGATGGAGATCAACCGGTGGCGCGGCAGCGGTGGTTAGCTTTCCCGTGCCCGGGACGGGAAGCGGTGCGCAAGCCGCCATTGCCCGTGCAGGAAATTCGGCAGGGTCGATCTCGGAGGCGACGCGATGGCCAGCACGCTCTTCATCCTCAACGACGCGCCGTACGGCAACGAGCGCGCCTACAACGCGCTGCGCCTGGCCGGCGCGATGGCGGGCCGCAACGGGCACGAGGTGCTGGTGTTCCTGCTGGCCGATGCGGTGAGCTGCGCCAGGGCAGGGCAGAAGGTGCCGGAGGGCTACTACAACGTCGAGCACATGCTCGGCAAGGTGCTGCGCCACGGCAGCGTCGCCCTGTGCGGCACCTGCATGGACGCGCGCGGCATGCAGGAGGCGGACGTGATCGCGGGCGCGATGCGCTCGAACCTGGCCAAGCTCGCGGATTGGGCCGTGTCTGCGGACAAGGTGCTGGTGTTCTGACGGCTTCGGCCACGCCGCCGCGCAAGGGGCCACGTCGAGGATGCGCAGGTGATCCGCCTGCTGCAGCGCCCGTCCAAGCCTGCGGCAATCGGCAGCGAGGCGGTGCGGATCGACGCCGACGGCGTGGTGCTGGACGGCGACCTGGAGCTGCCGGAGCAGGCCGCCGGCCTGGTGATCTTTGCGCACGGCAGCGGCAGCAGCCGCATGAGTTCGCGCAATCGCCGCGTGGCCCGGGCGCTGCATGCGAAGCGGCTCGCCACGCTGCTGTTCGACCTGCTCGGCGAGGACGAGGCGCGCGAGACCGCGGCGCGCTTCGACATTCCCCGGCTGACGGCGCGGCTCGACGGCGCCCTGCAATGGGCGACCAAGCACGCCGGCACGGCGGCCTTGCCGGTGGGCCTGTTCGGGGCGAGCACGGGCGCCGCGGCGGCGCTGGCGCTGGCGTCGCGCCAGCCCGCGCGGGTCGCGGCGGTGGTTTCGCGCGGCGGTCGGCCCGACTTGGCCGGCGACCGCCTGCTCGCCAGGGTGCAGGCGCCCACGCTGCTGATCGTGGGCGGCGCCGATACCGAAGTGATCGCGCTCAACCGCGTGGCGCTGGCGGTGTTGAGCTGCCCCGCGAAGATGGTGCTGGTGCCCCATGCGACCCATCTGTTCGAGGAACCCGGCGCACTGGAAACGGTGACGGAGCTGGCCGCCGACTGGTTCGGCCGCTGGCTGCGGCACGACGAAGGGAAGCTCTGATCTTGCTCGTCATCCCAGCGAGGCGCTTTTCAACAGCCGAAGGCTGGTCAAGCGCACTGGTGTCCGGAATATTCGATGTCCCAGTTCGCAGGCTCCAAGCACCGCAGGCTCTCGCCTTGGACAACGAAGCCGAGCGACTTGAATTCGGGAAGGTGCTGGTTGGTGAATCCCTCTCCCTCCGGGAGAGGGGGGCTTGCTTCTGCGTTATCGCGAGCGACGAAGCGGTTTCGAGCGCCTGCCGGCGCCCGAGTTCCTTTCTCTTTGCGTGCCCAAAGAGAAAGGAACCAAAGAGAAAGGGCACC
>OFIS01000302.1_pt1 | contig 37729 bp, 32 predicted proteins | sample 1775071 | NCBI WGS metagenome assembly OFIS01 (sample SAMN08195774, study PRJEB24354) | sludge metagenome | isolation source: sludge from phenol fed wastewater aerobic bioreactor C | place: India: Nagpur | collected 2016-09-17
ATGAAGTTTTACACTGATCGACCGATAGATCAGTTAGCATCATGCATATGAAAAGAGATATTATACATCTTATCATCACTCAAGTTTGTTTAAGATATGTGCATAATTCTATCGGTATGCGTAGCGTCAATCTTTGTGGAGAACAAGTTTTTGTAATTGAACATTTAAAGTTAAGAAATTTTATTCTCGATTTAAAACATCCACATTCTATCGCTCCTATACTTTACGCACACTTGATACAATCGTTAGATTATATATATTAACAAAGCATGATTTACAGGTTCTTGGCATTACTTGACTTTGACGTTTGACGAAAATGATCAATCAGATCTTTAAAATTGCTCAATGCGCCAAACAATCCATGCAGCAAGACCAGCGGCTCGCCCGAGCCCTCTTCAACATACTTAAACTTCCCAAACTGTTTGATTTCGTATTCCATCTGGCGCTGAATATAACGTTGCTAAAATACTATTGTTTGCAGGAATAACATACCTACTCTTTTCCAAGATAATAAAATGTTCATCAGCAAGCATCCCCGGCATCCTGCTGAGGTTTACGCCCATGGGTGAGCGGGGTTTACTTACCTTTGCGGCCGACATTTCTCACTTATGTTGCAGTATTACAGCGCATCGCTGACCCAATATCAGAGACTGAAGACCAAAGCGGTCAGCATTGGTGACCTCACCCTGGGCGATAATAACCCCATACGCCTGCAAACGATGACGACCACCGACACGATGGACACGGAAGCCACCGTGGCACAAACGATTCGATGCATAGAGGCAGGCGCCGAACTTGTGCGTATCACTGCCCCCAGCAAAAGGGAAGCGGAAAACCTCGCCCATATTAAGAAGGCTGTGCGTGCTGCGGGATTTTCCACGCCGCTTATTGCAGACATACATTTTACCCCCAATGCCGCAGAAATAGCCGCAAGACTCATTGAAAAAGTGCGGGTCAATCCGGGCAATTATATTGACAAAAAGAAGTTTGACTTTATAGAATATACCGACACCGAATATCTTGCGGAAATAGAGCGTATCCGCGATCGTTTTACCCCTTTGGTAAAGATTTGTAAAGAGTACGGCACGGCTATGCGTATAGGCACCAACCATGGTTCATTAAGCGACAGAATCATGAGCCGATATGGCGATACGCCGATAGGCATGGTGGAAAGCGCAATGGAATTTCTACGCATTGCCCGCGATGAAAGTTATCATCAGATCGTGCTCAGCATGAAGTCGAGCAATCCGCTGGTAATGGTGCAAGCCTATCGCTTACTGATAAAGAAAATGGAGGAAGAGTTTGGTGAATGTTATCCCTTGCATCTCGGCGTAACCGAAGCTGGCGATGGTGAAGACGGGCGTATAAAAAGTGCAATAGGAATAGGCAGCTTGCTGGAAGACGGCATTGGCGATACCATCCGGGTATCTCTTACGGAAGACCCTGAGTTTGAAATACCCGTTTGCCGGGATATCGTAAAACGCTATGAACAGGGCAATGAAATAACCACAGAAAACAATACGCCGAAAATCACGTTGCCCTACGACCCCTTTCATTACGCCCGAAGGAAAAGCTTTGATCTTAAAAATATGGGTGCCACTCAGGTCCCTGTGGTTATTGCCGACCTTGGCAAAGCCGGGCTGATCACACATGCTACGCTCCGTAGCGTGGGCTACGACTATGATGCCCCTACCGATAAATGGAACATTGGTGAACAAGCAGCAGATTATATTTTCACAGGCAGCAAGGTTCCGGACTTTGCCTTGCCCGGCACCCTTTCTGTGATTGCCAGTCCTGAGGCATGCCGCGATGCTGATCCTGAAAAATGCTTCCCCATCTTTGAGTTGGCGGGCTATACAAACTCATCCTATAAGCATTCGGCTCTCAACTTTGTGATGGTTGACTGTACACGCCCCAATGCAGACGAAATGCATCTGCTTAAAGCGCTGGCTGCAGATAAAACCGTAGCAGTATGTCTGAGCAGTACAGCAAAAAATGCCATGCAGGGTATTCGCCAGGTGGCCGCTTTTATGCTTGCCGAGCATATATACAATCCGATAGTACTCATAACCGACAGCCATTGGAAAACGCCCGACGAACACCTGATTCATTTTGCGACGGAGACCGGCGCCTTATTACTCGACGGATTTGGCGATGGTATTTGTCTCGGGTACGGAGCCGGGGCGGGCATGCAAACCGCACAAACGCAGGGTCGCACCTACCTCCCCGTTAATGATATCTTTCAGTTTACCAACAATACAGCATTTTCTATTCTACAGGCCACCCGCACACGGATCAGCAAAACGGAGTACATCAGTTGCCCGAGTTGTGGCAGAACTCTTTTCGATCTTCAAGAAACCACGGCAAAAATCCGGGCGGCTACACAGCATCTGAAAGGCGTAAAGATTGCGATTATGGGCTGCATTGTGAACGGACCCGGCGAGATGGCAGATGCAGACTTTGGCTATGTAGGCAGCGGCCCCGGCAAGATTACCTTGTATAAGAATAAGGATATCGTAAAACGCAATGTGCCTTCGGAAGTAGCAGTAGACGAGCTGATACAACTGCTTAAAGACCACGGCGCCTGGGTGTAGTCAACCTGCAGCTATTGATAAGTCCTCGCAGAAGCTACGGCGGCCTTCACCGCAGAAGGCTGGAGCCTGAGCACCTGATGCTTACTGATCTCCAGGGCATTGATGAAGAAAAGCACGTATTCCATGGCACTACCCCCTATCCTCGGATTGATTTCAAAGATTACCGGACTCCCATTCACTACCTTGTAATCGAAACAACAGATTCCTTCAAAACCCAGACAGCACAAGATATCTCCAAACAACCGAAGATGTTGATTTTTGCACAGATCGGAATAGGCCGAAGAGGCCTTCTGATGCCCCCGGATGTATAGCGGCGTGCGGTGATGGTGGCAAATGGTGAAGGCCGCGACAATGGCTCCGCTGCGAAATAAAATGTGGGTCGCAAACTCTTTGTTACCCGGCACCGCCGCCTGTGCGAGGTAGTCGTCTGAAAAAAGTTTGTCCAGATGAGCTGATTCTGCTGCAGCATCGGTAATCAATTCGCTATCGCGCCCACCATGGCTTACCTTCTTCTTCAAATAATACGGGAATCCTTCAGGCTTGCCTGTAAAGGGTATGTAAGCACCAAACCCGGACGCGTGCATGAACTCGTAAAATAGCTGCTTGTCATTGCAGCATTCCATTACCTTGCGGTTGGGAAGGGGCAGCGGATAAGCTCTCCTATCGGGTAGCTTTTGCTGCAGAGCGATCACTTCCGGAAGGGTGAGCGGAAAGACAAGATCATATTCTGCGGGATTGCATTCACTTATTTTTTTAAAGCTGACCGTGTGAGCGGTTTCGGCAAAGGCTTTTCTAAGCGTGGGTTCCCAGCCTAAGTGACATCCGAACAAAATGCGGAGCGGAGGTTGTCTGCGCAAATGCTGGCGCAGCAATTTCCTTTTAAACAGAACCTTCCTGATGTTTGGAAAAAGATTCTCCAGCCAGTAAACAAGGGTGTGCCATAGATGTACACCAAAGTCCGCCGCGTGTGCAGACTTGCCAATAATATTCAACAGTGTGCTTCGATTTCACTACTAAAATATCAAAAAGCAGAAAGCTTATAACAGGCTTTTGTCCACAGTATTGTGAACATCCTGCCGGCTCAAACGATCGAGTACCACCAGCAGGGCAATGCTTAGATAAAACAATGCGCCAACCTTGTGTGTTTCCAGCAGCTCTGAGAAGAAATTGTTGATGAAGCCGGCGGCAAACATCATAGCGAGCGCCAGCGTAACTTTTTTGTAAAACGGATCTTTGAAGCGATAGTAAATTTTCTGCGCCTGTGCGAAGACCAGGGCTACCAGCAAGGCATACAGCAACATGGCCGGCCATCCCTGCTCTACCAGCATGTAGAGAAAGTAATTGTGCGTGGTGGACTTTTCCTTATTGCGACTCACATACGTGCGGAAGGAAGAAACCGCATAAGGCTTATAGTAGTAGTAAAAAGAATTTGGACCATAGCCGGTCAGCGGTCTGTCGGCACTCATACGAACACCGGCAATCCACCGGTACAGCCGCTCCATAGACGACATGTCTTCTCCGCGGAAAGTAGCGACAATGTGATCGGTCCATTTTTTATGCATATAGGTCTGCTGATAATTGGGTCGGTAATCCATAAACTTATTGTTGTGGATCACATAGACCAGCAGCAGGGTCATCAGCCCATAAAAAACAGGCATCACCAGATTGACCAGGCGAAGCCGGATAGCCAGGTAAATCATCAGTGCAAATACTACAGCGAGCATAGCCGCCCGGGCGTAGGTAAAATAGATGGCCGGCAAAAAGAACAGAATAATCAGCAACAGTGTTCCTCTTAATATCCAGCTTTTGCCCTTACTCAGGCTAAATGCAATTAACAACACCGGGAAAAACATGGAAAGCACGGTAGAATAATCTACGTGGTTGTAATAGATACCGGCAATGGACTTTTAGACTTTTCTGAAATTGAACCCGATCTGATAATGTCGGTAAAATATGATCAGGGCTGTGGCCAGCAGCGGTATCAGCGTAACCAAAAAGCCGATCCGAAAGTCTCTTTTCGATTTGAATACAAACACAGGCAGCACAAAAAAGGAAACCATGAACCAACACTTAGCCAGCAAAAACTTGATCGAAAACAAGGGTTCTTTGGAAAAAGTGACGGCAACGATAAGCCATAGAAACTGGAGTACGATAACTACGGTTAGCGGATGTTGCCACCACCAGCGGGGAATCAACTGCGGATTGCGGGCCAGCAAAAGCAAAAACAGCAGTAAAAACACCCACATGATAGGCTCATCGGGCACAGAAGTAGAAAGAGTGTAATTGAAAAACCAGATTTGAATGGAAACCGGGATTGAAAAAAGAAAAACCCAATAGGCTGTCTTCCAGTTAAGGATGGCCAGCATAAGAAACAAGTACACAAAGGGCAAACCGATAAATAGGTATTCGCCCGTAAACGCAAACAGCGCTACGCTCAGTAACAATACAGCAATACCGGTAGCCCGGCTGGCGAAATTTCTAAAATCGAGTAACTGCAGCATTTATTCCTTCACTAAGATGACCTCGGAATAATAATTGGTCAGCAATACAAAGAGCACACTAAAAAATAAGCCTATAAAAAAGCATGCGGCCAGGATTACGAACACGCTGGGCCCGGCCGTGTCAACCGGCGGACGCGCAACCGTGATGCTATGCAATAATCTCATACCGTCAGGATCTGTACCTGTAGAATATTGATTAAGCAAGGAAACATACTTGGCCTTGTCGGTAACCAACATGTCTTTGGTAGCTTCAAAGTTTTGTATCAGCTCCATATATCTTCCCGCATCTTTTCCATTTCCCTGAATATGGCTGGAAACGAGATTTTGACGGTTAGGACTGATGATATCATAAATACCGGACACTTCTCTAAGCCTGGCCAAGGTATCCGTGAGCGCATTGATAGAGCTGTCCACTTCAACCATTTTGCTTTTAATGGAATTGTATAGTCCTTCCTTTCTTGAATTGTAGTAGCCGCGGTAGGAACGCTCCAACACGTTTACTGTCTGGTTGGCCACAGTTGCCGCAAGTTCAGGATTGGGGTCGGTAAAATACACCTCCATGAGCTTATACTCTGTGCGTTTGATGTCAAGCGCTTTTTTGAACTTTTGCTTCAGTTCATTCCTTTGACCGGCATCATCAAAATTTACGTTGTTGGCTTTGTCGTATCCGGTAGAAACGATAATCTGAGCGATGATGGAATCACTTTCGGACAAGGCAATTACCCGGTCAATATCATCTTCGTCGCCGAAGTAATCCATATATCGACTGTCCGCACCGGCAAAGATGTTTGAGCGATCGGAATAAACCGGATTGCTTACAAAGAATGCGGCTTTTGCTTCGTACTTCTTTTTCCGAACCAGGTGAAAAACCAGACCCAGCGCCATAGCCACTGCAGTAACGATCAGAATAAATCTTCTGCGCCGCTCAATGATGCGGATGATATCCACGAGATCAAAACGAGTAGTGCTCATTGATTTTTTATGTGTGTATGATTGAATAGTTGTGCAAAATTATCTTGTGGGTGCTACATTACGGTTTCGCCGGCCTGCATTTTTTCGGCGTTCTCCGCAAACTGTAGTGCCTCAATCATTTCCTGAATATTTCCGTTCATAAAGTCGTCGAGATTGTAGATCGTCATGTTGATACGATGGTCCGTAACCCTACCTTGCGGATAATTGTAGGTACGGATTTTCGCTGAGCGGTCTCCCGTACTTACCAGACTCTTCCTTCTGCGCGCAATTTCATCTTCGTGCTTACGTACCTGCTCTTCATAAAGCTTGGTCCGCATCATCTGGGTTGCTTTTTCGCGGTTGCCTAACTGTGTACGCTCTGTCTGACAGGTGATGACGGTACCCGTGGGTATGTGGGTAAGGATCACCTTCGTTTCCACCTTGTTTACATTCTGGCCTCCGGCACCGCCGCTTCTTGCCGTCTCCATTTTCAGATCGCTTTCTTTTAACTCGAAGTCTATTTCCTCAGCTTCGGGCATCACTGCTACGGTAGCCGCCGAAGTATGCACCCGTCCGCTGGCTTCTGTTGCCGGTACGCGCTGTACGCGATGCACACCACTTTCAAATTTCAGCGTACCATACACATCATCGCCTACCACTTCCAGTTGTATTTCCTTGTATCCTCCTACGGTGCCCTCGGTTTCAGAAACGATGGCTATCTTCCAACCCTTTTTCTCACAAAAACGGGTGTACATTCTGGCAAGGTCACCGGCAAAAAGACTGGCTTCATCACCGCCCGTGCCTGCCCGCACTTCTATGATGGCGTTCTTCTCATCTTGCGGATCCTTGGGTATCAGGAGTTGTTTGATGTGATCTTCGAGTTCGGCTTTCTGCACTTCTGCCTGCTCCATATCTTCCTTCGCCATATCGCGCAGCTCTGTATCCGTTTCGGTTTCGAGCACTTCTTTACCGAAGGCTATACCATCGAGGCAAGCGCGGTACTTCTTGTAAGTTTCCACTATAGGTTCCAGCTTACGGTATTCTTTGCTCACCGAAGAAAAACGCTTATTGTCGCTTACAATTTCCGGGTTGGTCAGTGCGATCCCCAGTTCGTCAAATTTGGCCTTTATCGCTTCCAGCTTATCCAGCATAAAAGTCAGTTACTGTATTTTTTCTTATTGAAAAATGTATAGAGTTTCCGGTAAAAACAAACCGTTAACCCTGATGATCAGGACTAACGGTTTACTACTATTTCAGGAGCGCTACAAAGTGCGTTTCACTTCAATTTCATCATAACCTTCTATGATGTCGCCCACTCGTACATCGTTGTAATTCTTAATGCTCATACCACATTCGTAACCTGCTGCTACTTCTTTCACATCGTCTTTGAAACGTTTTAGTGAGGCCAGTTCGCCATTATAGACTACGATTCCGTCGCGTACAAGATTCACCTTGGTTTGTCGCGTGATCTTGCCATCCAGCACATAGCAACCGGCAATGGTTCCTACGCCGCTGATCTTAAACACCTCGCGCACTTCCACATTGGCAACGGTCTTACGTTCCACCTTCGGCTCAAGCAGCCCTTCCATAGCACTTTTCACTTCTTCTATCGCATCGTAGATGATGGAGTAAGTCCGGATCTCGATATTTTCCTGCTCTGCCAGCCTTGATGCCTGCATAGAAGGGCGCACCTGGAAACCAAGAATGATCGCATCGGATGCGGTAGCAAGCAATACATCAGACTCAGTGATCTGACCGACACCTTTATGCACCACATTCACCGCTACTTCTTCTGTAGAAAGCTTCTGGAGGGAATCGCTCAACGCCTCTACAGAGCCATCAAAGTCACCTTTGATGATCACAGCAAGCTCTTTGAAGTTACCCAGCGCCAAACGACGGCCGATCTCATCGAGCGTGATGTGTTTACGAGTGCGGATGCCCTGCTCGCGCAGGATCTGTGCACGGTGGTTGGCAATATTCTTAGCCTCATTTTCGTCTTCGAACACTTTGAACTTCTCACCCGCCTGTGGCGCACCGTTGAGACCGAGTACCTGCACCGGAGCTGAAGGCCCGGCCTCCTGCACTCGTTGTCCGCGTTCGTTGAACATGGCTTTGATTTTACCAAAGTACTGTCCGCACACGATCATATCGCCCTGCTCCAACGTACCGTTCTGCACCAGGATGGTAGCCTGATAGCCGCGTCCTTTATCCAGCGAAGCCTCTATGACAGAGCCCGTGCCCATGCGATCGGGGTTGGCTTTCAGCTCTAGTAATTCTGCCTCGAGGGCTACTTTTTCCAGCAACACATCGATGTTCAATCCCTTTTTGGCAGATATTTCCTGGCTTTGGAATTTTCCTCCCCAGTCTTCCACCAGTATGTTCATCTGTGCCAGTTGTTCCTTTATCTTTTCAGGATTGGCACCTTCCTTATCAATCTTGTTAATTGCAAAGATCATGGGCAGGTTAGCAGCCTGAGCATGCGAAATGGCTTCTTTCGTCTGCGGCATGATGGCGTCGTCGGCAGCAACCACAATGATGGCGATATCGGCAACCTTAGCACCGCGTGCACGCATGGCGGTAAACGCTTCGTGACCCGGCGTATCGAGGAAGGTGATCTTTTTGCCATCGGGCGTAGTGACCTGATAGGCCCCGATGTGCTGGGTGATACCACCGGCTTCGCCCGCAACCACATTCGCACTGCGGATATAATCGAGCAAAGAGGTTTTACCATGATCCACGTGCCCCATGATGGTAACGATGGGTGCCCTGGGCACCAGTTCTTCATCGTCATCCACTACTTCTTCTTCATCGTCCGCTTCCTGTTCCAGGTTAATAAATTCCACTTCATAACCAAATTCACCGGCAACGAGTTCTATTACTTCTGCATCGAGGCGCTGATTGATAGACACCATGATACCGAGGCTCATACACTTGCTGATGACTTCTGCGAAGCTTACATCCAGCAGGCTGGCAAGCTCGCTCACCGATATGAATTCGGTAACCTGTATTTTGTTATCGCCAACGTTCTCTTCCGCGGCTCTGCGTTCGGCCATTTCCTCGCGCTTGTTGCGGCGGTATTTTGACTTCTGCGTTTTGCCTCTGGTGTTGCCGGCAAGTTTTGCCTGCGTCTGGCGTATTTTTTCCTGAATTGCTTTAGCGTCAATTTCCTGTTGCTGCTGGGTTTGCGGTGCGTTACGGTCTCCTCTTCTGTTTCGGTCAAACCGTCCGCCGCCCTGGCCCTGGTTGAAGTTGCCTCCGCCACCACGACGGTCGCCTCCGCGGAATTGTCCGCCGCCCTGACCTTGCTGACCAAAGCCGCCGCGGCGATCTCCGCCTGTACGCTGACCACCCTGACCTTGCTGATCGGGCTTGAGGTTCTCCGGCTTTTTCTGTACCGGAATTCTCTTTCTGTTACGCTTTTCTTTGCTGTCGTTGCTGCTTCCGCTCACGGGAAGTTCAATCCTGCCAATGATTTTAGGACCCTCAAGTTTGGGCGCCTTCATCTCAATATGTTCGCGTTTTTCTTCCTCAGCCTCTTCCTTCTTTTCCACGGGCGGGGAAGGTGCAGGTTCCTCTGCTTTCACCGTTGTCTTTTTTGCGGGCTTTTCCGGAGCGGGAGTTTCCGCTACAGGAGGCGCAGTTGTTTCTTCCGTTGCCGGCTTTTGTTCTGCTTCCGCCTCCTTCTTTGCAGGCTTTTTCTTAGCAGCGGCTCCCTTTTTGGGACGCGAAGCCTGATTGATTTCGTCGAGGTTTATTTTGCCGAGAATATTGGGTCCGTCAAGTTTTGGGGCTTTGCGCTCGCTGGTGGTATCTTCAGGCTCGGCTGCAGGCAGCTCGGGCTCCGGAGCGGGCTCTTGTTTTGCTTCCACTACCGGCACCTCTTCTACAGGTGGTGGCGGTGGTGGCGGAGGTGGAGGCGCAACGGGTTCTTCCGTTTTAGGTTCTTCCCGCGGTGGCTCTACCGGCTTCGGCTCTTCCTTCACCGGCTCAGCAACGGGAGCGGGCTCAGGTTTTTTGGCCACGGGAGCTACCACCTCATCTTCCTTCATCTTCTTATCGACAAGCGAGCCTTTAGGCAAAGCAATTTCCTCGCTCTTGCGCTTGGCGAGTTTGTCTTGTGCAAACTCAGCCTGCAAAGCGTCATACATCTCTTCGGTAATCTTGGTGTTGGGATTACTTGCGTTAATCTCAAACCCTTTACCGGTAAGAAATTCGACAAGCGTATCCTTACCAATGTTAAACTCTTTGGCTGCTGCCAGTAATCTTGGTGTTTTCGTTGCTGTTGCCATTCGAAAATTTAGTCAAACAATATATCGCTAAGGTTAGTCTCTAAGCCCCTGACCTAAAATCTACAAACCTACGCTATTTTACTCAATTACGCCCGTCCCGAAGGCGCTCTGTTGCGCTATTTATAGGGTGTTTAACAGCTTCCCGGCAGCGCTGATCCGGTTACTGCTCGTTCTGAAATTCAGCCTGTAAAATGCGCTGAACGTCCTTCACGGTTTCTTCCTCAAGATCGGTGCGACGCACCAGCTCTTCTACCGACAAGTCAAGCACACTCAGGGCCGTATCGCATCCTATCTTTTTAAATTCATCAATTACCCATCCGTCAATTTCATCTGCAAACTCGTCGAGGTCAATATCGTAATCCACACCTTCGTCCTGCACATCGCGATACACATCTATGCTGTAACCGGTAAGTTCCTGTGCCAGCTTGATGTTGACGCCCTTTCGCCCAATGGCCAAAGAAACCTGATCGGGATCGAGATAGACGTCTGCGTGCTTTTCCTCATTGTTGATCTCCATGCGTGTGATCCTGGCGGGTGTAAGCGATCGCTGAATGAGCAACTGGATATTGTTGGTAAAATTGATGATGTCAATATTTTCGTTGCGGAGCTCTCTTACAATGCCATGGATACGGCTACCCTTCATTCCTACGCACGCACCTACCGGGTCAATACGATCGTCGTAGCTTTCAACAGCCACTTTTGCACGCTCTCCGGGTTCTCTCACTATCTTTTTTATCACGATAAGACCATCCATGATCTCGGGTACTTCTATTTCCAGCAGCTTTTCGAGGAAGGATGGATGGGTACGGCTCAGGATGATGACCGGGCTGTTGTTGCGCATCTCTACCTTTTTTACAACCGCACGCACGGTTTCTCCTTTTTTAAAGAAATCGGTGGGTATCTGTTCAGACTTAGGCAGTATCAGCTCGTTCCCTTCATCATCCAGCAGCAAAATCTCTTTCTTCCATATCTGATACACTTCGCCGCCGATGATCTCGCCTACGCGATCCGCATATTTGTCAAGCAGATTTTTCTTTTTGAGATCGCCGATCCGTGCGGCCAGTGTTTGCTTGGCGGCCAGTATGGCACGACGGCCAAAGTCGAGTACGTTAATTTCCTCATATACTTCTTCTCCCACACCAAAATCCGGGTCAATCCTCTGTGCCTCCGCAAGTTCTATTTCCAGATTGTCGTCTTCAGAGAAGCCATCTTCCACAATCGTACGCCGGCGAAAGATCTCAAGATCGCCCGTTTGGTCGTTTACGATCACGTCGAAGTTTTCGTCGGTGCCGTATTTTTTACGCAGAAGGGTTTTAAAAACGTCTTCAATCACTTTCATAAGGGTGGGACGGTCGATATTCTCCGCGTCCTTGAAATCCTGAAACGACTCGATGAGATTGATGCTAGCCATGTTGATCAGTTTTAAGTTCCCGATGGGAAGTTGACTGGTTAAAAAACTATTTGTACAACTATTTTTTTGATGTCTGTAAATGGTATTTCCTGTGTGGTGCTTTCTTTCTTTTTCGGAAGGGCGACTTCGAGCACGATGCCATCTTCCGTAACTGTTTTGAGCACACCCGTTATGTCGGCCCCCTCAGCAGCAGGCGTTACGGCCACGGTCCGGCCAATGTTCTTTTTGTATTGTCTTACGGAGGTCAGGGGCTCATCCACACCGGGACTGCTCACTTCCAGCGAAAAATCGCCATCGGGAAACAATCCGTTTTCCTCAATGAGTGCATACAGCTTTCGATTGACCCTGGCACTTTTGTCGATTGAAAGGCCTGTATCGGCGTCGAGAAACACTTTGATATTGTTTGTGGGTTTTATTCTGAGGTTCACCACAAACATGTCAGACCCCTCAAGCAAGGGTTCGAGATATGCCCTTATTTTATCTAATACTTCTGCCATAGGTAAAAAACAAGGGAACACTTTTGTGTCCCCTGTCGTTCTTAATTAATCCGCTGCAAAAATAGGATAAAATTCCAATCCAAAAAATTGCTTTGCAACATTTGAATTATGTTTTCATTAACGGGGTGCAATGCCCTATTTGTTACCTTTGACCTTCTATGGTGTTAAGGGTATTGCTTTGGTCTTTTATCATCGTGATGATCTTTCGGTTCATTGCGCGTTTCGTATTTCCGATCCTGAACATTACAAGGCTTACACAAGACCGACTTCGACAGATGCAGCAGCAGATGGAAGATATGCAGCAAAAACAAAGCAACCCTCCGCCGGCCCAGCAGCAAACGCAGAAAGTGAAAGAGGGCGACTACATAGATTACGAAGAGGTGAAGTAGTGGTCAACGCCCATAAACATTGCCCGTTGACTGCATAGCTTACCCCCTCTGACAAACAAACAGCGGCAGCATTTCGTCTTTCCCCTCCGGTTTTCCAATAATGGTCAAACAGAAAGGCAACCCGTCATGGAGTTGCCTGCTCTACAATGTATATCAGGGTACAGTTACCAGATCTTATTCCTTGAATGCTCGAAGCCTTTGGGCTTTACGATGGTAAACACACGTGAGATGTTGAACCCAAAGTGAATATCACCCATGCCCCAGTCGTCTTTTGTCTGCCCGATCATATTTCGTTCGGAAACTGCCTGTGAGTTAGAAAAGAGCAACTGGAATACGTGACCGCCGGTTTCGATATCTATCCCCAGCGTGAGCGGATTGCGCGTGGTGCGGGTAGGGTCGCCGTCAATAAATCTTTTGGTACTCTCTATCTGATAGTAGTACTCGGCAGTGAGTGCTATCCGATTGGAAATCTTTAGCCGTCCGCCAATACCCACTGCGATGACATCATTAGGTTCGTTGGCATAGTTCACCAGATTATAGTGCAGATGGGTAGGCATTAACTGCAGCGACAATGAATTGCTGAACTTGCGGGCAATAAGCAGTTGGTTGACATAAGCCACGCGGTTAGAAAAGTAGTAGGTCAGCGTGTCGGGGATATTGGCCGGCTTATCATTGGCCAGCACCGAGGCGGCACCAAGGTAACTGATGCTGACAGGTGTGCCTCCTTGTTCGCGCTGTCGCAGCAAACGCAGTTTCAGAAATCCGTCATATTCTTTCATATAGGAACTTCTGCCAAAACCGATCATGAGCCAGTCGGTAACGCCATAGTCAAACCCGATGCGGGTAATAGCGCCATCGAGACCAAAAAAGTCTTTTGCACCCGAGTTGATCAAGCCAAAGCGGTGATTGATGCGGAAATCGAGGACCCCTTTAGCCGTGTTCTCAATACTGTGTCCGTTGGCAATGCGCGTAGTCTTGAAAGTGGCTGTAGTGAACTCTCTTGCGGGCGTCGCCGTTTCCTGTTCCAGTTCTTCAAGCAGATCGTTTTCCGTGGTATCTCCGTCTGCCTGCGCAAAGGTGTGCAGTGGCGCGGCAAAGAGCAGCAGCGCACTGAAATAAATAAGCTTTATTGGCTTCATACTTTTGGTGTGTGTGAAATCTTAGTTCTATTTCCGGTTCAGCACAGTATTTACGTTCACTTCTATTTCTTTCGCAATTTTAGATGCCGCCATAGAGGGTATCTTAATCTCATAGTCGGCGGTTTTCACCATAAACTTTGCTGTGGCGGTGATCGTATTTCCCTTTACGGTGATGGTACCCGGAAGAGTTACCTGTCGGGCCACACCATGTATCGTTAATGTGCCCTGAAGCTGCACTTTGTAGATGCCGTCCTTTTGAAAAGCCACTTCCGAAAGGTCGCTGATCTTCCCTTTAAAATCGGCTTTAGGATACTTATCACTCTCCATGTAGTTTTCATTGAAGTGCTCCTGCATCAATGCTTTCTCAAACTTGAAGCTTTTTACAGGCACAATAAAAACAACATCACCGGCGCTCGCGTCTATGATTGCCGAGCTTTCATTATTGAACGCCTCAATGTTCTCAATGGGAGTTGAGGAAAAGAAACTCACCTTCCCTGTTCTGGTCAGGTATTTTTGGGCAAAGCCGGTGTAAGCACCCAGGGCAACCAGCATTGTCAATACAAACTTTTTCATAGGCTATTTTTCATTTTTTTACTCAGGCATTCCGGCATTGATCCAGGCCTTGAACTTTGAAATAGTACAAGCATCAAGTTTCGTTCCGTCTTTGGGCATTGGGTTGTTGCTGGTATGTTCAATAGAAGGGATCAATGTACCGCTCATCGCACATTGTTTCAATCCTTCGTAGTTGCTCAGGTCCCAGCCAGAAGGTAAAAGCGCAGCATGACAGTCGCTTGTGGCACATTGATTATCCACCACCTGCTTCAGTTGCGCGGTATAGGTAACGCCTGCCGTATCGCATGCCCCGCCTGTGTTGGCAGGATAAAGGTCTTCACTGTTGTCGTAGTAACAGCCTGTGGCACCCACAACCACCACCAAAACGGCGCTCAAGGCGTACAAGATTTTTTTCATATAGCTGAATACATTTACTTCAAAAAAAACTTAGGTTTAAGATTGTGCACGTTCATCATTGACGGGCACACAACCGGAAAGCACGACCACCAGGGTATAACCGTTGCAGAAGCCCTTGACGGTTACGGTTTTTCCGGCCTCGAATTTTGCGTCTTTTGTTTTCATCGTACAGAGTACACCCGAAGTAGGATCTGAGGCCTCCAGCAAAATAACATCGAAACCATCCTGATTTCTGGACACCTCTGATATGGTACCTGTCACCTGGATCACTTTGTTCAGATAGTCTTTGTTGGCCTGCTGTTCATTGGTCGAAAACGCTGTGACCAGATGCTCTACCGACACTGTTTCCGCTGTTTTGTTATCTACCGTTTCCGGTGGCTTATTCCACAGAAAAACAAAGATCATTGCGGCTACAACCACCACACCTAAAAAAATGAACAACCCGGTTTTCTTTTTCATGAAGAGGTGTTTCCTTTCAAAAGTAAACTGTGAAAAATTGCCCGCAGGGAGCTCAAAGATGAAACGGGAATATTTCCGGATTAACAGGATAGTACCCTGACTGACAGCATCGGCAGGGCACCGACATTAAGCCCCTTCACTATTTATACTCGCCTGCCAGCCAGTCCTTAAAATCAGCGGCCCGTTCCGAACTTACCACCGGCGGCTCTTTGACGGCAGGCTTAAGCTTAACGATAACACGGGCTTTGGTATAGCTGCGCATTTCTTCAATGGCGTTCATATTAATCAGATATTGCCGGTTGATGCGAAAAAAATCCTGCGGGTCCAGCATTCGTTCCAGAGCATCCAGATTGTGATCGATCGGGTAATTTCTTGCTTCGTAGGTACGTGCAAACGTCGCCTTGTTTTCGCTGTAGAAGTAAGCAATATCCGTTACGGACAAGGTTTTGATATGTTCGCCGAAGCGCACCAGAAAGCGCTTTTTATAATCCTGCGCGAGCGTTTGGGTTTCCTGCGGAAGCGTTCTGGTCAATATGGACTGGAACTGCTTTAGCTTTCCCAGCGCCGCAGCGAGCTCTTCCTTTTTCAGCGGTTTGAGCAGGCAGTCTATGCTTACCGTTTTGAACGCATCGAAAGCATATTCGTTGTATGCGGTGATGAAAATGACCGGACAGTCAGGCTTTATTTCTCTGAGCAGATCGAAACCCGAGCCATCGGCCAGGTGTATATCCAGCAGCAGCAAATCGGGTCTCGGATGGGTCTCAAACCATTCCTTTGCCTGCGCAATACTATCCGCGTGCCCTGCTATCACTGCAGTGGGTGCCACTTCTGCTAACAGCTTACTCAGACGCTTGAAAGCCGGCATCTCATCTTCGGCTACAAATATGTTCATACTCAACAATTTTACTTACTAAAAAAATGAGTTCGGTTTTTTTACACTTCGCTGATGGTGGCAAGTCTCACATCAACGGTAGTACCACAACGAAAGCTCCGGACTGTTCTCCGTAACGCACCGTGTCTTTTCCCAGCAACCGGTATCGCATACTGATGTTTGCAAGACCTATCCCTGCGCCGCGTTCCTTACTCGCCTTGGGTTGCAGCGGGTTGGTTACAGTCAGATTTTTCTCATCGGCAAATATCCTGATATTCAGTGGCTTTACGACAGAGACAATATTGTGTTTTAAAGCGTTTTCTATAAGCATTTGCAAAGCCAGTGGAACAATACGCGCAGTACGCATTACCTGGGGAGGTACATCCCACTGAAGGCTGATGGCCTCTCCAAACCTTGTCTTCTGGATGTACATGTAGTTATCTATGATGCCGAACTCATCTTCAAGACTGATCAGGTCCTGATCTTTGAAGGAGAGCATATTGCGATATAAGTCTGAAAGATGCACCGTATAATCCACCGCAGCTTCTTTGTTTTCCTCAATAATATTGACGAGGGTGTTCAGGCTGTTGAATAAAAAATGTGGATTCACCTGGCTCTTCAGGTATTCATGTTCATAAATAAGGTGCTCTTTTTGGAGCAAAGCAAGCTTGGTAATATTTCGTTCCCTCAACGTAATGTAGGCATAAATGGCGCCCCCAAGCAGTATCAATACCGCTACGATAAAGCCGGGCGTCTTCCAGAATGGCCGGGTGATGGAAAAACGATAAAGAGCTTCTGGTGCGCGCGAGAAGTCGGCAGACAAAGAAGCTTGTACATGAAAGGTATAGGAGCCCGGCAACAACTGGACAAAGGATACGGCTTCATCGCTTGTGTAAGTCCAGTTGGTGTCGTGGTTATCCAGCTTGTAGCGATAATTCAGCCGTTCGGGATTGGCGAAGCTGGAACTCGTGTACCGGAAAGAAATGTGGTTTTCATCATGAGCGAAGAGATGCCGCTGCGCATCAATGCGTTTGTTGAACAGGCTCACCTGATCTATTTGCAGGGCGGGACTGATAGAATAGGTATGCGGCTGATTCTCGAACCAGATGAGTCCGTGTTCATAAGGTACGATCACCCTTCCCTCGCGCGTACGGGCGATGCAATTGGGAGAAGTAAGAAGGGAATCGATATGAACCCCGAGCCTGCGATTGAAATGCCGGAATGTTCCGCTATTGGGGTACCACATGTCAATGCCCTCTTCTGCTGCGAGGATCACTTGTCCGGTAGCATTGGCAGCCACGGCGAATACATTCGTGTTCTGAATGCCCTGAGTCTTCGAAAACTGCTTCCAGCTTCCGTTGCGAAAGCGAAAAACACCTTTTTCAAGTGTACCGGCCCAAATGGAACCCTGGGCATCTTCGGTGAGGGCATAGACCACATCACTGGTAAGTCCCTGCTCATTCTTCCAGGTCTGATAATGCTTACCATCAAATCTACAGACGCCGCCACCATCGGTGGCCATCCATACCCGTCCCTCCCGGTCTGCGAACAACTGGTAAACATAGTCGCTGCCAATGCCGGATGCTTTGTTATGATGGCGAACCAATACAGGATGAGACAGGTCTGACGGATTCATCTGCATTTCCTCAACTCCGTTCAGGCTGGCAATCCATAGTTTATTTCCTGCCCTCGCAATACTGAGGATATGACTCCCTTCAATGGTGGAGGTTCCGTGCACCGGTTTCAGTGTATTTTGTGAATATACGTAAAGACCCTCTCCGAAGGTGCCGAGCCAGATCGTTCCGGCTGCATCTACGGTGACGCAACTGATCGATGCTTGTGTTTGCAGCAATTTTTTAAGACCATAGGGTTCTGCCGCAACAAGTTGATAAAGTGCATTTCCCATAGCAAGAAAAACCGCGCTGTCGCCGGCGGCAGCCACCGCTGTGAGCTCCCGAAACCGATAATCGGGCGAAGGCAAACGGAGGGTCATGGCATAGTTTGCCGTGCTCATGGCCAGTCCGCTGTTGGTAGCCATCCAGATATTTCCTGTTGCATCTGCAGCCAGCTTACCGGGCTTTACGAGACCGCAATCGTAAGCAGACACCGTTACGGGACCTGCCGCCGTTTGCACATGCAGCAAATGCCTGTCTTCTGTACTGACCCAACATTCACCGCTGTCTGATGGTAAAATATCATTTACCTGTCCCCACGGCCAATCGTCTGCCTGCGTTGCAGATACCAACTGTTTTTTCGAGGCATCATACAATGCCCAGCCGCCGGCCTGCGTGCCGATCCATGCGCGGGACTTTCCCGCGGGGCGAAGCACCCGAACAATGTTATCCGGCAGGCCATCTGCAGTGGTCATCACCTTTACCGTAAGCTTTCCGTTTTGCAGGGAAACTCTGTTCATGCCCCGGTCGGTAGCCAACAACAACTCATCTGCGACCAGACATGCATCGTACACAAAATTGTCTGACAAGCCTGTGGTGGCATTCAGGTGGTATGATATTCCTCCTCCCATGATGTACACACCTTCATCTTCTGTACACAGATACATCAGAGCTTCACTACCTCGTATTGCCGTGATGGCGGAAGACGGATGTACCGCTGCGGAATTCAGCCATTCGATCTTATTGCCGCGAAGCCGCCCCGCTGTGCCATCGCGCAGCCCAATCCAGATGGAGCCACTCACCTCGCCCACACAAGTCACCGGCCTTTTTAGGGTGTCTGAGATATGTATAAAGCTCCGGCCATTGTACCGGTACAAACCATTGTCGGTAGCCAGCCAGAGAAACCGGCCGGAGGCAAAACACAAGTCATTTACGCGAACAGGCGCGGCATTTTCATTTAACCAAAGCTCCTTGATGAAAGGTTGTTGCGCGATAACGCTTGTGGTGATAAAAAAAAGAATGATGAGCAAAACAGAACGCATAGACATCATTTCCGGGCTACCATCGTTATTTGTACACTCACCTTAATTTCCGGCGACAATTTGTTATTCACCACCATTGGGATTTTGATATTATAGTCTGCCAGCAATACAGAAAACTCTGCATGAATGTGCAGGACGCCACGTTCGGACTTAATAGTGGAGCGAATGATGCGCTCCTGCTCTATGCCGTGTATCTTCAGTTTGCCTTTGGTGCGCACGGTGTAACTGCCCTCTCGCAGCAAGTCGTCGTCTTCAATAATCTTCCCTACAAAACTCGCCTCCGGGTAGAAAACTGTTTCCAGATAGTTTTCGTTGAAGTGTTCCCGCTGTAAGGGGCTGTTAAATCCCTTAAAGGAGCTGATACCTATTTTAAATGCAAACGTTTTTCGCTGCACATCGAGCACACCGGCCAGCGATTTTGATACAGCTTCAATAAGTTCTTTGGGGGCGTTCGAAAAAAAACTCACCTCCGCCTGCTGCACTTCAAAGATAGCCTGTGCCTGTGTGGGCAAGCCACCCATCATCAAGAGAGAAAAAAACAAAAGCCTTAGCATCAGCCGGATATAGATTTTCAGCTATGCTCCGAAACTACAAAAAAATGCTGCATCTGTCGATCTACTGCTCGAGCCATCGCCTGAAGGCTGCCGCCTTTTCTTTGCTGATCACGATTTCGGGCAGCGCCGGTGTTTTCATTTTCAGCAATATTTTCCCCGATTCCTCTGAGCGTATGCTTTCGATAAAGGGCAATTGAATGATGAATTGCCTGTTGGCTCTGAAGAAAACAGCCGGATCGATAAGCTCTTCAATTTCATCGAGCGAACGATAGTCGGTGATGAACTTCCGGCCATCCTTATGCAGCAAAAAAATAATCTCGTCCTTAGTGAAGGCCGCCACTTCGACAACCGATATCAGCGAAAAGATTTCGCCCGGAGTGCACTGTAAAGCGCTCTTTGAATCTTTTACTGTTTTGAAAATTCTCAAACAGTCCGGCAATCTGCCGGAGGTATGTTTCATTGCCAAATTTCTGCCGGAGAAAATGAAACTTATCGAGTGCTGATTTTAGCTCGGTTTTGTCCACAGGTTTGAGCAGATAGTCAATGCTGTTTACTTTAAATGCGCGGATAGCATATTCATTGTAGGCAGTGGTAAAAATAATGGGACACGCGATGTTTCCACCGGTGAAGATGTCGAGACTTATCCCGTCAGCGAGTTGTATATCGGAGAGAATAAGATCGAAAGAATCGGAAGACAAACGTTCCCGCGCGGCCACCACGGTAGCCACCGGGCCTTCGATCTGTGCTGAAGGTTCCAGTGCCAGCAAGGTTTTTATAAGGCTTTGCGCCACCATGGGTTCATCTTCCAAAAGCAATACTTTCATACTTGTACATTTTACATTTTTGCACCTGAAGCTTGCTTTGCTGCAATGGTGCGCGATAAAATGAGCTTTACCATCTCAAATCTCTATCAGCGGCAGCTTGATCCTAAAATACTCCGGCCCTTCCTCTACCATCAGCGGCCTGTCGGTCAGAAAAGTGTACAACTGTTGTAGCTGTGCGAGCCCCTGCCCGTTGGATGTTTCAATCTGCCGGCGCAGTTGTTTGTTATTGTGCACCACCATATATTCTCCTTCATCCCGTATCACGATGTTTAGAGGTTGGTCCGGCTGCGTGATATTGTGTTTGATGGCATTGTCTATCAGCATTTGTAGGGTAACCATCACGATTCCTTTTTCACTTGCCGGCTTCGAAACAGAACATTGCACCGACAAGCCGCGCTGGTAACGCACCTTAAGCAATTCCAGATAGTGATGGATAAATTCCAGCTCTTCGTCTACGCTCACCACCTCGCTTTCGTGGTGCTGCAACACATAACGGTACACTTTAGACATATGCCGCACAAACTCTGAGGCAAGCTCGGGATGCGTCTGAATGAGTCCGTCGAGCGAACTGAGTGTATTGAACAAATAATGAGGGTTGACCTGGTTGCGCAACTGATGATACTGCAGATTCATTTTCTCCCGTTCCAGCCCGGCTGCCTGCACCTCCAGTCTTGCGCGTTCTTCAACAGACTGCTGCCAGTTCTTGAAAAAGTAGCCCGCATAAAAACTGAAGTTGAATAAAATGATCACCACCACAAACATCATAATGAGCAACGCAATGACCTGCTTGTTCACAAAGCTGGGCATATACGGACGCGCATATGTGAAGAGCAGCGCGATAATCGGCGACAACAGAAACAATACGATCATTACCTGAATGAACACCCGTTGCAAGGGTCCATTCTCAAAAGGGATAACGCGTTCCAGCCGGTCATTTAGCCAGCGTATCAGATGCCAGATCATGATCAGGGCAGCCGACTGACTGAAGAAACTGAGCAGATGCTGCCACCACGCCCAGTCGAGCATGAAAATGCGTACCCACATAATGGCAAAGGAAAACAACACAATAAGGAAATAGGGCGTGATCCGGTATTGCACCAGATCTATCTTTTTCTGCTGACGGTTGGGAGGCACAGTATGTGGGCGATTGCTATACACAAGTTACAAATAGAGATTAAACCGATTTCGGAAAATGTGTTCCGACAATATTGCCATCCTCCATCTCGATGATCCGATCGGAGCCGTTTGCAAAATCCGAATCGTGGGTAACAGTGATGATCGTCTGACTATTCTCTTCCGCAAGGCTTCGGAAAATGTCAAAGACTCTTTGCGAATTGGCCTTATCCAGATTTCCCGTAGGTTCGTCGCCCATGATAATGGCCGGATCATTGACCAGCGCACGGGCTATGGCCACACGCTGCTGCTGACCGCCCGAGAGCCTGGACGCATGCTTGTGCGCGTAGGCGTCCATTCCCACCAGCTTTAGCTTGTACATGGCTCTTTCTTCAACCTCAGCAGCACTGTATTTTCCCAGCTTCAGACCGGGCATCATGACGTTTTTTAGCGCAGTGAATTCCGGCAGCAGATAGTGGAACTGAAAGACGAAACCCAGATGCTCGTTGCGGAAACGGCTTAGCTCATTCTGAGACTTGCCGGTAAGCAATTCATCGCGTATGGTCAGCTTGCCTTCATAGTCCGTGTCCATGGTAGAAAGGATGTAAAGCAAAGTGCTTTTACCGCATCCTGACTTGCCGATGATAGAAAGAAATTCGCCCTGCTTCACCTCAAAGCTCACGCCTTTCAGCACCTTAAATTTTTCGGGCTCGTAGAAATACTTCACCAGATGCTCTGCCTTCAGCACAGCGGGCTTTTCAAAACGTTCTGAACTGTTGATCTTTTCCATGGTGCTTACCCCCTGATGATTTGAACAGGATCAATTGATGCGGCTTTTCGCGAAGGGAAGTATCCGGCAAACAATGTGGTGAGAAAACCGAAGAGCATACCAAAGCCATAATGTACCGGACGGAAATTCACGGGAAAAGTTTCGATGCGAAAAAAGCTGGCCTCCGGAAAGGGCGTAATGGAAAGCAGATAACTGAACAAAAAACCGATCAGCAAACCCAGCAAACCACCGGCCACGCCAATCATCAAAGACTGTAGCAGAAAAATAGCGGTGATGTCCTTGCCAGCAAAGCCGGTTGCTTTGAGTATGGCAATGTCTTTCATTTTATTGATGATGTTCATGTTCATGATATTGTAGATCCCGAAGCCAGCCACGGTAAGCAACGTAACACAAACCACAGCGGTGAGCATATTCCGGATCTTATCACCGGCCAGTATCGACGCATTTGCTTTCTCCCAGTCTTCTATGGTCACATTTTTCAGCTCTGCTTCCAGTTTTTCACGAAAGGCAAGTGCATCATAGACGTTTTTCATTTTGATGTTCAGATCGGTGATGTAGGACGGATCCTTTTGCAGAATTTTCTGAACCGTGCCAAGTGTGGCATAGCTTCGGCTCTCGTCGTAGGCGGTGATACCAAAAGAAAATATTCCGACCACCTTAAGGTTGAAGTTGTTTCCATCGGGCGTTGTTACACTCACCCGGTCCCCTTCGCTTACGCCCATTTTTTGCGCCAGCCCTTTCCCCATCACAATGACATCAGATCCTTTCATGAGGTTTTCCAGCGCTCCTTCATCCATTTTTTCGTCCAGGTTAAACAGAGTGCTTTGCTTTTGAATATCGATGCCGGATATGGTGCCGGGTATCTGAACAGGCCCGTTATTGAAAAACACCTGTGAGGTGACCTGCGGCGCTACACCCAGCACTCTGGGATCGTTTTCTATCTGCCGCATATAACGAAAACCGTCCTTGATATTGGGAAGTTCGTTCTTAGGCCGCTGATGCATGACTACATGCCAATCGTTACTACCGGCGGGGTGATGCTCAGAAATGATTTTATCATCCCTTATTTCGATAGGCTTGTAGATTCGGACATGCGGTGTATTATCCATGGCCATATCCTCAAGAAACTGATTGACACCCGTCATAAAACTGATCATGATGATGAACATAGAGATGCCAAAAGTGACCCCAAGCATTGCAATCAGCGTTTGCTTTTTCTTGGTGACCAGGTGAGTGATGGCGATCTGAAAAGCGAGTGTCCAATTCATGGCGCAACAATTACGGTAGTTTCTTTTGTGATGCCTCCGGTGATTTCGACGTACTGTTCGTCTTCAATGCCGGTTTGCACTTTTACCTTTTGCTTTTTGCCTTCCTTTTCTATCCACAAGCTATCTCCTTTCATCACGGCAGCGCGCGGCAATACGTTCACCATCTTATTTTCGGCCACCACGATATTCGCTTCAAGGTTGAGACCGTACATCTCGCCCGGCAATGGATCGTCAAACACGGCATCAACCCGAAAGGATTGCTCCACCTTACTCAGCAACGGATAGACCTTGCTGATATGCGCCTGAAAAATTTTATCCGGCCACGCATCCATGCTGATCAGCACCTTTTGTCCGGGGAATATTTTGTTGAGATCATCTTCATCGACCATCAGCTTTGCGAACATCTTTCCGGCGCCGATCAAAGCAACAGGCTGGTTGGGCGACACCAGATCGCCGGGCTTTTTGTAGATATCGTAAACCGTCCCGTCAACAAAGCTTCTTAGCCGTCCATAGGCTGTCTGAGCTTCCGCCAGAGAAAGCTGATTTCTGGCTTGCTGCATCTGCAACGCACTGTTAAGCGACTGCTGCTCCAATCGTTGTTTCAGGTTTTGATAATCCTTCAGCGAGCTTTGATACTGCAGGAAATAACGCTCATAATTCGACCGGGAAATAGCATTCTGATCAAACAGCGTTTTGTAGCGGATGTATTGCAGACTATCCTGCGTGGCTTTTATCCTGGCTACTTCCATTTGGCCACGCAGTTCTCTAAAGGCCGGGGCATCGTTGGCCACCACGGGTTTGGTATCCCGAACTATGGCGAGTGCTCCGCGTTGCTGCGCATCTCTCACCTCACTCGTTAGCGTAAACATGAGCTGACCTCTCACAACGGTATCGCCTTCCTTGACCAAAGACTGAGACAGGTAGCCATCAACACCCGACACTACTTTATACTCCTGCTCCGGCACCAGTATTCCCGAAGCATAGGCGGCCACTGTGAGCTGTTTTTGCTCCATCTGTACACGTTCGCCACGTGTGCTGCATCCTGTGGCTGCTATCGCCACTGCGATCCATAAATAGTTCCTGATCATGTTAAAACTTTTGGGTAGTCAGCAGGTAATACAGTACACCATCTGCCAGGTTTTGCAAATAGTCCATACGAGCCCTGTTATAATCGAGAAATATATTGTTGAATTCATCAAACTCCATTACATCTTCGTTCATGCTCAGCCGTGCAATCCGCAGGTTGTCCATCGCATTGTCGAGTTTGCCCTGCAGCACAGTGTTCTTCGCAAATGCGGTCTGATACTGAGACAGCCAGTTGCGTTCCTGTTCCTGCAATTGTGCCGCCACTCTTTCTCTTTCCGCCTTAGCGGATTGCAGCAACAAGTCATTTTTTCGCCGCGCTGCCCGATAATAATTTCCCTGAAACAAGGGCATATCGAGCCGCAGGTTAACATTGCTCACGTCGAAGGTCACATTGTTGCTTCCCGGTTGCAGTTTCGATTGCAAATTGTAGGCGTATCGTCCGTTCAGGTTGAGCTTAGGCAGGGCACCACGCTTACTTTCCCGGAGGGCCAGACCTGCAACGGCCATTCGGGCCTCGGCCTCCATCATTGCCGGCCTTTGCTCTAAGGGAGTTGCCGAATACAGAGGCTCCCAGTGAAAACCGGTCACAGCGTCGTTGACGGTTAAGGAGTCTACGCCCAGTAGGCGGTATAGTGCATAGGCAGCCTGCTGAAGGGCACGCTGGTAGCTGAGCGATGCAGCCGCAACATCCAGTTGCAGATTCTTTGCCCTGTGATAATCAGACGGGTTAAGTATTCCATTCTCCTTTCTGCGGTCCATCACCCGCATCAGTTCGTCTGTTGTGGCCAAATTCTCTGCATAGAGCGAGCAGACGTCGCGCATCACTAAATATTGGTAGTAGGATTGGGCAAGTTGTAGGTGCAGATTTTCCAAAGCGGCCTTACTACTCCATCTTGCCTGGTCATATTGTGCTTTAGCCTTTCGTAACTGAGTCCATTTTTCAAGGTTGATGACCGGCATCGACAATTCCACACCGGTTGAAAAAACATAGGGCAGTCCGAACTGTGCTTTGAGGTAAGTGCCTGGTGCGCCGCCTAGTACTTCTGCCGGAATGACCTGCGTGGCAATGATCGGATAGTAATCGCCGGAGGCAAACACATTAATGCGTGGATAAATACCCGAGGCCTGAATGTTTACATCCTGCTGCGATATGGATGTCTGGAGCCGCGCCTGAAGGGCTGTTGCACTTTGCTGGTCAGCGTATTGGAGCAGGCTTTGCAGACTGCTGATCTGTATCTGAGCCTGAGCCCGGGAGCTGAAGCAGAGAAGAAATAAGAATCCGAAATATCGCATGAGCACTTCTATTCTCACGCAAAATGAAGGCAAGCCGGGCAACCCGCAAACTGATTTTCGTCAATGCGGAAGATTCTGACAATCAGCCGGAAATATTTCCACTAATGCTTCGGCAGAAAAATATCTTTCTCGATAGTCATCCCTTTCTCAAGATAAATGGTTTGAATACCCAGCGAACGGGCCGCTTCAATGTGCTGGGGACTATCATCGATAAATAAAGTATGCGCCGGGGCAAATCCCATATCGTCGATAATGCTTTGAAAGACTGCGGGATCGGGCTTGCGTGCACCGATGCGATGAGAGTAATACACTCTGTCGAAATAGGCCGGCAAAAGAACGCCATAATTCTCCTTTAGCATTTTATTGAAAGCCTCCTCGTGAATTTCATTGGTATTGCTTAGCAGCACAAGGTCGTAGTACGATCTTAGCTGTTGCAGCAGTTGCAATCGGCGCAACGGAAAATCGAGCAACATTGCATTCCAGGCATCGCAAATTGCATCATCGGCAATCTCTTTTCCCGCAAACTTTTTCAGCTCATTGATAAAAAAACCTTTTCCGATTTTGCCTGTCTCAAAATCGTCGAACAAAGCGGTTTGCTGGAGTTGTGAATAGCGCCGGCCAAAATCCTCGATTCCCAGATCAATAAATGCCTTTTCAGTAAGACGATAATCCAGATTGATCAGCACACCCCCGAGGTCGAAAATAATATGTCTGATGCCTTGCAACATGCGCGCAAAGGTAGCAGCCACAGACGAAAAGCCCGATGCAGGATTTGTTTTGCAAAATGGAATTGCCGAAAGGAAATCTTTTTGTAGGTTTGCGTTCCATTTTTCCCGGCTATGGTTGGGAAGGGTCCTATAGCTCAGTTGGTTAGAGCACCTGACTCATAATCAGGGGGTCCCAGGTTCAAGCCCTGGTGGGACCACAAAGAAAAGCGTTCAGGTTGAGCGCTTTCTTTTTTTATGGCCTGGGTTTACATTCTTGAGAGCATCGAAATTAGAAAGTTCTACATCGGAGCTACTACCGAAACACCGGAAGTTCGGCTCGATCGCCATTTAACTGGCTATTACCACAACAAGTTCACCAAACAGGCTTCGGCACCCCCACCGCAAAAAATAATCATGGCTGTACTTTCTGCATCGTGATAGCAATAAGCCCTGGTTTACGTTTGTTATAGAAAATGATGTTATTGTTGACACCCACAAATACTCTGGCATCTTCTTCGCCCTCTGCAGCATCTGTGATTTGTTCTCTGCCTGTTCCATCGGGTCTGATGCGGTAGATATGAAACACCTGGTTTTCGATCGCAGAATAATAAATCCATTTCCCATCGTTACTGAAGGTCGGCCAGCCATCACGAACTTGTGGTGTTCCGGTAATATTTTCCACAAGGCCATTGCTCATGTTCATGACAAAAACATCATCTGAAATATCGTCGTTGGCAAGAAAAACAATTGATTTCATATCGGGAGAATAGCGGGCACAGGTTTCGTCACTTTTCGTATTAGTTAGACGTTCAATCTTCTGATTTGCGAGAGTATAACGGTAGATATCAAGAGACGGCCCTTCGCGGGTGGAGTTAAACAAGATGTACTTCCCGTCCGGGCTGAAGTAAGGATGAATATCGCGTGCAGTGTTATAAGTGAGACGTTGTACTCGCGATCCGTCCGTCTTCATCAGGTAGAGCTCTTCGTTTCCATCCCTGTCACTCACAAAAGCAATCCATTCATCATTAGGGTTCCAGTCTGGCAAATTGTTGTTATGGCTGTCCTCGGTAATTCGTCTCGACTTTTTAGTTTCCATATCAAGAATGTAGAGTTGCCAATTTCCGGTTCGGTTCGATTGATAAAGTATGCGTTTCCCATCTTTAGATAGCCTGGGATACGCATTTTCAACGCCTTGTTCTTCCAAAATGGCAACTGGTTTCTGTGCTAAAATTGATGACGCACCTACACAAAAAAAGAAGTTTAAAATCAACTGTTTCATAACATCATCATTTGTTGTATTACAGAAAGGGGCCGCATGCCGAACCGGAGGTACATGTCATGAAAATCTTTCGGGATTTTGCCCGCATTTTTCTTCAGCCACTTTCCTTTCATCTGTGAAATCATCGTCGAACCCACTTTATAGCTGAGCGTCTGTGCACACCAATTTGTCACACGAAGCACCTCGCGCTCTGCAATGTCGTCTTGTCCGGGTACAACCTTCTTCCAGTATTCCAAAGCCTGGTCCTGAGACCAGCCGTAATAATGAATTCCAACGTCTAAAACCAACCGGGCAGAACGTACCAAATCCCATTCCCACTTCCCTAATTCGGAATAAAGGTTTTGATAGAGCCCCAAATCTTTACCAAAGTCCTCAATATAGCAGGCCCAACCCTCAAAGTTTCCCGGATAAAGAAACATCTCCTGCAGAATGTCTGTTGGTTCGGCTTCCCTGGTCGTTGCTTGCAAATGATGCCCGGGTATTGCTTCATGCATGTACAGCCACTCCAAAGCTCGACGGTTGAACCGGCCCCCAAAAAAGTTGAACTGAAAAACATCCTGTCCATAAGCGGTAAAACGGTGATTAAGATACATACCCGGCGGTGTAGCTGGGCCGGGATTGGGCCATTCAATTGGACATATCGGTGGCAGATGGCCTGAGGTAACAAAATGGCTTAGACGATTTCTTACAGTTGCGTCAATTTGAAAAAACGAGTCCAAAAGCGCGCGCTTATCTTTTATAAAAAACCCATCGTCCTTAAGGTGAACATAGAACGAAGCACTGTCTGTAAATCCCAAACATGTGCGAATTCTTGAAATCTCGCCCTTCACGTGCTCCAGTGATTTTTCGCCCATCTCGAACACTTCCACCGGGGAAATGTCTGTACTGGTAAACTTCTTGACAAAATAGGCGTACCAGGCGCCTGCGTCAGGTAAAGACGAGAGCCCATTTTCTGGTATCTTTCTGCCCTTTCCTATCCAGGCTTCTTCCAGATTGAGCCTGTTGAGGTTGAAGTCAATTTCGAACTTGATATGGAAATAGTCGAGCCTCTCCGCAAAGGACAAGTGTTTTTTTGCAATCGACTGAAGCCTCTTGTTTTGCTCAAGAAAAAAATCCTTTTGGGTTCTAACTGAAGAGATTGATGGTATTGAAGCGAAGTAATCGTGATAATCGTATTGCATTTCCGGAATAGGCAAACCAGCATAGCCGGTCGCAAACTGTCGCTTAAAATCCTCAAGCGATTCGGGGCCATTGTTGCCCTGAAAAAAGAGCAGCCAGCAAACGATCAGGCAAAAAGACTTCATGAAATCTGTTGCTTGAGCCATGTGAGGATTATTTCTCCAACCTGATCATTGTATCTGCCCGGCTGGGTCCTGGATGCTGCAAATGAAGATGCCCGTTGCATACCATGATCTGCATTATCAATCTGGATAAAACTGCCGTTCCCCGGGTGAAAAGTATTCACTGTAGCAGCAAGTATTTCATGGTCTTCCCTGGAAGAAATGTAGTCACTGCTACCCCATAAAAACAGGGCTTTCGCAGCGTAGTTTTTCCATGTTTCGGGAATGTTCAAATCGTACAGTTCGTCATTATATTTTCTTGAACGCAGATCGAAAACTGAAAGGTATGTTCCGCAATCCCTATTCTTATTCGCGGCCTGTTCCGAAGACATTTTTTCTGCAAAGTAATATAAGGCACACTCGCAGTATTCTTTTATGTAGAGATCAGTTTCATCAGGTGTCCATCCATAGGCAGCCGCAATGGTTCGCCGGGTTTTTATCAGGTATTCGATAAAGTTAGAGCCCATAGTACCGTAGGCTACAACGCCTTTTATGGCTGTCTTTGCCGCAACCAAAGGTGCCATCACTCCGCCAATGCTATGCCCGATAAGGAATATACGGGTTGAATCCACATCCGAGCGCTTTTTTAAAGATTCTATTGAATTAGTATAACTCTCAGCCTCTTCCAAAAAACTAATTTCGCTGCAGGAACGGCTGTGCCCCGCATTGTCGCCCATACCTGGCTTTTCGATACGGGCGGTTATAAATCCATTTCGGGCAAGTTTGTTCATCAGCTGAACTTCACTTCTTCCGGTATCAAAAGGAACATCCAGAGAATAGCATCCTATTCCGCCCAAAAATATAATCAGGGGCCCTTTTCCAATCGTTCTTTTCTTTGTGATAATGATGCGCTGCAGTCCGGATGAACCTTTTGCTGCGGTGTAAACAACGTCAAGGTCCGGATAATGTTCTTCGGGGTATGCTTTGAAAACAGCATTCCCTCTAAGACTTTTTCTGTTTCGAATCAATTCGTAGCTGAAAGGAGTATTACCTGGCTGGCCTGCTACATAAGCAACCACCTGTGCTACTTCGTTAAATTCCTGACCGTTTATACGCAGTAGAATGTCGCCTTTCTGAAAACCTGCCTCCGCTGCAGTTGAGCCAGAAATCACGTCGTTGATAAGAACGCCAATGGTGTCCCGAATTCCAATGATACGGCGAAGGTCGGGCGTAACATTCTCCATCTTAATACCCAAAAAGCTACGTCTGGGCAACTCCTGAGCGCTGGCTGAGGTGAGGCTAACTACACCAGCAAAAACGGCAATAATCTTGCTTCTTGTCATCATTAAAAACTCTAAAATGTTCGAATAAATTTTCAGAAAACGAAAGTTCCTACGAGATAAGCAACCAAGCTTATGGCGTGTGGAGCAATTTCTTCAAATTTCGACACCGCTTACCAACGACCGATGTGCAGATCGGGCTAATTTTCGTCGATTGATTTCCCTTCGATTGTCTTTGGAGAGACAGAAAAATCACTTGAAATTTCCCCCTACTGACTCCTTCTTCCCTTTAATGAATATTGTAATTTCAGAGAAATCACCATTAAATGAGCTCCGATAGTTACTGTCCATATTGCTATGGTGCAAAAAGTATGTTGCTTGGAGACATCTACTGCTCCCAACAGCAGCACAAATCAATGCGAGAAATGGAAAATGGAACCCTGCTCATCAGGTCGCTGCAACTGGAAGAGACTGCTGAACATATTTCGCGACTGTCAATTAGGTGCATGCTGAAGGGCCAACAACATTATAGGTTAGGGAACAATGACTACTATGTTCATAGTAAAAACTTTCTTTTGGTTAATGAAGGCCAGTCCTACAAAACATCTTTTCACGGTAGTGAAGAACAGGAAATGTTTCTGGTAGCGTTTCAACCTGGATTTGCAGAGGGTCTGCTTCACGCTTTAACGAGTTCAACCTGTTCGTTACTCGATGCTCCCTATAGGATAAAAAATGAAAATGTGCATTTGTTCGAAAAAACCTACGAGCAGGATACGGTTGTGCTTACCCTTCTGCGGCATTTAAGGCAGCTCATTGACGCGGACATTTTCGTAAAAAAAATAGTTGATTTTGATTCGATCTACACTGCTTTACTCACCCGCATATTTCACCTACAGGGCGCGCTAAAACAAGAAATTGACAAACTCTCCCCAACTAAACCGTCAACGAGAATTGAGTTGTTTCGAAGGCTAAGCATTGCAAAAGACTATATAGATGCACATTCGGGAGATACTATTCAACTAAAGGATATTGCCAATGCCGCCTGCTTATCCGTTCATCATTTTAAAAGAGCGTTTAAGTCTCTTTACGGAGAAACACCTCATCATTACCTGATGCAACAAAGAATAAACAAAGCCAAACGATTGTTGAAGCATTCGGGAACTCCAATTAATGAATTATCATGGCAGTGCGGTTTTCAGGATACCAGTTCATTTATCAGACAGTTCAAAAAAACTACCGGTGTTACCCCTAACCATTATCGTATCTGTTGAATTCCAGAAAATCCGATGAGAGACAATCACCTAATTAGACAGACCAGGAGAAATTGGCCCGCGTAGCACATCATGAATGTTTCACTATCGCGAGATTTGAACTGATAATGTTTGAAAGCTTCGAACATTAACATGGGGTTGTCATACAGAAGGTGCATTCTTTGTAAGGCAACATGATGCATCTGAACGAGGAATAAAAGCTGGTGGATCGCGCAGTTTGCACGGGCCAATCCGAGTCTGGACGATATCGCAAAAAATCTCCTCCCACCTTCACAAAGCCACACACTGCCTCTCATTTTTATCCCAAAAGCAAAAGGCTCTCAGAAAACATTTTCCGAAAGCCTTTCCACACCGTATGCATCACAGCGTTGTCACACTGCCTGTTTCCAGAATTTGTTCCCAACGGAAAGGCCGGGCACATGCACACTATGACTGAGCTTGCGTTTTTCGATATAGCGGGAATGCATGGCCTGAAGCACGCCCATGTAATCGAGTGTAAAGCTTAGTTCGTCGCCAACGCGATATTGCTTGTTGTTGTCGCCAAGATCGAGCACCAGCATATCGGAGCTGGCCCCTGCTATCTTAATCCTGCTGTCGTCGGGAGTGAGGTGGGCCGGCGCAATATCGAGCAGGCCGATGTCAACGATGGCACGGTAACTTTCCCCCTCAAAGGCCTTTCCTTCGAATTCCTTTTTCACACCCGATACATTATATCCCAGATCACCCTCGGGTGCATTGGGCTTCTTGTGCAGTTCGATGATGCTTGCTGTAAGACGGAACAGATCATGATCCATATCCGGAAGACGAGCATGCCGGTAAACATCGGTACCAAAGAACAGGGTTTCCCCCACTCGAAAATGGTTGATGGACCCGGGCATGGCATCGGTGTTGATGAGGGGCACGGTAACGCTCGCTCCACCAGATAGCAAGGGTAGCCGGGTTTTATATTCCGCTTCGATCATGTCGCGGCACAGCTCAAGGGTTTGCAGTTTTTCACCGTCGGGAAGTACGCCATACATACACGTAAGGTTGGTGCCCAAACCGATGATTTGAATATGCGGCAACTGATAGACCTGTCCAAAAAAACGGAGCAGTTGCTGCGGCATGATGCCCTCGCGCCTTTCGCCGGTTTCTATCATCAAAATGGCTTTATGAATTTTGCCCGCCCGCACTGCGGCCTTAGACAAAGCTTCGAGAGAAGCCAGGGAACTGTTCAGGCTTACATCGGCATATTCCACTACTCGCGAGGCATTCTTGGGCACCGGCGGCTTTATAAAAACGGTCTCCACTTCGGGCGCCAGCTTTTTGATTGTGCGAAGGTTGGCCAGTCGCGAGTCGCAAACCTGTCTGATACCATAAGACAACACTTCCTCGAGGTAATGCTCGTTGCCGCAAAGAAGCTTGGTAACCACCGACCACTGAAGGCCGTGACGCCGGAACAGTTGATCAAGATGCTGGTAGTTGCGTTTCAGCTTTCGGGTATCAAGCGTTAGATATGCCATGCTCTACCTCCTTTTTGTCTAAGCGCATTTCCAGATATTTATTGGTAAATCCCAATTTCTTGTACAGATGCAGGGCAGGATTGTCGTGCTCTACATGCAGGGCAATATTTCCCTCGGCGGTATCTATTGCCGTCTGCATTAGTTTTTTACCAAGCCCCTGACCGCGCATCGACTCGTGGGTGGCGATGTACACGAGGATGTTTTCGGGAATATACCCCTCCATTCCGGTTTTGTTCACAACCGTAGCACCCGTCATTTTCTCTTCGTCTTCGGCAGTGATTACGAAGCCGCCAGCCGAATCGTGCTGCGACAAAGAATAATCAATGGCTTTGGTGATGTCCTCTTCACGATCGCCAAACCGGCCCAGATGATGGTGAAGAAAGGAAACGATCTCGGCCCGTTTTCCGGGACTGGGCAAGGTCGTTTTGCTATAGATCTTTATTTGCATACAAAAGAGTTTTGTTTCCCCGAAGGGAAGAAATTAAAAAGTAAGCCTTAGTGGCTGCGTCAACAGCTTTATGTAATAAGCTGCGTTATGTAAAAAAACGAGGGTAGTAGCGTCCGGAAAAAAGATATCCGTAAAGTGAGCTCTACTATTTCGCCCCTGAAGGTTGCAAAGTTACGAAAGCTAAGGCGGATAACCCAATGTAACCGGGTTTAATAAACCAACGGCGCCCCTTACAGACAAGATCAGTTGGCTGGTGCACCCTGATCAATCCAGCATAAAATGGCTTGCTTATCTGCAGGACTAAGTACACCATTGCGCGGCATGGCTCCGGAAGCAACTGCCTCCCGGATCTGCGCTTTGCTCGCCGAAACGATACTGAAATCGGAAAGCGAGGGCATCTCATTGCCGTCATGGCAGCCCGACTGCGTGCAGTTGGCGATAAGCACAGGAAGCACTTCCTGATGGTACGATACGGTGTGCGCACAGGTTGCGCCAGCATCAAGATGACTATGGGTACAGGCTGTGCAAAAAATGGTAAATAAAAATAGCAGACGCTTCATAAGCATGGCTTTTACGCCAGCAAAATCGCAGTCTGCTATTACCTGTTTGTTACTAATGGAAGAAACCGAAAAAAGATTTGCTGAAACCGAATGACCCGAGGATGAACCCGATCCACAAAAGCTTACCAGACAAAGACTCTTTTTTGCAAAAATTTATTCGGCCTCATCCGTTTTATTCTTCAGCATCATCAGCAACACATACGCATTGCGGGTCACCACCTGTGTGCCTCTCTGCATGCCCTCGTATTCCACAGCAACGAAACCATTTTCCGAGGCTCCTGTTGTCACAGGCCGCATCTCAAATTGGTGCGGACCCTTTACCACAAAAAGGTAGCTTTTACCTTCAAAACTCACAACTGCAGATTCAGGCAGGGTATTCACTTCATGATTTTTCAGTTCTACAATGGCATTCATAAACATGCCGGGTATCAGCGTACGGTCGTACTCGTCAAAATGGCAATGAACATCTACACTTCTGTCGCCGGTTAGATCCTTTCCGATCAGAATGATTTCACCCGTATACTTCTTTTCCGGCTTTGTGTTGGTATAGGCCAGCACCTTTTGTCCGATAAACAACTCAGGAATATCCTTTTCGAACACGGTAAGATTAAGGTGAATATCGGAAGGATTCACCAGTTCAAAAAGCACCTCTGAAGGGTTCACATACTTTCCTACATTCACATTTACCTTCGAAACAAAACCACTGATTGGACTATAAACATTCAGCGCGCGGGAGATGTTGTTTTCATTGAGCTTTTGAGGGTTGATGCCAATCAGCCGTAATTTTTCATCGAGGCTCTTAATCATTATCCTGTTGCTTTTGTATTCTGCCTCGGCCTGCTGCAGGCTCCTGTCGCTACTGGCTTTGCTTTGGTTGAGCTCGCGCTGTCTCAGGTATTCGTTTTCGAGATACTGTTGCTGTGTTTTTGCCGTAAGGTAATCCTGCTGCATTTGTATGAACTGCTGATCTTCCACCACGGCTATTACCGACCCCTGCGCCACATGCATGCCGGGCAGCAGCGTAGTTGATTTCAAATATCCGCCGAGCGGAAAACTAACGGACACCATGTTCTGAGGGGGAACATCAATACGACCGGTAAGACGAAGGGTTTCCGTTACAAGGCGTTGCTCCGGAAGCCCGGTGGTGATCCCCGCGTTTTTTTCCTGTGCGGGTGTAAGCTGCAGGGTGTTTGCGGTGGCCACAGCCGGTGTGTTGTTTTTAGCCGGCTCTGCCGACTGACATGCGGCAAAGAGCAGGACTGGTATTAAATAAAATGCCTGACGCATATAATAGACTATTGCTTGTTGTTAAGAAAATTGATTTGTAGTGCGGCCTGATTCATCCGGTGCAGAGCATCGAGATAATCATTTTGCGTTTGAAAAGATTGATTGACCAACAGCACATACTCCAGAAAATCGATTTCGCCCTCCTGAAGCCGGAGCTCTGCTGCCTGGCGGATAGCGAGTGCATGACCAAGGGCGGTCTGTTCAAAAAATCTGACGCTGTTGGCTGCTGTAGTATAAAGTATGTTTTGCTGCTGCAGGTTTGTCTCAAGTTCCTTTTGCTCTTTCTCAATGTTATTCCCCGCTATTTGCTCGGAAACTTTTGCTGCACGAATGCGCGAATGCTGCGCACGGCTAAACAAGGGAACAGAAATTCCGCCGGCAAAGGAGCTGAAACGATCATTGAGCGTGTAAAACCGCTCTACCGTACCCACCTGCTGATAACCACGAAACGATTGATTGTAATATCCAACGAGTACTTCGGGCAGCAGTTGCGCTTTGAGCACCCGGGTATGTTCCGTCGCTATGGCACGCTGCTGCATCTGGTAGGCCACAGCAGGGTGCACCGCCTCGCCGCCCATGGTGGTGTGCAAGGGCAGCCTGAGGTCTTCTTCATCGGGCACATAGAGCGTGTCTTCATTGATCAGCCATTTCAATCTTGCCTGAAGCACGGCAAAATCGGCCTCGGCCTGCTGCAGTTGCTGATGTATCTGCCCTTGCTGGTTTTGTGCGGTACTGTGCTCAAGCACGTTTGCCGCACCTTTTCCAAATCGCAAGGTTGCTTTCTCTGCAAAGGCTTTATAAAGACTATCTGCCGATCGAAGCAATTTGATTTTTTGAGACAAGATGAGCATGTCATTGTACAACAATGCTACATCGCGCTGCAGTTGCGCCGTCTTAAGCTGTTGCTGCAGCAAACCTGCCGTCCATTGCTTGTGCAGTAGTAATTGCTGCCTGCGGTACAGTGTAGGAAAGGAGAACGTCTGTGAGAAGCCCAGCTTGTAATCGGTATAGGCGCTGTTTACGTGTCCAAATTCGCCGCTCAGGTTAGCAGCGGCAATATTCCAGCCGGAGGTTTTAAGTGCAGCGAGATAATCTACTGTCAGTTGTTCATTCTTCAGCGCGAGGTTCTGCTGTGCGGCCTTTTGAAGCAATACAGGAAGAGTAACCGCTTTTTGACCGAAGGCCTGTGCTGACCCGAGACAAAGCAAGAACAAAAGACCCGTTACCGGCAATTGCAGGGCTTTCAGATGCTGGTTTCTCTTTTCGAACATAAGGTATAAGATAGGTAACAGAATAAGCGTAAGAAAAGTGGAACTTATCAATCCTCCAATCACTACAGTGGCAAGCGGCCTTTGTACTTCAGCGCCGGCGCCATTACTCAGCGCCATAGGCAAAAAGCCGAGGGAGGCCACTGCTGCCGTCATCAGCACAGGCCTCAGACGGGTTTTGGAACCGGTCAGCACCACCTCGCGAAGATCGCTCATACCGCTACGTCTTAAACTATTGAACTCGGAGATGAGTACAATACCATTGAGAACAGCCACACCGAAAAGTGCGATAAAGCCAATGCCGGCGCTGATGCTAAAGGGCATGCCTCGTGTTGCCAAAGCAAATACACCACCTATAGATGAAAGCGGGATGGCAGTGTAGATAAGCAGGCTATGCCTTACGGACTTGAAGGCGAAGTAAAGCATGAGAAAAATAAGCACAAGCGACACCGGAACGGCAATAGAAAGCCGTTTCTTGGCTGCCTGCAGGTTTTCGAAAGCACCCCCGTAAGTGATGTAGTAACCGGCAGGAAAATGTAACTTCTGTGCAATGGCCTGTTGTAGCTCCTGTACAATGCTCTGTACATCTCTGCCCCGCACGTTGAAACCGATGATGATACGGCGTTTGGCATCTTCGCGTTGAATCTGATTCGGCCCATCCTTCACTTCTACCGTAGCCAGTTGGTTGAGCGGAATCTGAAGCCCGTTAGGCAAGGGTATCATCAGGCTGCCCACGTCCTGCAATGAGGCGCGTTGCTGGTCTTCCAGTCGCACCACAAGATCGAAGCGGCGTTCGCCTTCAAAGACCATCCCGGCACGTTGACCGGCAAAGGCTGTGTTAACGATATTGTTCAGGTCGCCGATGTTCAATCCGTATTGGGCTATCTTATTACGATCGTAGTTTACCAGAATCT